>Ga0067045_1000827_pt1 | contig 159913 bp, 147 predicted proteins | sample TerdegcTABiofilm_FD_59184 | JGI IMG/M metagenome (GOLD analysis project Ga0067045, IMG submission 59184) | Combined Assembly of (Gp0054472, Gp0054536) Wastewater bioreactor microbial communities from Singapore -Terephthalate degrading... | reverse complement strand
CCAGCGTGCGGCGGATTCTGACGAATGACATCTGCATCGGGCGGATCATCTACAACCGCCGCAAGTACAAGCTCAACAAGCGCACCGGCCGGCGGGTGCCGGTCTGGCGCGGCGCTTCCGAACACATCGTTCAGCACGACGAACGCCTGCGTATAATCGACGACGCGACCTTCAAGGAGGCCGAGGACCGGCTCGCCCTGCACGCCCGGCCGCAGCGCGACAACGGCCAGCTTCTCGCCCCGGCCTACCGCCCGTTCACCGGGCCGCCACGGCGACTCGCTGTTGCGAGGCGACTCGCCGCGGCGAGATGATCTTCTGCGAAGCCTGCGGCAGCGTGTGCTATCGCCGCACCAGCCGGAACCGCAAGGGCGAGTACAACTACTACGGGTGCGGTTGCCGCCAGCGGAACGGCCCGGGCGCCTGCCGCAACACCGGCAGCGTCCGCGAGGACCGGCTGGTGGAGCGGATCACCCGGACGTACCGGGAAGTCTTCGACGACGCGGATTCCCTGATCGAGGACGCGACCGAAGAGGCCCGCAAGCTCACGGAGTCCAGCCGCGGCGAGCTCCAGCGTGTTCGGGCGAAGATCGGGGAACTCGACAGGAAGACCGGTTCGCTGACCCGGCTCCTGGTGGACCCGGACGCCGCAGGCGAAGCGTAGCGCTTCATCGACGCCACGGCCAAGCGGGCGGTCTCCCGGCAGGTGGGGCAACTGGAAGCGGACCGCGAGCGGCTCCAGCAGCGGGTGGCCGAGCTGGCCGGCGAGGCGAGCGACCACACCGGCCGGCTGGCCGCCGCCGTTCGACAAGCCCTCACGGAAGCTCAGGAATCCTTGGCGACGGTCGCCACGCCGACAGAGATGCGGGACTTCATCGAGTCCGCCACGGCGGATCTCGCCGAAGGCGGACAGTACGTCGGCCCGATGGTGCTCCAACCGGACGGCGACATCGGGCGGCACGCAACCGAGGCGGCGGAAACGCACACGGCCCCGGCCGAAGCCGAGGCCGTGAAGCGGTCAATAGCGGGGGCGCGATTCGAACCCCCGACGCGCCTCAGGGGGTGGGGGGCTGGACAAGAGGCTGCCGACCCCTGATTGTCGAGGTTGTTGACTGGAGGATAGCCAAGTGAGTGCTTCGCGATCGAAACGTCCGGATGCCGCCCCGGCGCTGCGCGGCTTCCTGCTGTTGGAAGCAACCGTTCGGCTGCTGCTGTGGAGCTCGTCGCTGGCGATAACGCTGACAACGCTGACCGCTCTGCACGCGTGGCCGGCGCAGCCGCTGGTCGGCGTGGACGCGGCGGGAGCCGTCCGCTGGAGCGGAGTGCTGGTCCCGGTTTGTGGTCCTGTACAACCTCGTGTATCTGGCCGAGCTTCTGGTACTGCGCGCCCTGCTGCCCAGCCCACGCGAGGGGGGAATACACGCTCGTGCCGGGTCAGCAGTGGAGCTGGCGGCTGCTGTCGATGGCGTTGGTTGGCATTCTGGTCAAGGCCAAGGGGCAGCCGCCTTTCCCGGCGTTCTTGTTGTTTCACGTCGCGAATCTGCCGCCGATGTGCTGGCTTGTCGCCCACATATTCGGGCCCCGAAGCCGCTCGGTTCTGGTGCTGGACCCGCCGATGCCCGACCCGCACCTGACGGAGATCGGGCGCAACGTCGTGGTGGGCAACATGACGTCGATCATCGCGCACACGCAATACCGGGACCGCTTCGAGCTGCGGAAAACCGTGATCGAAGACGACGTAATGATCGGAGCCCACGCGCTGATCTACAGCGGTTGTACCATCCGCCGGGGGGCCGTTGTCTATGGGGGTTCCATCGTGCGTCCGAATACCACGATCGGCGAGAATGAGGCCTGGGGCGGCGTACCAGCCCGAAAGATCAAAGACCTCCCGCCCTTGGACTGACCGTGTGTTTCCGGCACGTTCGCGTCCCGCGCACCGGCTGCGCCGCGTTGCGCAAGTTCGCGGCGAAAACGTCCGATGCTACAGATGCGCACACGCCGACCGAGACCCGGGGCGGGCCGACGCCCGGGGCTGAGTCGGCGTGGCGGACCGCGGACGGCCGCAAACCGGGTGCGACATGGGGCAGCCGCACATTCAGGTCATCGTCGCCGACGAGCAGATTCCCGCGAGTCTGCACACGGCTTTGCAGCGGACGTCGGCTACGGCCGCTTTCTGGCCGCTGTCGGAAGCGCTGCGCAGCGCAGATGGGCCGCGGGGCGACGCCGTCGTGGTTGTCGTACCCGATGACCTCCGCGCGCTGGCAGATCCCCTGCAAGCACTGTTTGAGCGGCTGGCCGAACACCCGCGGGCGACGGTGGTGGTCGGTTCGGACGGTCACAGCACGGGACCGCTCGCGCTACCGCCCACGCTGCCGGTAACGTTCTTCCGCGGCGAGGATGCACACGAGCTGTCCGGTCGGCTGGCCGCCCTGCTGGAGATGCGCGGCAGCCTGGAGTCGCTGCATCGCAATGCGCGGACCCGTCCGCCCAGCGGCGAGAGTCTGGCCGCCCAATACAGCAATCAGCTTCGGCTGGCCAGTCAGGTTCAACGCGAGTTTCTGCCGGAGGTGCTGCCCCAGTTCGGTCCGGTCTCTTTCGAGTTGCTGTTCCAACCCGTGGACTATGTCTCGGGGGACATCTACGACGTCCGGCGGCTCGACGAACAGCACGTCGGGATCGCGCTGGCGGACGCGACCGGCCACGGCATTCCTGCCGCCTTGCTGACGGTCTATATCAAGCGCGCTCTGCGCGGAAAGGAAATCGAGAACGGGGCCTACCGAATCCTGTCGCCCGACGAGGTGCTCCGACGGCTGAACGACGACCTGCTGGAGGCGGGCCTGACGGAGTGTCCCTTTGTCGCCGCGGTGTACGCCGTGCTCGATACATACACGCTGCGGCTATCTTTGGCGCGCGCCGGAGCGCCGTACCCCCTGCACCGGTCTGTCAGCGGAAACGTGGAACCGATCGTATCTGCCGGCAGCGTTGTCGGTGTGCTGCCGCAAGCTGACTTCGAAGTGACCACGGTGCAGTTGGCGATTGGCGACAGCGTGATTCTTCACTCCGACGGCCTGGAACGGATCGTTGTCCCGGAAACGGTCCGTGGCGGTCCTGCGAAGCGGGCGCCCCAGGCGATTGCCGACCCGGTGCACTCCTCGCCGTGGTGTACGCTGCTGCGGCAGTGCGGTCCCTCGGCGGCCCTGCGGCAGCTTGCTGACCGCCATCGAACACTGCGCCGGATGGGATACCCCCTGGACGATCTGACGGTCCTCTGCCTGCACGTCGGCCGCTCGACCGATCAGCCTACCGCAAACGCCGAAGCTACTCGCTGCTCGCTTCCGGCCGGCGTCGCATCTGTTTGAGCGCGCCACGTCGCTTCTTGGTCAGCAGTCGGCGGCGCTGCGCGGCGACCGTCGGCCGGGTCGCAACCCGCAAGCGAGCCGTATGGAGGGCCCGCAAGAGCAGTTCCCGCAGGCGCTCTTCTGCCAGACGCCGGTTGGCGGATTGCACCCGCTGTTTCTGAACGACAACCCGCAAGCGGCCATCGGCGGCCAGGCGCGATTTCAGACGCTCTGCGATTCGCCGGCGCTGCACGTCCGAGAAAAGCGGGCACAAGAGAAAATCGAACAGCAGCGTGACGCGCGTCGCGACCTTGTTGACGTTCTGTCCGCCGGGACCGCCAGCCCGGTCAAAACGCACTTCCGTCCAGGGTTTGAGATCCGCGCTCTTCAGGTCGCGCACAAGGTGGCTCCGCACGCAAGCCCACGGTAACAGGATACGCATCGCCGCGCGCCGCGGACACGGCTGCGGCTTGCTTGACCGGCGCCGCGAGTCAAGTTACAAGGGGCATTCTGAGCGCGTGGTCGCCGATACGAGTCGGCAGGCCTCGTGTACGGCGGGTTCGCAATGAAGAGCGCTGCGTTAATCGGAATTCGACACGAGGATAAGAGTCGTTGGGAAGCACGGGCGCCGGTAGTACCCCCCGACGTTCAACGCTTGATTCAGGAGAACGGGCTGCGCTTCTGTGTGCAGACGTCGCCGCAGCGGGCCTTTAAGGACGAGGAGTACCGGGCGGCAGGAGCGGAGGTTGCCGGCGACCTGGGCGCCTGCCCGATCATTCTCGGCGTAAAGGAAATTCCGCCGCGCTGTCTGGAACCCGGCAAGACCTACATGTTCTTCTCGCACACGATCAAGCATCAGCCGCACAACATGCCCATGCTGCGCCGCCTCGTGGAGCTGGGCTGCACGCTGATCGATTACGAGCGCATTGTGGACGAGCGCGGTCGCCGACTGGTTTTCTTCGGCCGCTACGCCGGTCTGGCCGGGATGATTGACGCACTCTGGACGCTGGGCCGCCGACTGGAGTGGGAGGGGATCAGCAGCCCGTTCGCCGCCGTCCGGCGGGCCTATGAATACCGGAATTTGGACGACGCGAAACAGCATCTGTCAGAAATTGCCCGCCGGGTGCGGGACGAAGGTCTTCCGCCGGCGCTGACGCCGCTGATAATCGGTTTTGCGGGCTACGGCCATGTGTCCACGGGGGCGCAGGAGATTTGGAACCTTTTCGCGCCGCGGGAGGTTGCGCCGGACGAACTGGGCAGCATTTCGCCGCGCGCCCCGGAGTGCTTCAAGGTCGTGTTTCGTGAGGAGCACATGGTCGAGCGCTTGAAGCCCGCCCCGGCAGCGACCTTCGACCTTCAGGACTATTACGACCATCCCGAGAACTATCGCAGCCGGTTCTTCCCCTATGTGCGCCACCTGACCGTGCTGGTGAACGGCATCTACTGGGAGGCGAAATACCCGCGGCTGGTCACCTGCGAGCAACTGCGGGAACTATGGAGCGGAGCGCCACCGCGGTTGCGGGTGATCGCGGACATCAGTTGTGACATCAACGGCTCGATCGAGTGCACCGTCCGCGCCACCGAGCCCGGAAACCCCGTGTACGTCTATGAGCCGGCCACCGGCCAGACGCGGGACGGCGTGCAGGGCGACGGTCCGGTCATCCTCGCGGTCGACATTCTGCCGTGCGAGCTGCCCGTGGACGCCTCGCGGCACTTTAGCGAAGCGTTATCGCCGTTTCTTGCACCCCTGGCGCGCGCGGATTTCACGGTTCCGCTGGAGCGCAGCGGGCTGCCGCCGGAGCTGCAACGCGCGACGATCGTGTACCGGGGGTACCTGACAGAGCCGTATCGTCATCTGGAGTCTGAGCTGCAATAAAGGGTGCGGGTCGCTGACCCGTCGGTGGAGCCGACGTATGAAAAAAGTTCTTGTTCTGGGAGCCGGACTGGTAGCGCGCCCGCTGGTGCGTTACCTGCTGGAGCAGGCGGGCTTTGAGGTCACGGTCGCGTCGCGAACGGTGTCGAAGGCCGAGGCGCTCGTGGCGGGCCACCCGCGGGGACACGCGGTCGAATTGCTTACCGAGGACCAGCCGAAGCTCGACGCTCTGGTGCGCGACCACGACCTGGCGATTAGCCTGCTGCCCGCCCCACAGCATCCGCTGGTGGCCGAGTTGTGCGTCCGCCACCGGAAACACATGGTCACCACCTCGTACATCAGCCCCAAGATGCGCGCCCTGGACGACCCCGCCCGCGCCGCCGGTGTGCTACTGCTTAACGAGATCGGCGTCGATCCGGGCATCGACCACATGTCTGCCATGCGGGTGATTCACGACGTTGAGCGACGCGGCGGGCGGGTGGTCAGCTTCAAGTCCTATTGCGGCGGGCTGCCGGCACCCGAGGCCAACAACAATCCGTGGGGCTACAAGTTCTCCTGGAGCCCGCGCGGCGTGTGCACCGCGGGCAAGAATGCGGCCCGCTGGCTGGAGAAAGGCAAGGTGGTTGAGATTCCCGGCCCCGACCTGTTTCTCCACCACCACCCGGTGCCGGTCGAGGGGGTTCCGGGACATCGCGAGTTGGAGGGATACCCCAACCGCGACTCGCTGAGCTATATCGAGGTCTACGGGCTGAAGGACATGGAGACCATGTTCCGCGGGACACTGCGTTACCCCGGCTGGTCGGCCTGCATGAAGAAGGTTGTCGACCTCGGCCTGCTGGACGAGACCCCCGTCACTTACCCGCCCGGCATGACTTTCGCGCAGTGGATCGCGAGCTTCCTCAAGACCAACGATCTCGCAAATTTGCGCGCGCAAGTAGCTCGACATTTCAAGGTCGATGTCTCCGCGAACTTCCTGGACCGTTGGGAGTGGCTGGGGCTGTTCGGTAACGACCCGTTGCCCATCACCGGTCGCCCCACCACAGCCCTGGACATCCTCGCCGCCCGCATGGAGCAGAAAATGGGCTACCAGCCCGGCGAACGCGATATGCTCGTCATGATGCACAAATTCGTTGCCCGCTTTCCGGCGTCCGGCGGCTCCGTTCGGGAAGAACGGATTTCCTCCACCATGGTTGACTTCGGGATTCCGCACGGCGATACGTCGATGGCGCGTACTGTCAGCCTGCCCGCGGCCATCGCAACGCGTCTGATCCTGACCGGTGCCATCCGGGACGCGGGTGTGCATGCCCCGGTGAAGCCGGAGATCTACAACCCTGTGCTGGACGAACTGGCGACCATGAACATCCGGTGCGTGGAGCGAACCGAAACATAGGCGAAGCGGGTACGAAACAGGCTGGCGGCGCACCCTTCGGCAGCCGCGTTTCTCGGTTGCCGAGGCGCCTTGCGGACCGCGGCTGGCCCCGGGCTTGCCGGTCGGCGCCACGCAGGCTCGGAACCGAATTATGCATTGTGCCTCGTTCGACGTTCCGCTGCTGCTGCCGCTGGGGATCCTCTTGATCGTTGGTGTGTTCGTGTTTCCGCGGAAGCGGCAGCGCGCTCGCGGTGTCCGTCAATGCCCCGACCCCGCGTGCGGGCACGTGAATCCGCCGCGTGCCCGCTATTGCGCGCAATGCGGAGCCCGCCTTCATGGCAGCAGGCGCTAGACGCTCCGACGCGCGGCGGTGTTCTGTTTGCCCCCGCCGCCGCTCGGGGGCTCGAAGCGCAGCGGCACGCGCCGGCGTGCTATACGTCAGCGTATGGCGGCGGTGTACAGGCCGGCGACCGCGTCCCAATTAACGACGTTCCACCACGCCGCCACGAAGTCTGCCCGCCGATTCTGGTACTTCAGGTAGTACGCGTGTTCCCAAACGTCGACGGTGAGCAGGGGGGTGTACCCGAGCGACAGCGGCGAGTCTTGATTCATCGTATCGCAGATGATGAGTTTGCCGGAGCGGTCCAGGCACAACCACGCCCAGCCGCTGCCGAAGCGGCCCAGCGCCGCTTTCGTGAATTGGTCCTGGAACGCTTCGAAGCTCCCGAAGGCTCTGTTTAGCTCGTCTGCCAGACGGCCCTTGGGCTTGCCGCCGCCCTTCGGGCCCATGATGCTCCAGTAGAACGAGTGGTGGTAGTGTCCGCCGCCGTGGTTGATGACCGCCTGTCGGATGTCCGCGGGGACCTGTTGGATTTCCCGCAGCACCTGCTCGATGGGTCGAGCGGCGATTTCGGGGTACTTCTCGAGCGCCTTATTGCAGTTTGTCGTGTACGTCACATGGTGGCGGTCGTGGTGAATCTCCATCGTCCGGGCGTCAAGATGCGGTTCCAAGGCGTCATACGGATACGGAAGCGGTGGTGTTTCGTACGGCATGCTGACCTCCCTTTGTCTGTTCAGGCGTCGGTCCGCAGCTCCGGCCTGCCCGACCGGCCCGGTCCGGCAGCTCTTGCGTGCTCTGGCTCTCGGACGACACACGGGGAACAAGTGCTACGACTCGGCCCGCTGGCGATACAGCTCCGGTTCGACCACGCTGGCCATTGCATCCACATTTAGTTTGCCGCCGAGGAACTCGTTGACCATTTCCGCCGTGGCCCGCGGATTCTTCAACGTGTCGTTGTAGCTGACGTACAGAATGCGGAAGTGGGACTGTTGCTGGATCCACACGTCGAACTCGGCCAGTTGCTGCTCGAAGAGCGCGATCAGCTTCTCGCGGCTCAGGTCGCCCCCCGAGCGCCCACGCCGCGAGAGCATCACATCCTGCGAGGCGACCACCTCTTCCAACTTCCGCCGCATGAAGATCACGCGGTACTGACGCGTCGGCGGCAGGTCATACAGGAGCCGGTAGACCATCTTGACGACCTTTCCGCCGGCCTGTTCGAGCCAGGATGGGTCTTCCTTAGTGCGCTTTACGGGTTCGAACTCGTAATACCCGCGCGGGTTGTCTTCATCGGGCTGGCGGACATTGTCCGTCAGCGCGGGGATCCCGCCGACATCCAGCATCCGCATCATCATGGAAGTGCCTGAGCGCGGCAGACCCGAAACGATCACGACGGTATTGCGGTCGATCGGCGACGTCATCTCTCCAGAGCTCCGGAAACCTCTTTCTCCGACTGGGCGCGATCCTTCAGCGGTTCACGCCTGCATTAGCACCGGGCGGCGCGGCCTGTTGCTCCAGCGCGACCTCGGCCAGCGCCGCGGCGATCTGTGCACTCTCATCCCCTTCCAGCGTGCGCGGATCGAACACCAGCGCCTCATCGTGCACGCGGCAGATGATCGGCACATCGCGTTGTCGCAATTCCGCGGCGGCCTTTTCGGCGTCCAGACGCGGGAACCGCACCCGCACGACATAGGTCGGGAACGGCAGCGTCGGCAACGATCCGCCGCCGGCCTCCGAATGATCTGCCGTCACGCCAACCTCCGCTTCGGGGACGCGGTCCGAAATCTCCTGTGCCAGCGCGCGGGCCGCGCCTTCCAACTCGGCGGGCGTTCGGGCCAGCATCCGAAAGACCGGAATCCGCAGCACCGCGGCCCCCGGATCGCGGTACAACCGCAGCGTGGCCTCGAGCGCTGCAAAAGTCAGCTTGCCGGGGCGAACGGCACGGGCCAACGGGTTTTTGCGCACAGCGGCGATCAGGTCCGCGCGCCCGACGATGACTCCCGCCTGAGGACCGCCGAGCAGTTTGTCCCCGCTGAAGAGGGTCAGGTCGGCTCCGGCCGCGACGCTGCCGCGCACCGTGGGTTCATCCCAGTTTCGCGGGTTCGTCGCGGATGGCGGGCCGGGACGCGCCCCGTGGCCGTCCCCGCCGGCAATCGCTGGCGGCACTGACTCCGCCGGCCACGGCCATTCGTCGGTCAGCAGCCCGCTGCCCAGATCATCAACGACGAGCAGATTGTGTCGACGGGCCAGGGCAACCAGCTCTTCCAGGCTGGCGCTTTCGGTAAAACCCCGCAGGCGGAAGTTGCTCGTATGCACACGAAGCAGGACACTCGTGTTTTCGCCCAGTGCCCGTTCGTAGTCGGTGATCCGCGTGCGGTTCGTTGTGCCGACCTCGACCATGCGGCACTGGGCGGCAGCCATGATCTCAGGAAGCCGATAGGAGCCGCCGATCTCCACGAGCTGCCCGCGCGAGATGACGACATCGCGGCCGGCGGCCAGCGTGTTGAGCACGAGGAACGTCGCCGCCGCGTTGTTGTTGACGACCAGAGCATCTTCGGCCCCCGTCAGCTCGCGCAGCAGATCGCGGAGGTGATCTTGTCGGCTGCCGCGCCGGCCGGTGGCCAGGTCGATTTCCAAATTGTTGTAACGGCTGGCGGTCTGGACGAGGGCGTCGATCGCTTCTTCCGCCAGCGGTGCCCGTCCCAGCCCCGTGTGCAGCACGATTCCCGTCGCGTTGATGACCTTTCGCAGATGCGGCCGACTGCGCTCGTACAACCGCTGCCGGACCGCCAGGGCCAGCGATGGCACGTCCGTCGCGACGGCTTCACCTCGGCGCAGCGCAGCCCGGCGTTCATCCAGCACGAGCCGAACCACCCGCACCACCTCGCCGCGCGGGTAGTCCTCCGACAGCTTCACCAGCGCCGGCTGCCGCAGCAGGTGGTCGACGGCCGGCAACTCGCGCACCGCCGCTTGCCATGAATTTCCCGGATCGGACGTCTCCATGCTGCCATAATACGGGCGCTGCCGACCCGGCGTAAGCCCCCTCGCGCCGGCCTGTTTGAACGTCGCACGTCACTGCGGTGTGCAGCCCTGCGCTTACCCGAACCGTTTACGCGCGGGCCGAGCTGAGCGCCTCGCTGCCACACCGTCGCAGCGCGTTCACTCGCGCCCGCAACCCGACGACGCCAACTGTTCAGTTCGTCGGGTGGGCCAGCCCCGACAGCCAGATAACCGCCGCCGTCAGTACGGGTACGGTCACGTTGTCGTTCAATTCGTAGCGCCCCCAGCGTGGTGTCGGCGCGGCCTCGATGACCGCCGCCACCAGCGCTACGGCCAGCACCATCACGGACGATCGCCCGGTACTGAGCCAGATGGCGGCCGCAGCAGCGGCGAAGAACGCAAGACTGCCTTCCAACGTCTTGGCCAGAAAGCGTGTACGCCCCACGGTCAACCCGATCAACGAAGCGGCGGAGTCCGCCACATACGCCGCCAGCAAGGCAGGGATGGCTATCGGTTGTGGAAAAAGCCAGATCGTCAGCAGCGCTCCGACTAGCACGTAGGTTGCCCCGGTGATCCGGCTCCATTCGCGAGTTCGAACCATGAAGCCGAACCACCGGCGGAACCAGGCTCGGAAGCCGTTGTGTCGCCGACGCAGCACCTCGACGAGGACCGCGATCGCGAGGCTGACGGTCAGGCACGCCAGGGCGGCAGGTCGCCCCAGCAGCCAGTAGCCGGCGGGGATTACCACCGAGGTCAGGTGCAGCACCTTTCGGCTCAGCTCGATCTTGAATGTCGATCGTGGCAGCACGGGCCGGATTGTTGGGCCACGGGAGGCGGACAGCAAGGGGCGTCGCAGAAGGCCCCCACGCTTGGATACCGGGCGGCGCTTCGCGTTGGTGAAACTCAGGTGATTCGCTATGCTCACAGAGGGGGCGTGGTACCGATGAGAAGTACGATCAGGAAGGCAATGAGTATGAGTAACGCAGTGGCTGGATGCCGGCTGATCCCCTGCGTGCTGCTCGCTTTCATCGTCAGCGCTGAGGCTCGCACGATTTGCGTCGAGCAGCCGCCGGCCCCGATACCGCTGGGTGCGCCGGTTGGGTGTGACCTGTGCCTTCACTACCTGCTGCCGGGAACCTGGGAGCCCAGCGCGCACACACGCTACTACGTCTTGTCCGATTTACCGGAGCGTTTTCTGGATACCGGCGTACTGTACGCGACGGTGCCGGTTCTGCCGGCGGACCGGTCCGGAAACCCGGTTCTCGCAATGCGCACTCAGGTGGTGACCGGGGAATTTACGACGATCAATGACGATTTTGACGTCCTGTTTTGGCACACCAGCAGCCCGGGCGGCGGCAGCCAGCCACGACGGATCGTAGTCTACGTCCGGAACGTCGGTACCGGGTCGGTGATCGTGACGCCGCGACAGGTGGTCGTCAGCGACGGGACGTACACCGGCATGTCAGCGAGTCTCGGCGCGGCTGTGCTGGCGGGTAACTGGAACACTGTGGTCGGTCCGATCACCCTGGCTCCCAACAGCGGAGACGTGGTGGCGTATGGGAAACGGATAGCGGCGTCCTCCAACGGGTCAGACACGAGTACGAATACTGACTGCTTCGGTCGGGTGCGGGTCGCAGTGCAGAACCCCGACCCGAACGCCCACCCGACGGACCTGCGCGTCTACGTGGTGGCCATCGACGGCGCACCGGTCGCCCAGAACAAGGTCCGCGCTGAGGCATTGCTGACGATCGGGGCCACCTCCGGCGATCCGTTCGACCTGAACGTGCCGCCCAGCGGCTGCGCCAACCGGCGCGCAACCGGCGTCTTTCCGACGTTCGTCTGGCGCAGCGAACCGACGACGCTGGATGCGGCGGCTCTGCCCGGTGATGGGCTGGTTTTTCGTATGGCGCTGGCGGAGTTTGAACAGCCAGTCCTGCCCGGCCGGCCGACAGACGGTGGATATGCTGCTGCGGCCGGGGTACGTGCGCCCGGACACCGTCGGCAATTACATGGTCGAGTACCGGGTTGCGCTGCGGCTCATCAACACGCATCCGGCGGTGCCACGCCCGGTCGATGTTCGCTTTACGCAATCGGGCGCTTCGATCGGCCTGGCATGGCAAGTTGTCGTGGCTGACGAGGTCGCTCCGGACGCTGTGGTTGACGCTCGACCCGTGCGAACCGGCTGGGCCGGACCCAACCAGTCGGTGCTCGAACGTTCGTTTCTGGAGAGCGACGGCGGCCCCGTGACCGTCGACCCGTGCACCGAGCGCTTCGTTACGTTGCGGTTCCTGATTCTCGGGGGTTCGTCGTTGCCGTTTGACATCGTCGTTGCTCCGGCCTTTGTCAGCGAGTTTGTCGTTGACAACCGCGACGCCGGCTTCAGCACCGTTGGGACGTGGCCGGTTTCCGCCAATCCGGGCTACTGGGGTACGGATTCTCAGTATCACGCCGGCGATGGGGGCGCGTCGTCCGCGACGTGGACGCCCAGCCTGCCCTTCGCCGGCTGGTATGGCGTGTATGCCTGGTGGGTGGTGGCGAGCAACCGGGCGGTGGCGGCCCCATACACCATTGCACACCTCGGCGGGACGTCCACCGTGTACGTGAATCAGCGGGACACCGCCACTCAGCAACGCTGGAACTGGCTGGGCGACTACCGGCTGGCTGCGGGCAGCGCAGCGACCGTCACGCTACGGGCGGCTGTTCCGTCTAGCGAGCTGGTGTCGGCAGACGCGGTGCGCTGGGCTTATCTTGGACCGGGGGTGGCGAACCCGCTGGGAGATATCGACGGTGATGGCGACGTGGACGGGGTCGATTACGAAGTCTTCGTCGGCTGCCTGAATCAAGACGCCGGCTGCGACCCTGAGACTCGGAATCGCGCTGACTTCGATGACGACGGCGATGTCGACGTAGCTGATTTCGCCGACTTCCAGTGGTTTTTCGGTCGAATCTAACATCCTATCAGGAAAGGGATTTCGTTCATCCTTCGCGGTTGGCCGCTGGCGTTGTGGGTCTTCGGACGGGACCGTTTTTGTCTTGTACCGGACTGCGCGGACGCACAGAATGGGAGGCGGATGAGTCAGGCTGACTCGACACGTCTGAGTTTTCTGCTGCGGCTGCGCGATCGGGCGGACACGCTGAGCTGGGAAGAATTCCACGCGCGCTACGGGCAGCTTCTGTACCGATATGCGCGACGCCGGGGAGCTTCTCACGCCGACGCAGAGGACATCGTTCAGGACGTGGAGATGTACCTTTTCAAGGCGATCAGCGGGTTCGAGTACGACGCCAGGAAGGGGCGTTTCCGGGCATACCTGCGGTCGGCGGTGGTACACGCTTTGAGTCGTCGTGCAGACCGTCAGGCGCGGCAGCCAGCCCCGCTGGACTTGCAGAATTTCGATTATTTAACCGCGCAGAAGGAAGCCGAGCAGGACGAGCTCTGGGAACGCGAGTGGCAACTGCACCGGCTTCGATGGGCGATGCAGAGCATTCTGGGGGAATTCGAGCCGAATACTCTCAAAGCGTTTGAGCTCCACGTGCTGGCGGGCCTGCCCGTCGAGGAGACGGCGCGCCAACTTGGACTCAGTAAAGCCAGTGTTTATCAGGCACGCAGCCGCGTGATCCGGCGGCTGCGCGAGCGACTGGCGGAACTCGATCCGGAAGGCGACGTGTAGCGGCGGTGAGCGTCGTCGAATGTTGCGTGTCAGAAGCACGCGTGGGGCGTCTATGCCCGGGTGGGAAGAAGCGGCCTATGATGGACGCAGTGGTCAAGGTGGTGTGTCCGAACTGCGCTGCCTCTACCCCGGGGGCGCCGGGCCCGACGCCCGGGGTATGTCCCCACTGTGGTCATCCACTGGTCGCGCCGTCCACCTCCGAATCGCCGGTTGCTGACCCAGCTCCGACTGCCTGCTCCGCGGAGCCTGTTGATGCGGCCGACGAGGCGCTGGTCGCCGACCTGCGGGCGGCCTACGGCCTCGACGGCATTGGGCCGGAGCCGGCCGGGGACGTGTGGTCGGGCGGCGGCCCGGGCGTAACCCACGCGTTGGGTCTGGCGCTGCGGGCCGCCGTTCTTCCCGCCGGCACACGCTTGGGGGATTTCGAGCTACTGACCGAAATCGGGCGCGGTGGCATGGGGATCGTCTATCGGGCGCGCCAGCTTTCTCTGAATCGCGAGGTGGCACTGAAGGTTCTGCCGGACTGCACCCGTCACGGCCACCTTGCGGTGCAGCGTTTTCTGGCCGAGGCGCAGGCGGCTGCGCGCCTTCATCACTCCAATATCGTTCCCGTGTATGCCCAGGGAACGCAGGGCCCGCATTACTACTATGCGATGGAGCTGATCGACGGCGTCGCGCTCGACGTCGTGATCCAGAGTCGGCCGGAACTGCTCGGCTCGGGCACGCGGGCGGGCGGTTCCTCGGCGGTGCGGCTCACCAGCGCTGCGGTCCCGTCGGCTCCCAGCGATGCTCCGCGACGCACTTGGCTGCGCTTCCGGCCGCGGGGGCCAGTGCCGTCCCCCGGCCCGGCGCCACCTTCCCAACCTGCCGACGCGGTTCCCACGTCGGACGAGCGCGGCGGAAAGCGCGCGCCCGCTGCGGCATGCTTCTCTCTGTACGACTACGCGTATGTGGCGCGACTGTTTTCCGAGGTCGCCGACGCTCTGCACTATGCCCATCAGAACGGCACCGTGCATCGGGACATCAAGCCGCACAACCTGCTGTTGGGCCGCGATGGCCGGCTACACCTGACCGACTTCGGTCTGGCACGCTTGATGGACCAGCCGCACCTCACGATCAGCGGCGCGATCATGGGTACGCCGGCGTACATGTCGCCCGAGCAAGTGCGTGGCGACCGGGACGTGGACCATCGGACGGATATCTACTCATTGGGGGTGACGCTGTACGAGGTGCTTACGGGGCAAAAGCCGTTTGCGGGCCAAACTCGGGCGCAGGTGATCGACGCCATCTGCACGCGCGAACCCGCGCCGCCCCGTCGACTCAATCCTTGTGTCCCGCGTGACTTGGAGACTATCTGCCTGCGGGCCATGGAGAAGGACCCCCAGCGCCGCTACCCGACCGCGGCGGAGCTGGCCGAAGACCTGCGGCGTTTTGCAGAGGGAAGGCCGATCCGCGCGCGACGCGTGTCGTGGCTGGGCCGGGCGCTACGGTGGGCTCGCCGACATAAGGCCGTCACCACCGCCGGGCTGTCCGTTGGGACGGTGATCATTCTCGCGGCCGCGCTGCTTTGGACTTCCGTCCAAAACCGGGCACGCGAGGCCGACCGGCTATTGACCGAAGCCTATGAGCGGTTGGCCTTCTTTGATTACCGCAACCCTGGGGTTGTCAGGGACACCCTTCAACGAGCGGCGGTGCTGAGGGCCGACCCATTCCGGCTTGCGCTGACGGAGGCGCTGGCGTGCATGGGGGCTAACGACCCGCATGGCGCGCTGCGCAACCTCGACCTTGCCGCGCGCTACACGCCGCGGGACGCTCGCCTCGGGTACCTGCGGGCGTGGGCCCTGTGGCGGACTGACCAGCGTGCCGAGGCACGTGCCCTGCTGGAGCAAATCGACGCCCGCGGCGGTCCGGATTGCGCCGAGGCGTGGTTTTTCCGCGGCCTGGCGGTTCACTTCGACGACCCCGATGCGGCGATCGAGTCGTATCGCCGCGCCTGCGATCTGCGTGCCCAGCAGCGGGACTTCTACCCTCAGGCGATGCTGCATTTGGCGCGGGCGCAGAACCAGCGACTGTATGCCCGGCGGGAACTGGACCAGTTCGGCGAGGTGACTGCCTCCCTGGAGCAGTTGGTGCGCCACAAGTTGTACGGGGCCTATCCGTACTACCTGCTGTCGATCGCCCATCGGCTGGCGGCCGAAGTGCATCACGGCGGGGCCGGGACACGAGCCGACAACTCGGCGACTTCCCGACATTATGAGCTGGCTCTGGAATGGGCGCGCCGCGGGCAGGCGCTGGATCCGGCCGACGACCGTCCGATCGTTGCGGAGGCCGAATGCCTGGAGAGCATGGGCCGCCTGGACGAGGCGATTGCCGCCCGGACGCGGGCGCTGGCCGTCGCGGACGCCAACGTGAAACGCTGGGAGAACCTGCACTACCGTTGGCGGCTGCACTACTGGCGGGGCGAGCTGGACGCGGCTCGGCAAGACTTGGACGCGTGTGCGTCCTATGACCCTAACAGCTTTCTTTATCGGCACTTGTATCCCGCATTGATCGATGCGGAGCAGGGCGCGCTGGAGGCGGCAGTGGCGCATGTGCGGGCTATTGCGGACGAACAGCCCGACGACGCGACAGCGGTACTCTGGGCTGCAACGGGCTTGCGTCTACTGGGGCGGCCCGATGAGGCTGCGGCCCTGCTGGCCGAGCGCGTCGACCGGGTGGATTTTGGAACCGGTCTGGTGCCGCCCCAAACACCCGCGTGGATGGAAGCGCTGTACAAAGCGATGCTGACAGACGGCCAGGTGGACGCGTTGCTCGCGATGGCAGCCGGGAAGCCGACGTCGTGGAAGTTGTGGGGTGAGGCCTACTTCCACGCCGCCGCCCGGCTACTGGCGGCCGGCGACCGGCCGCGGGCGATGGAGTATCTTGACCGCGCTTATCGCTCGTTCGATGACGACCGTCGGTACACGTACCACGCCAGGCTGCTCTACATCCGCATGCGTGAAAGTGCTTCGTGGCCACCGTGGATTGTGTTATCATCGACGTGCGCGCCGGCGGAGCCGCACACGGGGCGTGCGGCGGAGCAAGTCTCGTCGGACGAAGGTGCAGAGGAAGGGAGCTAGGTTCATGAGGTCGCATCGCTGGGGGTTCCGTCCGCGCGGAGTACCGGTGCTTGTGGCCGCTGCGCTCCTAGGCGGGTTGTCGGCCTATGCGTCTCCGCCGTTGATCCCGCTTCCGCTGCCGGGTTACTCGTTCGACCGTCTTTCGCCGGCGGTGATGGCGGGGGACATCACCGGGGGAGACGTTTTGACGCTCTCGCCGTCGCAGGTGGTCGCAGTCGTGCCGGGGACGGCGTTGGGGCTGTTTTCGGGCGAGGACGACATCGACGGATTGTCGAATTCCGGGTTTAACTTCCCCGCGCTGGGCATGCCGTTTGTGCTGCTGTTCTCGGTCGATCGAGCAACGGTGGGCGTCGTGCCGCCGGACCCGAATCTTGTAGCAGCGGGGGTGCCGTTCAACGTTTTGGATCAGGCCGTGCGCGGGCAGGTGGCCGGCGATGAATTTATGACGCTGGCGGTATTCGTGCGCGGGGGGCCGGAGGGGCCACGAGACGGGCGTCCGGCGGCGAACAACACGAGCGTGCGCAACAACTTCAACGAAGGCGGAACCGATTTCGGCGCGGCACCGCCGACGCACTCATATCAGAGCGTGCCAGGGGTGCCGCAGGATAACGTCGACGGTCTGGCCGAAGAGGAACGAGAGACGACCCGCGGGCCGGTGATCCATTTGTACTTTTCGTTGCAGCGCGGCTCTCCCGCCCTGTACAGCCTGCCGGGGAACCAGCAGCCGAGTGGGGCTCACGTTTTTTACAACCCTCGGCCGGGTCAGCAGATGACGCAACTCTACGCGCCGTTTCAGGCGCTCGGCTTGGTCCAAGCGGACGATATCGACGCTCTGATCGTCTTCGATCCGAACGGCGTGGGCATCCGCGGGGTGTTCGACGCCATGGACTTCGTGCTCTTCTCGCTTGACCCCGCGTCGCCTTCGCTGTGGACGATTCCTGGCGCCAGCGCGCAAGGGGCGGCGGCGGACATCTTCATCGCGCGCCCCGGTCAGGCGCCTACGGTGTTCGCGCCAGCCAGCGCCTTGGGACTGGGAGCGCCGCAGGACAATGTAGATGCCCTCGACTGGCTGCCGTGCGTTAACGGATACGAGTGTGCCGTGCGGCACGGAATTCGCCTGATCCCCGGCGATTGCGACTGCGATGGACGGGTGGACTTGCTGGACTGGGCGTGCTGCATGGAGGGCCCGGGCGTCGTGGTCATTCCGGAGCGGCTGCCGTGCTTCGGGCTGGACAGTGATGCGGACCACGATGTCGATTTGCGCGACTTTGCCGTCTTTCAACTGTCCTCCGACGCTCCGTGATACCCCCAGAGCAACTCAGGGCGTGGGAGAGGCGACGGGCCGTATCCTGCCGTTGCGGGTGCTTCCTTTCGCCTCATACATCGCTCGGTCAGCGGCCTCGATAAGCTGCGTGCTGTCCCAACCGGGCTGCCACTCTGCAACGCCAATGCTGGCAGAGATGGGCAGCGGGGTGTCGCCGTGGCGCGGGACCTCCGCACGGATGAGGTCGAGCAGCCGTCGGGCCACATGCTGGGCCCCCTTCAGATTGGTCGCCGGGAGCATGATGAGGAATTCGTCGCCCCCGATACGCGCGGCGCCGTCAAACTGTCGCAGGACGCCACGAATGCGGCTGGCGACATGACGTAGTACGCGATCGCCGACCAGATGGCCGAACTGGTCGTTGATGGCCTTCAGTCCATCGAGGTCCAGCATGAGAATGGACAGGCCGCCGCCGAAGCGCTCCGCACGCCGGACTTCCCTTTGCAGGGATTCTTGCATCCAGCGCTGGTTGTAGAGGCCCGTAAGACTGTCTACGCGGGCTTCGATCCGCGCCTGTTGGTACAGTCGCGCGTGGCATAGCGCCCGACCCAGGAATTCGAAGAGCTCGTCCAGCGGCGGATTGGGTTCGGTCAAGGGGGTAGGGGCGAGACCGCTGAAATTCAGAACGCCCCAAAGGCGCCCCTCACTAAACAATGGGGCGACCAGGCAAGCTTCGTCCGGGTATGGTCGGTCGCTGGTGCTGGGAATGCCCCGGGCGGCGAGTTCCGCCGATGCGTGCTGGGTGACGAACGGACGTCCGCTGCGTGCGACGGCGGCCATGAGGTGCTGACCGACTGCATCGAGCGGAATTGTGCGTTCCAGATCGCGAGTGTGCGTGGCCTCGGCGAGCACCAGTTGTCCGCGCTCGAAATCGTGCAGGTACAGGGACACGTCGCGGTACCCGAGGCGTGCGGCCAGCCCGGTGACCATCTTGCGGCACAGAAGCGCGAGATTCAGTTCCTGAAAGTCGAGAATCCACGCTGGCAGCGGCCGGCCGACTGCGCTCGAGATGCCTTGGGATGGTGACGACTGGACGTCCGCCCATAGCACGTCGCATACGAGGGCAGCGCAGGGCTTGCGGATGAACTGTCCTTTCGGCAGGGCGTCCCACCCCGCGCCGGGCTGCGAGTAGAAATACACACGCCGTTGGACCTCCGGCAAGTGCGGGACGGCGGCCGTGTCCAGGTCGACCCATAGCTGCCGCGGCTGCAACGCGCTGAGCGCCGTTGGGTCCTCGCCGGTCAGCCAATGCAGGCGCGCCGTCGGTGGCCGGCGGGATTCAATGAGATCGCGCAGGCCGGCGTCGGCCGTGATCAGGACCACATCAGTAGCCATGGGTTCCACGCGCACATTTGCCTCGCAGTCCCGCTCCCTCCTATCGGGGTCCCGTAAGTAATGGCTGTAGCCTTCTCTGTATGCAGTGTACGTCCGGATCGCCGTTTCGTGCGCTGTTCCGCGCAATTTTGATGCACTCGCGGGAGGCAAGCCACCGATAGGGAGTGAAAAGCGGCAGGTGCCCCGCAGGAAGGTGCCGACCGCGCAGGATGCAGATAGCGGCTCAGGATGAGCGGCGACAGGACGCCAAATCCGATCGCACAGCTTCTGGCCGATCGCTGGCAGGTGCCATTGGCACTGGCGGCGGCGGTCACGAGTGCGGTGACGCTGTACCGGCTGCTGCCGACCGCACCGTCAACCGACCCGCAGGCGGTGATCGCTGATGTCCGCACCCTGGCGGATGCGGGACAATGGGAGGCAGCGGCCGCGGCGTGCGCGGCGCTGCTCGAGCAGTCTCCCGACCTGCCGCAGGACACGCAGGCTGAGCTTCACGTCCGCTTGGCAGAACTCATTTTCGCAGTCGAGAGCGGTCGCGAGACTCACAATCCCGCTAACCTCCGGAAACTGCTGGAACATGACCAGGCCGCGGCCGGCCTGGGACGACCGCGCACGACGGCGGCGGACTTTCGTGCCGCGCAGGCCTGCCTCTGGTTGGGGGACCACGAAGAGGCATTCCGCCGGTTTCGAACACTGCTGAATCACGACTTGTCGGCTGCGGATCGACACGTTGTGGTCGAAACGCTGGCCCGACTTTTGGAACGGCAACCCGAGCTCGGCGTGGCTGGGCGGGAGCTGCTGACGGATCTGTTGAGGGACGAGGGGCTATCAGCGGGGTATGCGTGGTGGGCGCTGAACCGTGCCGTGCGTACGGCGCTGGATGAACATAACCTATTTGTAGCAAATGACTTGCTTGAACGGTACGGCGACCGGTTGAAGACCTCCGATTTGCGGGGACTCTTGGAATACCTGCGGGCTGCAATCCTGGTCGCGGATGGGAAGTTCGAAGAAGCCGAACCGGTCATTCAGTGGGTTGACGACTGGCTTGCGCAGCACGGGCGCACGCTCCCGGAGCAGTGCTACCACGTTGTTGGTCTCAACCGCGCGCTGGCGGGGCAGGTGCACCTTGCCTCGGGACGTCCTGCCGAGGCGCTGACGGCGTTTGAGGACGCACTACGCGGCCCACTGACGAATGAGCTCCGCATCTCGGCGGGCGTGGGCCGCGCCCAAGCCTTGGCGGCTTTGGATCGGCACGCTGATGCGCGGGACGCCTTCCGCTCGACCGTCGCCGCAATCAGTCGCGAACCCGCGCTGCTCAGCCGGGTGATCCCGCTGTTTCACAAGACACTGCGGGCCATTGCTGACCAACGCCGGGCACATGGCGACTTCGCCAATGAGGTTGCCTATCTGGCGCTGGGCAGCGAGCTGTCGGCCACTACCGGAAAAGGTCGGGAGTCGGGTGAGGCCGACCGCGGCTCCGGCCTGCCGGCGGTGGACGAGAAAGACCTGCTGGCGTGGAAGAACCTGGAACTGGCATGCGGCCTGCTGCGCTACGACGACGAACGCCTGACGGACCTGCTCTGGCAGGCCGCGCAGGTGTACGACGGTGCGGGGCGCGGGGCGGAGCTGAGCGGGGCGCTGGAACGCTTAATTCGCGAGCGTTCAGACCACCCGCGCATTCCCGCCGCCATGCTGCGGCTGGGGGAGCTGTGCGAAGCGAACGGGAACGGGGAAGCAGCGCTGGAGTGGTATCGGCGGGTCAGCGAAGGGTACCCCTCGTTGGAGGAAGCGGCTCGCGCGCGGGTGAACCGCGCGCGGGTCCTGGCCGAATTGGGGCCGGAGTACTGGCCGCAGGCCGAGCGGCTGCTGAGCGACTTCCTGAACGACGGACAGATCGAGCCCGACGCGGAGGTCTATCGCGTCGCTCTGTCCGCGCTGTGCGGATTGCTGCTGGACCAGGAACGATACGCCGAAGCGATCGGCCGACTTGAAGACTATGTCGTACTGTACCCCGCCGGCGTGGAGCATGTCCGCGGGCTGTTTCGTCTGGGGGATGCCTATCGCCGCAGCGCTCGCGCGCTGCGCGAACGGGTTGCGGACAACGACTCGCCGGCGGCGCAGGTCGAGAGTCGCGCGCGCTATCGACGGGCGGCGGAAGTGTTTGCTGCTGTGCTGCGCGAGCTGCCGGCGGAGATGGAGGACGCGGAGGAGCGCGACCTGCTGGCGCGACTGTCGCTGCAATACCGGGCGGATTGTCTGCTGGCGCAAGGGGAGCCGGATGCGGTCGAGGCCGCCTTGGCGGCCTACTGGATGATCACGACCCGCTACGCCGACCAGCCCGCGGCGTTGACGGCGCACGTGCAGATCGCCGGCATTCACCTGCGACGCGGGGAGGTCGCACAGGCCGCCAGTGCGCTGGAACGCGCCCGCGTGCTGCTGCGGCATATGTCAGACGAGGCGCTCGCCGATTCGGCGAGCGGTACGCGGGCCGAGTGGGAGCAGTTTCTTTCGCTGGCTCTGTCGTCGGAGGTCTTTCGCGACGCGCTGATTACGGCGCGCTGAACGTTTCGCGGTTCACAGAGGAGTCGAGTCATGAACACGGTGGCCCAGCCTGACGCCGCACGGCTGCTTGAGCTGCTGACTCAGCAACGCGACCTGTATCGTAGCCTGCGGGACTTGAGCGAGCAGCAACGCGCGCTGATTGCGGGCGACCGCCCGGAGATGCTGCTCAATATCCTGCGCGAGCGGCAGGACCTGGTGACGCGGTTGGCCCGGCTCAACGAAGACCTGGGGCCGTACCGGCGCAACTGGGACGCGTTTCATGCTTCCCTTCCGGAAGCGCACCGCAACCAGGCTTCGGCCCTGCTGCATGAGATCAATGCGCTGTTGCGCACGATTCTGCGGACGGACCAGGAGGACGGTGCCCTGCTGTCCGCTCGCAAACAAGCCGTGCAGGCCCAGATGGGTGGCGTCGCCGACGGACGCGCGGCGAACGCGGCATACGCCGCGCAGCCGCGTGCGACACCTCCGCCTGCCGCCAACATTACCGGCTGACGTCGGCCGTCGACTTGTCTGCCAGGGAGTGTGGAATGACGCCTGAGGCCTGTCCGCCACAATCGGGGACCAGCGCGGCGCCGGCGGCTGCGCCGCGTGGCGACGAGGATCTCGGCGCTGTGCTGCGCGAGTATCTGGACGTGGCGGGCCGCTTGCAGCGCACGCACGAAGCGTTGCAGCGGGAGGTCGTGCGCCTGCGACAGGAGCTGGCGCGTAAGGATCGTGAGCTGGAGCTGCGGCGACGGCTGGCGGCCCTGGGAGAGCTGGCGGCCGGGGTGGCGCACGAGGTACGCAATCCGCTGGGTGCCATTCGGCTGTACAGCGATCTACTGCGTAACCAGTGCCGGCAGCATCAGTTGGCGTCGGCGTTGCAGCTTATCGAGAAGATCGAGGCCGGCATTCAGGCGATCGATGCGGTCGTGACGGACACGCTGGCGCTGGCGCCGCGCGAACGTGCGCTGGGGAGGGTGTCGTTGGACTCGCTGCTCGAGCGGGTGCGCGATGCGAGTCTCAAGACCTTGTTGGCGCGCGAGGTGCATCTGGACCTGAGCGGCGTGGCGCCCGGCCTGTACGTGCACGGGGATGAGAACGGGTTGCAACGCGTGCTGGTGAATCTGGTCGTGAACGCCGCCGAGGCATCAGCGCCGGGAAACACGGTCTGGGTGCAGGCGGCACCCGTGGCGGAGGAGCGGCAGGTGGCGATCCATGTCCTGGACGAAGGTCCCGGCCTGCCGGAGGAATTGCTGGAGCGCATTTTCGAACCCTTCTTTACGACAAAGCCGAACGGGACGGGGCTGGGTTTGACCATCGCCCACCGTCTGATTGAGGCATACGGAGGCCGGCTGGTGGCGCAGAACCGGCCGACCGGAGGGGCAGAGTTCGTGTTGTGGCTGCCCCGCGCTGAGCAAGCCGGTACGGATTCGGCCGAACACGTTGCGGCGCCGCCGAGTGCGGCCTGAAAGAAAGAGGAGATCCCATGGCGTGCATCTGCGTGATCGACGACCAGGCGATGATGCGGGATTCGCTACAGGCGACGCTCGCGGCGCAGGATCATAAGGTTTTCGTTTACGAGAACGCGCAGGACGCGTTGACGATGATCAAGCAGCAGTCGTTCGACGTGATTCTGACCGATCTGCGCATGCCCGGTCTGGACGGGGTGGCGCTGCTGCGCGAGCTGCGGCGCCTGGGGATCGACGTACCCGTCGTGCTCATGACGGCGCATGCCTCGGTGTCGACGGCGGTCGAGGCGATGAAGCTGGGGGCGTTCGACTATATTGAGAAGCCCTTCAACGCCGACGAAATCGAGATCGTCATCGAGCGCGCCCTGCGGGAACGCGCGCTGCTGCGGGACAACGAGGTCCTGCGGCGTCAAATCGAGGACCTCAACGGCCCGCGGGAGCTGATCGGGCGCTCGCCCGCGATTCTGCCGGTGCTGGAGAAGATTCAGCGGGTCGCCCAGAGCTCCGCGACCGTGCTCATCACCGGGGAGAGTGGGACCGGCAAGGAGCTGGTGGCCCGTGCGATCCACGCCGCTTCGCCCCGGGCGGACCAGCCGCTGCTGTGCGTGAACTGCGCGGCGTTGTCCCCGACGCTGCTGGAAAGCGAGCTGTTCGGGCATGAGAAGGGGGCGTTCACCGGGGCGGACCGGATGCGGAAGGGGCGGTTCGAGCTGGCCGACGGGGGGACGTTGCTGCTGGATGAGGTTTCGGAAATGGCCCCGCCCCTCCAGGCCAAGCTGCTGCGCGTGCTCCAGGAACGCGAGTTCGAGCGGGTGGGGAGTTCGATCACGCGGCGCGTGGACGTGCGCGTGATTGCCACCACCAACCGCAATCTGCGCGAGTGGGCCGCCAAAGCGCGGTTCCGGGAGGACCTCTACTACCGTCTGAGCGTGTTGCCGATCGAGATTCCTCCGCTGCGCGAACGCAAGGAGGATATCCCGCTGCTGCTGGATTACTTCGTGGGGCGCATCGCGCGGCGGGAAGGACGTGAACGCCCGAAGTTTACGGAAGAGGCGCTGCGCGTCCTTCAGGAGTATTCATGGCCGGGGAACGTGCGCGAGCTGGAGAATCTCTGCGAGCGGGTCAGCGTGCTGGAAGCCGGGCGTGAAGTCACCGCGCAGACGTTAGCGCCGTTGCTGACCGGGCCGATCAAGGTCGCCAGTGCCGCAGCCAACAGCATTCAGTACCGTGACGGCCAGATTCTTGCCGATGCGGAGCGCGATCTGATCCTGCGCACGCTGGAGCGGTTCGGTGGTCATCGGGAGAAGACAGCCAAAGCCCTGGGCATCGGGTTGCGTACGCTGGGGCTGAAGCTCAAGAAGTGGCGCGAAGAGGGGACGTTTCACGAGGAGCGGCGCCGCCGGGCTCCGATGATGGTCTAGCCTGCGGCTGGTCGGTCGCTGCGGATCGACAGGCCGGGGTTGCCGTCACGAGGAACGGGCGGCGACGCTGGCGGCACGTGTTCCGACAGGGCCTCGGGCGCGCCGGGCTCAAGCGAGCGGGTGGGTCGTGGCACGGCGTTTGCTGGTTCCTTGTCGGTAGCTGAGTCGGTGGACCAACGAATGTGGGTTGAACGGCTGACGTCGACGCGGACGCTGCAAGCGCTGGAGCTGGCGGCGCAGTTTGCCGAGCAGCGGCAACGTGTGCTGGCCGAGAACATTGCGAATGTCGACACGCCGGATTACCACAGCCGACGACTGGATCCGGAAGTTTTTCAGAAGGCCCTCGCGGCGGCACTGGCCGAGGCCGAAACAAGGGGCACGTCGCGTCTGAACTTGCGCGGCGACGCGCAGGTTTGGACGGGTCCTCGGGGCCAGTTGCTTGTGCAGCCGGTGGAGGAGCCGGCCGCCAACGTACTTTTCCATGACGGGACCAATGCCCGCCTGGAACACCTGGTGACGCAGCTGAGCGAGAATGCGCTGTCCTACGAGCTGACGACCACCTTGCTGCGAAAGCGGTACAACGGGCTGCTGGACGCCATCCGAGGTAAGGTCACATGATCCGTGCGCTGGACATCAGCGGCTCGGCCCTGATCGCGCAACGCACACGGCTGGACGTGATTGCCGCAAATATTGCCAACTCCGAGGTCACGCGGCAGGAGGACGGCACGCGCATTCCCTACCGGCGACGCGTGGTGACGTTCCGCGCGGGGGATGGCCGCGGCGGGCCGGGTGTGCATGTCGATTCGGCGACGCTGGATCCCAGTCCTTTCGTGAAGCGGTACGATCCTTGGCATCCCGATGCCGATGCCGCCGGCTATGTTCAACTCCCCAATGTGAGCCTCACGATGGAGTATGTGGACGCGTTGGAGGCCAGCCGGGCCTATGAGGTCAATGCGGCCACGATGAACGTGACCCGGGGCATGATCCAACAGGCCCTGCGGCTGCTGGCGTAAGGGCCGCGGCCGCCGAGGACCGGAAACGCGCATGGTAAACCCGGTATCGTCGAACTTGCCGACGCCCGTTCGACCGACAGGGTCCCCTGGCGCGCCGGACCAGCCGGCACCGGCGACGCAGGGCGGCGGCTTTGGCGCCGAGCTTCGTCGTCAGTTGGAGGAAGTCGGTCGCTTGCAGAACGAGGCAGACCAGGCCATGCAGGATTTGCTGACGGGCCGCACGGACAACGTGACTCAGGTATTGACGATGGCGCGCAAGGCGGAGGTGGCCTTCAGCCTGCTGATGGAGATTCGCAACAAGCTGGTGGACGCCTACATCGAGTTGCGGCAGTTGCGCGTCTAGTCGTCGGGTAGCGCTGGCGAAGAATGCGGCGCCGGGGGCGGTCTGAGCCCGGTGGCTGACGCAGTCGGCGGCGGAGCCCGCCGGGAGTGCCCAGGATGGGAGCCCTGCAACGGCTGATCGGCCAGGTCTTGTCACGCCTGCGAGACACGAGCATCTCGCAGCGCCTCGCGCTGCTGCTGGGGGGGCTGCTGGTTGCGGTTTCGCTGGTGTGGCTGGTGCAGTGGGCAGCGTCGCCGGAGCAGGTGGCACTGCTGGAACAGGACCTGGGGCCGGAGGAGCTGGCGCGCGTTCGTAGCGGGTTGGAAGCGCTAGGGGAATCCTTCAGTGTGCGGGGCAGCCGGGTGTACGTCCCGGCGACGGCCAACCGCGGAGCGCTGCTGGCGCGCCTCCAGGAGGCCGACAAGCTGCCTGCTAGCACGAGCAGCGCTTTTGCGGCGCTGGTGCAGAAGTCCGACCCGTGGATCTCGCTGGAAGAGAACGACCGACGATGGACGGTCGCGCTGCAAACGGAGATCGAGAAGGTCCTGCGGCAATTCCAGGGCGTGCAGAACGCGAGCGTGTTTCTGAACCTGCACACCGGACGCAAGGGGTTCTCGCGGCAGGCGCCGGCCAACTCGGCCAGCGTCACCCTGGTCATGAAGAACGGGGATGAGGTTCCACGCTCCCTGGCGCTGGCGGCCGCGCGGCTGGTTTCCGGGGCAGTGGCGGGACTGCCGGTGCGGAACGTGCAGGTCGTGGACGCCCGGGGTGTCAGCGCGTTGGACTGGGACAGTGAGCAGGACGAAGCGAACACGCTGCACCGCCAGCGGATCAAGCTGGAGCAGCATTACACCGAGACCATTCGGCGGCTGATTCCGGATCCCAAGGCGCTGGTCAGCGTGGTCGTGGAGTTGGTGTCCACGTCGAGCAGCACCAAGACAGAGACTCCCATCCGCGGTGTGCCGCGGACGGAGGAGACGACGGCGGACGAGACCACGCGCACGCATCGCAGTGAGCCCCCGGGGGTGCAGCCGAACGTCGGTTTGACGGTCGTCGCGGGCGGTGCGGATGAGAGTCAGAAGAAAGACATGACGCGCACGGAGTACCAGACCGGTATCGCGCTCAAGACGGAAGCCACGCCTGCCGGGGATGTCAAACTAGTGACGGCGGCGATCCGGCTTTCGTCGAGTTACCTGGAAGGCATCTGGCGGCACACGCATCCGGAGGCCGGTCCACCGACAGACGAGCAGCTCGAAGAAGTGTTTCAGGCGGAGCGCAAGCGGTTGCTGGGGCAGGTCGTGCGGCTGGTCAAGCCGCAGGCGGAAGAGAACGTCGATATCCAGCGGTACTGGGATACCGCGCTGCCGGGGCCCGCTGTGGCGGGTGCCGCACCCACGCTGGATCACGCGGTGCGGCTGGTTCGGCGCTATGGGGCGCAGTCGGGCCTGGGGTTGCTGGCGCTCTTGTCGCTGGGGCTGATGTTGCGCATGGCGCGCAAGTCAGACACGAGCGAGGTCTTCGGGCTGGAACTGGGTCTGCCGCAAGACGCGATCGAGGCGGCCAAGCGAGCGGCGGAGGACGTGGCCGAGCAGACGGCCCGTCGGGCGCGCGTGACACGTACCGGCCCGCAGCCCGCGTATGCGGCGGGTGTCGGCGTGACAAGCGACGGTGCGCCGTCGCCCGAAGGTTCCCCGGGCGTGGAGCCGGTCCTGGAGGCCGCCGTACTGCCGGTGGGACAGGCGGCGCCGACCGAGGGTGTCCTGGTGGCGCAGGAGGTTGATCCGGGCGCCATCCAGACGCGCAAGATGATCGATCAGATTACGCAAATGGTGGACAGCGACGCGGCCGTCGTTTCCAGTCTGCTGGAGCACTGGGTGCAGCGTTGCGAAGCGTACCGTGAAAGCGGGTAGTACGCGGCGGACAGTGGCAGCAGGCCCTGCGCCGGGCGCACGGGGGTGGGCGGCGACGCGGGTCGGCCGCCGCAGCAGGTTTCGGGGGCGACAGGCAGGCAGCGATGGTGCGCAGCGTAGTGCGGAGTGACGCAGGCAAAAGCGAAGAACTCACCGGCGTACGCCGGGCCGCGATTCTCCTGCTGGCCCTGAAGCAGGATACGGCTGCCAAGGTGTTGAAGGGACTCTCGCGAGAGCGGGTCGAGGAAATCACCCGGGAGATCGCGGCGCTCGACACGGTGGCGCCGGAAGTGCGCGACGAGGTAATCCGAGAGTTCTACAACCTGGTCGTGGCGCGGCAGTACATGGACGCGGGGGGGGTGTCGTGGGCACGGGCGCTGCTGGAGAAGACGCTGCCGCCCGACGAAGCCCGGCGGGTCATCGCCGTCATCGAGCATCAGGTCCACGCCCAGCCGTTCAACTTTCTGCAACGCACGGAGAAGGAAAACCTGGCGACGTTCCTCCAGGAAGAACACCCCCAGACCATTGCGCTGGTGTTGTCGCACCTTCCGCCGGGGATGGCGACCGATATTCTCGCGTCGCTGCCGACGGAGCGGCAGGTCGATGTCGTATCGCGCATCGCGAACATGGACCAGACCAGCCCGGAGGTCATCAAAGAAGTGGAGCGGGGTTTGGAGAAGCGGCTGGCCGGTCTGGTGTCGGAGCGCTTCGAGCGCGTGGGCGGCGTTCAGGCCGTGGCCGAGATTCTCAACATGGCGGGGCGCGCCACCGAGAAGGCGATCCTGGAGGGGTTGGAGCAGTCCGATCCCGAGCTGGTCGAGCAGATCCGCCGCCTGATGTTCGTGTTCGAAGACATCATCCGCGTGAACGACCGGGGCATCCAGGCGGTGCTCAAGGAGGTCGAGAACAACGAACTGGCACTGGCCCTGAAGACGGCGAGCGACGAACTGAAGGAGAAGATCTTCCGCAACATGTCGGAGCGCGCCGCTCAGATGATCAAGGAAGAAATGGAGTTCATGGGACCGGTGCGCGTCAGCGACGTCGAGGCGGCACAGCAGCGCATCGTCGATATCGTGCGCCGGCTCGAAGACGCCGGCGAGGTGGTGATCGCCGGCCGCGGCGGCGGCGGAGACGTGATCGTCTGACGCCCGGCGCATTGGGGCGGCGCCGCCCCGGTCGCCCGCAGAGAGGACGCCACGGATGGGGAGTGTCATCCAGCGCGAGCAGCTTACCGGCGCGGCGCCTTTCTCTTTCGCCGATCTGGAACGTCAGGGTCGCGAGCTGGTCGCACAGGCGACGGCCCGGGCGCGCCAAATCATCGCCGACGCGGAGGCCGCAGCCCGTCGGCGCGCCGCGGAAATCGAGCAGGCGGCGCGCGCGACCGGCTTCGAACACGGCTGGCGCGCCGCGCAGGAGAAGGTGGAGCGGGAGGTCCGGCAGGCGGCTTTGGAAGAGGGGCGTCGCGTCGCCGCCGAGACGGCCCGCGAGAATGTCGCCCACCTGACCGACGCGCTCGCCGCCCTGGTTGCGGAGTTCGAGCAGCGCAAACACAACCTGTTGGCTTCCGCCGAGGCCGGACTGATTGATCTGGCCGTCGCCATCGCACGCCGCGTGTGCAAGCTGCAGATCGAGGCGTCGGCGGAAGCCGTGCGGGCCAACGCCCGGGCTCTGGTCGACATGGTTCAGCATGTCGCCGACGCGGAGCTGCACCTCAACCCCACCGAGTACGAATTGCTTCGCGAACTGGCCGGCGCGACCGTTGCGCGGGTAACGAGCGGCGCCCATGTAACACTGGTTGCCGATGCCGATGTGCCGCGCGGCGGGTGCGTTGTGCGGACGCGCGCGCTGCTGATCGACGCGTCCATTGAGCAGCAGTTGGACCGCATCGCGGCCGCGATTGGCGCCTGCACGGCAGCGGGCGCGGGTACGGAGGGGTCTGCCGCCGGAGCGTTGTCCAGGTCTTCGGCGACGACAGAGGCTACCCGTCCGGAGAGTAACCCATGACGAGCGCGCCGCCGGAGACCGAGGGACGTGGGACCGGTACACCGGGGGACCGACCGGCCAGTGGCGCGTCGCTCGTGGACGCGATCGCTTTGGGCGAAATCGAGTGCGCCGATCCCGCAACGCCCACCCGGGCCGATGTGTTCGCGGCGGTGGCATCGGAGGTTGCGGAGCTGATCAGCGAGCGAATCTGCGGGCGCGTACGGACGGTGCGTGGGCTTACGGCCACGGCCGACGAGTTGCCGGTGCCAGTGGGGGCTCGCTGCACGATTCGCACTCGGCAGGGGCGGACTTTGGACGCGGAAGTCGTCGCGCTTCGTAAGGGCGAGGCGGTCTTGTCCATTTTCGGTGAGGCGACGGGTGTTGCCCCCGAAGACGAGGTGATTTGTCTGTCGGGCCCGCCGCGCGTTCCGGTCGGGTTTGACCTGCTCGGCCGGGTCATTGATGCGCAGGGGGATCCGCTGGACGGTCGTCCGGCGCCGGTGTTGAACGTTCGGTACCCGCTGTATCGAGCGGCGCCGGAAGCGTTGTCGCGGCTGCCGATCCGCCAACCGCTGGGACTGGGCATCCGGGCGATTGATGGCCTGCTGACGGCTGGTCGTGGTCAGCGGCTGGGGATCTTCGCGGGCACGGGCGTCGGCAAGAGCGTGCTGATGGGCATGATTTGCCGGCACACGCAGGCGGACGTAAACGTGGTGACGCTGGTCGGCGAGCGTGGGCGCGAGGTGGGGGACTTCATTCACGGGCAACTGGGGCCGGGGGGGCTGGCCCGCAGCGTGGTGGTCGTATGTACCTCCGACCAGGCGCCCGCATTGCGCGTTCGTTGTTGTCTGCACGCCACCGCGATTGCCGAATACTTCCGTGATCAGGGTCTGGACGTGCTGCTGCTGGTGGATTCGCTGACGCGTATGGCCATGGCGCAGCGTCAGATCGGTCTGGCCGCGGGCGAACCGCCCACAGCCAAGGGTTACCCTCCGAGCGTCTTTGCGCTGCTGCCACGGGTGCTGGAACGCGCTGGGCGCACGCGGTCCGGCAGCATCACGGGAATCTACACCGTGCTGGTAGAAGGTGACGACATCGACGAGCCGCTGGCCGACGCGGTCCGCGGAATCCTCGATGGACACATCTGGCTGTCGCGGAGTCTCGCCAACCGCGGCCATTACCCCGCGGTCGATGTGCTGAACAGCATCAGTCGTGTCGCGCCGGATGTTACATCCCGGGAACAACGGCAGGCGGTGATCGCCGTCCGGCGGGTGCTGGCGACGTGGAACGACATCGAGGATCTCGTAAGCATCGGGGCGTACGTGCCGGGTGCGAACCCGGACTATGACCTGGCAATCCAGACGCGCGAGGCGATCACGAACTATTTGGTCCAGGACCGCGACGCAGGGTGCACGTTCGAAGAAGCTGCGCGGGGGTTGGTTGAGCTGGCTGCGCTGCTCGAACGGACGCGCGCCGCTCTGACGGCCCAGAGGCCCGCCGGTGCCACGCCGGGCGGCGGGCCGCGGCGCTGAGGGTGGTACACATGGCCCGCCGGTTCCAGTTCCGGCTTCAGACGCTGCTGGTGGTTCGCCAGTTGCGCGAGCGGGAGGCCAAGCGGCGCGTCGCGGCGAAGCGCGGTGAGATTGTGCGCGTGGACGAACTGCGCCGGCAGACCAGTGCCGAGCTGGCGCGGCAACAGGAGGCGTTGCTGGCGGAGCAGTTTCAGGGGCGCCTGGACACGCTTGCGCTCCAGCGCGGACGAGCATGGATTGCGCATCTGCGCAAGACGATCGTGGCGTTGCAGGCGCGGCGTGCGGTTTTGCTGAGCGAGCTGGAACAACTCCAGTCGGAGTTGCGGGTCGCGCGGACCCAGACGCGCATCATTGAGAAGTTGCGTCAGCGGCGATGGCAGGCGTACGTCCGCGAGCGCGCCCGGCGGGAACAAGCTGAGGCCGACGAGCTGGCACGGCAGTTGCAAGGTCAAGAGCCGGCAGAGAGCGCCGACGGGTGGCCGCCCTGATGGGCGGCGCGCGCCGTCGCGCAGCGAGGCGTGCGGATAGACGAGGATGACGCGGCTGTTCAACGCCCTCGGGGTGTTCGCCGTGGCCACGCTCCTGGCCGTCGGGGGCTTTGTGGGCTTCTTGTTCGGAACCGGGCGCCTGAATGCAGCGCGGGTCGAGCAACTGGCGGCGGTGTTGCGTGGAGAGCTGGACGGGGTCGCCGGCGGTGGGCCGGCGGCCAGTCAGCCGGCGGATGCGACGTCGCAGCCGGCCGACGGCAGCTTGCCCCGTTTCGTCGAGGAGCGGTTGGCGACGGACATGAAGAGTCTGTCGCCCGAAGCGCGACGACGGCGGGTCGAACTCGAACGCCTGCGACTGGAACGAGCCGCCGCGGACTTGGAAGCGCGTCGCGCCCTGCTTGAACAGACGTTGCAGCACGTCATCGCCGAGCAGGAGCGGTTGGAGGCAGAGAAGGCCGCGTTGCTCGCTTTGCAGGAGCGTCAGCGGACGGAAACAGCGGCGCGCGAAGACGGCTTCAAGAAGGAGCTGGAATACGTGTCGAACCTTAAGCCCGCGCAGGCTAAGGAGTATTTGATTCGCGTCTGGCAGCGACAGAAGGCAGATGCGGCGCGCCTCCTCAGTGAGATCGAGGAGAGTCGGGGGCGACGTATCCTGGAACAGTTCAAGACCCCGGAAGAGCTTCAGATCATGACGGATCTGTTGGAGCGGATCCGGCTTCAGGGAACCGAAGGCCACGCCAATGCGTCACGGATGACGGAGGGTGCCGCCGTTCCGTAGGTGCCGTGATGCAGGCCGTCCCGGCTGGGGTGGAGTCGGCCGGTTCGCAGGCGAATCGTCAGCCGACGGTGGGACCACGCGGGTTACCGTCGTTGTCCGCCGCGGTGCCGGCCCTCCTCCTGTGTGACTTCCTTCCGCTTCTTGCGGAAACGCCGCAGGCACAACTTCGCCGCACGCAGGTCCAGTTCGAGGCGGAAAAGCGCGATCGGCAGGAGCGCACGGACTTCCGCGAGTGGCTGGCAAGCGCGTTTCAGACGCCGCGTTTCGCCGACGTAGTGGGGCAGGCGGAGCGAAGGATGCTCCCCGGCACGCTTGCGGCGCGCCGGGAAGAACTCCAGGCGGCGTTACGTGAGCGGACAGCCGGTAACCGCAGCGGGACCAGCGTCACGCCGATCGGCGAGAGCGCAGCCGAAGACGCTGCTTCGCGCGAGCTGGCTTCGGGCTTGCCGCCGACCCGCGCGGGGTCTGCGAGCTCGGCGCCGGCGTCGCCCGGCGTCGGCTCCGCAGCGCGCGTTGGAGACGTTGCGGCAGTCGTGCCGGCCGCGACGCCGTTGTCCGCCGTCAGTTCTGGCGCCGATGTGTCGCAGGCTCTCTTGGCGGGTCTGCGAAGCGGGATGTGTGGACTTGGATCTGGGGGGGGACCGGCCACGAGCGCAGCGCCCGCGCTGGTGTCGTCCGCTGGTGCGGTAGCGCCAGTCGACGGCGGGATTGCGGCCGGGCGCGCGAATAGTGCCCCAATGGGCCCCGCGGCGGGAAGCGGTGGTCAGGCTATCGCACGTGAGGCGGCGGCCGGAATGACGACCGCACCAGGCACCGCGGCACGCCCGACGCGCGCGGCGGGCCAGGGGCGGACGACGGACACCGCGCGCGCCAGTGGCACAAACGACGCGAACGTTGAGCGAGTCTTGCGCGTCGTCCTGTCTCGGCTGGGAAAGGAGCGTTCGGTCGCGACCCTGGGGCTGGCGCCGCCGGAGCTCGGCAAGCTTCGGATTCGTATGGACATGCACGCGGAGCGCTTGGCGCTGCGCATAGACGCGGAGACGGAGGCGGCACGCCGTTTGCTGGCTGAGCAGCTTGACGCGCTGCGTCGCGGCCTCGAAGCCACGGGTGTTCAGCTTGAGCGCGTCGAGGTGCGGGCGCTGGAGCCACCGCCGGACTCGCGGCACCCGGGTACGCCGGGGCACGCGGGTCCGTTCGGCGGCGACCACAGCGGCGCGAACCGCAGGGATGCGGAAGATTCAGGCAGCGCGGGGGCATCGGGAACGGAGTCCACGCCGTCGGAGGCGGCTGTCGCCCCCGTGGCCCCGGGGGACTGGGAGTCAGCGGCGGAGCCGCTCGTGAACATCTGGGCGTAGGCGCGCGGAGCGCACCCTGCGCTGCACACAGGCCGGCGATATAAGTGCTGGCCGCGTAGAAGCTGCCGAAGGCGGCGCGCGGCGCCGCCGCGCATCGAGGTGTGCCATATGTCAACCCAGGTCGTTGATGCCACGACGATCCAGCCACGTGTTGCGACGGACCGCGGACTGGGTGCTTTGCGCAGCGAGGACTTCTTCAACATTCTGGTGACCGAGCTGCGTCAGCAGGATCCGCTGGCACCCTCCAAGACCGCGGACATGATCAATCAGGTCGCGCAGATCCGCAGTATCGAGTTGTCCAAGCGGCTGACCGACACGCTTGCCCAGCTCAGCAGCCGGCAACAGACCGCCGGGGCCAGTGCGTTGCTCGGCAAACACGTGACCGCCACGGTCACCGGGGCCGACGGGACGAAGACCGAAGTGTCCGGGATCGTGACCGGTGTGCGATTCACCTCGGACGGGGCGGTCGTTTTGGAACTCGATACGGGCCAGAGCGTGCTGGCCAGCAACGTGACGCGCATCACGTCACCCGAGGCGGCCGAAACGCAAACGAGCACCGCCAGCTCGAGTAATTCGTCGGACGACAGCGCGGCGGCCGCGTCGGTGACCGACAAGAGCGGCGGCACGTCGAAGCGGTCTATTCCGCGTCTGCTGCCGTGGCTGTCCCTGGACGGAGAAATTCACCTGTGACGCAGTCTGTGGCCGGCTGGGTGCGATGTGACGTTCGGCGGGCGTGGGCGGCTTGCCGAGAGGGCCAGCCGGACCGGTGACTTGAGCATGAGCGAATGGGGCTCGATTGAGGGCTGAGCATGGGTTTGACCACGGCCATGTACACCGGGCTGACCGGTTTGCACGTCAATCAGACGCGGATCGAAACGATCGGTCACAACATTGCCAACGTGAACACCAACGCGTTCAAAGGTTCGCGGACGCTGTTTCAGACGCAGTTCGCGCACACGCTGTCGGGTGGGACGCCGCCCGGTGATACCAGCGGCGGCACGAACCCGATGCAGATCGGACTGGGGGCGTTGGTGGGGACAACCCAGCGGCTGACTTCGCCCGGCTCGCTGGAGACGACCGGTTTGCCGGGTGATCTGGCCATCGAGGGGGCCGGCTATTTCATTGTGCGTGATCCGTCGGGGCGCGCCTATTACACCCGCGACGGGGCGTTTTCCCTCAACGCACAGAACGAACTGGTCAACGCCAACGGGATGCGCGTGCAGGGGTTTGGCGTGGACTCGAACTTCCAGATTGTTCCGGGCACATTGCGCACGCTTCAAGTTCCGCTGGGAATGCAGGATGTAGCCCGCGCTACCGAGACGGTCGTGCTGGACGGCGACCTCAGTGCGGCCGAGTCGCGCGCGGCGGCCGGCTCGGTGACGAGTACGCAGGCCCTTGTCGACGCGGGCGGCGCCCGCGCCACCGCGGCGACGAGCCTGACCGAGCTGCGCTCGGCAATGAATCCGGGCGTGCCGCTGTTCGTGGCGGGCGACACGATCACCATCTCCGGGGCGACACGCGGCGGGCGGGAGCTGCCTGCCAGACAGTTCATCGTGGGCACGACCGGCAACACGCTCGGTGACCTGGCAGCGTTTCTCCAGGAAACGCTCGGTATTCAGACAGGGGCCGGGATTCCGGGCACGCCGGGCGTGACGATCGAAGACGGCGCCTTGGTCATTCGCAGCAATTACGGTGAACCCAACGGCATCGTCGTCCAGAACAGTGACTTCACCAGCAGCAATCTTCAGAACCCCGTGCCGTTTGAATTCACGCAGGTCTCGCAGGCTACCGGAACGGGCGTATTCACGTCGTTCACCGTCTATGATTCGCTCGGCAACCCGGTGCCCGTGAGTGTCACCTTCACGCTCGACAGCACGCCGAACACCGGCCCGGTCTGGCGCTATTACGTTGAGAGCTTCGAAGCCGGGCGGGCGCCGCAGTTGCTGGGGTCGGGCACGGCGGCGTTCGACACGCACGGCCGGTTCGTGAGTGCGACGGGCAACCGGTTTACGATCAACCGCACCGGCACGGGGGCCGGCACGCCGCTGACCATCACGCTGGACTTCTCGGCGCTCAACGGTCTGTCGACGCAGGTGTCGAACGTCATCATGGCGTCCCAGGACGGCTATCCGCCGGGTACGCTGACGGCCTATTCGGTCGGTAACGACGGGACGATCACCGGGACGTTCAGCAACGGTATTACACACACCCTTGGTCAGGTCGCACTGGCCACATTCGCGAATGAGGCGGGCCTGATTGCGGAAACCGGGAATCTGCTCTCGCCCGGACCGAACTCCGGGCCGGCGACGGTCAAGACGCCTGGCACGCTGGGGGCCGGTACGATCCGCGGCGGAGCGCTGGAGATGTCCAACGTGGACATCTCCCGCGAGTTCATCGGTCTGATCACGTCGAGCACCGCGTTTCAGGCGGCCAGTCGGGTGATCAGCACGTCAAGCGACATGCTGGACCGCCTGATGATGGTTCTGCGTTAGCGCGTGGGTGCGGCCGGGTGGCGGGCTGACGGCTCCGGCGCGGCCGCGCTCTGCCGCGTATAAGTCGTCCGCGGCAGGCGGGCCATCGGACCGGACGGTGCGGGGATTTCTGCGGGCCGACCCCGTGCGCGCCAGGTTAGAGCGTTTCAAACACCCCCGGGTGAATCGGCTGCGGGGCGAGGTCGGGGAAAAGTTCGTTGAAACGTCCGCCATCGAGGGAGAGATCCGCGGGGCGCGGTTCGGGCGCGGGTATGTCCAGACGCGAGATCGGAACAAGATGGGCGGTCGGCAGTCCCAGCACTCGTGCGCACTGCGCGACCAGCTCGTAGCGCGACAGACGCTGAGGACCCGCGATGTGAATCACGCCCGTCAGGTCCGAACGGGCCAAGGCGATCAGCGCCCGGGCCGCGTCTGCCAGCCAGATGGGCGTGCGATACTCGTCCGTAAACAGCCGCAACGGGGTCCCAGCCCGCAGGGCCGCCATCTGTTGCGAGAAGGTCGTGTTGCGTGGCGCGTACGCAAACCCGTACATGAGCGGGATGCGTACGACGAGTGTGTTCGGGAATTCAACGAGCACCCGCTCCGCCGCCGCCTTGGTACGGCCGTAGTGACTGAGCGGACGGGGGGGATCGGCCTCACGATAGGGCGCGGCGGTACCGTCGAAGACCATATCGGTCGAGGAAAAAACGACGCGCGCGCCGTCGGCCGCTTCAGCCAGTACGCGCGTCGCCGCTACGTTGACACACTCCGCCTCGGCGGGTCGCTGCCAGCAATCGGCCACGGCGGTCATAGCCGCCAGGTGGATGATATGGCTCGGTGCGAACTCGCGGACGGTGCTCTGAACGGCGTCGAAATCCGCAAGATCAAGGCATTGCACCGCGACGCCGGGCGTACCGACGTCCGGACGACGTGCCAGCGCGAGCAGCGCCCCGACGGCCGGGTCGGCGGCCAGTCGCCGCACGACGTGGCTGCCGAGTTGGCCCGTCGCACCGGTGACCAGCCAGCACTCCTTGGGCACGGTTCGGAACTCCTTAAGAAAGCCTGCGAGAACAGCGTAGAGGCCGGCCCTCGCGAACGCCAGCGGCCAGGCATCGTCGAGCCGCGTTAGGCGGAGCCTGGGTCAGGCCCTGGGCGTACAATACGCGCGAGGTGCCAGACGAGGCGGCAGGCCGGCATCCACGGGGCCGGCTGGTCCGTGAGCGACGCCGTGCGGCTGCGCCGGGGCCGGAGACGAGCCATGCGCAGGACACGTGCTTGGTGGCTGGCGGGCGGGCTGATTTGGGCGGCAGCGGCGTACGCCGCAGCGCGGCCCCGGCAGGTCTTCTCCGACAATCGGCAGTTTCTGCTCGAAGTCGAGCCGGGGCGGACCGGCCGTAGCGGGCGGAGCTGCCAGGGGATTCTCTGGCAGCGAGTGGGGAGCGACCCGCGTGGCCGAAAGGTGTGGGAGCGGCCGTTGGTCAACGAGATTGCGCCGGCCCGCGTGAGTGTGCGCAACGACGGACGGTTCGTCGTGACGCTGGACGAATATCGGCGCGGGGGGGCGCGAAATGCGGCGGTGATCTATGGAGCTGAGGGCCAACTGCTACGACATTTCCTGCTGACCGACCTGCTGACACGTGACGACTGGCCGCACGTGCGCGTGGAGCGGCGGGCGGCGGTGTGGTTGGACGGTGCCCGCTGCGGCTTCGACGACGACCGCGATCATTTCGTGCTTCAACTCGCGTGGGGGCGCGAGGTGCGCATCGACCTGAAGGCGTTGCGCGTGCTGCCTGCCGGGGCCCCGCCTGCCGACGCGGACGATGTCCCCGCGGCGCTGCGTGCCCTGCTGAGCGGGCAGGAGGAAGCGATTGAGCCATCGAACGCGGCGTCCGCTCCATCGGAACTGACCGAACTGACACCCGAGGAGCGGGCGCGTGCGGCGGAGGTGGCGGCCGAGGTGACGCAGGTCCCATCGCCGCCGGAATTGCCGCACGACGCAGACGTGCATGTTACAGAGGACGATGTTCGCGCGGAGAAGTTACCGTCACGGCCTGCGGACAGCGGCAGCCAGGAGGAGCTGTTCCTCGAGCTCGAACGATCTGACGCCGGAGCCTCAAACGCGTCGGGCATTTCGGTGCCGGCGCCCGACTTAACGAATAAGGTCGATTACTTGGCGTGGCTCAATGATCTTGGCCGTGTGGCACCCGAAAACGACGCTTGGCCGCTGTTGCAAACCGCCGCCGCGAACTTCGTTCCGTGGATGGGGTCAGTAGAGCTGCTTGTGGCGGCCGAGCGGGGCGAAGCGGACGCGCTGAAACACGCGGACATCGCGGCGTGGATTGAGGCGAACGCTGCGGCCCTGGACGCCTTTCATCGGGCGGCGCGGATGCCTGTACGGGGCTGGCAATACCACAGTGACGACGGATCCCTGGTCAAGGTTGAGCTTGAGCACGTGCGAAACCTGCGCAACGTGGCCAAGCTGTGTGTCTTGGACGGTCGCCGACGCGCGGCCGCGGGAAACCCGATGGCGGCGGCCGAGCGGTACCTGGATGTCCTGGCGTGCGGCCGGCTGGTGGGCGACGCGCTGAACGTCACCGAGCAAGTGATGGGCCTGGCGATTCAGTCGCTGGCTGCCACAGCGCTGCTCGAACTCGAGACCCAGGCGGCGCCCGGGACGTTGGACTACGTAGCCTTGGCGGCCGCGGCAAGACTCGTCGCCGGCCCGGTCCGATCTCCGGCCCAGGTCATTCAGGCGGAGCGGGCGATGGCGCTTGATGCCTTGCAGCGAATGTGGACCCGGGATGAGGAAACGGGAGCCGCAGTGTTGGATCGGCAGGCCGCACAGACGTTTTTCGGTACAGCGGCTGAGGCAGATGCAAAGCGGGTGAAGGAGCTGGTCGACGAACTCGGAGCGCTTGGTTTCGAGCAGGCCGTGGCGGCTGTTAACACCTGGTACGACGAGGCAACCGCCGCGTTTTCGGAGCCGTTCGCGGAGGCAGTGCCGCGCCTGGCGGAGCTGGATCGGCAGATCAGCGTCGGAGGGGTTCCCGGCCCGCTGAGAGAGGTACTCCAGCTTGGTCTGTCCAGGTACCACTTCGTTCTGACCCGCGGCGAGGCGACACGCCGGGCGGCCCTGGCCGTAACGCACATCCACGCGTATCGGCAGCAGCATGGCACTTACCCGTCCTCGTTGGCGGAACTCGGTACCCTGCCGTGGGTTCAGGATCCGTTTACCGAGGACTTCTTCCGCTATCGTCGAGAAGGGGACAGTTTCCTGTTGTACTCGCTCGGCGCGAACGGAACGGACGAAGGGGGAGTGCACGACCGGCGCGGCGACAAGGAAGACATCGTTTTCTGGCCCCTGCCGCAGCGCTAGGCCGGGTTGCGGTCGGGGTTGGGCTGAGGCAGACACGGCCGCGCTTGCCGCCGACGCCGGTGACGTGAACGGGCGATGCCGGGCCGGTATCATCGCGGTATGGCGCGCGTCACCGAGGCGGATGAGGCAGAGATCGACGCCACCCGCATGACGATCGGCGAGCACCTGGAGGAGCTGCGCCGCTGCCTTCTGCGCAGCCTGGTGGCGCTGGTCGTGGCGTGCCTGGCGTGCATCTGGCCGGCCAAGTATTTGCTGGAGATCATTGCCCGACCGGTCGTCCTCGTCCTGCGGGCCCACGGGCAGCCGGACAGCTTTCTGGCGACCAGCCCGGTCGAGAACCTGCTTGTTTACATCAAGGTTGTACTGATCTTTGGCGTCGTGCTGGCGGCGCCGTACGTGCTGTACCAACTCTGGAAGTTCGTCGCCGCGGGTCTGTATCGCCACGAGCGGCGCTGGGTGCTGCGGCTGTTTCCGATCAGTGTGGCGCTGTTTCTGGCCGGCGTGCTGTTCATGTACGGCGTCGTGCTGCTGATGAGTCTCAACTTCCTAGTCGGGTTCAGCGGGTGGCTCCCCTTGCCACGGGCCCAGCCGACCGCCGTGGAGCGCCTGCTGCTGAGACTGCCTCCGGCGACGGAGGGCTTGCAGGCGGAGCTGGCCCCGGGCGGTGGTGTGACCGTACCGCTGTTGGAGCGCGATCCGGTGATGCCGCCGGCCGGTGCGTTGTGGGTGAACGTACCGGATGCGAAGCTCAAGCTGCGCGGTGCCGATGGCAAGACGTATTCCGTGCAGATTCTGCGTGACGACCGACGGGCGCTCGTCACCACGCACTTTCGCATAGGTGATTACCTGTCGTTCGTTCTAGTGCTGACCTTGGCGTTTGGAGCTGCGTTTCAGACGCCGCTGGTCGTGGTTTTTCTGGTCCGCTCGGGGTTGATCGCGCTGGGGACGTTTCGCCGGTACCGCAAGGTCGTCATTCTTATCATTCTTTTCATTGCGGGGCTGTTGTCCCCGCCTGACCTGATCAGTCACCTCCTGCTGTCCGGGCCGATGGTTGCGTTGTTTGAGCTGGGGCTCTTTTTAGCTGGGCGGGGGGCTCGGCCGACAAGCGAGTAGCTCCGGTCTGCGGCCCGTGAGACGCCGAGCTGTTGCGGACCCGTGGCGTCCGTGCCGGTGTGCCGCTACATTGCAGGCCTGAGGGCGAACCGCGCGAGCGCAAGGATTACAAGCTGCGCCGCCGATAGATGGAATATGTCCGCCAACCTGCCCCCTGCATCCAGTACGGCTTTACCGGCTGCTCCCCCCGAGGATGAGTCCGGGCTGCTGTTTGAGGTTTCCTGGGAAGTTTGTGCGCAGGCCGGGGGCATTTACACGGTTCTGCGTACCAAGGCCCCGGCGATGGTTCGCCGCTGGGGCGACGCCTACTGCCTGATCGGCCCGTGGCGGGAGAGCTCCGCGCGCGTGGAGCTGGAGCCGCAAAACCCGAGCGGACCGGTGCAGGCGGCGCTGGCCGAGCTCCACGGCACCGGGGTGCGGTTTCATTTCGGTCGCTGGCTGATCACCGGGCGACCGCAGGTCATTCTCGTCGATCTGGATTCCGTTCGGCCTCGGCTGGCCGAGATGAAGTACTTCCTGTGGAAGGACAACGGAATCAACTCTCCCAACGGGGACTGGGAGTACGACGATGTGGTGGCGTTCGGATTCACAGTGGCCGATCTGCTGGGGGCCATTCAGCGGCACGCGGCGCCGCGTCCAGTCCTGGCACACTTCCACGAGTGGCAGGGCGGAGCCGCCGTCCCCGTGCTCAAGCATCGTCAGGCGCCCGTGGCAACCGTCTTCACGACGCACGCCACCCTGACCGGCCGTAACCTCAGCGCGGCCAACGCGAACCTGTACGACCACTTGTTCACGATCGACGCGGGGCGGGCAGCGGCCGAGCACGGGTACGCGCACCGGCATGCCTTGGAGGGGGCAGCCGCCCAGGCGGCCGACGTGTTCACGACCGTTTCTGGCATCACGGCGCTGGAAGCGCGCCAGTTTTTGGGCCGTCAGCCGGACCTGCTGTTGCCCAACGGCCTGAACGTCGAGCGGTTCGCGGCGCCGCACGAGTTTCAGGTGCTGCATCGCGCCGCCAAGGAGCGGATTCACGAGTTTGTCATCGGGCACTTCTTCCCCAGCTACACGTTCGACTTGGACCGCACGCTCTATGTCTTCACGGCTGGACGGTACGAGTTCCGCAATAAGGGCTTGGATGTTTTCATCGAGGCGCTGCACGAGCTGAACCGCCGAATGAAGGCCGACCAGACCACGACAACGGTCGTCGCCTTCATCATCACCCGGGCGGCGTACCGGGCTTTGAACGTCGAGACGCTCAACCGCCACGCCATGTTCAATGAACTGCATGACGCCTGCGAGGAAATCCAGGTTGACATGGGGCGGCGGCTCTTTCACACCGTGGTCACCGGCCGGTTGCCCACGATCGACGACCTGCTGCCGGAGAGTGCACTGGTCCGCCTGAAGCGGATGGCCTACGCGTGGCGTTCCAGTCCGCCGCCGACGATCGTGACCCACGATCTGCTCGACGACGCGCACGATCCGGTGTTGTGCCATCTGCGCTATCGGGGACTGGTGAACCTGGAGGAGGACCGGGTCAAGGTCGTGTTTCATCCGGAGTTCATGTCGATCACCAGCCCGCTGCTGGCGATGGAATACGACCAGTTCGTTCGCGGATGCCACATCGGCGTCTTCCCGTCCTACTACGAACCGTGGGGCTACACGCCGCTGGAGTGTGTCGTCAGCGGGATTCCGGCCATCACCAGCGACTTAAGCGGCTTCGGCGACTATGTGGCCCAACATTTCCCCGACCACAATGCGGAGGGCCTGTTCGTCGCCCGCCGACGGGGGGTGAGCTTCGACGTCACGGTCAATCAGGTGGCGGACTGGCTGTATGCTTTGACGCGTATGTCGCGGCGTGAGCGGATCTCGCTGCGGAACAAGGTGGAGGCGCACGCAGAGCATTTCGACTGGAGCTACATGAGTCGTCACTATGTGGCGGCTCATCGTCTGGCTCTGGAACGCCGCTTTCCTGGAGTCATCGTGACGCCCGTCGCAGAGGAGACGCTCCCGGGCGTCACGGCCGTCATCGAGTCCGCGGCGGCCACGGAGCCCGCCCGTCGGCCGCGCAAGCCCCGGGGCCGGCGCGCTGCCGGCGCGTGAGCGAAGGCTGCCGGCCGCAGGAACAGGTCCTTTTGATTTCGCGTCTCCGTGCACGCAACGCTACGTTAGACGCGCGCAACCTCGGTTAATTGCGGGCAGGCTGCCGCGCGGCCGGCCGTGCCGGAGGAAGTGCCGTTAACGACGTACCCGAGTCTGCGGCAGCCGCGGCGGTCCGCCTCTCGGGTTGACCGGTGCACCGGGAATCCGCGCACGCGGTCAATCGCGAATGTCACCCATAAGTCTCAACATGTGGTGCAGTACGCATGCTGAGTATACCAAATGCAATTTTAGGGACAAGTTCTAGCTCGGAAACACGGCTTGTGGAAAAGGGCTTGGCGGCTGCGCGTGTAGGTATGGTGCACTGTGACTAGGGGCAAAAAGTACTGGCGGCGCTACCGTGTCAGCTCCTCTGCCGCGCGTTTTTCGTTCTGTGCCCGCGTATGCAGTACCCACCAACGCCCCGGCGCTCGAGAAATTTAGTCTTCATCTGAACCGGTCGCGTTATGAAGCGGCACAGTGCCGTTTATTTGCCATGTTGACCGTTGCCACTCCTTCGCACGCGACGACGCGCGGCGCATGGTTTGAGTGGCCGATGGAGATGGCTGCCGCGTCGCCGCCTGTGCGAGCCCGCGCCTAGTGGGGTCGCGACAGCAAACCGCTACGTCTGTGCATTCTGGCCGGTAAAGTGTCGCGCCGTGAAGCAGCCCTTGTTGCCGCAGTCCATGACGACGCCCGATCAGGATCCGTTTAAATGCAACATCTGTGCCAGCCCGGCTGCATTATGGACATCGATCTTTAGCTTCACGCGCAAGCGATATACTTGGACCGTTTTAGCCTTTATCCCCAGGCGGGCTGCGATAGCCCGACTCCCGGGCCCGGTCGCGCCCAGCCGGAAGGCCTCGCGCTCGCGCGGCATCAGGCTGGCGTACCTGCGCTGGACTTCGCTTTTGGCCTGCTGATCCTCCCGTCATTGGCGCCGCTTGTCCAGAGCCGCCAGCGCAGTGTCAACGGGTTGCTGGTCGAGATGTCGCTGCGCGACGACATCGATGGCGCCATTTCTCACCGCGTGGATGGCTGCAAGCAAATCGTCACTGCGTGTGACGACGATGACCGGAGTCTGGATGCTATGAGAGAACAAGGCCGCCGGGCTGTCCGGATCGTCCGGCCGAGCGGCGGCCCCCACGATCAGACAGCCGGCAGTACCGCGTTCGAGGGCGGCAAGGCACTCGCTGACGGGGCTGACGCCATGTACGTCGAAGTCGGCGCTGCGGAACCACATCAGGGAAACACCTCGGCCGGCACTCCCAGTGCACGGACGGCGGCCGCGATCGTTTCCAGCTCGGCTGGGGCGAGCGGCGACACATCCGCGTGAACGGCGCGACGGGCGAGCGTATAGACCTGCACGAGTGCGATCTGAGCCCCGCCGGCCACCAACCCGCGCACGCGCTCCACGTACGCGTTGATCTCGTCGGGAGGCGGCGGCTGCCCCTCGAGGCGTACGAACATGGATTGCAGCACGATCGGGCGGACGCGGGCCGTCGCAAGAATGTTGTCCAAGATCATCGCAAGCGGCAGCCGCACGCCATTAATCCGCTCGAAATGTTGCTGCGTGCCGGCGTCGAGCTTGGCCCAGATTTCGCCGTTGTTGGCATCGAGCACGCTTAGGGCTTCGATGACCGCGGGGCGCGTGAGGCAGGAGGCATTCGTGATGAGGACGATCTTCACATCTGTCAGTCCAAAGTCCATCCGTGCGGCCGCTACCAGACGGACAGCATCGGGGAAAACGGGGGACGCGGTAGGCTCGCCATCGCCGGAGAAGGCCAGGTCGTTTAACCGCCGGTACTCGCGCGGGACCGCCCGGAACTCCGGTTCGTCAAACAAACGTTCTCGGTCGGCCAACAGGGCGCGCAGCTCGCAATTCAGGACATTCAGGTCCGGAAGCGGGTCAGCGCCCTCCGGAACCTCCGAGCGATCGATGGAGCAGTACACGCAGGCAAATGTGCAGGCGGCGGTGGGGCTGAGGTTGATCCCGATACTGAGACCTCGACTGCGCCGGGCAATGACCGGGTACACATAGCGCAGCGCGCGCCACTGCCGAGGGTGGTACGAGAACGCGCGTTTGAGGGCTTCATCCATCTGCTTTGTCCCAAAAACGGGTCGCATCACGGCCGGCGCGTGCCGGGTACTTATTGTACGGTTTGGCGGCTGATCTCGCTGCACGCTCGGAAATCGCACCGAGCACCTGGCGGTGTGCGCGACCGCGCTATAATCGGGCAAGGCGCTGGAATAAGCGTCGAATCCACGCGGTTTAGTGTGGATGACGGTAAATCTTCTCCACGCGGTGTGGAGGAGTGTTGGCAGGATGTTGCTCGGCTCGCCCGTCTTGCCAACGAGTGCCGTGCCCGCCCTCTGGCAACAGGGGGCGGGCCGCACTGTTTCTTGGCGGCTGGCTGCCAGCACCGCCGGCCGGCCGGCGCCGCGCTAGGACATCAGCAGCCGCACGTGCTCCGGTACGCACCGCGCCAGCACCCCCTCGTCGTACCCGCCTTCCAGCACACTGACCAATCGGCCGCGCGCATGCCTTTCCGCCAGTTCGACCAGCACCTTGGTCATCCAGGCGTAGATTTCATCCGACAAAGCCAGGTTGCCGAGCGGGTCCTGCTCGTGAGCATCGAACCCGGCAGAGACGAGGATGAATTCCGGCGCGTAGCGCGCCACCGCGGGGATGATACGCTCGTTGAACGCCGCCCGGTACTCGTCGTCCGTGGCGCCCGGCAGGAAGGGGATGTTCATCGTGTATCCGCGGCCCGCGCCCACGCCGATTTCCTCCTCGAAACCTGTCCCGGGGTACAGGTAATTGGGGTGGCCGTGTAAACTGATGACCAGCACGGATGGATCGGCTTCGAACGTGTGCTGCGTCCCATTGCAGTGGTGCACGTCGAAGTCCACCACTAGCAGCCGTCGCAACTGAAACTCGTGCTTCAGCACGCACGCCGCCAAGGCGATGTTGTTCAGCAGACAGAAGCCCATGGAGCGGTCGGCCTCGGCATGATGCCCGGGTGGGCGGACGGCGCAAAAGACACGCTTCAGTTCGCCGCGGGCCACACGCCGCGCCGCCTCGATCACGCCGCCCGCGGCCAGCCGGGCGATGTCGAAGCTCTCCGGGCAGATCGCGCTGTCCGGGACATCGATGTAGGGGTAACCCTGCCGACAGGCCGCGTCCAGTCGCGTCAGATAATCGTGCGTATGCACAAGCTGAAGCGTGGCGTCCGTTGCCGGTGGTGCGTCGATCCGCGCGCAACTGTCCAGAACGCCGGTGGCCTGGAGCGCCTCGTGGATCACATGCAGCCGGGCGGGGGATTCAGGGTGACCTTCGCCAGTCGCGTGCCGGCGAAACCGCTCGTCGAGGAGAATTCCAACGTCGGGCATGCCCAGAGTCTAACTCGTGCCGGCATGCCTGCCAACGGCGCAGAAAATGCGCCGCGGGCAGCGTAGTCCGGGCCGGGCGCTCACGTTGAGTGGCATGCACGTCCGATGTATGGGACATTCAGACAGTCGACCAGCGTGTATCAGCGACCTTGGTGTCGCAAGGCCCGGACCGGTCTGTGTCCAACGGAGGAATGAACATGCAGGCGGTGATGCGTCTTGTGCCGTGGACATGTGCGGGTTTTCTAGCAATCACGATCGGCTGCGCCAGCCAGTCGCAGACCACGGGGCTTTCCTCACAGAAGAAAACCACGCCCTGCGGCCCTCAGGTCAAATCCTGTCCGGCTCAGTTGACCGTCGGCAAGGAGCGGTCGCCCGCAGCCGGGAAGGCGACGCTGACCGCGCAACCGGCCACACCCGCCAAACCCACGGGCGTCACCAAGCCGACGAACCCCCCGTTCGACAAGCAGCAACTCGTGGCCCGAATCCGGGAGGTGGCTGCCAAACAGGCCGGCAAGCAGACAGTGCACAAGACGGGCCGGGGCACCGCGGCGCGGCACTCCGCGAACTACTTCGCTCGCAAGCTCGCGAACATGCATCCCATGCCCGGTAAGTACCTGTTAAGGAATCTGACGCGGGCGGCCCGCAGCCTACCCTACCCGCCCGCGCCCAGCGTGGGGTACACGATCAATCCAACTGCGTCTCAGTAGCGGCAGTCGTTCCGCAGCGACAGCCCGCTGTGCCGGGATGGACGCCCCGTACGCGGCCGTGACAACGCTGGTCACGGAGCGCGTGCGGGGTTCGGCACATAGGGAGCGTTGTCGCGCACCCATGTCGTCCGTCGCGCCGTCGATGCTCGGCAGACGCGGACCGTCCCACCCGACACGCGACCTTTACAGGAGATCCAGGGGATCCACGTCTAGGGTAAACCGCTCGACCGCCGGCGGCAGCACCTTCTCATCCGTCGCCGTGCGCAGCATCCGCTGAACCGCCGCGTCGCGCGGACCGCGGACGAGCACCTGCCAGCGTGCCATCTCGCGCAGCCGCGGGATGGCACACGGCTCCGCCTCGTCCACACGCAGCCGCGCGTGGATTCGCTCGGCCAGCGCGCGCAACGCAGCCGCGGTGTTTTCCGCGGCGGTACGCGCCCGGCCTGGGCGACGGTCGGCGCAGATCAGACGCGCCAGCCGGGTGTAGGGGGGATACCCGAATTGTCGCCGCAGCTTGAGTTCCGCCTCGGCAAAAGCCTCGTAATTGATGTCCAGCGCGTAACGAATGACCGCGGCAGGACGGTCGCCGGTTTGGACCAGCGCCAGCGAATCCCCCTCCCTTCGGCCGGCACGTCCTACCACCTGCACAATGAGTTGGAAGACCCGCTCCCCGGCCCGAAAGTCGGGCAGCGACAGGGCAGCGTCCGCGTCGATCACGCCGACGAGTCGTACGCCCGGAAAGTCGAGCCCCTTCGCGACCATCTGAGTTCCGAGCATGATGTCAGCCTGCCCTGCCTCAAAGCGCGCTAGCGCCGCCTGATAGTCCTCGCGCCGCCGCATCGTGTCACTGTCCAGGCGCAAGAGGCGTGCGGCGGGCCAGCGCCGGCGCAGCTCTTCTTCCAGCCGCTGGATGGCCAGCCCGGTACGGGCCAGTCTCCCGTTGCATGTGGGATCCGGACACGTCGGCCGTGCGTCGGTGCGCAAGCCGCAGCGGTGGCATTTGAAAACGCCCTCGGAGCGATGGTCCACCAGGCGGCTGCCGCACCGCTCGCAGCGCACCGCCACGCCACAGCGCATGCACCGCAGGTACACCGCATACCCGCGCCGGTTGTGTAGCAGGATGCTCTGCTGACCGCTGTCGAGCGTGCGCTCCAGCTCAGCCACCAGTGTCGGGGAGAGCAGCGCCGCGTCCTGCGGTTTTTCCGTGTCGCGAAATTCGACGTGTCGGGTCACGGGCAGCCGCGCGCCGGGAACGCGTTGAGACAGCCGCAGCAGCTCGAAGTGTGCGCGCTGGCCCGCGTTGAACCAGGTTTCCAGCGCGGGCGTCGCCGACCCGAGCACGACGGGGATGCCTTCGAGCTGCCCCCGTTTGATCGCCACGTCGCGGGCGTGGTAATACGGCGCCGCCAGGTTCTTGAAACTGGACTCCTGCTCCTCGTCCACGATGATCAGCCCCAGACGAGGGCACGGAGCAAAGACGGCGGTCCGCGTTCCGATCACGACATCCACGTGGCCCGCCGCGATCGCCGCCAGCGTCTCCCGCCGGACCCGGTCGGGCAACTGGCTGTGGACGACGGCGACGCGGCCGAACCGGCGGGCGAGCCGCTCCACGATCTGCGTGGTCAATGCGATTTCGGGGACCAACAGGATTACCTGCCGACCCGCGGCGACGGCCGTCCGCGCCGCTCGTACGTAGACCTCGGTCTTGCCGCTTCCAGGCACGCCGAACAGCAGAAACACGCGGAATACGCCGGGCGTCTGAAGGGTGCCGTGGATCCGCTCCAGCGCCTCCTGCTGCCCTGGGGTGAGGGTAAACCCGTCTTCGGGGCCCGGGGCGGGGTCGCCGGTCGCCCCGCCCGCCGGCGGCGTGTTCAAACTGGATGGACTCATTTCGGTCGGAGTCGGATAGCACGGTGTGCGTCGCACGCAGGATTCGATCAACCCACGTCGCACCAGCGTGCGCAGCGTTGCGGCCGTTACCCCGGCGCGTCGCAGAGCCTCGTCCCGCGGCAACTCCGCGTCGCCGAGGGTGGCGAGCAGGGCCGCTTGACGTGGAGTGAGCCGCGCGTCCCGTGCCGCACTGGTTGCCCGAACGCAAATCAATTTTCGCCAGCGCACGCGGCGCGTGCCGGCGGGCAGCAGGGCCGCGAAGACTTTCCACGGGGCACAGACGTAGTAATCCGCCACCCACAACCCCAGCTCGACCAGCGCGGCGGACAACCAGCCGGGGCCCGGTCGCGCCTCCAAGACCGGCGGACGAGTCTGGTCCCAGGGTTGCGGCGTGACATGCACGCAAATGCCCTGGCACGTCCGCGCGCCGCGACCGAAGGGGACCCGCACCCACGACCCCGGTCGGACGAGTTCGACCAGCGCCGCGGGAACCGCGTACGAATGCAGCCGCAGGGTCGGAGCGTTTACCGCGACCTCGGCGACGGGGTGCTGCCCGGCCGGCCCCTCGCCAGGCATGAGCCAAAGCTGTCGCACGCGGCCCGGCGTTGTCGCCCTGGCAGTCATGACAGCCTCGCAGTGAGCGGGACCGGGAGCTGCCGACCGGCCCCGGCTTGCGAGCGCGCCCGACGTCCTGTCGCGCGGGGGCGTGTCGGCGTTCGATGAACGCTCCCGGTAATTGTCACTGGACACCATCGCACACTCGGGCACCCGTGGCAACGGGCGTCCCGCATTGCGCGCACCCGGCGGAGCGGGGTAGAATCCTGCATATGCGAATCCTGATCACGAACGATGACGGCATCCTGGCGCCCGGTTTGGAAGCCTTGTATACCGCGGTGGCCGACTTGGGCCACGTTGACGTCGTGGCGCCGGCGGACGCACAGTCCGCCGTCGGACACGCCATTTCCGTCCTCAAGCCGCTGCTGGTCCGCTGGGTGCACGTGAACGACGTGTTTCACGGTTGGAGCGTGGCCGGGCGGCCCGCCGATTGCGTGAAGCTGGCGATGCTTGAGTTGCTCAAGCAGCGTCCCGACCTCGTGCTCAGTGGCATCAATGCGGGCGCAAACACCGGCATCAACGTGCTGTATAGCGGCACGATCGCCGGGGCGCTGGAAGGGGCGCTCTTCGGCGTGCCGGCGGTGGCGTTCTCACTGGAGCTGTCCGACGAGCTTGATTTCCGACGGGCGGCACGCATCGCCCGACGAATTCTCGACCATTTTCTCGCTGCCGGTCCCACGCCCGGGATGTGCCTCAGCGTAAACATCCCGGCCCTGGACCGCGGCGCGCCGCGCGGCGTGCGCTGCTGCCCGCAGGCCCCGGTGAGCTGGGATGAGCACTACGAGTCCCGGGTCGATGCCGAGGGCAATGCCATTTACTGGCTTAATGGACGGCTGCCTCAGCACCGGGGCGGCCCGGACAGCGACCTGGCAGCGGTCCGCGAGGGCTATGTGGTGGTGACTCCGCTGCGCGGGAATCTGACCGATTTCGATCGCCTCGAATCGGTGTCGAGATGGAACTGGCCACAGACTTTTGACTGACGGTCTGGCCGCCGTCGCGAGGCTTCGCCTCGAGAGCAAGACGCATCGGGGACCGGCCGAGTATGGACCTGCTGCGCGACTTGGCACGCTGGCTGTGGCGACTGTTGCCCGCGAACCCCATCCTCGTGCGGGTCGTGAGCACGAGCGGCAAGCGTAGCCGCTATCTGTGGGTTCGCCTCGGGTATCTGCTCGTTCTGCTGGGCGTCTTCATTGTGGCAGGCGGACTGCTGGTAGGTGCGGGGGCCCAGCCTCTCTCACGCCTTGCCAAGCAGGCCACCAACACCTTTGTGACGGTGAGCATCGTCCAGCTTCTGCTGATGAGCTTCGTCGCGCCCGTGTTTTGCGCCGGCGCCATCACGCAGGAGAAGGACGCCAACACCTTCCACATCCTGCTTACCACCCCGCTCAGCAATGCCCAGATCGTCCTCGGGTCGCTGGCCAGCCGTCTGTTCGTCATCTGGACACTCCTGCTGGCCGGTCTGCCCATCTTCTGTATCAGCATGCTGTACGGCGGCGTCACGACGCGCGAGATTCTGGAGAGCTTCGGCCTGGCCGCCTGTACCGGCCTGCTGACCGGCTCCATCGCGATCATGATCAGCTTTCTGCGCGTGGGCACCCGGCGGACAATCTTTGCGTTTTTTGCGGGCGTCGCCGCGTACCTGTTGGGCGTCTTCCTGCTGGGTTTGTCGCCGCTGGGACAATTGTCGGTCGCCCCGCCACCGGTCGGCAGCGCCAGCACGGCACCTTCCATCCGCATGAGCTGGTTGGCGCCTGTCCACCCGTTCCTGGCACTTTTCGTTGTTACCGGCCAGACGCCAGCGCCGACGCCCGCGGACGTAGCCGCATTCGGCTGGCCGGCCCGTTGGCTACTCGCTTGGCCGCAGTACGGATACATGGTGCTCTCTACGCTCGCGTCGGCGATCATGGTCCTCGTCTCGTTGATCTACGTTCGACGTGGAGCCCGCGAGGGGGAAACCACGCTCTTGACGCGTCTGGCCGACCGCCTTCTGCCGCGCCGTGCGGGCCGCCTGCATCGCAAGCCACGCCGTGTCTGGCACAACCCGGTCGCCTGGCGCGAGGCGGTGACGCGGGGTTCGGCCGGCGGACGCTCGCTGGCCCGGCTGCTGTTCATGGTCGCTGGCGCCGTCGCGGCACTCGTCCTGTGGTACGCGCATTACGTGGGCGCCTGGGGACTGGGCACCGGTGCGGTCGCCCAGACGCGCGCCTGGCTCACCGCCCTGGTGTGGATCGAGCTGGCGGTTTCCCTCCTCGTGGTGACGAACACGGCGGCGACGACGTTGACGCGTGAGAAGGAGTCCCAGACCATCGAACTGCTGTTGTGCACGCCGCTCACCAGCCGCTACATCATCGCGGGAATGCTTCAGGGGCTGGTCCGCCTGGTGATACCGCTCATCGCTCTGCCGACCGCCACGGTCATGTTGTTCGGCGTGTCGGACCTTTTTGTCCGCGGACCGTCCGTCACTACGCTCGAAGCCGTTCCACTGGTCGCACTGCTGATGACCGCCTTCGTCGCGCTGGCGGCGATGACCGGTTTGCATTTCTCGCTGCTGCTGAAGAAAACCGTCACGGCCGTCATGGTCAGTACGCTCACCGTGCTGGCGGTGGCCGGGTTGCTTTCGCTTTGTGGAATCGGGGCAGTCCAAAGTTCCGATGTCCTGGTCGGCGTTTTTCTTCCATTTGCCCCGTTCCCGGCGGTCCACGCGTTGATTGATCCCTGGTGGGTAACGGAAGGGCCCCCGAGTGCCGTCGGGTCCACCGTGCCTTCCGGGAACGTTACTTCGTTCCGCGTCGCGCAGAGCGTCGGCAGCCTGCTGGCCGCCGCTTTCTACCTCGCCGTGACCTGGGCCCTCTACCGTGCCATGGTGCGTGACTTCGACCTGACTCTCCGCCGTCAGTCGGCGTAATATGCCGCGTCGTCGATCGGTGCAGGAGGCTGACCATGTGCGAATCGACTTTGCGTCCGTTTGTCCTTGCGGTCCTACCGGTTCTGCTCTTTTCTGTAACGTGTGTGAGCGCCTCGAGTCGACTCCCCTCCGGTCCTGAAGCGACAGCCTCTGCCCCGGCCGGGGTTCGCATTCCGCCGGAGCCTCTCGCCCGGATCCGCGCCGCCGCTCCCGACGAAGCCCCCGCCCGTCCCGCACAGCCGCGACACCTGCTCGTGTACACGGCGTGCCGCGGGTTTGTGCACCCCTCCATTCCCTATTGCACAGCCGCCCTGCAAGTGCTCGGCGAAAAGACCGGCGCCTTCGAGGTGACCGCCAGCGACGATCCGGAGGTCTTTCGTCCGGCGCGTCTGGCCCGCTTCGATGCCGTTTGCTTCAACAACACCACCGGCGAGCTGTTCGTCGACCCGGAGTTGAAGCAGAGCCTGCTGGACTTCGTGCGACGGGGCCGGGGCGTCGTCGGCATCCACGCCGCTACCGATTGCTTCTACAACTGGGCCGACTACGGCGACATGATCGGCGGCTACTTCGACGGACACCCGTGGAACGAAACGGTCGCCGTCAAGCTGGACGAGCCCGAGCACCCGCTGAACGCGGCGTTCGGCGGACGTTCGTTCGAGATCGCGGACGAAATCTACCAGTTCAAGCTGCCCTATGCGCGCGATCGCCTGTGCGTCTTGCTCAGTCTCGATACGACCCGGACAGACATGTCGAAAAACGGCATCAAGCGGACGGATAACGATTTTGCGGTGAGCTGGGTGCAGCGCTACGGAGAAGGGCGTGTCTTTTACTGTTCACTGGGACACCGGGAGGAGATCTTCTGGAATCCCGCCGTGCTGCGGCATTACCTGGCCGGCGTGCAGTTTGCTTTGGGCGATCTGGAGGCCGACGCCACGCCGAGCATGCCGCCCGTTTCGGACGAATGGCTGCCGCTGTTCAACGGACGCGATCTGACCGGCTGGCTGGCCAAGGAGGGCAGTTGGGTCGTCGAGGACGGCGTGCTGGCCCGGCGCGGCGGAGGCGACATCTGGACGCGGTCCGTCTTCGGCGACTTCGAGCTGGAGCTGGAGTTCCGACTGGCCGAGAAGAGCAACAGCGGCATCTTCTTCCGCACGGGCGATATCCGCGATCCGGTCCAGACAGGCATCGAGTTGCAGGTGCTCGATTCCTGGGGCAAAGAGTCGCCGGACGCCCACGATTGCGGGGCGATCTACGACTGCGTGGCGCCGCGGAAGAACGCCGTCCGCAGACCGGGCGAATGGAACCAGGTCCGCCTGACCTGCCGCGGAGCGCAGATCTTCGTGGTGCTCAACGGGGAGCCGATCATCGACACGGATCTCGATCGATGGACACAGGCGGGGCGGAACCCCGACGGGACGCCGAACAAGTTCCGGGCCGCGTATCGCCACATGCCGCGTGTCGGGCGAATCGGTTTTCAGGATCACGGCAGCCCGGTCTGGTATCGGAACGTGCGCATCCGGGTCCTACCGCCGGCTGGCTCCCCCGCGGCGACGCGACCGGGGTAGCGGCTTATTCGCCGACGATTTGCACGACCACCTCGCGCTGGCGGCTGCGGGTGTCGAAGTCGATGAGCACGATCTGTTGCCACGTGCCGAGCGTCAGCCGGCCGTCGACCAGGGGCACGGTTAGCGATGGGCCCAGCGCCGAGGCCCGCACGTGGGCATGTCCGTTGTCGTCATGCCAGGTGGCCTCGTGCTGATAGTGCTCGCCCTGCGGTGCGATCCGCTCGAAGAACGCCTTGAGGTCGTGGTTCATCAGCCCCGGCTCGGCTTCCGTCGTAGTGATGCCTGCCGTCGAACCGATTACGAAGACCACGACGATGCCGTTGCGGACCTTTGAGGACTCCACGAGGCGGGCCACGTCGTCACTGATATCCACGACATGTGTGTCGCCCCGCGTAGCCACGCGAAACCGGCCAGACCATGTCATGAGCCGCTTCCCTTCTTTGCCCCCCGCAAGCTGCCTCAGTATCATACCGCCCCATCGGAGGTGTCCCCGCTTCGAGTCCGCCCTTGGAGCACAGCCAACATGATGCCCCTGTCCGATGACGATCGTGTGTTGGTGGAGGCCGTCCGCGAGTACGCCCGCGGCGAGTTGTTGGAACTGGACGCGGCCTGGGACCGCAGCGAGACATCCTGTTGCGAGCGCCTCGAGCAGTTGTACGACATGGGGCTCATGGGCCTGCGCGTCCCGGAAGCGCTGGGCGGCCTGGAACGTCCGATGCCGACCTACGCCCACATCATCCGCGAACTGGCCTATGCGTCCCCCTCCGTCGCCGTCACGATTTCCGTCCACAGCATGGTATGCGAAGCGCTGAAGATGTTCGCTGCCCCGGCGGTGCGCGACCGGATGCTCCGCGTGCTGGTGATGCCCGGGAATCTGGCTGCCTTTGCGATCAGCGAGCCGGACGCCGGCTCCGACCCCGCCTCGGCCCGCACACGGGCCGACAAAGCCGGCGACGGCTGGCGTCTACACGGCAACAAGTTCTGGGTGACCAACGGCCTGACAGGACGCTGGTTCATCGTGCTGGCCCGTACTGGCAATTCCGGAACGCATAAGGACCTCAGCATGTTCCTGCTCGACGCGCAACAGACCGGCGTCGAGCGCCGTCCCATCCACGGCAAGATGGGCATCCGCGCCTCCGAAACCGCCGAAATGCGCCTGGACGGAGCCTTCGTCCCCGACGAGTGCCTGCTGGGTCAGCTCGGGGACGGCATGAAGATCGCCCTTTCCGCGTTGGACGGCGGCCGCATCGGTATCGGGGCTCAGGCGCTCGGCATCGGCTACGCCTGTTTGGACGCCATGGTCGCCTATGCGAAGGAACGCCGGCAGTTCAACCGCCCGATCGCGGACTTCCAGGCGATCCAATGGATGATCGCCGACAGCCAGGTCGAGCTGGAGGCGGCCGAGTTGTTGGTCGAGCATGCCGCCGCCCTCAAGGAAAGCGGAGTCCGCTTTACTCGGCAGGCGTCCGCGGCCAAGCTTTTTGCGACCGAGGCAGCCAACCGGATTGCGTACCGGGCCGTGCAGGTATTTGGAGGCACGGGGTTTGTGAACGAGTGCCGCGTAGAGCGGCTGTACCGCGACGCGCGTGTCACGACGATCTATGAGGGTACCAGCGAGATCCAGCGGCTTGTGATCGCACGCGAGGTCCTAAGATGATGAGGGTGTCCTTCGCGCTAACTAGCGCAGTTGCCGATGGATACGGCGGTAGCGACGCGCGCGGCCCGGCCTGCTGGCGAACTTGACACGCGCCGGGGGGTACGTAGAATGCCCCGTTCGATCTCCGCGGCGGGGCGGCGGTCAGGGCCGACCCGGCCGCGAAACCCCAGGGGTGCTTAGCGAAAAAACGACGGGAACCGGCCACGCCGGCCGTCTGAAACTGGACGCAACCTGGCGGGAGGACCTGCACGTGATCGAAGTCCGCAACCTCTCGAAACACTACGGAGCCCGTCGGGCCGTGAACAACATCTCGTTCACCGTGCACGAGGGCGAGATCGTCGGCTTCCTCGGCCCCAACGGGGCGGGCAAAACCACTACGCTGCGCATCCTGACCTGCTTCATGCCCGCCACGTCGGGATCCGCCACCATCGGCGGACACGACGTATTGACCGAGTCCATGAAGGTCCGCGCCATCGTGGGCTATCTGCCCGAATCGGTGCCCCTGTACCCGGAGATGCGTGTCCGCGAGTACCTGAACTTCCGCGGCAAGTTGCGCGGGTTGGACCGCGCGGCCCGCGCCGCGGCCATTGCCCGGGTCACGGAGCGCTGCTGGCTGCGCGACGTCATTGATAGACCGATCGGACAACTGTCCAAGGGGTATCGGCAGCGGGTCGGCTTGGCCGATACGCTCCTGCACAACCCGAAGGTGCTCGTCCTGGATGAACCCACCATCGGTCTGGACCCGACCCAGATCCGCGAAACTCGTTCGCTGATCCGTGAACTGGCCGAGCAACACACGGTCATCCTGTCAAGCCACATCCTGCCGGAGGTCGAAGCGACCTGCCAGCGTCTCATCATCATCCACGAGGGACGCCTGGTGGCCAGCGGTACGCCGGACGAGCTGCGTCAGCGGATCACCACGGAAACGAATTTGATTGCGGAGCTGCGCGGGCCCGAGGTGGACGTCGCGGGCGCGCTCCGCAGGCTGCCGGGCGTGACGGACGTGCGTAGCTCCAGTCAGGACGGCTGGACGCGCGTGAGCGTCGCGACGCAGCGCGACCTGCGGGAGGATGTGTTCCGGCTGGCGGCGGAAAAGCACTGGCCCCTGCGGGAGCTGCGGCGGGAGGTCGCCACGCTGGAGGACTTCTTCGTGAAGATCGTCACGGGCACTCTGGAGCAGCGCGCGTAGCGGTGTCGAGCGCGGCAATCGGCGCCCCCGATGACGCGGGCGGTGAGCGGAGACGGAACATGCGGAACATTTGTGCGATCATGCAGCGTGAGCTCTTGTCGCTGTTCTGTTCGCCGATCGGGTACATCGTCATTGCGGGATTTCTGCTGATCACGGGCGTGTCGGTGCTGTGGACGGGGAGCTTCTCACCCGGCAAGCCGGCCACGCTGCGGGAGGTCTTTTTCTGGACGCCCTGGGTGCTGACGGTCATCGTGCCGGCCATCAGCATGCGGGCGATTGCGGAGGAGTACCGCAGCGGAACGATCGAATCCCTCATGACGGCACCGGTCAGCGACGTGCAGCTTGTCCTGGGCAAGTATCTGGCGTCGCTGATCTTCTACGTGATCATGCTGGCGCCCACGCTAGTGTATCTGGTGCTCATGCGTATCTATGGCAACCCGGACATGGGCGCGTCGCTGGCGGCCTATCTCGGTCTGCTGCTGGTGGGGATGATGTTCCTGGCGTTCGGCCTGTTCGCCAGCAGCCTGACCAGCAATCAGGTGGTGGCCTGGATCCTGGGCTGGGTGCCGTTGTTGCTGTTTGCATGCCTGGCCTTCTTCGTGGTCGGGCTCGTGCACGGCTGGGTTCGGGCGGTTTTCCAGCAGGTCAACGTGATCGGCCGGTTCGATGAATTCAGTCGCGGCCTGATCACGACCGACGGCGTGCTGTTCTTCCTGGTCGGCACGGCCCTCTTTCTGTTCCTCGCTGTCAAGGTGGTGGAGTCACGGCGATGGCGGTAGACACAGCGACCAGTGTGGCCCGGCGCCGCGTCGTATACGGCGCCAACGCGGCGATCCAGATTCTGCTTGTCGTTCTGGTGGCGGTCGGCGCGGTCTACCTCGCGCAACGGTACAAGCGTCAGCTCGACCTGACCCGCACGCGCATCAACAGCCTCAGCCCGCGCACCGAAAAGCTGCTGCGCAACCTGCCGGACAACATCACGATCACGGCCATCTACACGGTCCTCAGCGAATACGACACGCGGGCGCAAAAGCGCCGTGATCATGTCCGCGACCTGCTGGCCTTGTATGAATCGGTCGGGCGCGGCAAGGTAACCGCCAATCTCGTGGATCCCATGAAGGATCGGGTCCAGTTGCCGGCCCTGCTGCGGCGGCTGCGCGACAAACCCGCCTACCGCGATGAAGCCCGACCGCACGAGGAGGTCCTGCATAGCTTCCCCGACCTGAATCGGGAGATCACGGAGTTCTTGGAGGCGCAGGCTGCGGAGGCCGAACGCCTGATGGCGAGCGACCCGAGCCTCGCCCGGTCGGCCTTGGCCGACCTGAGCCGTTCCTTGCGGAACCTGCGGCGACAGGCGGACGAGACGACCGCGACGGTGCAGGAGCTCCAGAAGTACGACATCCCCCGCTATGCGCAGGCCGCCGAGGAGACCCGCAAGTACGTCGAAGCCGTCGACAAATTCTTCCGCGAGGTCGGCGAGTGGGTGCAGAAGGCGCCGCCGGACAAGGTGCCGCCGGCCGCGCTGGACTGTGCCAGGAGCACCTATCAGGCCAGCGAGGCGCTGTTGCCGAAGCTGACCGAGTTCGTCACGCGGGCTCAGGCGTTGAAGCGCTCGGAGCTGGAAGAGATTTCGGACAAGCTTGATCGCTGGGCGAGTGCACCGCCGATCCTCGTCGAGACGTCGCAGAAAGCTCTGGTCGTGGACTTCTCCGAGGTCTGGCCGTTCCGGTCGGACCCGACGGCTCCGCTGCCGCCCGACGGCGATGAACGGGAATTTGCCGGCGAACAGGCGATCTCGTCGGCGATCCTCAAGCTGACGCAGAAGGAGAAGACGGCGATCGTGTTCACGCGTTTCGGCGGACCCTCGCCGATCGTGCCGGACTTCTCGCAGATGAGCATGAACCTGCGGCAGATGCCGCGGGCGCCCTACGGGACGCTGAACGAGCTGCTGGAGAAGGAGAATTTCGTCACGCACGACTGGGACGTCGCGACGCAGAAGACGCCGCCGACGGTCGAAGGGGCGGCCCGTTCCGTGTACGTGGTGTTTCCGCCGACGTCGCCGCAGCAGGATCCGCGGCGGCCGACGCCTCCGCCCACCATGTCCGCCAGCGACGTGAAGATCGTCACGGACGCCGTGGATGCATCCGGGATGGCGATCTTCCTGGCCGGCTGGACGCCGCCGAGCTCCCCGGTGCCGGGGCTGGGGGAAAGCAAGTACGAGTATGGTGAATATCTGGCGTCGAACTGGGGCATCGAGGTGAAGAATGCGTACCTGACGCTCGCCTTCGCGCCCTCGCCGGAGGATCCGAAACTGTTCATTCCGACGCGCGAGACGCAGCGGGCGATTGTGGACAGTCCGATTCTTCAGCTCACGGACCAGGCGATCGCCCGGCCGCTGCATACGGCCCCGGCGGGTGTCAACGAATCATGCCCGCTGATGATCATGACCGGCGACAAGGCGCCCGCGGGCGTCAAAGCCGAGCCGATCATGACCATCCGGCCCTCGCGGGATGTGTGGGCGACCAAGGAGATTCTCCGTCTCAACGAAGACTTCCGCACCGGACGCGGGACGTACCGTCGCGACGACGACATCGCGCCGCCGTTTGCGGTCGCGGTCGCGGTCGAGAACGACAAGAATCAGCGGATCGTCGTGTTTGGCAGCCACCGCTTTGTCGCTAACGAGATGCTTGAGCTGCCGGGTAGCTTCGTGCTCCTGGGCGGCGGCTTCCAGGTCGTGCCGGCCTACCCCGCCAATCCGGATTTATTCCTCAATGCGGTGCACTGGGTCACCAACGATGCGGAACGGATTTCCGTCGGGGCACAGCGTGCCGAAGTGCCCCGGCTCAGCCGCCTCAAGGACGACGCCTGGCTGACCTTCTGGCGCGTGTTCCTGGTCGGCATCTGGCCCGGACTGGCGCTGGTGGTCGGCGGGGGGGTGTGGCTGTTCCGCCGGAGGTAGTCGCGCATGAACTTCAAAACGACCATCACACTCCTGGTTCTGGTGGTGTTGTTGGCTTTGATCTGGTGGCTGGCACCGTCGCCCAAAGAAGCGCCGACGCGCACGCCCGCCGAACCTGCCCAAACGTATAAACCCAAGCCGCTTTTCGAACCCGCACCGGAAACGGATAAGCTTGCACGCGTCGAAATCGAGCGCCCGGGCGCCGCGAAGATCGTCTTGGAGCGCGTCCCGCCGGAGGGTCCCGAAAAGACGCCGAAGCCGCCAGCCGAATGGCGGGTCGTCGAGCCGCTGCGCGCGCCGGCGGAATCCTCCAGTGTGCAGGTTCTGGCGTCCACGCTGGCGGGGCTGCGCTCACGCGGCGAGTTCGAGCCGGGTGCTCCGGGGGCGCCCACGCCCGCCGAAGCCGGGTTGGAGCCGCCGGTCGCGACCATCACCCTGGTGGACGAAAGCGGGCGCAAGTACGGGGTGGAGATCGGCCAGAAGGCCGTGATGTCCAGCGACACGTATGTCCGCGTCGTCGGTGAAAAGACCATCCGGCTGGCCGATCGCGACCTGTCGTCCTACGCGAAGAAGGAGTTGAGTGAGTACCGGGCCAAGCGGCTCATCGAGCTCAAGCCCGAGGAAGCCACACGGGTTGCGATCCGTCATGAAGGGCGGTCGTACGAATTCGTGCGCGGCGCGGACGGCGAGTGGGTCATCAACGAGCCGATCCGGGCATATGCCGACAAGGACAAGCTGCGCAGCCTTCTGATGCGCATCAGTGCGCTGCGGGCCGAGGAGTTCGTCGACGATGCCCCCGAAACGCTGGCTACTTACGGACTCGACGAGCCCACGCTGGCGATCGAAGTGACTACCGAAACGAAGCGTCCGCTTCCGCCGGAGACGCAACCCGCCGGTGACACGCAGCCGGCCACCCAACCTGCCGAACCGAAGTTCGAGACGGTCGTCCGGACGCACCGGCTCGCCGTCGGCGGGGCGGCGGACCTGAAGACCGAGAAGCGCTATGTGCGCCCAGGCGAGGAGAACTGCGTCGTCACCGTCACCGAGGTGAACGCCAGGGGGCTGATACCCAATCTCAAGGAATTGCGCGATTCGCGAGTTACCCGGATCAAGTCCGCGAGCGTCACCGGCCTTCAGATCACGGGTCCCCAGGGGGCCCGCGCTACCCTCAACAAGGTCGGTAACACGTGGCAGGGCACGGACGACCTTCAGCAGCTCGATACGGCGGCGGTGCAGGACCTGCTTCAGGCGCTGGAAGACCTGCGGGCGGTGGACTACGTGGATGAGCTGCGCGATCCCGCCGAGTACGGCTTCGACGCGCCGCGCGCCGTGCTGACCATCACGACCGCCGATGCCCTGACGCCCGTCGTGCTGAGGATCGGCAAGGACACGGTCAGCGGCAAGAACGCCTACGTGCAGCGCGAGGATGTACCGGGGGCGATGGTGGTCAGTGCGGCACAGGCCGCGCGGCTGGCGATCCACCCGCTGAATCTGCGGGCGCGTGAGATCTTCGCCTTCACCGCCGAGCAGGTGCAGGCGCTGGATATTGAGCGCGGCGGGCTGCGTTACACGCTGACACGTCAGGAAGGGTCGTGGAAGCTTACGAGCCCTGAAGGTGCTCCGCCGGACGCGCTGGCCATCCACACGCTCGTCACCGATCTGGCCCGTTTGCGTGCCAGGAACGTGGTCGGCAAGGGCGATCTGGCCGCCTTCGGGCTCGACCGCCCGACCACGACGATCCGGTTCGAGGTCGAGGAAGCCCCTGCCTCCCAGCCCACGACCGATTCCGCACCCGCAGAGCCGCCGCGCCGCTCTTCGCATGTGCTGCGCGTGGTTTCCGGCCCGAAGGGCTCGTTTGGTACGCGAGATGATGATCCGTACGTGTTCGAGCTCGACGAAACCGTCTTTCGCACGTTGACGGCCGAACTGATCGACACGCGCCTGTTCACGTTCAAGCCGGATCAGGTGACGGGCATCACGATCGTCAGCACTGGCGGAACGCTCGAATTCGTGAAGGCGGGCGATCAGTGGAAGTACGCCCCGGATCCGTACGTGGAGCTCGATCAGAAGAAGGTGCAGGACTTCGTGAACGAGCTGACGCAGTTCCGAGCGGAAGCGTACTACACGTATCAGAATGCTGACCTGGCCGCCGCCGGTCTGGTTGACACGCCTGCCCGTGTCACGATCCGTCTGGCGGACGGCCAGGAAGTCCTGCTGCGCCTGACGCAGGAACGCCCCGGCGATTTGCCGCTCAAGGCCGCCCTCGTTGCCGAGCAGCGGGTCTTTCGGCTGCGGCGCGCCGATTGCGAAAAACTGATGCGCGGACTTGACGAGTACTTGAAGACGACCAGCGCCGTCCCGACGCCTCCGTAGCCCACCTGCCCTCCAGGCGGCGTTCGCGTCGGGACGGACCGCGTCGCCGCGGCCGCGCGAGGCGGACCTATCCATGACTCCGGCTCCAAACCGGTTGCCCTCTTCCGCCTCGTCTCCGAGCCGCGGAACCTCTGCGCTGTCGGATCCCGAGTACCGGCGGCGTGCCCGCCGCGCGCGGCGGCTGCGCAATGGCCTGTTGCTGGTCGGGCTGGCCGCGGTGGTCATTGCTGTGCACGGGCCGGTCTTGCGCGCGCAAGCTGTCGCTTTCGACGACATGGAGTACGTCGTCGACAACCCGCAGGTGCAAAACCCGAGCTGGCGCACCGCGGGCCGTTTCCTGCGCGAGGTTCTCACCCCGACCGGCGTGCGCGGCTACTACCAACCCCTGACGCTGATCTCTCTGATGCTTGATTTTGCGCTGGGCGGCCGCCCGGACGAGTTCAGCGCCTTCCATCGTACGAACCTCACGCTGCACGCCGTCAACAGCGTTCTGGCGGCCGTGTTGTTCTGGCAATTGTTCCGCCGGGGGGCGGAGCAGGGCTCCGCGCGGGGCACTGCCACGCCCGCGGCCCGCACGCCGCTGTGGCCGGCGGTGCTGGTGGCCCTGCTGTTCGGCGTGCATCCACTGACCGTCGAGCCCGTCGCGTGGGTCGTGGAACGGAAAACGCTGCTGGCGACCTTCCTTTCGCTGGCGGCTGTCAACCTGTACTTCTACCACCTCCAGCGTCCCAATCGGATGTGGTACGTCGCCGCTGTGTTGCTCTTCGCGGCCGGACTCATGGCCAAACCGACCACCGTGATGTTGCCGCTCGTGCTGATCATCCTGGAATACTGGCCACTCGGCGTGCGTGGTCGCCGCCTGCTGGTGAACAAGGTGCCGTTCTTTGTGGTCGCCGGTCTGTCCGCGGTGATTACGTACATCTCGCAGAGTCGGACGCTTCAGACGACCGCGCCCGGTGAGTACGGCTACGGCCGCGTGCCGCTGCTGGTTTGCCACAACCTGATCTTCTACATCACCAAGTTTGTCTGGCCGGCTCCCCTTTCGGCTCACTACCCCTTCCCGGAACCCTTCGACCTGTCCGATCCCGGTGTCTTGCGAGGCGTGGTGGGGACGTGCGTGCTCATCCCGGTCCTCGTCGTGTCGCTGCGCTGGACACGCGCCGTGGTGGCCGGCTTCGCTGTGTTTGTGCTGGCGGTCTTCCCCACCCTGGGCATCATTGGGTTCACGCAGGTCATTGCGGCGGACAAGTACGTGTACCTGCCCATGCTTGGGTTTTTTCTCCCGCTGGTGGCCGGCTTGTACCACTTGGCCCAGCGGCCGGCTGCGACCGGTGGGCGGCGAGTCCTGCCGGCGGCATCCGTGGCCGGCCTTTTGGTGCTGGCCGTGCTGAGTGCGGGAATCGCCCGCCGGCAAATTCAGTATTGGCAGGACACCGAGACCTTGTATCGCCACATGCTCGCGGTGGCGCCGCAGTCGGCGAGTCTGCATAACAATTACGGGATGTATCTCCGCGATCAGGACCGACTCGACGAAGCGCGGGAGCATCTGGCGCGGGCGGTCGAGCTGCGGCCCGGGCACGGCGTGGCGCGCGGCAACCTCGGCGAAGTTCTGCTGCGGTTGGGCCACGTGGAGCAAGCCGTCCTTCAGCTTCGACAGGCGGTCACGCAGCGCCCGCAAGACACCTTCGCGCGTGTCCACCTGGGACTGGCATTGCTACGCCTCGACCGGTGGACCGAGGCCCGGTCGGAGCTGGAAGAAGTCCTGCGGCAGGACCCGTCCTGTCTCGCAGCCCACGATTACCTGGCACAGGGCTATCGGGCCCGGGGCATGATCGCCGACGCGGTGCGGCACTATCAGGCGGCTTTGCGGATCGACCCGGGGTTCTACGAGGCGCGTCTTGAGCTGGCCGGTTTGTATGCTGTTGCCGGACAGCCGGAGGAGGCGCTGCGCGAGCTGCGGGCTGCGGTGGCGGCTGCCCCGGGTCGCTGCGAAGCACGAATTCAGCTTGGCGATCTGCTCGCAGCGCGTGGCGCGGTGGCCGAGGCGCTGGAGCAGTATCGGGCAGCCTTGCAAGCGGACCCTCGGTGTGCCGAGGCTCGCCAGCGGCTGGAACGCCTCGGTCAGGCGGGTGGGGTGCCGCTCCCGTAGTAGCGCGTGTTCACGCCGCGGCCTGGTCCTTCTGCCAGCGGGCCCCGCTGGTGAACCAATCGCGCAGCAGAATCGCGAGGATCGGCCCGACCATCGTTACGACTCCGAGGATCAGGAAGAGCGCGGAGGGCGAGTCCCAGAACGGAATCTGGCCGGCCGCGAGGCGATCGCGCAGGATCGGCTCGCCGGGGGGAAAATCCGGGATCCAGCGCTGGAGCATGTGGCCGGACAGCAGGCTGACGATGGTCTTGGCCACGAACCATGGCAGAACCGAGAGCCCGTAGTACACCCCCTCCTGCCCGCGCGGCGCGATGGCCGCGGTGTATTCGTTCAGTCGCGGCGACCAGATTACCTCCCCCACGGTCAGCACGAGCAGCGAGACGATGGACGTGATGTAGGCCGCCTTTCCCCAGGCGGGAATGACGAGCACGAACAACGAAAGCGTGGAAATCACCGCGCCGAACGTGAGCATCCCGTACACGCTGAACCGCTGAAGGATGGGAATCAACAGCACGAGCCCGAAGATAACCAGGATCGGGTTGAAGGCCTGGAGAAAGCCGATCCAGGCGTCGGGGCCGATCACCCGCAGCCAGTACTTCGGGTACAGCGCGTGCAGGTAAATGAAGATCGCCCGCACGGAAACGATCAGGGCCAGCAGCGCGATGAAGCGCCAGAACGCTGGTTGGCGAAGCACCGTCCCCAGCGAGTGAAGCACGCCGCGTTTCGGGGCGTCGGACGCCGGCGCGGGCGTTTCGTCGGGGCCGACAAGCTGTTCTTCCGTACGGATGAGCAGGTAGGTGAGTGACAGTCCCAGCGCCGAGCAGATGACACCGAAGCTAATGATGTGCGTCATGTCCCAGCGGAGGACGAGGCGGACGATATCCAGCACGGCGCCACCGACGAACGCGCCGATATTCATGATCACGTACCAGAGGTTGAATCCGGCGCTGCGCGAGCGGGCGGTGGTAAACCGGCGGTTGCCCGCCTGATAGACGGTGGTGCTCATGCCCAGAAAGGGCGCTAAGAACAGCAGGCTGATGAAGGCCAGCGCGGCTCTGTGGCTGACGACCGCGTTCTGCACGCCCAGACGCCCGCCCAGCTCCGCCGCCGCCCCGATCAGCGCATCGAACCCCAGCGGTCCGGTCCACGCACGCAGCGTTTCTTCGCTGAGCAGGCCCGCCGCCACCAATCCCGCTCGTCCCAGCGCGTTGCCGAGCATGGAGACGGTCAGCGACCGGCGGATGCCCAGCCGGTCCGTTACCGCGCCCATAACGAACATAGTGAGACTGACGACGGCGCTGAAGATCGTCCAGACGTACCCGGCCCACACATCGCTGTAGCCGAATTTCTCCGACAGCATCACGATGATGATGTTGGTCAGCGCGAAGTACGCGGACATGTCGAGCAGGTTGATCGTCTGGAGTCCCCAGTACTCCAGCCGCGTCTCACGCAGAACCGCAAAGCCGCGCAGGTACTCGACGATCGGGTGAGGTCGAACGGTGGACACGGGGGTGGATGCCTGAGTCATCGCTCCTCCTTCATCCGGCGGCCGGTCGGCCGCTGCCTCTACGATTGCTTCGTCTGCTCCTCCAGCCGGCGGGCGATCAGCTCACCGACTAACTTCGGGTCCGCCTGGCCGCCGGACAGTTTCATTACCTGTCCAACCAGAAAGCCGCGGGCGGCCTGAAGCTTGCGGGGGTTGGTGCGCGCGTCGCGTACGGCCTTCTCGTTCCGGCTCAGGACTTCGTCGACCCAGGCCTGGATCTGCTGCTCGTCGCGACTTTGTAGCACTCCCAGCTCGGTCGCCAGTTGCAGAACGGACGGCAGGGGGCCGGATGGTCCCGCGTCGCCGGCCAGAAGTTCCAACAGCCGATCCGCCAGTTGCGCCGCGGCGGTCGCGTTGATTCGGCCTTCGGCCTGAAGGCGGGACAGCTCCGCCAGATGCTCCGGCGGGACGCCCAAGCGGGCGATGGTCGTGCCGCGCTCGTTGGCCCGACGCGCCCAGAAGCTCAGGAAATGCCGCGCCAGCGTAGGCTTGTCGCCACCCGCTTCCGCGGCCTGATCCAGGAGGTCCGCCGTCGCCCGGTCGTCCACGAGGGCCGGTGCATCGCGCGGCGGGACCTTGTACTCGCTGATGAACCGCTCCGTCCGGCAGAGCGGCAGTTCCGGCAAGTCCTCCCGAATCTGCGCGACCCAGGCGGCGTCGATGACGAGCGGTACGAGATCGGGGTCCGGGAAATATCGGTAGTCGTGGGCCTCTTCCTTTTCCCGCTGCGGGACCGTGACCTCACGCTGATCGTCCCAGCCGCGATTCACCTTGTTTCCTGGCTCCGCGGTAATCCCTGTCGCCAGCCATTCGTCGACCTGCCGCGAAATCTCGTACGCGACGGCCCCGTACAGCGATCGGAAGGAGTTCAGGTTCTTTACCTCCACGATCGGCGTGCGGTATGTGGTGCCTGCCCGCCGAATGATCACGTTCACGTTCGGCTCGAACCGCATGTGCCCCATCTGCATGTTCGCCTCGCTGACACCCAGGTATCGCACGAGGCGCTGCAATTGCTCGGCAAATTCCTGACACTCTTCGGCCGAGTGCAGGTCCGGCTCGGTGACGATCTCCAGCAGGGGCGTGCCGGCACGGTTCAGATCGACGCCCGTGAAACCCGGAAAGTCGTGGACGTTCTTGCCGGCGTCTTCTTCCAGGTGTGCGCGGCGGATGCGGACACGAACGATGCGATGATCCACGGGAAACTCGAACACACCCGCGGTACCGAGCGGACGATCGTACTGCGATATCTGGTAGTTCTTCGGCAGGTCCGGGTAGAAGTAGCTCTTGCGGTCCCACTTCGTGATCGCCGCGATCTGGCAATTCAGGGCGACGGCGGTTCGAACCGCCAGTTCGACCGCCCGCCGGTTGAGCACCGGCAGCGCCCCGGGAAGCCCCAGACATACTGGACACACGCGCGAATTGGGTTCGGCCCCGAATTCGAGCGGGCAACTACACCACAGCTTGGTGCGCGTGGCGAGCTGGACGTGCACCTCCAATCCGATGACGGGTTCCACGTCCAGCCCGCTTGCTTCCACCACGCCGATACCTCGCCCGCGCGGTCCCATCCCCCCCGCCCGCGCATCGGCGGGTATCGTAACTGACGACTACGGGGTTGTCTTCGGGGTAGGCCCCGGGCGCTCAATGACACGCGGGGCTGCGGACCGAGAGGTTGCGGCCAGGCGCGGCCTGGTCAGCGGAAGTCGACCGTGATAGACCCGTTCGACGTATCCGCCAGGATTTCGCCGCTGCCGCCCCCGTTGAGCGTCCCGCGCACGTACTCCCGGTCGCGCCAGCGGAAGTCGGCCTGCACGTCCACGGTGTCCAGGTTGACGTGACTGTTGCTCGCCCGCAGGATCAGCCGACCCTTCATCGTCCGCGGCAGAGTCAGGCGGATCTGCCCGTTGCTGGTGCGCGCGACGACCGCGCCCTCGTCAGACGGCTCCGCCACAATCCGCATCCATCCGTTGGAGCTGGTGGCGTGCACGTCCCCGTCCGTACTCACGATTTCGACCGTGCCGTTGGAGGTTTCCACACGGCAGGGGCCGACCAAGTCCCGCACCACGACGCTGCCGTTGTTTGTCCGCGCCTCGACCTGTCCCCGGACCTGATGCAGCTCGACCCGTCCGTTGGACGTCGTGGCACGCACGTTGCCGTTGACGTTGCGGATTTCGATCCCGCCATTGCTGGTCTGCGCGACAACCTCCCCCTGCATGTCGGTCACCGTAACGGGGCCGTTGCTGGTGGCGATGTCGGCCGCGGCCGGGGCGGGCAGGGTCACGGTCAGCGCCGCCCCGGGCGAAAAGGTGGCCAGGGACGCCGGCACGCGGAGCTCGATCCGCAGCGTGTCCGGGGCCTTGTCGTCCCGGCGCGCCAGGAGCTCGACTTGGTTCAGATAACCTTGGGCTTTCTCATGGTTCCGCGCGCGGATGCGCGTGCGCGCATCCACTCGCACCTGCCCGACATCGCCGGCGGCGAGCGTCACCGGTCCGTTGCTGGTCCGGATCACGACCCGCTCGTACGGTTCCCAGGGTACGGTGAGCGACAGGTCGCGTGTCGCCTGCGCCATGCATCCGGTCAGCGCCACGAGAAACACAGCAGCCAGGACCACAGGTCTCACACCCGTCATCTTCATTTCCTCCAGAAAGACAGAAGACAGGCGGTTCGTCCCGGCAGCGCGGACGAAGCGCCGCCGCGGGCGGGCGGCGCCGCGCTTACTCGATCGCGACGGTCGCACCCGCGGCTTCGAGTTCCTTCTTCCACTTTTCCGCTTCTTCCTTGTTTACGCCTTCCAGCAGGGTTTTGGGAGCGTTGTCGACGATCTCCTTGGCTTCCTTCAGACCCAGGTCGCTGCGGGCCGCCCGCACGACCTTGATGACCTGGAGCTTCTTGTCGCCCGCCGACTTGATGACAACGTTGAACTCCGTCTTCTCTTCCGCGGCCGGCGCCGCGCCACCCGCTGCAGCACCCCCCGCCATCGCCGGACCGGCGACCATGACCGCGCCACCGGCCGCCGGTTCGATTCCATAAGCTTCCTTTAGATAGTCCGCCAACGCCTTGGCCTGCACGAGCGTCAGACCGGCGATGCGGTCGCCGAGTTCCTTGATAGCCGCTTCGTATTCTGCCATGGGTCTACTCTCCCACGTACACAGGGTACAGCGTCCTGATAGCGGAGACCCCGCTGGTCTCCTTTAATCCGCAGCCGGAGCACTCAGAACGCAGTTGTCTGACCATTCTGTTGTCGGCCGGTTGGGCGGGACCGCTGCGCTAGTTCCGCAGCGCCTCGCCTTTTTCCAGCTTGTCGATCAACGCCTTCAGGCAGCCCGCCACGTTCCCGGCCGAGCGCAGCGCCGCGGCCAGCCGACCGCCGGGCGACAGAATCAACGCGGCCACGTCGTGCCTGAAGCTCGCGCTTGCCCGGCAGCTTGGCGAGGTCTTGGACCCGCGTTTCGTCCAGAAACTCGCCTTCCAGCAGCGCGCCGCGAATCCGAACCGCGTCCTTGGGAAACTTCGGCAGCCATTCTTCCAGCAGCTTGGCGGCGTCAATCGCCGTCTCCCCGCCCGTCAGCAGGGCCACCGGACCGGTCAGACGCTCGGCCAGCCGCGCCATCGGCCCCTCCCGACACGCCCGCTTCAGCAGCGAGGTCTTTACCACCTCCAGCCGCATGTTCCGGGCCCGCAGGTCGCGACGAAAACTGTTGGTCGTGATGCCGTCCACGCCCACCATCTCGAGCCAGATGGCGTTGGTGGCGTTCGCGTAGCGCTGCGCCAGTTCGCGGGTGATGATCTCTTTGACGAGCTTGCTCATGGTGCTACTCCGCCGCCGGGGCGACTTCGATCTCCACCGACGGGGTCATCGTTCCGCTGATACAAACCTTCTTGATGTACTGCCCTTTCGCGGTCGCCGGCTTCAGTCGCCGCAGATGATCCACAAACGCCATGATGTTCGCTTTCAAGTCCTCTTCCGAAAAGCTCAGCTTGCCGACGATCGTGTGCACGTTGCCGCCGGCATCGTTGCGAAACTCGACCTTGCCCGCCGAATACTCCCGCACGGCCGTCACGACGTCCGGCGTCACGGTTCCGCTTTTCGGAGACGGCATCTTGCCTTGCGGACCCAAGACGCGTCCGAGCTTGCCGACCTTGGCCATCAACGACGGATGTGCGATGGCGACATCAAAGTCCATCCAGCCCTTTTGGACCTTCTCGACCAGCTCGTCGGCGCCGGCCTCAATGGCCCCCGCCGCCTTGCAGGCCTCCACGTCCGCTTCGTTGCAGAACGCAATCACGCGTTTGGTCTTACCGATCCCGCGTGGCAGAGCGATCGAGCCGCGGATGGCCTGATCCGCCTGGCGCGGATCGATTCCCAGGTGGCATACAAGGTCCACCGTCTGGTCAAACTTGGTCTTCGAAAAGCTCTTTAAAATCTGGATGCCCTGTTCAATGGGAACAGGTTTCGATGGGGCTCGTTCACGATCTTTCCTATAGCGCTTGCTGCGAAACCGCATGCCCAGCTCCCACTCTTTCCGGCCCGTGGTACGGCCACCGGTTTTTCATGCTGCGGCGTCGTCCGGCCCGCCATCCGGCCCCACGCCGCTCAATCCACAATCTCGATCCCCATGCTCCGCGCGGTACCGGCCACGATCCGCATCGCAGCCTCGATATCGAACGCGTTCAGGTCTTTCGCCTTCGTCTCCGCAATCTGCCGTACGTCCGCCCAGGTTACCCGCCCCACCTTCTTGCGGTTCGGCTCACCGGATCCCTTCTCTACGATCGCCAGCGACGGGTCCAGCGGTTTGGCCGCTTTCATGAGCAACTGTGCCGCCGGCGGACTCTTGACGATGAAGTCGAACGTCTTGTCCTTGTAGACCGTGATCTCCACCGGGCAGATCATCCCATCCATCTTCTTCGTTCGCTCATTGAACTGCGCGACGAACTGCCCGATGTTGACCCCGTGCTGCCCCAGCGCAGGCCCTACCGGCGGTGCCGGCGTAGCTTTCCCGCCGGGCGCCTGCAACTTGATCTTCGCTACGATGGCCTTAGCCATGGTCCGTCCCTGTTCTTACATCCGCCCACCCTCCGCACCGCGGCACGGCAGGCTGCAAAGACCCAGTAGTTTACACGGCAACCGGCCCACCTGCCAAGACCCGCCCAGCGTTTTTGCGGGTGGCCCGTCGCGGTACACTGCCCCCCCATGACGCCCTCGTGTCCCGCCCCATCGCTGCCGCCACGCTGGGTATTGGTCGTGGAGGCGGTCTTTCCCATCGTCGCTGTCCAATCCTATATGTGGTCCGTCTCGCATGACCGGCCCCGATGGCTTGATGTCCTCGTCGGCGTCGCCATCCTTGGGGTCACGATCGCCTACACGGTGCATCGCCGCCTGGTCGGTTGGCGGACATTCGGTCTCGCTCGTCTCGGTGACCACCGCCGGGCGGTTGGCCCTGTCGCCCTTTTCACGGTTGCCGCCGTCGGGGCGTTGTTGCTCCTGGGGGCTTTGACGGCGGGGCGGCCGCGTGGGGGGTTGCGCTATGAGTGGGATGTGCTGCGCGCCCTGGCCGCGTACCCAGTTTGGGGCTTGGTGCAGCAGGGTATTCTTTTCGGCGTCACGTACCCCCGGCTTCAACTCCTCGCTGGGTCTCGGTTGGCGGCCCTCTTCACCGCCGGCCTTTTCGCGGTGGCGCATCTGCCCAACCCGCTGCTGGTGGCCGGAGGCTTCGTGATGGTTCTCTTCTATGCGTGGGTCTGGCAGCGCTCGCCGTCACTGCCCGTGGTCGGTATCAGTCACGGCCTGATCGGGGCGGTGTGCGACAAGGCGCTCCACGTTTCCATGCGTGTCGGCGCCCACTACTTCTCTGGCTGACCGCGGCCGCTGCCGCTGCCGGCGGGCACGAGTTCCGCGATTGGTCGCCGCCCGGCGTACCCCGCGTCCCATTCGTGCCAGTATGCGACCTGCGGCTCCCCCAGCTTCCAGCACAGCCAGATGCGCCGGCCCTCGTGGACGGCAGGGAAGTCCACGAGCCCCAGCCGCGCGTCCTTCAGCACGCACCCGATGGCCTCCAGCTCCCGGTTCAAGCGGTGAAGCTGCGCCACGCAACGGTCGATTTGTTCCTGCACGGCCTCGCCGTCTGGCAAGTCCGGCACGCCATCGGGTCCGTGCGGTTGACCTTCAGATTCCCGCGCGCCCGCCCGCAGCTCCAGCAGTTGCCGGTGGCGAGCCACGATGTCCGCCGTGATTTGACGAACCAACACCAACGCTCGATTGGCGTGCGTGATGCTGAAAATCGGACCGCATTCGGTGGAATCCCGTGGCCGCGCTAACGCCTTACGAGGAGGCATTGGAACACCTCCGGCGCCCGTCGGTCCGTGGATCGGCTGGGATGGCTCCCATCCCTCCGCGCTACGACGAACACGCCACTGCCGGCTCGACATGGAAGCGTAGGCGCCGCCAGCTTCGTGGTCAACCGACAGCGCTGTCACGTCGCCGCGCCTGCGCCGGCGTGTCTTGCATCGCCGCCGGCGGGCGATTATAAAACCTCGGGAATTCGGGGGATCGGAGTCCGCTTGCTGTGGCCGAATCGCGGCTGATCGTGCAGGAAAAGGAGGGTGCGCTGGTGGTATCGTTCCCAGCGCACTCCATGCTCGACATGTCCGCGGTGGAGGCCGTCGGCCGCGAGCTGACAGAACTTGTCCAGCCGGGCCGCCCGTGCCGTCTCGTACTCGACCTGTCCAACGTCAGCTTTCTGTCTTCCCCCGCGCTGAGCATGCTGCTCCAGCTTCGCCGCAAGACCGATGCCGCCACGGGCGAGGTCGTCCTGTGCGGCGTGCGCCCGGAGATTGAACGCCTGTTCCGGATCACACGGCTCGACAAGCTGTTTCGCTTCTATGAATCGCAGGAGCAGGCCCTGGCCCACTTCAAACAATGAGTTCACAATCAAAGCCGTCTGCCAACCAGGCCGATTCCGACCGTAGGATGTCCGCGAGTCGTTCCGCGATCCGTCACCTGTGTACCAGCGAAGGCGCGCTGCTGATATCGGTCGCGGCCGACCGGCTTACCAGCGTCGAGGCCGTCGCGGCCTTTGAGCGCGAGCTTCGGCGTCTGCTGCGCGAACGTACCGAACAGCACTGGTTGATCGATTTCGGAAACACGACGTTTTTTATCACCCCCGCCGTCAACACCCTCCTGGCGATCCTCCGCACGCTCCGCGAGCGCAACGGCAAACTGGTGCTGACCGGGCTGAACCGTGATGTGCGGCGTATTCTCGGACTGCGACGCCTGGACAGCGTCCTGACGATCTGCCCGAATGTGACGGCGGCCTGCCGCGAGCTTGGCGTCGGTCACCTCTCCGACGAGCCCCCAGCCGGAGCGGCCGAGGCGGGCTAACCCGCAAACCAACGACGTGGCAACCCCCAATGCCTACCCGACGGTACTGTTCCTCGATCAGCGTTGGCGGTAAGTGATCCGCCCTCGCTTGAGGTCATAAGGCGACAGCTCGACCGTCACGCGGTCGCCCGGAAGAATTCGTATGAAGTGCTTACGCATGCGGCCGGAAACGTGGGCAAGCACTTCGTGCTTGGCTCCACCGATTTCGGCCTCGACCAGAAACATCGCGTTGGGCAGGGCCTTCACGACCACAGCTTCCAACACGATGGCATCGTCTTTACCCAAGTGCACTCCCGTATGGCGCTTACATCACCGGCCACGCCCGGTCCGCGTCTGCCAGAACCGCGACAAACCTCCGCTGCCCGCACCGCGGCCTGTTCCCGCCCCAGCCGCGGCGGCGCTGGCGCCGCACTTTAGAGCCGCTAATGTTACTGCCAACCGCGCAGGCGGTCAACGTCGCGCCGGTTCGAGCGGTTATCGTCGCCGTGGTTGCCTGCGGAAAACACCCCTTCAGGGCGACAGATTGCGGGAGTCGGCGACGGGGTACGTGCGCCCAACGAGCGGATCCCGCGGCGGCTGCGTGCCGGCGCTGCTTTCCGGCGGTACGCTTTGTTTGCTGACGCCGGCTGTTGCAGCCCTGCAACAATTGACGCACGGAGAGACGGCATGTAGCGTTAGGTGCGGCCTACGAGCTTCGGTTCCAGTTCGCCGGAAAACAGCGGTGGCGTTCGGATGCGTCGGTTTGACGACCTCTTGAAGGGCTATGCGCAGACTTCGCCCGAGCAGTCGCTGACACTGCTCAATCACCGGTTGGCGGCTGAGCCGCGCTGTCCCGTTGCCCATTATCTGCTCGGATGCCACTGCTTCGATCATGGCCGCCCGGCGCACGGCGTAAGGCATTTCATGCTCGCCTATCATGCGGAGCCGCGCCTGCAATCCGCCGCCTTGCTGGTCTTCGCCGGGTTGAATTGGGTTAGTCGTCGCGCGACCCCGCTGTTCCCGGTGCTGGTGGAAACCTGGGAGGAGTTTCGGCGGCCGGACTTCGACCGGTTTCCTCAGGAGCGCCGGCTGCTGGATACCTTGGCCGAGCCCGACCCGGGACTGGAGCGCGTGGGACAACTGGCCCGCCGACTATGGCGCTTACCGATCCGCGTGCTGCGGACCGAGCTCCGTCAGCTTCTGCAAGCGCAAGATGCCGAGTCGTGCCGGCTCCTGCTGGCGGGGGGCTGACACGCGCAGCGGGGCCGGGGCCCTGGGAGAATAGGCTGCATGCTGCTGTCGATTGTCATGCCGGTGTACAACGAGAAGACGACCTTGGTGGAAATCATTCGCCGCGTGCTCAATGCGCCGGTCGAACTGGACCGCGAGATCATTCTTGTGGACGACTGCTCGACGGACGGCACGCAGGAGCTGTACCCGCAATTGGAGCGTCTGTTCCCCAACGCGAAGATCCGCGTCTTCAAGCACACGGTCAATCAGGGCAAGGGGGCGGCCTTGCGGACAGGCTTTGCGGAAGCCCGGGGCGACATCATCATCATTCAGGACAGCGACCTGGAGTACGACCCCCGCGACTACCCCAAACTGCTCAAACCCATCTTGGACGGTCGGGCCGACGTCGTGTACGGCTCACGCTTCGTCGGCGGCGACGAACACCGTGTGCTGTACTTCTGGCACTACGTCGGCAACCGCTTCCTCACCACGTTGTCCAACATGTTCACGAACCTCAACCTGACCGACATGGAGACCTGCTACAAGGTCTTTCGCAGCGCCGTGATCCGCAACATGCGCCTGCGCTCCAACCGCTTCGGCATCGAGCCAGAGCTGACGGCCAAGGTGGCGCGCGGCCGGTGGCGGGTCTACGAGGTCGGCATCAGCTATTCGGGCCGCTCCTATGAGGAGGGGAAGAAGATCACCTGGAAAGATGGCCTCAAGGCGATCTTCGCGATCCTGCGCTACGCGATCGCGGACTGAGCACCGCTCCCGGCGGGCCGTTCGCGTGCTCGGGACGCCAACAACAGTACTCCCATGATGATCAGCATGACCAGGTGCACGCCGTAGGCGCGCGCCGCCTCGGACAGCCAAGCCACCTGACCGACCACCCACGTGGCCACGCCGGCCCACGCCAGCGTCCGGGCGGCGGCGGTCCGTGCGGCGCGCGCCCCCAGCATCAGGGACAGCAGCGCCGGCACCGCCCAGACCAGGTAGTACTGGCGCAGCAGTGGCGAGAACACCAGCATGGCCAGGAGATAGACGCTTACTTCCGCGCGCAGCGCAGGGATGCTCCGTTGAGCGGCCGACGCGCCAGTCGACAAGACCAAGGCCAACGCCAGCGCCGCGCTGATCACCTGCGCCAGTCGCCGCGCGGTCACCTCGTCCAGCGAAAGCAAAGCATGCCGGACGCCATACGGATGGCCTCTTTCGCACAACCGACCGACGACCGCCAGGATCGACTGATTGCGATGGTCACGAAAGTGGCCGCGAAGCCCGTGCGCGTCCGGTCCCGTCGCCAACATGCCGGCCACGTTGTAGTCCCACCACTGCCGGTAGTAAGTCGTTGTGCGCGCGGGACCGAACGCGACGAGACACGGCGCCGCGGACAGAACGGTTATGGCGACAACGTAGGCCGCCAGCGCGCGCCAGGCGCGCTTCAGAATCAGCCATACGACGAACACCGCCGGCAGGAGCTTCAAGACGGTCGCGGCTGCTAGCCACACGCCAGCCCAGGGACGGCGACGTTCCCACGCTGCGACCCCTGCCAGAACGAGTGCCAGCACGAAGAAACTCAACTGGTTGAAACGCGCCGCTTCATAGATCGCGTACGCCGCAAGCACCAGCAGAAGCACGAAGTCCTTCGCCGCACTCTGTGCATTGCCCTCCGCAGCCCGCCAGCGCCACAGCACCAGCAGGCAGTAGGCCAGCGCGGCCACTTGGGCGAGCGCCCACAGGATAGCGGCGGATACCTGGCCACCGGCCGTCAGCGGCGCCAGCAATGCCGGAACGGCGGGCAGGTAGAACGGAAGCTGCCGCTGATCTTCCGGCTGCGTCGTCGGCGTCTCGAATTCCAGCACGCCGTGTGTCCAGACCCGCCGCGCGTCCAGATAGAAGTGGTGAAAGTCGTATCGCAGCCGCAGCGCTCGGTCCAGGCTGACCGCCGCGACAAGAACCAGCATCGCTGCGGCCGCTCCCCGTGCGCCGGCGATGAGCAACGATTTGTTCATCGCGCGGCATTCTGGGTGTCGCGTGCGACCGCGTCAACGCGGGCTCGTCGCGGCGTTGCCGACGGTCCCGAAATTGAGCTGCGGTGGACCTCCGCGTACGATGCGGCTGCCGGCGTTAGTGGGCCTGGGCCTCGAATGATGCTGGGCCGCACGCTTCGGCGCTGGCCGACGGCCCGGGCCTTGCTGCTGAGGTTGACGTGGAATCGCGATGACACCGTGGCCCGACGAGTCCGATCGTCGCCCGGCGTGGCGCGGGTGGCTTTGGTTTTTTGCGGCGGCGCTGACGTTCGGCGTCGCCGTGGCGGTCATGGTCGCGGTCCGTGCGCCGAGTTCCACCGATTTCCGCGACTTCTGGGAGAACGCCGTCCATTTCGGCCAAACGGGGCAGATTGCGTCCGACCAGGGTGTGCACAACTACCTGCCTTTCTTCACGATTTTCATGTTTCCGTGGGGCTTCTTGCCCCTGCGCGTCGCGGCGGTGCTGTTTGTGTTGCTGTCCCTGGCGCTGTTTGCGCTGGCAGCGTATCTGACCGAGCTCTTGCTGCACGGCGGCATCACTCGCACGCCGGGCCGGGCCTTTCTAGCGGCCGTCGGCCTTNCGTTGCCGTACGTGTACGCCTGCGCGGTTGTCGGCAATCTGGGTTTGTTGCTGGCGNTTTTGATCATCGCGACGTGGTTTCTGGTGGAGCGCGGACGGGAGTGGCCGGCCGGCATGGCGCTGGGCTTGGCCACGGTGGTCAAGCTACTGCCCGGCCTGCTGATCCTGTTCTTTGTTCTTAAGCGCCGCTGGCGTGTCGTCGGCGGCGCGGTTGCGACGGTCCTGGTGCTCGGTTTGGGCCTGCCCTTGGCCAGTCTGGCTCCGCGTCAGACGTGGGCGGAACATCGCGACTTCTATCGCCGCGCTGTGCAGCAGCACTCCGCGCTGGCTACGCTGACCGTCGAGAAACCGATCAAGGCGCACTACGGGAATGTGGCGCTGCCGATGGTCATCCGCCGGTTGTTGGCGCCCGTGAACGCCGCGACCGAAAGCAGCGGCGGTCCGCTGTACGTCAACTTTGCGCACCTGCCCACGGGCTTGCGCGTCGCTGTTTACGTCGGCGTTCTGCTGGCCGTCGGCCTGGTCAGCGTGCTGGCGACCTGGCGCAACCCCCGGCACTGGCACGAGGCGTCGGTCAACGAGGTGCTCATGCTCCGGGCGCAGTTCGGCGTGTGGTGCTGCCTGATGCTGCTGCTCTCGCCGCTCGTCTGGACGCACTACCTGCCGCTGGTTTACTGGCCGCTAGCGGTGACAGCGAACGGCGTGCTTTCAAATCCGCGTCCGGTGCCGCTGCGCACCTCGACAGCCGCTGTTCGCGCCGGTGCGGTCGGTCTATGCATCTGGGCGGCTGCCATCCCACTGCTGGCCTGGCCTGCGGCGCGGGCGGCCGGCGCGCCGCTGTGGGCGGTGACGGCGTTGTGGGTAGCGCTCGTCGCGCTGGCGGCACGCCACCGCTGAACCACGCACGCACCCGAGGACGAACGACGAATTACCCCTCCGATCGGCGGGCCAGGGTCTCCATCGGGAAGTCAACCTGCGTGTAGCCGCGACTGCGGGCCAGCTCCAAGATCGCCTCGCGTAGCTCAGGTGGCGACTCGCTGTGCGGAATCAGCATCGCGTATGTCCGACTGCCCGGCTGATCGATCGCGAGCGAAGCCAACGCCGTCAGTCGCGGCCCGCAAAATGCGCCCTTCAGTTGACACGACCCCTTGTCTTGGTGACTCAGTAGGTCCAGCGTGAAGGTTTCGGCGGTGACGGCGGACTCGGCCACCGGCACGCGTGGGTCCGGCCCCGGGCGGTACTGGAGCAGCGCAACCATCGCCGGCCATTCGACGCGCGTGACGTCCCGAATCGTGACCGGTCCCGTCGTATCCGCCAGCGGCTCGCTCGTCACCCCGTGCGTCACCCGGAGCATCATCAGCCGATTGTGCGGTGCCCACTCCGCCCGGTGCATCGGGGCGAAGCCGAACTTCCAGTACAGCCCCTCGTCCAGCTCGTCGGTGGTGGTCAGGTACAGCCACTTGCCGCCGGTCATTTCAAACCATGACAGGACTGTTTCGGTCACTTGCCGGGCATAGCCGCGCCGGCGGTGGTCAGGGCGCGTGTACACAGGGCCCAGCACGCCCAGGTCGCCGTACTTGCTGATCCCCGCCACCGCGAGGCACAGTCCGCCCGAAGCGATGACGGCGTAGGCGTCCTGTGCGCCGGGCAGACCGTGTGCCAGCCGTTGTTCCAGGTCTGCCAGCCGCGCGTCGCCTTCCTCGGACAGCAGCTCACGCAGCGCCGGCCAGCGAGCGGGGGCGGGCGGAATGATCAGCAGTGGCTTCATACCGGCTTTCGACGCGCACGCATCGGCAGAAACACTCGGGCGGCAACATCCTACCCCCGGATACGCGTCTGTCCATCGGCCGCACGCCGAGCGGCGTCACGCCTGGCCGATCTTTCGGTGTACGAGTTCGAGAATCTGTGCTTCGCGCGCGCGGGCCTGCCGCTCCAGCTCGGCGCCGCGAGCCAGAATGTCCGCGACGAACGCCTTGTCCGCCAGCGAACCGCAGTTGATTTTCACGTTCAGGTATGCCCCGCGGACGGCGGCACAGGCAGCCAGCGCGCCGACGCCGGCGTCGGAGACCGAGTTCGGGTTGCCGATCGCCGCCATCGCCTCGATGACGTCCATCGCGGCCAGTGCGGTCTCCATCACGCGGAACGGGACTTCGATGGCCTGCCGGGTCGCGGCTTGAATGGCCTGCTCGCGGGCCGCCCGCTCGGCCTCGGTTCCCTTTGGCAGTCCCATCGCATCCATGATGCGGTTGAACGCCTGAGTGTCTGCGTCGATCAGGTGCAGCAGCTCGACGTACCGTGCCTTGCCCTTCTCGGCCCAATCGGAGAACTCTTCCCAGCGGGCGTCCCAGCCGCGCTTGTGCGAAGACAGGTTTGCCACCATCGTGGCCAGTGCCGTACCGAGTGCCCCCATCGTCGCCGAAACCGACCCGCCGCCCGGGGCCGGCGACTCCGACGCCGTCTCCTCCACAAAATCCTGCACGGACATGTCCACCAGCCGCCGTTTGCGCGGTTGGCGCGCAGCGATCGCGTATTCAATGATTTTCTCCTCCGGCTTAAACGGATAGAGGTCGTTGAGCCCCAACGACTTGACCGCGATCTTGATCAGTTCCCGGTCGGACACGCCGGTCGAGCGCTGCTGCTTACGCAGAAAGTACCGCCCGGCATCCAGCATGGCCTTCAATGGGACCAGTCCCACGAGCTCCGAGCCCGTAACCCGCAGACCGCGCTCGGCCGCCTTCTTGCAGCATTCATCGAACGCGACGTGTAGCGGCGTGACGCTGAGGTTGGTCAGGTTGATCGAGATCTGCGCGATGCCGTATTCCTCGATGTACCAGCCGATGGCTTTCACGCATTTGAGCGAGCCCGGGATCCAGACCGGCTGGCCCTTTTCATCCCGCACGACCTCGCCCGTCACGGGATCCCGCTTCTCGCGACCTTTTTCGCGGATGTCGAATGCGACGGCGTTCGCTCGGCGGGTGGAGGTCGTGTTCAGATTGACGTTGTACGCGACGAGAAAGTCGCGCGCGCCGACGGCCGTCGCGCCGCTCTTCGCGTTGAATTCCGCCGGCCCGAAGTCAGGTTTCCATTCCGGCTGCCGCAGCTTCTCGGCCAAACCTTCGTACTCCCCCGCGCGCACGGTGGCCAGATTACGGCGTTCCGGCTTGAACGCGGCGTACTCGTAGCAGTAGATCGTCAGCCCGACCTCGTCGGCCAGCCGTTGGGCCAGGCGGCGCGCCCACACCACCGTCTCGTCCATCGTGATATTGGCGACGGGCACGAGCGGGCAGACGTCCATCGCGCCGAACCGCGGGTGGGCGCCCTTGTGCTTGCGCATGTCGATCAGTTCGCTCGCCTTCCGCCCAGCCCGCACGGCCGCTTCGATCACCGGCTCGGGGGGGCCGACAAAGGTGACCACCGTACGATTGGTTGCCTTGCCCGGATCCACGTCCAGCAGCCAGACGCCTTCCACACTTTCGATTGCGTCTGTGATCTGCCGGATGACGGCCGGGTCACGACCTTCGCTGAAGTTCGGTACACATTCGATCAGCGGCTCATTCATCGACCAACGTTCTCCCCAAAAGTGGAACCTCTTATGGATGCTGTCGCCGCTGCCGGGCGGCGGCGCGCCGTTGTTCATACACTTCTTCGCATTCGGGCGGACGGAGATAAAGCGGCGTGATCTGCTCCGGTCGGCAGACCCGGCCCGCCACCGCCAGCTCATGTCCCAGCGCCAACACTTCGCGTGCATCGGGTAGCCACAGCTCTTCCGGCAGGATGTGCAGCCCCAACGCACGCAGCACCGTTCTGTGAACGTCGCAGCCGTCACCCAATACGGCACATGGGCGCGGCAACGCGGGCAGCCAGATCGTGGCGTCGTGCCTTGCGGCGGCACTGACCGTCTGCAACAGCGGACCGACCCGCGCGAACAGGGCCCCGAAGACCTGACCCTGCCGGGCATCCACGATGACGGCCAGTTGCGGCGGGAGATCGGGCATTCGCAAAGCGTTCCGGGCAATGGCCTCGAGCGACGGGACGGCCACGACTCGTGCCCCGGTGACCGACTGCCAGGTACGGGTGACCGTCGCGGCCACGCGCAAGCCGGTGAAGCTCCCCGGTCCCTGCGAGAAGCAGATCAGGCCGACGTCCTGCGGAGCCGCGTGGATGTCGGCCAGCAGGTCGGCTAGCGCCGGAAGCAGTTCAGCCGTATGGGTCCGATCCGCCGCCAGCGCACGCCAAGCCCGAGTTTCTCCGCCTCGTCCGACCGCCACGCTGCCGCGACGGCTGGAGGTCTCGATCGCGATCTGGAGTTCGCCCGCCGAACGCACGGCGGCATTCTAGCGGGCCGGCGCGCGCGGCCACAGGGGGGGGGCGTTTGGTGCCGGCTAGAGAAAGGCGGTACGATGGTAGCATTATGAGCGAACCCCGAACAATCGTCACGAATCCGGCCAAGCTGATGGACGGCCGGCCACTGGCTCGCCGACTGCTGGATGGAGCGCGGGCCAAGGTTGAGGCCATCCGGGCGGCAACGGGGGTTACGCCTACACTCGCGACGGTCCTGGTCGGTGACGATCGGGCGTCGGCCGTCTACGTCCGCATGAAGCGCCGACGGTGTGAAGAGGTGGGGATGAAGTCGGTGGCCGTGGAGCTGCCGCTGGGGACGACTACCGATGAACTGGTGGCGGAAATCCGCAAGCTGGCCGCGGATCCGACCGTGCATGGCATCCTCGTGCAGCATCCCGTGCCGCCGCCGATTGATAAGCGTGTGGCATTCGAGGCGATTCCGGTCGAGAAGGACGTGGATGGGGTGACGTCGGCGACGCTGGGACGTGTGATCCTGGGACTGCCGGCGTTCGCCTCGTGCACGCCGAAGGGGATCATGCGGCTGTTGGCCGAGTACCACGTGCAGCTCGACGGGGCCTACGCGGTGGTGATCGGGCGCAGCCCGATTCTGGGCCGACCGCTGGCGTCCATGCTGATCAATGCGCACGCCACGGTGACCTTGTGTCACTCGCGCACGCGCTCGTTGCCGAGCATCGTGCGGAATGCGGACGTGGTGATTGCCGCGGTCGGTCACCCGCGGTTCGTGCAGGGCGGCTGGATCAAGACCGGGGCGGTGGTGATCGACGCGGGCTACAACGAAGGCAACGTGGGCGACGTGGACTTCGAGGGGGCATACGAGCCCGCCTCGTTGATCACGCCCGTACCGGGCGGCGTTGGCCCCGTGACGATCGCCACGTTGATCGATCAGACGGCCGACGCGGCCGCGTTGCAGCTTGGCGTGCGGCTGGACGCCTCGGCGGGCCCGGGACGGTAAAGGCGGCGCGCTGCGCCACCGGGAAAACGTGCCCGTGGATCAATTTTCCGCGCCAAATCGGCCGATCGTTTTGGTATATTTATGGTGCAGGCGAGAAACGGAGAAGGATCCGCCCCTGCGTTGTGCGACAAGGAAGAATCCGTTTGTGAGAACCGATACGCTGAACCCTGGGAGGCCATGACGACTTTCCCCCCGACGGAGGCGCCCCGAGCGCGTGGTCGGGGGCAGCGCAGGCCACCCACCTTGAAGTAGGGTTCCAGCAAACCTCTTCCACCGGCAATCGCGGAGGCTGGTTCCATTCCAGCGACGGGCGCCGGCGCCTTCGGGCGACCGGGCCCGTTGCTTTTTTGTTCCGGACCGTCATCGTCGCACTGGACGCGATGCCGGTGACCCCGCACCGGCGTCGGACGTTGTGGCCGGCCTTCTTTTTCGGGCCTTCAAACACCGATTCCTTTTGAGTAGGACCGCAGGAATTCCTTGACTGCGGCGCCCCGCTTTGCTTCTAATGGACATATCGAGCCAGAAGTGGAAATTGCGTGCTGCGGTGGACGGGCCGAAGGAAGGAAGCGCACTAGGTCCAGTAGCTTTCTGATTCCGAGAGCGAGGAACATATGCGCGCACACCAGCGCAGGCTGGGTTCCTTGGTCGGTGCGGCGATTGCCGGGATCGTAGCGGGGCTATGCGTTGCGGGTGCCGAGCCCGCATGGGCAGCACCGCGAACGGTACTCGTTGAGGAGTTCACGAGTCGGTGGTGAGGGTCCTGTGGGTACGCGGGTCCCGCGTTAAGCTGGCTGGTGGACGTTTATCCGGACACGTTCGCGCTCGTCCAGTACCACGTGTACGACGAGGCTCAGACCCCGTTCGGCAACGAACGCTGGCTCTTCTATGACGCCCACTACACGCCGACCACCATTTTCGACGGGATCGACCGGGTAGTGGGGGCCGTTTCCGACTATAACCAGCAGTACAACATCTACCGCGTCAGCCACTTCCTTCCCCAACGCGCCGTGCCGACGGACGTCACGATTGCGATCGGCGGCGCGTTTCTCGGCGGACAGACTTACCGGGTCAGCACGCAGGTTGGGATCGAACCGGGCGGTAGCGCCAAGACGATGCGTATCTACGTCGTTCAGGTCCTGGATCACTGGCCGTATACGAAACCCTATCACCGCAATGGGTTCAAACAGGCCGCTGCCCCGGCAGATGTCACGCTCGCTCCCGGCCAAACGGTAACCCTTGACCGTGAATTCACATTCGATGACGAGTCGTGGGACGACCCGCAGAACATCAAGATCATCGCCTGGGCACAGGCTCCCAACGCCGCGTTTCCCGTGGTGGTGTACCAGGCGGCCACTCGTACTTGGCCGATCGAATCGTTGCCGGGTGACTGGGACGCCGACGGCGTCCGCGACGAACTCGATAACTGCCCGTACAAACCCAACTGGAACCAGATGGACAAAGACGGCGACGGCGTCGGCGACGTCTGCGACAAGTGCCCCGACGATCCTGATCCGGTCCAGATCGACAGCGATGAAGACTCTTTCGGCGACGCCTGCGACAACTGCCCGCTGCTCCACAGCCTGGATCAGACGGATAACGACGCGGACGGCGTCGGCAACGCGTGCGATTCCTGCCCGGACGTACCCGCGCCCGCCGGGGTCGACGCATTTGGACGACCGCGCGGCTGCGTCGACGTCGATTGCGATGTGGACCTGACGGATGCCGGCCTGTTTGCTGCCTGTCTGGGCGGCCCGGGGGCGGCCGCCCCCGGCACGTGCGATCCGCAGTTCTTCGGCCGCGCGGATGTCACGGGCGACTCGGACGTCGATCTGGCGGATCTGGCCGTCTTTCAGTTGAACTTCACCGGTCCACTGGTCAGTCCTGCAACCTACGTGGGCGTGGCCTATTGCCTGAGCTGTCATACAGCGCAGCACACTCCGTGGGTCGGCACCAAACACGCGGCGGCCTTTAACACCTTGATCGCCAGCGGTGACCAGAACAACCCCCTGTGCTTCCCCTGCCACACTGTCGGCTACGGGGAGCCGAGCGGTTTTGTCAGTGCTGCCGCAACGCCGCAACTCGCCAACGTCCAGTGCGAAAACTGTCACGGGCCCGGCAGCAACCACGTGATGGACCCGATTGCCTTCCGTTTGGTCCGCCGTCTGGACTCGGCTTTCTGCGGCGTGTGTCACCAGTCGTGTCACGGGCTGTGCGGCGAGAACCACCATCCGCAGTTCGAGCAGTGGAGCGGGTCGGCGCACGCTTCGGCTTTGGGGACGCGTCCTGGCTGCTCCCAATGCGCAGGATGAATGTCTGCAATGCCACTCCCTGGACTATCGACTAGCGCCGGAAACGCAGAAGCCCGGCCTGTGGGACGCATTGTGGTCAATCGAATGTGTGACCTGTCACGCCCCGCACGGCAGCGGGAACGTCGGTCAGCTCCGCCTTCCGCCTCGTCTGCTGTGTGCGGATTGTCACACCATGCAGGGCGCGGAGCCGCCTGACGTACCGAAGCAGCCGCAGACCGAGATGTTGCACAGCCAGGGCGGATATCGGTTGGACGGGATGCCCCTGACGACGCCCTACGCGCAACACTGGTGGGGCATCGCCGACGAGTGCGTCACCTGCCACGTGCACCAAGAGCCGTATGGCGGCCCAAACCAGCCCGTCAACAGCGGGCACACGTTCCGCGAGAACATGCGGGCCTGCATGCCCTGTCACACGGAAGCGACGGCGACAGCGCTGGTGGCGGAAACCCACTACGAGTTTTCGGTCCGGCTCGCGACGATCGCCCGCTACTTTGATCCGAACGATCCCTTGTACTTGGACCCGGACGATTTGCCCCCACAGCAGTACTTCCCGTACCTGGTAGCGAAGTTCAACTACGAGATGGTGCGGAACGACCGCTCCTACGGATCACACAACGCGCCGTATGCACGGGCGCTGCTCAGTCAGACGGAGTCGTTCCTCGGGATTCCGCCGTGGCCGACGCGCGGCGGCGGACAGGAGGTGCGGCGATGAGAATCGGCCGGCGTGATTTTCTGAAGCTGGCAGCGGCGGCCGCCGCCGCGGGGCGCCTGGCCCCGGCCGCGCTGGCGGCGCTGAAGGAGGTGCTGGCTGGGCGGGAGGCCCCGCGCGTGATCTGGCTTCAGGGGGCCGGCTGCGACGGTTGCGCCGTCTCCCTGCTCAACAGCATCCACTACGCCACCGCCGACGAGCTGCTGCTGAACACTTTGGACGTGAAGTTCCAGAGCAACGTGATGGCGGCGGCGGGCGACCTGGCGGTGAATGCCGCGGAAGCCGCCCGCGTGCAGCCGGGATACATCCTGATTGTGGAAGGCGCGATCCCCGTGGGTGCCGACGGACGCTACTGTCGCCTCTGGACCGGCACGAGCATGCAGGCCGGTTTGCAAAGCTATGCCGCCAATGCCGCGTTCATCGTGGCGCTGGGGACGTGTGCCTGTTACGGCGGCGTCAGCGCCGGCGCTCCCAACCCGACGACGGCCCGCGGCGTGGGTCAGCTCTTGGGGAACGACTCGCGGCTGATCAACGTGCCTGGCTGTCCGGCGCACCCCGACTGGCTTGTCGGCACGCTGACCTACTTGCTCACACACCAGCAGCTTCCGCCCATCGACGCCCACCGCCGGCCGCTGGAGTTCTTCGGGCGGCGCGTCCACGACCAGTGTTATAAACGGCACAAGCTCTGCGGCACGACACCCTTGGCCGACCGGCTCGGCGAAGAAGGCTGCCTCGAGTACCTCGGCTGCAAGGGCAAGAAGACTTACTCGGACTGCCCGCTGCGGCGCTGGAATAGCGGAGGTCAGGGCAAGTATGGCGTGAACTGGTGCGTCGGCGCCCGCGGTCCCTGTCTGGGCTGTGTCAACCCGAACTTCCCCGACGGAATGTCGCCGTTTTACGTGTACTCACCGACGCCGTAGTCGCGATGCCCGCGGGACGGCCTCGTGGACCGCAGGAGTTATGGATGCCGACAACGATCACGATCGACCCGCTGACACGCATTGAAGGTCATCTCGACATCGAGGTGACCGTTGATCGGGTTCGCGGGCAGCAACAGGTTGTCAGCGCGCGCAGTGGGGGGTCGATGTTCCGCGGTTTTGAGATGATTCTCATCGGTCGCGATCCCCGCGACGCCGGACCCTATACGCAGCGCATCTGCGGCGTCTGCCCGGCGCCGCACGCCATGGCGGCGTGCCTGACGCTGGATCACGCGTTCGGCGTTACCCCGCCGGAGAACGGCCGCATCCTGCGAAACCTGGTGCTGGGTGCGAACTTCATCGACTCGCACCTGCTGCACTTCTACCACCTGTCCGTGCTCGATTACGTCAACACCGCCGGCCTGCTGGACCGCGCGCCGTGGGTGCCGCGCTATTCTGCCCCGGACATGGTCGGCGGCGCGACGGCCCAAACCCTCGTTTCCCACTACGTGACGGCTCTGCACATGCGCCGCAAGGCCCACCAGATGGGCGCCCTCTTCGGCGGTAAGCTGCCGCACGTCGGATCGTTCGTCGTCGGCGGGTGCACCGAGACCGTCACCAGCGAGAAAATTGCTGAATTCCGAAGCCTGCTTTCCGAAATCCGCGACTTCATCACGAATGTTTATGTGCCGGATGCCCAACTGCTGGGCGAGCTCTTTGCGGCGTATTACAACCTCGGGCGGGGCCACGGGAATCTGCTGGCCTTCGGCGGGTTCGATCTCAACGCCAGCGGGTCCAGCCAGTTCTTCCCTGCGGGCCGGTATACCGCCGGGGCGGCCGGCAGTTTCGACCCGGCGCAGATTGTGGAGCAGGTAACGTCTTCCTGGTACACGGACGCGTGCGGCAACCGTCACCCTTCGCAGGGCCTGACGGAGCCGGACGCCGACAAGCCCGCGGCATACACCTGGTGCAAGGCTCCGCGGTACGCCAACCTGCCGCATGAGCTCGGCCCGCTGGCCCGCATGTGGGTCAAGAATGCGTACAACCGCGGGATATCCGCGATGGACCGGATCGTCGCGCGGGCACTGGAATGCCGGCTGTTGGCCGACGCGATGAACCAGTGGCTGGACGAGTTGCTGCCCGGGGCCCCGACTTATACGCCTAGCGCCGTCCCGTCCCAAGCTGCTGCCGCCGGTCTGACGGAAGCCCCACGGGGCGGGTTGGGCCACTGGATCGAGGTATCCAACGGCCTCATCAGTCGGTATCAGGTGGTGACGCCGTCCGCGTGGAACGCCTCGCCGCGGGATCAGTTGAATCAGATGGGGCCCATCGAAGCGGCGCTGATCGGCCTGCCGATTGCTGACCTGAATCAGCCGGTCGAAGTGCTGCGGGTAGTGCACTCGTTCGATCCGTGCATGGCGTGTGCGGTGCATCTGCTCCGGCCCGGACAGCGGCCGGGCGAGCAGCGCGTGCAGGTACGCGTGGGGAGCTCGACGAGACGGCTGCTCTGCGCGGCCAGTGAACGGAGGTAATGGAAAATGGCCACACAGCCTGTCGTCGCTCCAGCCCGCCTGTCGGCCGCTCGAGCGCCACTGCTGGTGCTTGGTCTGGGCAATGTGCTGCTGCGGGATGAGGGCGTCGGCGTGCGGGTCGTGGAAGCCATGCGGGCGCTGCCGCTGCCTCCGGAGATCGAGTTATGCGACGGCGGAACCGCGAGTCTAACCTTATTGGACGTGCTCGACGGTCGGCGCAAGATCGTCGTCGTCGACGCCTTGGAAGTGGGAACAACCCCGGGCAGTGTCGTGCGGTTGACCGGGGAGGACTTTCTCGGACGCTCGGCGGTGCGTGTTTCCCTGCATGAGCTCGGCTTTGCGGAAACGCTGTTGGCGGCCCAGCGCATGGGGCTGGCCCCGGCGGAGGTCGTCATTTTGGGTGTTCAGCCCCAGACGATCGCCTGCGGCCTCGACCTCTCGCCGCCTCTGGTCGCCCGCATCCCGCACCTGGTGGACCGCGTGCTGTTGGAGCTGGGATTGGACCCCAGGTTGCGGCAGCGGATGCTGGCCGTGCTGTACGGAAGACTGGCCGCGGCGGCCCGGTCGGCTGGTGCGGCGCGCGTTGGGATGGGCGGATGATTATGAAGCGGCTCCTGATTCTGCCAGTCGTGTTGCTGGTCGCGTTACCCTTGGTACTGGCTGTCCTGCTGTGGACAACTCGCACCGCGCAAGCCGCACCGGCGTGGGGGGGCAACTGCTTGGCTTGCCATGCGCCGATCGCGCCCAGCACGCTCGTCGTTACCGATTACGACGCCCTCGCTGACCCTGACGAGAGCGCTACCGGTGCACCGGATCGCGGGACGCTGAAGGTTTTTTACGGTTACCGCGGCCGTGCCAATCGTCTGACCGCCCGCGTCCTGGGGCTTAGCTCGAACGACACCTACGCCGTGCAGCTTAAGCGGTTCCGCTTCCCAGGCGTCGTCAGCGCCGGAAGACTTCGCTTCTATCCGGATTGCGACTGGCCGGAGTGGGGTGACGTGCCCGCGTACTACACGGATCCGGCCGTTGCGCATCGCGCCCCCAGCGGCCCGACTGAGTTCACCTACACTATCGAAGTGGAGCCCGACGCGGGCAGGGACTTCTATGACCTCGTCCTGGCGGTCGGCGGAAAATTCGCCACTGATGACGCCCTGTTTTACGGCGAAGAGCACTTCTACCTTCAGGTGGTCGATCCTGGGGACTTTGACGACAACGGCACCGTGAACATTACGGACTGGGCCATCTTCCGGCCGTGTCTGGCCGGACCAGACGTGACGACCCCGCCGCCCTTCTGCGACCCGTTGGCTTTCACGCTCGCAGACCTCGAAGACGACGAGGACGTCGATCTGGCGGACTTCGCCCAGTTCCAGCAGCTCTTCGGTGGGCCGTAAGACGAACGGCCCGCAGCGGGTGCCGCGGGCCGCTCCCGTTTTTCACGCCCCCACGGGGACTCGAACCCCGGTCTCCAGGATGAGAACCTGATATCCTAGGCCGCTAGACGATGGGGGCTGCAAATCCAAGCGAACTACGAATCACACGCAAGATAGCGACCACCCGCCCACGCGTCAACCAAACCGCTCACAGGTGCGCACCCGCCGCGATCAACGCGCCCGGATCCGTCTTGCGTCGACCGGGCGGCCAGGAGCGCGCCGGGTCGTACCACTCGTCCAGCACCGCCAGCAGCTTCGCGTAGCTCGTGGCACCGATAAACGCGGCGCGGACCAGCCGGGGCGTAGGATGCAGCTCCGCATACTTGATGCCGACCTTGCGGAGCAAACGGGCGGCGAGCTCTTCGCCCCACTGTTCGACCAGCAGTCGCAGGTGTTCGCGAATAATCTGCCCTTGCTCGATCACGCTGGGCGGATCGGGCAGCCCCTGGCCCGCCAGCAGCGCCCGCGCTTCGCGGAAAATCCACGGGTTGCCGATGCAACCACGGGCCAGTGCCACCCCGTCCACGCCCGTCTGTTCCAGCATGCGTTTCACGGCTTCCGCGGTGAACAGGTCGCCGCTGCCGATGATCGTTCGCGACCCCGCGTAGCGCTTGACGCGCGCCAGGAACGTCCAGTCGCTGGGCCCCATGTAGCGCTGTCGAACCGTGCGCGGGTGAAGCGTGACCGCCGCCACGCCGCTCTCGAACGCCGCGTCGAAAATCCGGAAGAAGTTCCGCTCGCTTTCGGCGGACTCGTCAAGCCCGCGGCGCATTTTGACCGTCACGGGCACGTTCGGCGGCACTGCGGCCCGGACGGTCCGCAGGATCTCGATCGCCTGCGGCGGGTCGGACAGCAGGTAGCCGCCGCGGTGCCGTCCGAGCACTTTCTTCACCGGGCACCCGAAGTTGATGTCGATCACGTCGTAGCCGCGCTCGACGAGCAAGGCAGCCGCTCGCCCGAACTCCACCGGCTCTGCACCCATGAGCTGTCCGCCGACCGGGTGATCGTCCGGCGGCAGCGGCCCGAGCAGTCGGCGCCGGGCCTTTTCCGACTGGGCGATCGACTTGTCGAGCACGACCTCGTGCAGCGCATAGGGCGCGCCGAAGCGGCGCGCCAGCAGCCGCATCGCCGCATTGCTGTACCCGGACAGCGCGGCCTGCACGACGGGGAAGTCGAACTGGAGGTGGCCGATTTTCAGCACGAGTTCGATTATAGTCCGCCTGCCATGAATGCTGACCGCGTGCACCTGGTCGCGCCGGCCAATCCGCTGTTTCCGGACGCTGCCAAGCTCGGGTTCCGCGACGTCGCGGAGTATGTCGGCTTCGTACGGCAGCACCTGCCGAAGGAGCTGCGCCTGACTTGGAGTCGCCGCGTCCTGCACGCCACGGAAGACGAGTGGCACGGCGGTCGCCGCGATGACGGGGCGCGCATCGGCGATCTTCAGAATGCCCTCGCCGACCCGTCCACGCTGGCGATCGTGGCGACCAATGGCGGTGCGTATCTGTCTCGCATTTTGCCGCACCTGGATTTTTCGCCGCTGGCACGCCGTCGTCGCCCCCTGTGGGTCTTCGGATTCAGCGAGCTGACGGGGCTGGTGAACCTGGTGGCGCGTCAGAGCGGCGGGCGGGGGGTGTACTGGCTGTGCCCGAACTTTTTAGGCTGGCACCTGCGTCCGCCGGCGGTGGCACGAGAGGCGTTGGCGGAGTTCTGGCGGCTCTTGCCGCAGGTTTGCACAGGACGGTGGCCGGCCGGCGCCAAGCACCTGTGTTTTGAGCCGATACGCGGCACAGTCTGGGGTGGAAGGCCGGCGGCCGATCGGGTGCGGCTAGTGGGGGGGTGCTTGGCCGTTTTGGCAGCGCTGGTGGGCGGGCGCATCGGCCGATGTCTGAAGCCCGACGGGCGCTGGCTATTCCTGGAAGATATCAAGGAGGCGCCATACCGCATCGATCGCCATCTGGCGGCCCTGAAAGTCGCCGGCTGGTTTGACCGCGTCAGCGGCGTGCTGGTGGGCGACTTTCGCATGCTGCACGCCGACACGCAGCCGGCGGTACTGGAACTGCTCCGTTACCACTTGCCGAGGGGAAAGTCACTTCCGATCGTCACCACACGTTCGGTGGGGCACTTATGGCCGCACACGCCCGTGCTGTTGAATCGACCGCTGAAGCTGGCGGTTCGTCGCGGCCGGGTCGAGATCGGGCCACCAGAATAGAGCGGGGCTGCCCTAGGCAACGTCAGGACCGGCCGTTAGAATAAGCCATGGAGCTCGGAGGGCACGCGACGCGCGTGCACGTTCGGGGCCGTGGCAGTCGCCGACGGCGGGACGGCGAGCTGAGCGACCCGTCAGACGCAAGGGTGTCGAATCGGGGTCGGACGGGTCGCCGGCGCGGCCCGTTTTTGTTGGTCTGCGCGACAGCGCGGGACGAGCAGTCATGGGTCAGGAAATTGTTCGTATTATCGACAGCATCTGCCGCGACAAGAACATCGACCGCGACGCCTTGGTGGCGGACATCGAGGCCGCCATGGCCGGAGCCCTCCGCAAACAGTACGAGGATGCGGAACAGGCCGAGGTGAAGCTCGACCTCCAGAGCGGTGAGATCCGCGCGACGGTCGATGGCCGCCCGGTCGATGTGCGCGTGCTGGGACGCATCGCCGCGCAGACCGCCAAGCAGATGATCATTCAGAAAACCCGGGACCGGGAACGCACGAGCATCTACGAGGACTACAGCGCGCGGCAGGGCACGATCGTCACGGGAACCGTGCTGCGCAGTGAGGGTGGCAACCTGCTGGTCAATTTGGGTCGGACCGAGGGCTTCCTGCCGCGCAGCGAGCAGATCCCAGGTGAGACGCATGCCCCGGGCGAGCGGATCCGCGCGTTGATCTTGGAGGTCCGCGAACAGCCCAATCAGGTGAAGATCATCCTCTCTCGTTCCCACCCCGATTTCATCCGTCGCCTCTTCGAGCTCGAAGTCCCCGAAGTCGCCGAACATGTCATCGAGATCAAGGCCCTCGCGCGCGAGGCCGGCTATCGCACCAAGGTCGCCGTCAGCAGCATTGATTCGAAGGTGGACGCCGTAGGGGCCTGCGTCGGCGTGCGCGGCAGCCGCATCAAGAACATCGTCGAGGAGCTGGGCGGCGAGAAGATCGACATCGTGCGGTGGAACGAGTCCAGCCAGATCCTGATCCAGAACGCCCTCAAACCCGCCGAAGTGCAGGAAATCGCCCTGTGCTTCGAGTTGGGCAAGGCCACGGTGGTCGTCGCCGAGGACCAGCTTTCTCTGGCGATCGGCAAACGCGGTCAGAACGTGCGCCTGGCGGCCCGTCTGACCGGCTGGGATGTCGATATCCTCACCCCGCCCGAGTACAACCAACACCTGGAAATACTGGAGCGGACGCTCAAGTCCGTCCCCGGCGTCGACGACGTGCTGATCGACAAGCTGATTGCCTTCGGCTGCGTCTCCGTCTCTGATATCGACGAGATCGGGCCCGAACCGCTGGTCAAGGAGCTTGAACTCGATCCTGAGCTTGCCGAGCGGATCGTCGTCGCCTGCGGCGAAGAGGCCATCCGCCAGGAAGAACTCCGCGAGGCCGAGGCCAAAGCGAAGGCCGAGCAGGCCCGCGCCGCTGCGGAGGCGGGCGTCGACCAGGTTACGGAGACCGGCACGGAGGAGTCTGCCTTTGTCGCGGCAGACGCCGGGGAGCTGGCGACGGTCACGACCGAGGAAGAGTCAGCGGCCGAGGTGCCGACGACTGGCATGTCGGGCGCGAACACGGATGACGCGATTGCCGGCGGGGAACCCGGAGCAGCGGAGTCCGGCGCGGACGCGACTTCGCCAGCGGAAAACTCCCCTTCATCCGGCTGAGCGTCGGCGCGGGGACACGCTGACGGGTGACGCCCTGCTGCGGCGGCCAACCGCCGATGCACTCCTTTCAGTCAGGCATGCTGGGGTCGGCGGGGCTCGTTGGGTTGCCCGGGGGGCCAGCGGCGCGACCTCGAATTGCCTGTAGTTCTTGCTGCGCCAGTGCACGCTGCGTTTCCTGCTGCAACGACAGCAGGGCCTCGCGCAGATGGTGAGCCGCACGTTGATCGTCGCCCAAGTAGCGTCGATAGATCAGCCCCAGGAACAGCCGGACTTCCGGTCCCTCGGCGGCGGTCGGATAGGCCGCCAGGAAGGCTTCATAGGCATGGGCGGCCTCGGCGTAGCGGCGGGCCTGGGCGAGGTAGTTGGCGATCTCGAGTTGTTGCGAGGCCGATAGCACCTGCTCGGGATCGAGTGAGAGCAGTCGCCCGTAGGCGGCAATGGCCGCCGGGCCGTCCCGCACGGCCAGGTGGGCGGCGATCTCTTCACGCAATTCCTCGACGGGCGTCAGCGCGACGGTGTCGATGGGACGGGAGTGCAGCTCCTCGACGCGAACGGGACGGGCGCGGACCGCGCTGGTCGGCCCGCCGACGGTCCAGCCCTCCCGGCGTCCGGCTCGCTGCCAGAGGGCCAGAAGGTCAAACGGCGTGCGTGGCAGCGCGCGCACCAGCAGCAGCAGCAGCGCAACGATGAATCCGAATGCGTAGCCCCCCAGGTGCGCCGAGTATGCCACGTTGAGCGCGGCTCCCTGATCGAAACGCGGCGCGATGATGTTGTCCCACAGGATGATTTTGAACACGATCAAAATCATCGCGGGCACCTGAAACGTGAAAATGAAGAACGCCCATACGAGCATCGTCACGTGGACGCGCGGAAACAGGGCCAGGAAGGCCGTCGTGACGGCGGCGATGGCGCCCGAGGCGCCCACCAGCGGATTGTCCGCGCCCAGCGTGAACGCGCAGCCGGCGATCACCCCTCCGGCTAAGTAAAAGCACAGATACCCGAACGTGCCCATGCGGTCGCAGACCGCGTTACCGAAGATCCACAGGAACAACATGTTCCCGGCCAAGTGCAGAAAGTCCCCGTGCAGAAACTGATACGTCAGGTATTGATGCAAGCTGGGGCGGGCGGCATCCAGCGCGAAATAGGCCTTGAGTTGCGAACCAACACCCCCCAGCAGTCGGTCGCCGACGAAATCCGTGAACAGAAACACCAGCACGTTGGCGGCAATCAGTACGTAATTGCCGATGGGCCGCCGCGGCGTGCGCACGTCCGTTCCGATCGGGATCAACATGCGGACATTCTCGACTTCGACGCGGCGTACCGGCTGTTCAACGGTCCTGGTCCTGCGCACAACGCGCCGCGGCTTCCAACAGTTTAGTGCGAATCTCGAGCGGCGGCAGCGGTCCCGGTGCGTCCCGTAGCCGTGCCTGCATGCCCGTTCCGCCCGCGGCCAGCAGCCGACCGAAGTAGCTCCAACTTGGCGCGCCGCGCTCGAGCGGTGTCGTGTCGCCCAGGTCGAGCCCGCTCGGCCACCCACTTTTCCAACTGCCCGACGATGCGTCCAGCGTCCCCAGGGCCGTGTATGCCAGTGCGCGTACCCAAGCCGGCTGGTCTGTCGCTTCGCGCCATAGTTCGAGCTGGCTTCGGGTCGAAGCATCGTTGCGACAGGCGGCGACGACCATCGCCGCGGCCAGCGCCGGATAGTGCGGCTGCGACTGAGCCGGATCGAGCAGGCGACGCATGCGGGCTGTATTTCCCAGCCCGCTGGCCAGCCAGCGTTCCATCGCCGTGCGGGCGCTGTCCCAGTTCCCCTGTAGATCGCGTAATAGCGCTGTCTCGATCTGGAGTTGAGGTGGAGTGGCCCGATAGACCGGCTGGGGCGGAGTCGGGTATGGCTCCTTGAGCACCGTTCGGGTGCCAGGCTGAAGCCACTCGAGGGCGGCCGCCACTTCCGCCGCGGTGACCTCCAGCGGGTGGTTGCGCGGCACCGGCCCGAACAGTCGCCCCCGCAGCCGCGCCAGTACCCACGTCAGCCGCTGCTGGTCGCGCGCGTCGGACCGAACCAGCAACTCCCCCAGCAGGCTGGCCACCTCGCGACTGGCCGTGCGGTACTGTGGTGCCGTGTACAACGCCATCGCCGCCCCGGCCCGTGCGTCCGCCGAACCACGTTCAGCGATACGGCGCATGACGTCGCGCGGCGTCCGAACGTCTTCCGGGCGGAAACGCAGTGAGTGCTCCGGCGGGCGCGCCAGACCGAACAGTTCCGTCGCGAAGACGTCGCCTGCGCCCTGACCCAGCCAGTGCCAGCTCTCCCAATACGCCTCGGCCACGCGTTCGAACACGGTGACCTCCGGGTTCTGGCCGAGCTGGCGAATGGCGTCAGACAGGCGCCCCAGCTCGATCGTGAGCCGGCTCAGAATAAGTCGCGCGCCAGGCTGCCCGTCGGCGCGCGCGTTCTGTACGAGGCGACGCAGAAACAAATGGCGCTCAAGGGTGTCCAGCCACGTGCGCGTAAGTTCCTCGGTCACGCGGGCGTCGCCCAGCAGCGCCCGGGCGCGCAGACTCGGCTGATACAGCGCTGGGTCGCGCTGACACTGCGCCAGCGTCTCGCTCCAGGTGGCCGCTTCATCTGGAGGGCAGGTCGCCGCGTGTCGGATCAGCAGCTCGATTGCCGCCCGCCGATTCGCGGTCCGTTGCGGGCTGGTGACCGGGCTCTCGATGGCCGCCCGCAGCGCCGCCGCCACGGCCGGAGCCGCCAGGTCTTCCACCCCGGCCAGGTTACGCAGCACCTGCTCGCGCTCCGCCGGGCTGGCCGCTTCCAGCAACTGCCGCGCCAGCTCGGCCACCGGAGCCGCAGGCCGGGTCGTCGGCGCGGTCAGCACGCGCGGCGCACGCGTGTGCATGCGGTACACGGCAGCTCCCGCGCTGAGGACAGCCACTCCGCCCGCGACGACCGCACCGCGCACCAGCCACCAGCGTGCCGGTCGCATACGAAGCCGTTGCCGCCACGGCGGCCGCTGACCGCTGGACAGCTCTGTCAGACACCGTTGGCAGAACTCGGCCAGCGGCGCCACTTCGGTCTTGCAGTGCGGGCAGATGCGACGCTTTCCGCCGTGGGCTGCCCCGTCCGGAATCGCCGCGCGGGGCAGCGGAACGCTGAACGGCTGGTGACACGCCGGACAGGCGACCCGTTCCCCCGCCGCCGCGTCGTCCGCGACCATCACCTGCTGGCAGTGCGGACATCGGATCTTCAGCGGCATTCGTCGCTCCGCGCTTCTCGTTGAACCGCCCGCCACACTTGTAGTGGCCGGCGCCGGGGTCTTCAAGCCGAAACGGCCGGCGTACCCTGTGGGCGCGTGCGTGGGGGCGGCGGATGGCAGGACACGGTCATGGCCCTGATGTCGGCAGCTCCTGGCGTTTCACCGCACCAAAGATCGTGAACTCGCAACCGACGGCACTGGAACGATAGACCTCGATTTCGGGAAGCATCACCCGCCAGCGCTTCCCGTCCCGCCGCCCGGACACGATCAGCGGCCCGCGCGCGCCCTCCGGCAGTGGTTGGTGGGTCGTGAGCGCGCCATGCGGATCATCGCTGTCGGGGTTGTACAGCGTCAGCACGAACACATCGTGGATGGGCACGTCGCCGAAGGTGGCTTCCACTTCGGTGTATGCTTCTGTAGCCATGCAGAGCAGTCTGGGCCGTTGCAGCGGATCTGGCAAGACTGGCGCCGGCCGCCGCGAGGGGCGTCGTCAATTCCAGCGTTGCCCCGACGAGCGGCGGCGTTCAGGGGCCGACCCCGGCGGTACTCGCGCCGGCGTCCACGAGCTCCAACCAGCGGAAGTCGGTCGCCGACCGGCTGCCGTCCAGGCCACCTCCCCACGCCAGCGGCGTGGGCGGGAAGCCGTCCGCATCATCATTCAAGTACCGCACCGACACGAGGACGCGCTGCCCGCGTGCCAGAGCGGACATGCCCAGCGCACGACCGGGGACAGAAAAGCTGTAGGTACGCGGCCCGGGTTTGTCGCCACGGGGCAGTTGGCAGCGCCACTCGGCGACCTGTTCCGGCCGTGTGCGGAACGCGGGTTCGAGTCGCGGCTCGGATAGGCCGGGCAGAATGCGCACTTCAACGGGACCCTCGGCGTTCTCACCTGCCAATCCCACGTACAGAACGTCGCCGCTGGCTTGGCCACTCTCCGCCTGACGGAACGGCACGAGCTGTGGGTCGTTTACAACGACTGCCAGATGCAGCCGCTCCGGTTCCCAGGCAGCATGAATGGTGAGGCGCGCGGTGGCTCGCCGGCCGCCCGGTGTACCGACCTCGGCGATCCGGTATTGCGTATTGGTGACGGCCGTATCCGAAGCCAGTCGCGGCAGACCGAGTAATCTCCGTACTTCTATGGGGACGGTGACACTCTCGTCGCCGAGCGAAAGGCGCAGAGTCAGCGTCTGACGTTCGAAGTCCCGGGCCGGCGCCACCGGAGTCAGGCGAACTGTCTGTCGAACGGTCTCGCCCGCGTCCGCCTGCAACGCGGCCGCCGAAAACGAGCACGTGAATGGGGCATCCCGCGGAACCTGGAGTTGCCAATAGCCGCGCCGGATCGGCTCCACAGCGTCGAGTTCCAGCGTGAAGTCGTTGTCCAAGCCGCAGAACACCGTGCCGGGGACACGTAGCCAGCCGCGCTCCAAGGCGAGTTTGGGCTCCGGCTCCGCACGACGCAGCGTGAGAATCGTGAACAGCGGACGCGGCGTAATGGGCAGCAGCCGCTCTTCGCCCAGCACGAGCAGGTTCAGCGGGCGACGTTCAAAGTCGCGCACTTCCAGCTCCCCCGGTGCCAGCGCGCGGACCGCGAGGGTGGCCGGCAAGACGCGATTAGGCCGCGGCAGCAGCACAGCGACCTGCCGACTGCCGCCAATAAACAGCGCCGATTCAAACCATTCCGGCGGCGCTTGTGCAGAACCGACATAGCGGTGGCCGGTGAGTTGGCCCGCCGCCGCGACGTATCCCAGCAGGTGCGTCCGCGGGCTGAAGTCCCGTCGCACCAGCCCGCGCGGCGTGGCCGGACGAGCGGTGTCGCTGTCGTCGCGCAGGTCGCACCACATAAACCCCCCGAGTCCCAAAGTGGCGGCCCGGAGGCAGCACCGGAGCACGGTTTCCGCATCATCATACGAGCCTGGCCCCGTTGGAACCGCGGCGTCGTGTAGCCACACGTGGCCGGGTTGCCAGCCGATTCCGGCAGCGCGCTGAAAGGCCTCGAGACCGTCCGCCGCAGACGACGGGTCGCCTCGTGTTCGGAAAACCAGCGAAAACTCGGGGTGCGCGCGCAGGAACGCGCCGACCGCGGCGGCGGCCGCAGGATCGTCTACCGGCACGGAGGGCGGAACGACTGTCAAGGCGCTGTCGACCGGCTGTTCGGCCGCGATTTGCGCGACGGTCTCGAATGCCGCGTCCCATTCCGCGACGCCCAGTACATCGGCCTCGAGCTGGTAGCGATCGATGCGCGGGCCGAAGTGGGTGTGCAGGGCGCGGAGGAGGTTGCTCAGTGCGGCTCGGCGCTGCCCGGGGTCTGCTTCGACCCACTCGGGTGGTTCGGTCAGAACAAGCATGGCCGCGACTTCGCCGGCATCGGTGAGCGGTTTGATGATCTCGTCCACCGGAGCAAATTCCAGATCGTTCGGCCGCGGCTGAAGCATTCGCCAGGGTGTTTCCAGCGCCAGAAGATTGACGCCGATGTCGCGGGCGACGCTGACCTCCAACTGTTGGTCGAAGACCGGCTCGCGCAGCAGGTTCGTGCGCAGGCCGAAAAACGTGGCAGTCCCCCGCGACAGACGTGCAATCGGCGTGACGGCAATGGTGGTCTCGAACGTCGTCGGGGCCGGCCAACCGGCCGCCCGGGCGCGGGCGCTGAGTCGATACAGCCCCGGTTCACGCACCGTTTGCGAAAAGTCGATCGTCTGCGTGGAGCGATAGTCGAGCCCGGCGGGCGGCAGGTTGACCTTGCCGGTCTGTTTCTGGAGAACCGAGCCGTCGGGACGCATCCATGACAGGTCGACCGTCATATCCAAGGCGCGTTCGCGGGAGCGGTTTTCCAGAACGACGGCCGCCGCCACCGTGCTGCCCGGCTCGTAAATGTGCGTGGACTCACGTCGCCCGCCGGTACCGGGGAGCCGGAACTCTCCGTGCACGAGGTCCCGCGGCTCCACGCGGTGTTCGACTTGGAGGTCGTCCAGAAAGATCGTCTGTCGGCCGATCCGCTCGGTCGTAACCCGGTAGCCGAGGACTTCAATGGGGAACGTCGGCGGGCCCTCGCCACGCACACATCGCAAACGCGCGGGGCTCAGGTCCGCGACCAGCCGCGTCCAGCGTCGAAGCACGGTGGCTGACTGGGCCTCTGTTTCATACACCTGATCGCGGACGTCACGAACGCGGAACGCGACCGACATCTGGCCTTCGTTGAGCCAGTAGAACGTCACCACGCGATCGGCCTGGGCAAACCGGGTTCCCTCGCGAAACGTCAGGTCGCAGGCCACGGACGCCCCCGATTGCGTGGCCCCGATTTCCAGCGCCAGCGCCCCGCGGCCTCGGGCGGGGACTGTCGTAGCCCGCGCGGCGCAGTCGCCGACTTGCACGTTCCGCGGCGCCGTCAGACTTGCCGCGAAAGTCGGGTCCTCGAAATCCGCCAGCACGGTGTACGCCGGTTCCGCACCGCGCGCGGCGTTGGTCCCGCATACCAGCCAGCTAACTGCCCACAGCCCGCACGCCGCCGCCTTCAGGACGCGCATGCCCCGCGTTACGCTCCAGCGCCCGGCACCGGTGCAGTCGGAGGCGGTTGCACCGGTCGTGGAGCGCCTCGTCCTCCGCACTAACTTTTCTGCCTGCTTCAAGGCCGTACCCCGTTATCGCTACCGCAAGTGGCAACTTCTGGAAAGCTGCTCACAACGACGGGGCCAACTCTTTCAGGCGACAGACCCAAGAATGGTGTGCACAAAGATGTGCACGGGCCCGGTCAGCGCGGCTCCGCACTCGCGGACTGTCGCTGGATTGTACGGCGACGCGCAACTGTCTCAGGTCCGAGAACGGCTCCAAATGTTCGCCAGGACGGAGTACATCCCCAAGCTGCGGCCCGAGCGGCCGACCACCGACGGCATGGACGATCAATGGCCATGCTCGTGCACCGGCGTACAGCAGGGCCGGACACAAAGGGTCAGACTGCCCGGCGTAGATGCAAGCGCGCGGCTCCCACCGTTCGCCCTGCGGCAGCGAAAAAATGTCGTCCGCGAGGCAGCGGAGGCGTGCGTGTCGCAGGCGCTGCCACCCGCGTCCGAGCGTCAGCACAAGAGGTGCGAGCTCGACGAGCGCGCCGGCAACCGCCTCCAGCACCACCCCGGGGACGATTACCCGCTCCAACAGGCGGACGAGCGTGTTCCGCAGAAGCTCGTCCCGGATCTGCACGCCGCACTGCCCCTCGGCGCGCGCCAATACCTTGTCCGGCGCCAGAATGTTCGGGGTCGGCCAGAGCTGTGCCGCCAGCCGCACGAGCGTATTCCACAAAATTCGATGAGTGTCCTGTGTGACGCCATGAACCTGAGGTTCCAAACTCGGCAGATCACCGACCAGCAAGAGTGGCCGTTCGCGGTCGCTGACAGAGCGCCCGTCGGCCGGCGCGGCCTCGACTTCTGTGGCGCACGCCCAATACCACGGGCGGAGCGCGTCCGGCGAAGCACCGGCGGCGTGCAGCGCCGCCGCGACCTGCGGGGACGCCGCCAGATGCGTCGTGCTGTCTGGGGGAATCTCGTGCGGTACGCCGTCGGCGCAAGAGTGCCAGACATACGTGGTGCCCGACGGCCGCACCGGCAGCACATCCGGCAAATGGTTGAGCATGAGCGTCAGGGTAGGCTTGAACTCCACCAGTCGTTCGCAATGGAACATCGGGTGAGCCGCGCAGGGACCCGACAGCGTGCTGCACGTCACAGGCCAGCCGAGCTCCCGTGCGGCGGCGGTCAGATCCGCGGCCAGAGCCTGCGACGCACGGTCGGGTTTCAGCGCCATCACAAACAGACGTGGCGTCGGTGACGGCGACGGTTCAAGCGGCATTGCCGCCAAGGTCTGGATTCGCTCCGTGCGGTGCTTCCCAACTTCGGTGTGCAGACGCTGGCAGACGCGCTGGAGTTCCTCTCGGCGCGCGGGGCGGACCTGATCCATCCCCAACAACGTGCCAGGTGGTAACAGGCCGCTGTGTCGACACAACAGGTCCAGGAGGTATCCTTCCTCGTGGTCCGGGGGGACGAATATGCACCGGCCCTGCGCAATCGGCTGTGCCAGGTCGCGGATGCGTAGCACCGCCGCCAGCCGGTGCAGCTCCTCCTCGAACACGTATACGGCCACGTGTCCCGGTAGCCGTTCAAGCAGCAGCGCCAGTTCGCAGCCCGCGCCGACGGTCGCCAGCCCCAGGTTTTGCTCGGGCAGCCGGAGGTTTTCCAGCAGCGCGATGGCGCGTATGCGTGGTGCTGCGGAGTCGGCGAGCCAAACCGGCTCCTGTCCGGGCGGTTCCAGACGAAAAGTCAACGTGTCGTCGAGGGCATGGACGAGCCGCCACGTCGCGGGCAGCTCCGTGCCCCGCAGCAGATCCGCCAGCGCGGAGTCGGCCGCCGCAAGGGCCGCCAGGTTACCTGTCCAGATGGTCGGTTCGACTGACGCGGGCCGCGGCTCGTCGAGAGCGGACCAGTCAGCAATGGCGTTCTCGCTTGTCATTGCCACGCAGCCGAGTCGCGGGAGCCGACGGACGGCCGACTGTGTCCTGAGCTGCCCGCCAGCATGTCACGGGACTCACTGTCCGGGATAACGGATCACCAGCGAGATCAGGAATACGAACCACACCGCCAGCGCCGCGGCGCAGACCACCACCGGCCACCACGGTCTCGGCGGCCAGGTGCCGTACGGGGCGGTCGGCGGTGTGTTGCGGTCCACATAGGGCATGTCGGGCCTCGCTGTTGCCATGGCTCAGCCACGTGGCTTGCGGGTACCGTCTGCGCCCGGCTGGCACGTGCCGGGAAGCGAACCCGCTCCTTGACGCAGAACAGGCAAGACAAACCGCGCAGCGAGCGCTTTCAAGGTACTCGCCACGGGGACTGCCAGCAACAACCCGAGCAAGCCCGCCAGGTGGCCGCCGATGAGCAGCGCCAGCACAACAGTGAGCGGGTGGAGCCCGGACGTGCGGCTCTCGATCGCGGGGCTGAGCACGAAAGATTCGAGCGCCTGGACACCCAGGTAGACCGCCATGGTCAGGACCACGGGCAGCGCCCACGGTCGACCGGCCTCGGTGGCTCCCAGAAAAGCGCAGAACAGCGCGGGCGGCACCGCCAACAGCGACAAGAAGGGAACGAGGTTCAGCAGGCCCACCAGCAGTGCCAACGGCAAGCTGTACGGCACGCCGACCAGCGACCAGCCCGACCCGGTGACCAGTGCGACGACCAGGCAGACCAGCAGTCGACCGCGAAAGAAGTTGGCGACCGCCAGATCAATCGTCTGCACGACGGAAACGATCAGCTCCCGTTGGCCGGCGGGTAGGTGATCCCGCACCGTCCGCACGATGTCATTGAATCGCCACAAAAAGAAGAAGAGAAAAACGGGGATCAGAATGACCAACGATACGACCGTATAGACGCTGCCCAGGACGGTCGCGAGGTTGCCCGCGGCACCGCGAGCCATGCTTACCCCGTGCTCCCGCAGAAAACCGAGCACGACATGCCAGCTCGGCAACGCCATGCTTACCGCTGGTAGCGTGGTGCCGGATGCATTCCGGCTCGACTGTACCCATTTCTGGAGCGCTTCGATATAACGCGGCACATTGTCGGCAAGCTGCTGGATTTGGGCGGCGACCAGGGTTGCGAGATAGACACCGCCGACCAGCAGGAGCAGCCCCGTCCCGAGGAAAGCCATCAGCACAGTCAACAGCCGTGGCCACCCTGCCCGGCGCTCGGCCCACGTGACCAATGGGTTGAGGATATACGCGATTGCCAGGGCGATGGCTACCGGTGTCAGCACTGCCCGTAACGCATATGCGACCAGGCAGAGCAGAGCCAGCGCGGTCAGCAATCCAAGGAGTTTTGCGATCCGGCGCCCGGTCGCGTTTGCGCTGCCGAAGTGGTGTTCCATCCCCGGGTACATGCCCTACTCGCCGGGCGGATCGAGTCGGATTTCGTAGTGTCCGAATGCCTCGTCGAAGTCGTACACGTCGTCGAAATCGGTGATGTCGTCCGACTTCTGGCGTCCCATCACGCCGAGTTCGATCATCAGGTAGACCATTTCGCCGAAGTCCCGAGTTCGCCGAATGTTCCACCGGCGAAGCACCTCGCGGGCCAGCGGCCCCCAGCGCCGCAGCGCCAGCACGCGGAGCGCGTGACACAACTCTTGGCCTGTGACGTGTCCGCGTCCGCGGCCCTGGCGACCGTATTTCATCGCGACGGCGGCCTCCAGGCCGGCGTGGAGAAACTCGAACGCCTCGGGCGGGTATCGCCCGTCCTGACGGATAGCCCGTTCGATACGTTCAATCAGTTCTGCGTCCATTACGCTCAATGTCGGACCAGTTCGTGTTACCGACGTACGTGCCCAACGTCATCCGCCGAGACGACTGCCGCCGGTCCCTGTGGTGCACCTCAACCGTTGCGGGCTGCGCGGCCGGCACTCGTGTTCCGGGCTAGGGCGACTCAGCAGGTGGTGCCTTCCCCGTGTCGTCTGCCGGCGGTTTACCCTCCGGCCGCGGGCGTCGCCGGCGACGACGGCGCCGCCGCCGGCTGTTTGCCGCAGCCCCGTCCGCAGCCGGTCGCTCGGCAGGCGCGTCGGATGTCGCCGACGATGGCCGACCATCGACGCTGCCCAGCTCCGCCGGCGTCTCCGGTCGAAAGCGGGACTCGGGTTCCGCGTCAACGACCGGGATCTCCGCCGGCTGGGCCGCCTGCGCCGGTTCCGGTTGCTCCCGGGGCGACGCGTTACGCGCGAGCCGGCGTTCCGTGGCCCGTCCGGCGGGTAATGTTGTCGGTGCGGACGCCGCGCCGGCGGGCGGTGGCGTCGGCGCCGGCACATCGAACGCCGTAATCTCGTCCAGTCGAACGGTCAGAATACGCTCGTCGTCTGTCCGGATCGCCACGAGCTGTGTGAGTATCTGGCGATCGATGACGGTTCCGGTACCGAGGGCGGTGGCGACGCGCGTTCCGACGCGTGGCAAGCGCGCCGCCAGCTCCTCGTAGCCCACGTGTTCGTAGCGCAGGCAACAGCGCAATCGGCCGCAGCGCCCGGAAACCTTCGTCGGGTCCAGCGTAGACTTCTGAAGCTTGGCCATCTTCATGTTCACGGGCCGCAGCTTCTTGAGGAAGTTTCGGCAGCAGCACTCGCGACCGCAGATTTCGTAGTCCGCCACCAGCCGCGCCTCATCCCCGGGCGCCCACCTGTCGCATTTCGATTCGGGTGCGGTAATGCTGGGCGAGCTCTTTGACCAGGCGACGAAAGTCCACCCGTCCCGGAGCACGGAAATAGAAGACGATCCGCTCCCCGCCCAGGAGGTGCTCGGCGGTGACGATCTTGATGTCCAGCCCCAGTCTCTGCGCCAGTTCGGCGCACCGATCAATGTCCTCGCGGACGTGGGCATTCAAGTGCCAGTGCTCGTTCACGTCCTGTTCGCTGGCGACCCGCAGGATGCGGCCGGCCCGCGGCTTACAGAACTCTACCCCACTGTTCCGAACATAGCACTGTATCTGCTCGGGTGACGGGCCCAGCTCTACCCGACCGCACGACGGCCCCACGCACTCGCCCAGTTCGATGCCACGGTCCGTCTGCACGACGACCCGGGTGCCCCAGCCAAGCGTCAGGTTCGGCTTGGACGAGAATTCGCCAACCCAGCCCATCGCCCCGTAACGGACGACGCGCGTACCGGCACCGTCGCGCCCCACGCGCTGCTCGACCGCGCGGCCGTTGGCGTTGTTCGCACTGCCTGTGCCCGCGCCGGATGTATTCTCCAACAGCGACAAGACGCACTCCCCGCGCGTATAACGCCCGCCCCGACGCACCACGTTGTAACCACGCACCAGCGCGTCGACCGGGCCAACTGATTTTATTGTCGTACTAACGGGGTATGGGGACAAGCTGGTCCAGCGCGCGCGGGCCACCGACTTCGCGCACGCCCAGCCAGAGCTGTTCCCCACTCAGGTGGCGTGCTTGCCGGAACCGGTAAGCCAGCGTGGCGGCGCTACCCGGGGCGACGTTCAGAAATTGCCCGTCCCGCCGGGCCTGCCGCGGTGCCTGACAGAAGGCCAGGAAACTCACCGTCCGGTTGGAATGGTTCCACAGCGTGTGCTCCACCAACAGGTCGTCGCCATCCCACGCCACGCGCGGCTGCAAGGTGATGCCCTTCCACTCGACTTCCAGCGGCACGTCGAAATGCAGAGTGGCGGGATTCGGCGCGGTCACACGGACGTCGATTCCCAGGTGCTGACCCGAGGCGAGCTGTCGGGGCGGCAGCCGGAAACGCAAGGGCTGTTCCAGGCTCGCTCCGGGAGCCAGGGAAAGCAGAACCGGGTTCGGCGAGACTTCCCACCCAGACGGGGGCGTAAGCTGAACCTCGCCCGCCAGCAGCGCCGGATAGGTATTGCGGAGCCGAAGGACCGGCGTCGGTCCCTGACCGTCAAAGGGGACTACGACCGGCGTGACCCGCACGCTCTCCCGAAATTCCAACAGGGCGCCGTCAACGTTTGTAAGGATCAGTGGCATCGGTCCCACCGGCACCCGCGCGCGCACGTCATCCTTTTCCAGATCCACGGCCCTGCCTTGCAGGTTGACGGCCGAGGCTTCCGGTCCCACGTACAGGTCGGCAAGCGTGCCGTCGGACAGGTATGCCCAGGACCAGACGACCAATGTGTCGCCACTGGCACCGCGGAACAGCAGCGCTACGCCGTCCGGCTCGAATGTGAACGACGCGACTGCCCGACGCCCCGCGAGGTAGTAGAGCAGCGTTCGCAACGGGATGTATGCCTCGTTTGGGCCCCAGGTCGGGCTGCCCGCCGTTGCCGTGCATGCGAACGGTGCGGGCACATACAAACGGTCCGGATCGGCCGCCTTCGCCAGTGCCACGCGGCGGACCAGTTCCGCTATGCGGTCGGTGGCTGTCATCTCCGAGGCGGCGTCGGAGTCGATACTCAGCCACAGCGCCACGTCGCCACCCCCCGCCGACCGCGGGTCCGCGGCCGGACCACTTGCCTCGTACTGGCCCCGGTTCACGAACGTGAATAGATGCCACGGCAGGAGACGAGCCGGAACGCTGGCCGGCACCCAGAAGCTGTACGCCGCGGGCGGCCGGATGCGTAGCGGATTCAGCGGGGACTCAGACGGAGAGGCGGTGTCATCGAGCAAGTCCGTCACGGCCGCTGTGTCGAAGATCGAGCGCGGAACCACGATTTCCGAACCTGCGGCGACCCGGTTGATGGCCTCGCGCGCCCGCGCGACCGCTTCAGGGGTCCAGCCGACGGAGGCGCGCAGCTCGTCCTGTTCCGCCCCCAACTGCCATGAGAAGATATCGCTACCGAGGCTGGCGAACGTGGCGGCGGCGGAGACGCCCCAGCCGGGATCGGATCGCACCCACGCGGACAGCGACCGAGCCGCGATATCCAGATCGGAGGGCGCGGGCGGCAACAGGACGACCGTCGTCCGCACCTGACCCAAGGCCAGCTCGCGGGCCAATTGGCGGACCTCGCGCAGTTCTTGCGCAACGCCGCTACCGGTGGTTCGTTCGCATGCCGGTACATGCACCTTGATGGCCGTACAACCCAGCTCGTGGATCAGATCACGCGCACCCTGAATGGACCCGCCCGACCAGCGCCCGAGGTCCAGACCGATCTCCGGTATCGAGGGCGTTTCGCCAGGCAGGGGCGGGAGAACGGCGAAGCGCAGGGATCGCTCCAGACGCGGTTGGCTGCCTTCTTGCAGCGTAGCGCGTGCCTCATACAATCCGGGGGCCAAAAACGGGACCGCCGTCTCAAAGTGCTCCTCCGTACCCGCGCGGGCAGTAAAAGCGGTCTGGCTGCGCAGCTCGCTATCTGCGGTTCGTATCTCCAGCCCAATGTTGGCTTCGCTCGTAGCCGTATTGTGAACGTCGATCCACAGCGAAGCGCCGGCTCCGGGCCGCACGAGGCCAGCGGGGTCGGAAAACCCCAGATGGAGACGGGCCGTTCGGCAGATGCGTATATCATCGAACCACACGCGAGCGGCGACGTCCTGACGAATGATCGGGTCCACGTCGCCGCCGGCCGGCGGTTTCCAGACGTAGTCCTGAATCACCCAGAGTTGCAGCCGCAGCCGCCCGGCCATGGCAGAATTGCCCGGAATCGTAAGCTGGACCGGTTGCCAGCCGTCGCCGGTCCCGGGGACGCTGCGCACGGGTGTCGTGCTGCGCTCACTGCCAGGAACCCGCTGACCGGTTTCATCCACGAGGTAGCACACTATGACAGCCGACGCGTACTCCAACCCTTCGGTCCGAATGTAACCTTCGATTTGCCAGTCGGCTCCCGGCGAGATGAGCAGGTCGTCCTGCGTGTATTCGTACGCGATGTTTCCACCGCGAAGGGTGAACAAGAACGACGGCGGCGCCTCATGACCGACCGATTCGTCGAACCGGCCGTAGGAGTACGCTGGCAGTCCGTCGCCGGTCAGCCGAAGCCAGTGCATCGGCGTGTCTTCGTAGTTGCCGTGGCACCGCTCGTCGAAGTCGAACACCTTCAGACACGAATGCGCCTCGGCCGCGGACGCTAACCTGGGGTCCGACGCTTGATCCTGGGCGGCGTGCGCGCACAGGGCAGCCGCCAGGGCGACGCAGGCCGCCGCTGACCTGGAGTGCGAGGTGCCGAGCGCGCGGAAAGAGCGTGTCATGCGCTACAGGCGTCATCGGCCCGCTCATGCGGCGGCGTGAATATCGGCCGAGCCGGGATTCGGGCGGTGCCAGATGAAGGGTGGCTGCATGTTATAGGACTTTTTATGCTTCTGGCGACCGTGGAGCGCGTGGGACGGCGATCCTCGAGCCGCCCGACGGCATGTTACGGGCGAAGTCGCTGCCCCGTCGGCCATGTGGTGGCTCACGATTCGACGGCGCGCTGTCTGAACCCCGCACCCTGGCGTGAGGTCGGTGCCGCTTCGGCGATGGCTTGGCCGCCCGACCGGCTTTGAATTTCGGATTAGCCCCGACTTGCGTCAGGCATTCGAATACTCGCGACGTGCGGCGTTTCGAGCGGCGCCGTGCGCCCGGCGTGCGGTATTAGCCCGTCGAGTACACCGGCCCCACGCCGAGAGAGATGAGCAACTCATCTTCCCGCGCGTGCATGCGGGCCGCCAGCGCTGGCGTGTCGTCGCGATATCCAGCCACGTGCAGAATCCCGTGGACCAGGTACAAGGCCAGTTCTGCCCGGGCCAGGCGAATCGTTCCGCCGCGCGTTGCCACCCGCTGGCGGGCAACGTCGGCGCAAAGGATGACTTCGGCATCAATCCGGCCGCTGCGGCGCTGGGAGCCCAGGTCGAAAGATAGCACGTCGGTGGGTCCGGGCGTGCCCAAGAACGCCTGATGCAGCCGACTCATTGCGCGGGCGCCCACAACCGCGATGGACAGCGTGCCACGGCGGAAGCCCTCCGCAGCGAGGACATATCGGGCAACCCGCCGAAGCAGGCGTTCGGCGCGCCATTTCGTCCGCAACCGCCAGGTGAGCGTGATTTCGATGTTGCTCGTGAGGGTGGCGTGCGCTTTGCGGGGTCTGGGCGGTGGGCCGCTGCGTGCCGCGGTGCGGCCCGACCAACTGCGATCGTTGGCAGCGCGGCCGGCTGATCCGTAGCGGCGGCCAGCAGAGCGGGCAGGAGAGCGATCAGGAGGCACTGTGCGCCTCCGCTTCTTTTTCCTTCTCCGTACCGGGGTAGACAATCCGGGCGTGGTAGAGGCTGATGAGGCTCTTGACCAGGCTCTGTCGGATGATGGCCAACTCGCGGAACGTCAGATCGCATTCGTCCAACTGGCCGTCCGTCAGGCGACGCTCGATGATGCGTGCCACGGTGTCCTCAATGCGGCCCGGTGTCGGTTCCGCCATGGCGCGGACTGCCCCTTCCACGCCGTCGCAGAGCATGACGATCGCCGTCTCACGCGACTGCGGCTTGGGGCCGGGGTAGCGGAACTGGACATCCGAGATCTCGGGGTCGCCGGGTTTGCGGGCGCGGGCCGCCGCATGGTAGAAGTACTCGATGACGCACGTCCCGTGGTGTTCGGGGATGAAGGCACGCAGGGGAGCGGGAACCCCGTACGCCTTGGCCATCTCGATTCCATCTTTGACGTGCCCGATGATGATGAGGTGGCTCATGGCGGGGGAGAGGCGCTCGTGCCGGTTAACCATCCCGAGCCCCTGGTTTTCCACGAAGTACTCGGGCTTGTTGATCTTTCCGATGTCGTGATAGTACGCCCCGGCACGGGCCAGCAGGCCGTTGGCGCCGATTGCTTCCGCGGCGGCATCGGCCAAGGCTCCGACCAGCAGGCTGTGGTTGTAGGTGCCCGGGGACTCGGCGGCCATCATGCGCAGCAGGGGCTTGTTCGGGTCGCACCACTCCAGCAGCGTCATGTTCGTCGTGACGTCGAAAAGACGCTCGATGCCGGGGAGGATGCCTTCCACCAGGAACCCGGCGCCCAGCGTGCTGATCGCCGCCCACAGCGCGCGTTCCCAGAGAATGAAACGCAGCGTCTGGCCGTCCACCAGGCCGACGAGAAGCGTCGTGACCGCCGCCGCCAGGCTCGCCAGCGCGCCCACCGCGATGATCCGCCCGCGATGCCGAACGTCCCGCAGCCCGACGAACAGGACCACGGACACCACGGCGAGCACGACCAGAAAGCCGATGCTCTGCCGCGTAGCCAGCGTGATGAGAAGGGCCAGCAGAGCCCCGGCGACCTGGGCGGCAATGCTGCCGGACGTAATGGCCAGCAACGCGACGGCCAGGGCCTGTGCGCCGACCGCGAGGTAGACGTACGGCGTGTGCAGCCAGGCCAGGCGGGCCAGCAAAAGCAGCGCGAGCAGCGTGGCCGCGGTGGCCAGGTGGGCCCGTTTGCGTACCCGGCGCGGTTGATGGTGGAGCAGTGTGTAGGTCCCGAAGCCCAGAACAACAAGCGCCACCGTGGACGCCCGGGCAATCACCGCCAAGCGGTAGGCACGCAGCGCCTCTGGGTTCGACTGCCGCGCGGCCAGAAAGTGCGCGTGCTCGACCTGGAGCAGTTCGATTTCCTGTCGCGTCAGTTCGCCCGTCTTCTGCCGAGCGATATCGCTGCCTTCGGTCAGTCGGCTGCCCGCCGCGTAGCGAACCTCCTGAACCGGGACGCTCTGTTCGGCTTCCTGGGCGGCGGCGGCGGACGCAGCCGGGTCGTAGCGGTAGAGCGGTTTGAACGCCTCGGGCGTGTCGCCTTGCAACATGGCAGTCAGCGACGCTTCGACGCTGCCGCTCAAGGCCGGAGGGAAAACCCCCGCGACGGCGCCGGTTACCTTCGCCACGCTGTCACGCGTGTTCGCGAAGAGCAACTGATTGATCGGCACACGCCGACTCGCACCGCGTTCCGGATCGACCAGCACGGCCTCGATTCCCGTGCGACGGGGGATTTCTTCGCTGGCCTCTACCAGCGGCTGACGACGGAGCAACTCCACGGCCCGGTCCACCGCGGACTCAAAGCCGGCGGCGTCCGGCGCGGCGGCCAGACGGACGAGTTCGGCGAGCCCCTGTTCGTCGAACTGGAGTTTGACGGCGGCGAGCGCTTCGCGGAGACGCTGCGGGTCCGTGGCCTGCTCGCGGGCGATGCGCAGCGCACTGGCCAGCCGGCCGCGGATGTCCTGAAGCAGCGACGTATCGAGCGTGAAGTAGTCGGGCGCATTGTCCCGCGCCCGCATGCGCATGACCTGCGTCCGTGCTTCGTCGATGAGGCTGAACGCGACGCGCGACGTGATGGCGCGCGGAACGCGCTGTCCTGCGCGCAGCCCCAGCCCGTCGGTTCCGTACTCAACGATGATCCCGGTCGCGATCGCCGAGCCGATCAGCAGTGCCAGCGACCAAGGAGGGATGCGCTCGAACAGCCGCTGGTACCACGCCGGTCGGCGCTCGGCTTTCGAGCGTCGGATCTCCCGTTCGCGGGGTGTTTGTCTGCCGAACAGGCGCATGCGGACTCGCGGTCTACTATCGGCCGCTGTTTATGAACGGCTGTGAGCGCCGTAACCGGTCCCGGAAAGCCTCGAAACCGCCTACCGGCTTCGCTCCCCACGCGGCGCGTCCACCGGCCGGGCGACGCCGTCCCCGTAGCGGCTGACCACCTCCTGCACCAGACGGTGACGAACGATGTCCACTTCGGTCAAACGCAGGATTTCGATGCCCGGCACCCCGCGAAGACGGTGCACGGCGTCAATCAGGCCCGAGCGCTGCGCGGGGTCGAGGTCGACTTGGCTGTCGTCGCCCGTCACGATCATCTTGCTGTGATGCCCCAGACGGGTCAAAAACATGAGCATCTGGGCCGGCGTGGAGTTCTGGGCTTCGTCCAAAATGACGACGGCGTTGTTGAGCGTCCGGCCGCGCATGTACGCCAACGGAATGACCTCGATCACATCGTTGACCATGAACCGCTTGAGCTGCTCGAAGGTCATCATGTCGTGCATCGCGTCGAAAATCGGACGCAGGTAGGGGTTGACCTTCTGTTGCAGGTCCCCCGGCAGAAAACCCAGCCTTTCGCCCGCCTCCACGGCCGGCCGCACGAGCACGATCCGCCGCGTTTGACCAACCTTGAGCAGATGGACGGCGACGGCGACGGCGAGGTAGGTCTTGCCCGTACCCGCCGGCCCCAGGCAGAACACCAAGTCGTGGCGGAGCATCGCCTCGACATAGCGCCGCTGGCCCTCGGTTCGTGGGGCCACCGGTGCGTTGCGTATGAAGACGGTGATCGCGTTGGGGTCCATCCCGGCGGGACGCTCCTCCACCTGCGCCAGGGCCACGTCGATGGCGTCTTCGTCCAGGTGCGGCTGTTGGCGGAGCATGTCCTGAAGATGTTCGATGACGGCGGCGGCTTTGGCGACCTGCGACGGCTCGCCGACGATCTGGACCAGCGTATGCCGGGCGTGCAGACGTACCCCCAGCGCGTCCCGGATCTGACGCAGGAAACGATCCTGCGGCCCGAAGAGTTCCGCGCGCCGGTGCGGCTCGCGCAGCGTGACCGACAACTCCATGATGGGATAGGGTACGCTGTGGCCGGGACGGTTGGCAACGTCCGGGCGGTGATTCCGAATGGCGTGCCGGATCACGAATGCCAGTTGCAATGTCAGGCGCGGGTCGTACAATCCGACCGTTAAGTCCGGCGTGCGGTGCCGCGCGGGCGGGTGGCGGGGGCCGACCGGCGGGTGGAGAATCAGCGGCGGCGTGAAGGAGTTCGCCTGTGAGTACGATGACGAAGGTGTTTGTCGTTCTGACCTCCGTCGTGGCGATCGTGCTAAGCTGTCTGACGGTGGCGACGGCGGCGCGGTGGTCGAACCTCAAGGATCAGATCGACAGTTACCAGCAGTTGTACCAGGCCGAACTCGTCAAGCGCATGAATCTGGAGGGGATCATGGCGGTCAGCCTGGCCATGAAGGACGACGCCCTCAAGGAGAAAGACCGCCTGCTCGCGCGCCAGGAGGAGGAAGTGCGCCGGGTGACCGCCGAGCTGGCGGCCAAGACGCTGGACCTGGCGCGGGAAACGAACGACCGGGTGGCGGCCGAGGCGGGCCGCAAGAAGCTTGAGGAAATCCTTCAGGTTCAGACGGAGGAGGTGACCGCCTCGCGGAAGTATCAGCAGCAGCTTCTGGCCGACAATATCGACTTGCAGACGCGGAATCAGCGGCTGGCCAGTCGGGTGCTCGAACTCACGTCGCAAACGACGATTCTGACTGACGAGCTGCGCAACGCCCAGGAGAAGCTGTACGCCGCCGAACAGAAGGTGAAGGAATTGCAGCAATCCCTGGCGGCGGAGACCCGCCGGCCGGTGATGGAGAAGGAGGCTCCGTCGGGAGTCGTGCCCGTCACCCGGCAGGTGGCGGGGCCTATTCGCGGAGAGATTGTCGAGCTGGACGGCCGGTACGTCAGCCTGAACGTGGGCGAGACTTCGGGTGTCGTTCCAGGCATGACCTTCATGGTCTATCGCGGCGCGACCTACGTGGGTGACGTACAGGTTGAGATGGTGCGGCCCAGGGAGTCAGGGGGCAAGATTACCATGGTGGCCACGGGGCAGACGGTGCAGCGCGGCGATCAGGTGATCTATGGACTGGACTAACCGGTTGGGCACGGTGTACGCATGGCGGATGTAACGGGACCGGGACGCAGCTCCCGGCCGGCGGAAAACGACATTTACACGGCGCTGCTGCTCGTGGCGCTGCTGTTTCTGCTGCTCGCGACGATCTACGTCGCGTACCGCGCGATCACGCTCTTCGGCGGGTTGTTGCCGCCCGGCGGAGCCTAGAACCTGCTCGGCTGGCCAGGGTGTGACCTCGCCTGGGGCCGCGACGCGACGCGGGGTGCGGCCGTCCGAGCGGGTTCAGGTGGGTCCAGGCGCGGGACCGCCGAGACAGCACGGGGCCCGAGCGGTGCGGAGACCTTGGCGGAGTGAATGCGGTGTTCTTTCGTCGGCTGGCCGGTCTATTCAGTCTCGACATGGGGATCGACCTGGGTACCTGCAATACCCTGGTGGCGGTCCGGGGCGAGGGCATCGTCCTCAATGAGCCCTCGGTGGTTGCCGTACGTAAGGGCACGAACGAAGTGCTCGAAACCGCCGACGGGAAGGCGGTCGGCCTGGCGGCCAAGGCCATGCTCGGGCGCACGCCCGGCTCGATTACGGCCATCCGCCCGCTGAAGGACGGCGTGATCGCCGACTTCGACATTACCCAGGCGATGCTCAGTTACTTCATCCAGAAAGTGCATGGCAACCGCGGGCTGGTCCATCCGCGGGTGGTCATCGCGGTGCCGTCCGGGATCACCGCGGTCGAAAAGCGCGCCGTGCTCAATTCGGCCGAGCGGGCCGGCGCACGACGCGTGTATCTGATCGAGGAGCCCAGAGCTGCTGCGCTCGGCGCCGGCCTGCCGATTCACGAGCCCCGCGCCTCGATGATCGTCGACATCGGCGGTGGCACCACGGAGGTGGCCGTGCTGAGCTTGTTCGACATCGCCGTCTGTACGTCCCTACGCGTGGCGGGCGACGATATGGACGAGGCGATCATGAATTATCTGCGCCGCACGTACAACCTGATGATCGGGCCCCAGACGGCGGAGGCGATCAAGATTCAGATCGGGTCTACCGCTCCTCTGCCGGAGGAGCTCAAGATGGAGGTCAAGGGCCGCGACATGATCAGCGGCTTGCCGCGCCGGGCCGTCATCAGCAGTGAAGAGGTGCGCGAAGCGTTGAAGGAACCCGTCGGCCAGATCATCGAGGCGGTCCTGCACACGCTCGAGCAGCTTGAGCCGGAACTGGCAGCGGACCTGGTGGACACCGGGATCGTGCTGGCGGGCGGCGGAGCACTGATGCGCGGGCTGGACACCGTCGTGGCCAAAGCTTCCGGCCTCGAGGTGCGTGTCGCCGACGACCCGCTCACGTGCGTGGCGCGGGGTACCAACGAGTACCTCGAGCACCTCGACGAATGGAGTCCCTCGATGGACTCGGACGAGGACGTGTACTAGCACGCCCGGGCCCGCGGCCCGCGGTCCCGGACAACGACTCAGGGTTCCTGCCGCGTGCCCATGCGCCTGCCTTCAAAATCCAATGTCGTCTGGATTCTTCTGGGGGTCGCCGCGCTGGCCGCGCTCATCTTGCCGACGGCGGCCGCGCGTTGGATCCGCGGCCTTTTCCAGCCCGTGGCGGCTTTGCAGTGGCCCGTGGCATCCGCGGCGCGCAAGGCGGCGGACGCCGCGCATGACGTCGTGGAGCCGCGGATCACCCCCGAGGATGCCCGTCGCCTGTACCGCGAAAACGTAGAACTGGAGCGGCTGGTCGTACAGCAGCAGCTCGCGCTGGAGCAGTATCAGCAGCGCTGGGAGCGTGTGACGGGGCTGCGCGGCGTATTGCCGGACGACGACGTGAAACTGGTTCTGGCACCGGTCGTTTCCTACGACGCCGATCGACGGCGCGAAACGCTCCGCATCGGGTTGAACGAGCGTACGGCCCCGCTGGTGAAAGTGGGGCAATGGGTGGCGGCGGGCCTGCTGAAGACGCCGTCTGCGGAATTGCTGGCACGCCAGTGGCTGATCGGGCGGGTCAGCGAGGTGCAATTGCGGTTCGCGCGCGTACAGCTTGCGACCGACCCGAAATTCCGGGTCGAAGCCCGGGTCGCGGTCTTGGATACGAACACACGGTGGACGCTGTCAGACGAAAGCTGCATCCTGGAGGGCCTGGGCGACGGCCGCATGGTGATCAGCCAGGTAGCGCGGGACTATCTTGCGGACGGGTACCGACTTGTGTTCGTGCCGGCGTCACGCGAGCTCCCCGTTCCCTTGGCGATCGGTGAACTGCAAAGTTCACGGCGGCGGAGCGATTCGTCTCAGCACTGGGACCTAAGCGTTACGCCGTGCGGGCCCGTGGAGCTATTGACGCACGTCTTTGTCATAACCAACGAGAGATGACATACTTGCGTACGGTTGGTCGCGTTACATGTTATCGGGCCCGTATGGAAACGCGCTCGTCGGCGTGCCGGGCCGGACAACGGCCCGTGGTGCGGACTTGGATTGTACGCGGCGACCGCGCGCTGCTGTCGCCGCCGAAGCGCGGGTGACTGCTTCTTGTGTCGCAGCGGGCAGCGCCTCCTGGGTTGCTGAGAGATGGGTGGCGCTGTTTTTGCGGGTCGCGCCACTTGACGGGACTCATCGTCCTTGTATCTTGGTAAGTCTCGGCCCGTCTGGGCCGGGTTAGCGTTGGGTTAGCGGCAGGAGTTGAAACAGAGAACAGGCGCGCGTATGGCAGGAGAGCGTATTCGTATCCGGATGGAAGCCTACGACCATCGGGCGCTGGATGCGTCCGCGGCCGAGATTGTCGATCAGGCCAAGCGGACCGCTGCCCGGGTGCATGGTCCCATTCCGCTGCCGACGCGGATTGAGCGCTATACGGTTCTCCGGTCGCCCCACATTGACAAGAAGTCCCGGGAGCAGTTCGAAATGCGCACGCACAAGCGCGTGATCGACATCTTCGAACCCACACCACGCACGGTCGAAGCGCTGAACCGGCTGGTGGTCCCGGCGGGCGTGTTCGTCAAGATCAAGGCGTAATCGGTCGTCGCATTACGTCGCGAAGCTTTCCTGGGGCGGGGCGGGTGACGGCCCTGTCCCGGGTAGGGAGTGCCGAGGCATGATCCCGGCCATTCTCGGTCGCAAGATTGGGATGTCGCAGGTGTTCGAAGCCGGCGGGCAGCGGGTTCCCGTGACGCTCGTCGAGGCCGGACCGTGTGTGGTGCTCCAGGTCAAGCGGGCGGACGGGCCGGACGGCTACAACGCCGTCCAGCTCGGCTTTGACGACGTGAAGCCGCACCGTTCGACGCTGCCCGAGATCGGTCATGCCCGCAAGGCGCAGACGGCACCGAAGCGCTTCGTGCGGGAAATCCGCCTGACGGAGCCCACCGACCGCAAAGTGGGCGAGACCGTCACGGTGGACATTTTCACGCAGCAGAACGTCAAGTATGTCGATGTGACCGGTATCACCAAGGGCAAGGGTTTTCAGGGCGTGATGAAGCGCTGGGGCTTCGGCGGACAGCCCGCGTCGCACGGAACCGAGCGCAAGCACCGCTCGCCGGGCAGCATCAGCGGCCGGGCCTCCAACCGCGGCACCAGCGGAGCCGGGAAGAAAGGCCGCCACATGGCCGGTCACATGGGCCATGTGCGACGGACGGTGCAGTCCCAGGCGCTGGTCGGCGTCGACCCCGAGCACAACCTGCTGTTGATCAAGGGATCGATCCCGGGGCCCAACGGCGGCTATGTGCTGGTGCGTCAGGCCATAAAGCGAAAGTAGCGGAAGTCGAGCGATGGTAAACGTACCGGTTTACAACCCGGCCGGAGAGAAGATCGGCGACGAACCGATCGACGAGGCGGCTCTCGGCGGACAGGTCAACGCTGCGCTGCTCAAACAGGCCGTCGTGATGTATCACGCCAACCTGCGGCAGGGCACGGTTGCGACCAAGGGCCGCTCGGACGTCGAGGGCTCCACGCGTAAGATCTACCGGCAGAAGGGAACGGGGCGGGCCCGAATGGGCACGATCCGCACGCCGATCCGTCGCGGCGGGGGCATGGCCCACGCCAAACGGCCGCAGGAGTATCGGCAGGCGATGCCGAAAAAGATGCGTCGGCTGGCGCGGAACCAGGCGGTGTTGGCCAAGATTCAGTCCGCCGACGCGCTGATTGTGGATGGGTTGCAACTGACCGAGCCGAAGACGGCGCCGTTTGCGAAGATGCTGGCGGCGTTGCGGGCCGATCGTGGCTGCGTCTTCGCGACGGACGGCTTCCAGCCCACGTTGTACAAGAGCGGTCGCAACATCCCGCGGACGGAGATTACGGACGTCGCGGCGTTGAACGCGCGGCAGATCCTCTCGCGGCGCAAGCTGATTTTCACGCGGGAAGCGTTCGCTCGGTTCAGACGGATGGTGGCGGGGGCGGAGGCGGAGTAGGCTATGGATATCTACCACACCATCATCCGGCCGCTGGTTACCGAGAAGAGCACGCATCAGTCGCGGCTGTCGGCCAAGGATCACGGACCCAGCTACTGTTTTGAGGTGCATCCCCTGGCCAACAAAGCGCAGATCCGCGACGCGGTGGAGAAGGTCTACGGGGTCAAGGTGGTGGACGTCCGCACGTCGAACCGCCCCGGCAAGCTGCGCCGGTTCCGGTTCAAGTTCGGGCGCACGCGGCAGACGAAGAAGGCCATGGTGACGGTCGACAAGAACAGTCATATTGATCTGTTCTGACGGCCGCTTCGGCAGCACGAGGTACGGACATGGGCGTTATCCAGTACAAGCCGACCAGCCCCGGGCGACGGGCCGGCGCGGTCAACGACTTCGCCGAGATCACGTTCAAGTATGAGAACCGCCCGGTCAAGAGCCTGCTCGAGCCGCTGAAGAAGACCGGTGGCCGCAACCACCACGGCAAGATCACGTCGTGGCAGCGGGGCGGTGGCCATAAGCGGATGTACCGCATCATCGACTTCAAGCGGAAGCGCGACGGGGAGCCGGCCAAGGTCTTGGAGATTCAGTACGACCCGAACCGTACCTGTTTCATCGCTCTGGTGGAGTATCCCGACGGCGAGAAGCGCTACATTCTGGCGCCGCTCGGGCTGAAGGCGGGGGACGTGGTCGAGAGCGGGCCCAAGGTCGAGCCCAAGGTGGGCAACTGCATGCCGCTGGCGTCTGTGCCCGTCGGCATGGCGATCCACAATATTGAGATGATCCCGGGGCAGGGGGGCAAGCTGGTTCGCTCGGCCGGTGGCCAGGCCCGTCTGCTGGGCCGTGACGAACGTTGGGCGACCATCGAACTGCCCTCGGGGGAGGTGCGACAGGTGCGGGTCGAATGTCGCGCGACCATCGGCCAGCTCGGCAACCTGGACCACCAGAATGTCAGCATCGGCAAGGCCGGACGTAGTCGGCATATGGGGATCCGCCCCAAGGTCCGCGGCAAGGCGATGAACCCCATCGCCCACCCGCTGGGCGGCGGCGAGGGCCGCAGCAACGGCGGCCGTCACCCCTGCTCCCCCTGGGGCAAGCTGGCCAAAGGTGGCCGCACGCGTAATCCGCGCAAGGTGTCCAACCGACGGATTCTCCGCCGGCGGATCACGAAGTCCTATGGCGAGGCCAAGCTTCGGCGCAAGTGGTAGCGAGGACCTGCGATGTCGCGCAGCTTGAAGAAAGGCCCGTACGTCGACGAGCGGCTGTTCCGCAGATCGTGGTGATGCTCGCACGCTCGTCGGGCAGCCATACGCCGATCCGCGTGTGGAACCGCGCCTGTACGATCGTCCCCGAGTTCGTGGGCATGACGTTCGAGGTGCACAACGGGAAGATCTTTCACAAGGTGTACGTGACCGAGGAGATGGTCGGACACAAGCTGGGCGAGTTCGCCCCGACCCGGACGTTCCGGGCCCATACGACCCGGCAGACGGCGGTGAAGTAGTTCAGGGAGCATGCGTCGATGGCCTGGCGAGCGACACACCGCTACGCACGGATTTCCGAACGCAAAGCACGGCTGGTGGCGGATCTGATCCGCGGCCGGCACTGCGATGAGGCGCTGGCGCTGCTGAAGTTCACGCACAAGCGCGCCGCCGTCATGGTGACCAAAGTGCTGAAATCGGCCATGGCCGCCGCCAACGAGGATGAGGCGGCCATGAACCGTCTGTACATCACCGATGCCCGGGTGGATCCCGGCCCGATCATCAAACGCTTCCGGGCCAAGGACCGGGGCCGGGCCCATCCCATCCAGAAGCGCACCAGCCACATTACGGTGGCCGTCGACGAGCGAGGCTGAGCTGTGGGTCAGAAGTGTCATCCGATCGGTTTTCGCGTGGGCATCACAGAGGGCTGGCAGTCCCGCTGGTATGCCCCCAAGCAGGCCTACGGGACCTTCCTCGTCGAGGACGAGAAGATCCGCCGCTTCATCGACGAGCGGCTCAACCGTCAGCCCCCGCACGCGGGCATTTCGAAAGTCGAGATCGAGCGCACGCGGGACGAGGTCAAAGTCATCCTGCACGCCGCGCGGCCGGGCATGGTGATCGGGGCCAAGGGGGCTGAGGTCGACAAGCTCAAGGAGCAGCTCGAGGACCTGATCGATCGGCGCGTGTCTGTCAACATCGTCGAGATCCGCAACCCCGACCTGGATGCGTTCCTGATCGGTGCGTCCATTGCCGAGCAGCTCAAGAAGCGGGCCAGCTTCCGGCGAGTGATGAAGCAGAAGTGCGAAGCGGCGATGGCTGCCGGCGCGAAGGGGGTCAAGATCATCTGCTCGGGGCGATTGGGCGGGTCGGAGATGGCCCGGGTGGAAACCCAACTGCTGGGATCCATCCCCCTTCAAACGCTCCAGGCCGACGTGGACTACGCGGTGACGCACGCCGTGACCACCTATGGCGTCATCGGGATCAAGGTCTGGGTTTACCGGGGCATGTACGGCGAGCAGGAGGAAGAGGCGCTGCGCGATGCGCGGTTCCGCCGTCGGGCACGCCGGTAACGTGTGTGAGGAGTGGTTCGTATGGCCGGCATGATGCCAAAGCGCGTGAAGTACCGGAAGGCCCAGAAGGGCCGGATCCGCGGGAATGCAAGCCGCGGGAATACGGTCGCCTTCGGGGAGTACGGTTTGCAGGCATTGGAGCCCGGGCGGGTGACCGCGCGGCACATCGAGGCCGGCCGTGTGGCGTGCACGCACTTCTTGCAGCGTGAAGGCCGGGTGTACGTGCGGATCTTTCCGCACAAGCCGGTGTCGAAGAAGCCGCTGGAAACCCGGATGGGCAAGGGCAAGGGCGAGACGGAGTTCTGGACCGCGGAAGTCAAGCCGGGCACGGTAATGTACGAGATCGGCGGGGTGCCGGAGGAAGTGGCCAAGCGGGCGCTGCTGCGCGTCGCTCACAAGATGCCGGTGCGGACGCGTTTTGTGCACCGCCGGCAGGTGTTGTAGGACAGGCCGATGAAAATCGAAGCCATACGGGCGATGAAGGTTGACGAACTGCATGCGGAGCTGGAACGGCTTCGCCGACACCTGTTCGATCTGCGGGCGCAGGCGGTGACGGAGAAGCTGGAGGATCCCACCCAGCTCCTGAAGACCCGGCGGGACATTGCCCGCATCCTGACGGTTCTGCACGAGCGCGGCGAGAAGAACGTTGAGCAGCGTCAGGCGCACCTGTCGGCCCGGGCGGCCAAGCGCTGAGCGCCCACGGAGCACAGCGAAACGCGAAACGGATGGCTGGCATGATGAGTGAGCAACAAAACGCAACGCCCGGTGCGATCGGTCAGGCCCGTCGGCCCCGCGCCACGCGGATCGGGATCGTCACGTCGGTGGCCCGGCAGAAGACAATCCGGGTCACGATCGAGTATCTGACGCGGCATCCCAAGTACGGTAAGTACCTCCGTCGGCGGACGGTGCTGCACGCCCACGACGAAAAGAACGAGTGTCGTCTGGGCGACAAGGTCGAGGTGATGGAATGCCGGCCGATCAGCAAGACCAAGCACTGGCGGCTGGTGCGCATTGTGGAACGCGCTCCGCAGCAGAAGGTGGGTGAGGAATGATCACGCAGTACACCCGGCTGGATGTGGCGGACAACACCGGGGCCAAGGAGCTGATGTGCATCCAGGTCCTCAAGGGCGGGGCCGCGGGCTTTGGCAAGCGTCGCCTCCGTGTGGGCGATGTGGGCGACATCATCGTCTGCTCGGTCAAGCAGGCGCTGCCGGCGTCGGAGATCAAGAAAGGTGACAAGGTCCGCTGCGTGATCGTGCGGACCAAGTATCCCACCCGCCGGAAGGACGGCAGCTACGTCCGCTTCGACAGCAATGCCGCCGTCATTATCGATTCGGAAGGCAACCCGAAGGGGACGCGCGTTTTCGGGGCGGTGGCCCGCGAGCTGCGGGAGAAGAATTTCACGAAGATCATCTCCCTGGCGGAGGAGGTCTGGTAGCCGTGGCGGCCCGCATCAAGAAAGACGACATTGTGGTGGTGATTGCCGGCGACCAGAAGGGGGCCCGCGGCAAGGTACTGCGCGTCTTCCCGGACAAGCAGCGGGTGCTGGTCGAGGGCGTCAACATGGTGTACCGGCACGTGCGCAAGAGCCGGCAGAATCCGCAGGGCGGGCGAATCCAGAAGGAGGCGCCCATCCACCTGTCGAATGTGATGCCGCTGGACCCGAAAACCGACCGGCCGGCACGGGTGCGCTTCGTGACGGCGCCGGGGCCGGATGGGCGACCGGTCAAGCAGCGAGTGACGGCCGGCCGCAACGCCAGCGGCGCGGTGCTCAGCGAGGTGCGTACGCACGCGCGGAAACCCAAAGGCGGTAGCAAGGTATGATTCCGCGGTTGCTGGAAAAGTATCAGCGCGAGCTGGTTCCGCAGCTTCAGGCCGAGCTGGGGCGCAAGAACCCGATGTCCCTGCCCAAGCTCACGAAGATCGTCGTGTCCATGGGGCTGGGCAAGGCGGTCGCCGAGGCGGGCAACAAGGCCCGCGAGACCAAGCGGTTTGCCGAGGCCGAAGCCGCCCTGGCGACGATCACCGGGCAGAAGCCGGTCCTCTGCAAGGCGCGCAAGAGCGTGTCCAACTTCAAGCTCCGCAAGGGCTATGATGTCGGTCTGAAGGTCACGCTGCGCGGCCGGCGGATGTACGAGTTTTTCGATCGACTGATCGCCCTGGCGATCCCGCGCGTCCGTGACTTCCGCGGGCTGAACCCCAGCAGCTTCGACGGCCGCGGGAACTACGCTCTGGGGTTGCCCGAGTACGCGGTTTTCCCGGAGGNGAATCCGGACAAAGTGACCTATCAGCAGGGCATGAACGTGACGATCTGCACCAACGCGCGCAATGATGCGGAGGCGCGTCGGCTGCTAGCCCTGCTGGGCATGCCGTTCCGGAGCTGAGCCCGACCGGACGGCTGTCCCGGAGCGTTTCCGGCCCGGACTGAGATGCAGGTGAACGATGGCCAGACTGGCATTGCGGCTGAAGGCGAAACAAACCCCCAAGTACCGGGTCCGCGCCCATTCGCGGTGCGAGCTGTGCGGCCGGGCACGGGCCGTCTATCGCAAGTTCAAGATCTGTCGCTGCTGTCTGCGGAAACTGGCGCTGGAGGGCAAGATTCCGGGGCTGCGGAAAGCGAGCTGGTGAAGGAATGGCGCTGATGGCGACGAGCGATCCGATTGCCGACATGTTGACGCGGGTGCGCAACGCGCTGCGGGCCGGCAAGCCGCGCGTACGCGTGCCGCGCAGCAAGGTCTGCCTGGGCATTGCCCGCGTGCTCAAGGAGGAGGGCTTCATCCAGGACTTCCTGTCCATCGACGACACCGGGCAGGGCGTGATCGAGATCGATCTGAAGTACGGCGAACAGGGTGAGCAGGTGATCCGGGAGCTGCGGCGGGTGAGCCGGCCCGGGCGTCGCCAGTACCTGGGCGTCCAGGAGCTGCCCCGCGTGTGCGATGGGCTGGGCATTGCCATCGTGTCCACGAGTCGCGGAGTATTGAGCGACCGACAATGTCGGCGGGCGCGGGTCGGCGGGGAAGTCCTCTGCACGGTGTGGTGAGCAGATGTCGCGTATCGGGAACAAGCCGATTCCGATCCCCAAAGGCGTGAAGGTCGAGTGCACCGGAGCGAGCGTCAGTGTGTCCGGGCCCAAGGGGAACCTGAGCTGGACGCTGCCGGGTTCCATCCGGGCGGCGGTGGAGGGTACGCAGATCGTGGTCCGCCGGCCGGATGATCAGGCGCAGAGCAAGGCTTTGCATGGGCTGTCGCGGGCGCTGATTGCGAACATGGTGAAGGGGGTCTTGGAAGGCTACCAGATCGAACTGGAGATGTACGGAACGGGCTACAATGCCAAGGTCGAGGGGCGGACGCTCCTGCTGAACGTGGGCTACATGGGGCGCGGCCTGGGTCGGCGGGCGCAGTTCGAGATCCCGATCCCGCCCGGCTTGGAGGTCAAGGTGACCGTTCCGGTGGCGCGCGGCAACAACGAGCCCGCCAAGTTCACGATCAGCGGGGTGGACAAGCAGCTCGTCGGCCAGTTCGCCGCGGAGATCCGCAAGATTCGCAAGCCCGAGCCGTATCTGGGCAAGGGTATCCGCTACGCCGGCGAGCACATCCGGCGCAAGGCCGGCAAGGTTTTTGCCGGTGGAGCGGCCGGCGGTTGACGCGGCGTGAGGTAGGGTATGAGACAGGAACAGATCAAGAGCTGGCGCCTGGAGCGGAGAATCCGGCGCGTTCGCAAGCAGGTCGTCGGTACGGCCACGCGACCGCGACTGTGTGTCACACGCTCCAATCGCAACATCGGCGCCCAGATCATCGACGATACCACCGGCCGCACGCTGTGCGCCGTCCATTCGCTTCAGAAGGAACTGCGCCAGCAGGTGACCTACGGCGGAAACTGCAAGGCGGCGGCGGCCGTCGGCCGCGTGCTGGGCGAGAAGGCCCGCGCGCTCGGTATTGCGGAGGTGTGCTTTGATCGGCGCGGACGCCGTTACCATGGCCGTATCAAGGCCTTGGCCGACGCCGCCCGCGAAGCCGGGTTGAAGTTCTAAGCGGCAGGACAGCGCATGGCGACATCCCCGTTCAGAGGCGGTCGAGAGACGACGGATTTCGGCGAAGAGTCGGCGTTTGAGGATGCCGTCGTCAAGTTGTACCGCTGCGCCACGGTCGTGAAGGGCGGACGGCGGTTTTCCTTCGGCGCTCTGGTCGTCGTTGGCGACCGCCGTGGTCAGGTCGGCTACGGCTATGGCAAGGCCAACGAAGTGCCATCCGCGGTCGAGAAGGGCGTCAAACTCGCCCGGCGGAACCTGATCCGCGTCCCACTGCGCGGCACCACGATCACGCACCGCGTCGTCGGAAAGTTCGGCTCCAGCCGCATCGTCATGATTCCTGCGGCGGAGGGCACGGGTGTAATTGCCGGCGCGGCCCCGCGCGCTGTGCTCCAATTGGCGGGGATCAAGAATATCCTGACGAAGTGTTATGGCTCGACCAGCCCGAAGAATCTCGTCAAGGCGACGTTCGACGGGCTGCGACAGCTTCGCACCCGGGCGCAGGTCGAGGCGCTGCGTGGCGTGACGCTCGACTTGCCGCCCGAGCCGGAAGCGGCTCCGGAACCCGAGCGGGTTGTTGTGGAAGCGGCACCCGGCGGTGGGCGGCGCGGGCGCGGTGGCCGTCCGGGGGCCGCCGTTCGTGGCCGACCAGCGCCGGCAGCACGCCCCGAGCCTGAGGCGGCGGCGGAAGCGCCGGCCCCGGAGTCGGTCCCCGAGCCGCAAACCCAGGCGCCAGCGGAGGGTACCGGGTATGATGCTTAACGACATTACAACCGCCGCCGGTAGACACAAACGGCGGAAACGCGTCGGGCGAGGCGAGAGCAGCGGGCACGGGAAGACCTGTGGTCGCGGGAACAAGGGCTGTCAGGCGCGCAGCGGTGGAGGGGTGCGTCCGCTGACCGAAGGCGGGCAGATGCCGACTTTTCGGCGGTTGCCCAAGCGCGGTTTCAGCAACTTCAGTTTTCGGACCGAATATCACGTGGTGAACGTCGGGGACTTGGAAAAGCACTTCGCGGACGGCGCGACCGTGGATCTCGAGGCCCTGCGGCAGGCGGGCCTGGTCCGCGGCGTCGACCCGGTGGTCAAGCTGCTCGGCGACGGCACGTTGTCCAAGAAGCTCTCCGTTTCCGTGCATGCGGCCAGCGCCGCAGCGCGGGTTGCCATCGAGAAGGCGGGCGGAACGCTGAACCTGATTCCGCGTCGCGATCCGGCAGTGCTTGCCCGGCTCAAGCGCAACACGGCGAAGAAGGCGGCGAAGAAGCCGTCGGGATCGCCGGCGAGCGGGCAGCAGCCGGCGGGTTGAAGACCACGCCCATGACGGGCTAGAGGGCAAGCGGCCATGTTCCGCGCATTCGTGAATGTCTTCCGGATTCCCGACCTCAGGAAGAAGGTCGGGTTCACGCTGCTGATGTTGTGCGTGTACCGGATCGGGTTCTATGTGCCGCTGCCCGGGGTCGATCAGGACAAGTTGGGGCGCCACTGGCAGTCCGCCGGCGGAGCCACCCAGCAGGCCGCGGACCTGTTCGCCATGTTCACCGGCGGCGACCTGGGCCAGAGCACCCTGTTCGGCCTCGGCATCATGCCGTACATCAGCGCGTCGATCATTCTACAGCTTCTCATTACCGTTGTCCCGGCCCTGGAGAAGCTCCAGAAGGAAGGTGAGAGCGGCCGACGCAAGATCATGGAGTACACCCGCTACGGCACCGTCGGCCTGACGCTCATCCAGGCGACGTTCTGGGTGCGCTATCTGACTGCCAACGACCTGATTTATCCGGATTTCCGCGGGACGCTCGCGTTCGCGATCATCGCGATCACCGGTCTGATGGCCGGGACCCTGCTACTGATGTGGGTGGGCGAGCAGATCGACGAGTACGGAATCGGTAACGGAATCAGCCTCATCATCATGGCCGGCATCATTGCCCGCCTGCCTTACGTGTTCGCGGAGGTGATTAACGGGCTCGTGGTGAGCATCCGCGGCGGGCCCGAGACACCGGGGATGATGAAGCCCGAGAAAATCGTTTTCCTGGTCCTCTGCTTCGTCGGCGTAGTGGCTGGGTCGATTCTGATTACCCAGGCCCAGCGGCGGATCAAGATCCAGCAGGCCAAGCAGACCCGTGGACGCCGGATCGTCGGGGGAGCGCAGCATTACCTCCCGCTGCGGGTGAATCACGGCGGCGTGATGCCGATCATCTTCGCCAGTTCGTTCCTGCTGTTCCCGGGAATGCTGTTCCGTCAGTTGTACTCCTGGAACATCTGGCCGGCGTCGTTCTGGGGGTTCTTGCAGAACGAGTTCCATCCCGGCCGCTTCCTATACGAGCTCAGCTACGTTCTGCTGGTGTACTTCTTCGCGTACTTCTGGGTCTCGGTGCAATTTCAGCCCAAGGAGCTGGCGAACAACCTGCGCGACATGGGCAGCTTCATTCCCGGTCTGCGACCTGGGAAGCGCACCGCCGATTATCTCGAGGCGGTGATGACACGCATCACGTATGTCGGCGCTGGCTTTCTGGCGATCATCGCGCTGATTCCGTCGGTGGTGGCCGTGTACATGGACATCCCGTACCGCGTCTCCGCCTTTCTCGGGGGGACGGGGCTGCTGATCGTCGTGAGCGTGACGCTTGATCTGATTCAGCGCATCGAGGCCAACCTGATCATGCGGAATTACGAGGGCTTCCTCGGTGCAGAAGGCGTGGCCCGCGTGAAAGGACGCCAGTACTGATGGGCGCCCGGAACCTCATCTTCCTGGGACCGCCCGGCTCGGGCAAAGGCACGCAGGCAACGCGCCTCGCGCAGCGCTTCGGTCTCGTGCCGCTGTCCAGCGGGGACGCTCTGCGCCGAGAGCGGGCCGAGAACAGTGAGATCGGTCGGCAAGCGGCGCAGTACATGGACGCCGGCACGCTGGTTCCCGACGAGATCATCACCGGGGTGATGCTGTCGGCGGTTGACAAGCTGCCGCCCGGGAGCGGTTTCATTCTGGATGGATTCCCGCGCACCGTTCCGCAGGCTGAGGCCCTCGACGCCGGCCTGCAACAGCGCCGTCTTACGATCGACGCCGTCATCGACTTCCGGCTCGACGACGAGGAGATCATTCGGCGGATCGTGGAGCGACGGGTTTGCCAGAAGTGTCAGGCGATATATAATCTTTCGTTTGCGCCGCCGAAAGTGTCCGATCGGTGCGACAAGTGTGGCGGGGAGCTGGTCCAACGGCCGGACGACCGTCGGGAGGTTGTCGTCACGCGTTTGGAGACGTATCGCCGGCAGACGGCGCCGCTGGTCGAGTACTACACCCGGCGGGGCTTGTTGCGGGCGGTGGACTCCTCGGCGGGCGCAGACGCGGTGGAGAAGCAGGTGGTCGGCCTGGTGGAGTCGCTGGGGGGCGGGCCGTGGTAGCTACGAGCGGGCGAGTGGTCCTGAAGTCCGCCCGCGAGATTGAGTTGATGCGTGCGGCCGGGCGCGTGGTGCACCAGGTGCTGCGTGAGCTTGAGACCCTGGTCAAGCCCGGCGTGACCACGGCGGAACTCGCGCAGCGCGCGGAGGAGGTTATTCGCGCGGCCGGCGGCGAGGCTCTGTTCCGCGGCGTACGGCATGCGCAGGCGCGTTTCCCGTTCCCGGCGTGCATCTGCACGTCGGTCAACGAGGAGGTTGTGCACGGCATTCCGGGCGACCGGGCGCTGCGGGCCGGCGACATCATCAGCATCGACTGCGGCGTGCGGCTGCGGGGCTACTGTGGCGACTCCGCGACTACACTGCCGGTCGGTGCGGTGCCGCGGGAAGTGCAGCGGCTGATTGATGTTACGCGCGCGGCGCTGGACACGGCGCTGGCGGAAATGCGCCCCGGGCGACGCTGGAGCGAAGTGGCCCGACAGGTGCAGCGCTGTGTGGAGGACGAGGGTTTTGGCGTCGTGCGGGAGTTTTGCGGGCATGGAATCGGCCAGCAGATGCACGAGTTCCCGAGCGTGCCGAACTACTACGATCGGAGCCAGCGGAACATGGACTTTGAACTCGTGCCCGGTACGACCCTGGCGGTGGAGCCTATGGTGACCGCCGGCCGGGCCGAGGTGATGTATGCCGATGACTCGGGCTGGACCGTCGTGACGAAAGATGGGTCGCGGGCGGCCCATTTCGAGCACACGGTGGCGGTGACCGAGCACGGCGTAGATGTGTTGACCGATGGCCGGTGAGCCGGCGGAGGCGTTGGCCATGAAAGTCCGCAGCAGCGTGAAACGCATCTGTGAGAACTGCAAGATCGTCAAGCGACGCGGCGTCGTGCGGGTGATCTGCACCAACCCGCGCCACAAGCAGCGTCAGGGGTAGAGGAGGCGAGCGCGCATGCCACGTGTTGCCGGTGTCGAGATTCCCGGGCAGAAGCGGACGGAGATCGCTCTGCGGTACATCTACGGGATCGGGCCGACCCGCGCGCTGGAGATCTGCCGCAAGGCCAACGTGGATCCCAATACGCGGGCCAACAAGCTGACGGAGGAAGAGATCAGCCGGATGGCCGCCATCATCGAGCAGGATTACGTGGTCGAGGGGCAGCTCCGGCGGCAGATTTCGCAGAATATCGCCCGGCTGCGCGAGATCCGCTGCTACCGGGGGCTGCGGCACATGCGCGGGTTGCCGGTGCGCGGCCAGCGGACCCGGACCAACGCGCGTACGCGGAAGGGGCCGCGGAAGACCGTGGCCGGCAAGAAGGGCGTCAAGGAAATGCATCGCGGCTAACGCGAGCAGGGAGCAGGCGGCGTGGCGAAATCGAGTAGTTCCAAACGGCGCACGCGGCGGAACGTGGCCAAGGCCATCGCGCACATTAAGGCCACTTTCAACAACACGATTGTCACGATCACGGACGCGAACGGCGACACGCTCTGCTGGGCGTCGGCGGGATCGGTGCCGGCCCCCGGCGGCGAGAAGAAGTTCACCGGCGCCCGCAAGAGCACGCCCTTCGCGGCGCAGCGTGCCGCGCAATGGTGTGCCAACGAGGCCCGCAAGCATGGCGTCGTGGAAGTGGACGTCCGTGTGAAGGGCCCGGGCGCGGGGCGCGAGGCGGCCATCACGGCGCTACAGGCCGCCGGCCTCCGCATTCAGTCCATCGAGGATGTCACGCCGCTGCCGCACAACGGCTGTCGGCCGCGTAAGCGTCGCAGGGTGTAAGCATGAGTCGATACCTCGGACCGACCACGCGTCTGTCGCGACGGGAGGGCATCAATCTGATGCTCAAGCCCATCCGCGACGAGACCGGCAAGAATCCACTGGAACGCGAGTACAAGAACTACCCGCCCGGAATGCACATGTGGCGGCGCGGGAAGTCGTCCGACTACGCGATCCGGTTGCGGGAAAAGCAGAAGGTCAAGCGTCATTACGGTTTGCTGGAGCGTCAGTTTCGCCGGTACTTCAAGATGGCGTTGCGGGCGCCGAACACGGGCGAGGAGCTTCTGCGGATCCTGGAGCGCCGGTTGGACAACGTGGTGTACAAGGCGCGGTTTGCGGCCGGCCGGCGCGGGGCGCGTCAGGCCGTCGTACACGGCCACATTCTGGTGAACGGACGGAAAGTGGATCGTCCCGGTTACCTGGTCGAGGTGGGCGACAAGATCTCGGTTCGCAAGCGGGAGAAGTCCGAGAAGTACGTGCGGGCGCAGATGGCGCTGCTGGAGGGGGTATCCAATCCGCCGCCGCAGGACTGGCTACAGGTCGATCCGGCCAAGCTGGAGGCCACGGTGGTCGCCCTGCCCAGCCGCGACCATGTTCTCATTCCCATCGAGGAACAGTTGGTGGTGGAATTCTGCTCGCGGTAACGCAGGCGCGGTGTGAGGTCCGGGAGCCGGGGGCCAGGGTCTCGGGAGGCGAGTACATGCGGATCAGATGGCTGGGCTTGGAACTGCCGACCCGGGTGGTGCGCGACGAGTCCATCAGCACCGACACCTATGGACGCTTCATCATCGAGCCGTTTGAACGCGGGTTCGGGACGACGGTGGGCAACAGCCTGCGTCGAATCCTGCTGTCGAGCCTGGAAGGCTCGGCCGTGACGCACGCCCGCATCGCGGGGGCGGACCACGAGTTCATGTCCTTGCCGGGCGTCCTCGAGGATGTGACCGACATCATCCTGAACATCAAGCAGCTTGTCGTGGATCTCGACGCGGACGTGCCCAAAACCATGCGCGTCGAGCGGCGCGGGCCGTGCGAAGTGCGGGCCGGCGATTTCCAGTGCGACCCCGCGATCACCGTGTTCAGCCCGGAGCAGTTGATCGCGACGGTCACGGATGAGGTGACATTCTCCGCCGAGCTCACCGTGCAGCGGGGGCGGGGCTATGTCCCGGCGGCGGAGTTCATCGACGAGAATGCGGAGATCGGCGTGATTGCCGTCGACGCGCTCTTCTCGCCGGTGACCCGCGTGCGCTACCGCACGGAGGACACGCGCGTCGGACAGCGGGTCAACTACGATCGGCTGATCATGGAGATTTGGACCAAGGGGACGACGCGCCCGGAAGACGCGCTGGTGGAAGCCGCGAAGATTCTCCGCAAGCACCTGAACCCCTTCGTGCAGTACTATGACCTGGGGCCGCTGGTAACGGCCGCCGAGCCGCGGGAGCAGCCGGCACCGCCTCCGGTCGACGAGGAACTCCGGCAAAAGCTGGAGCAGCCGATCTCCGTGCTGGACCTGTCGGTGCGGGCCAGCAATTGTCTGGAGGCGGCGAAAATCGGAACGATCGGGGAGCTCGTGCGGCTGACCGAGGCGGAGCTGCTGGAGCTGCGGAGTTTCGGCAAGACGTCGCTTCAGGAGGTCAAGGAGAAGCTGGCCCGCATGGGACTGTCGCTCGGGTTCAACCCAGCTCAGTCCGGCCCGGTAAGCTCCAGTACCGACCCGGTCGGTTCGGCGCTGCCCTGAGGCGGGCCGGGCCATGCCGGCAACGGCGTGAGGTAATGCCATGCGTCATCGCGTACAGGGAAGAAAACTGAGCCGCACCATCAGCCACCGCGAGGCATTGCGCCGCAACCTGGTGCAGAGCCTGATCGAGCATGGCGAGGTGCGTACCACGTTGCCCAAGGCAAAAGAAGTGCGGCCCTTTGCCGAACATCTGATCACCCTCGCCATCGACGGCAGCCTGGCGGCGCGCCAGCGGGCCGAGGCCCTGCTACAGGATCGTGCCATTATCCCGAAGGAGCATCAGAGCGAGTACGACCGGCTCAGCGACGCCAAGCGGGCCAAAGTCCTCCGTAGCCGTTCCGGGCGCCGACACCGCGAAAACAAGCCGCGCGGCGGGTTGAAGTTCACGGCCGAGTCTGTGCTGCACAAGCTGTTTGCCGAGATCGGCCCACGCATGAAGCGGCGCAACGAGGCCCGCAAGTGCAGTGGTGGCTACACGCGGATCATCAAGCTGGCCGACCGACGGCTGGGCGACGGTGGAGCGCTGGCAATCCTGCAATTGGTGGGTGAGGACGAGAAGCCGCGTGAGCGCAGCACGGCACGCTCCGAACGCAAGCGCCGCGCCCGCGTCAAGTACACCGTTTACGCCGGCAAGCCGCGGCCTCTGACCACGCGCCGGCGTCGCAGCAAGGCAACTGCTGCGGAGCAGTCGGCGAAGGACACCGGTACCGCGACGCCCCAGGCGTCGGCCTCCGATGAGGCGTCCTCGACGGAGTAGTTTCCGTGGCCGCGGGACCGCCCTCCATCTTCGCCCGCATCGCGGCCGGCGAGATTCCCTGCCAGAAGGTCTTTGAAAACGACCTTCTGCTGGCTTTTCTCGATATCAACCCTCTTTCCGAGGGGCATACGCTGCTCATCACCAAGCGGCCGGTCGAGCGGGTCGAAGACCTGACGCCCGAGGAGGCGGCCGAGATTGGCCGCGTGCTGCCGGTTCTGATCCGCAAGATTCTCGCGGTCACCGGCGCTCCGGCGTGCAACATTCTTCAGAACAACGGCCGGGCAGCGGGCCAGGAAGTGCCGCATGTGCATTTCCACATCATTCCTCGTCGAGAGGGCGACGGGCTCGGATTTCGTTGGAAGCCACAGCGGCGCAGCACGGAAGAGTTGGAAGCCCTCGCAGCCCGGATTCGCGCGGTGTAACCGGCCGTGGTCGGCTCCGGGCGTTCGCAGCGTGCATTGGAAGGAGGAGCGGACTCTGGCCGTTACGGCCGCGTTGTCGGCACCGCGCGGCCGCGTATAATGACAGTCATTCGGGGACGTAGCTCAATTGGGAGAGCGCCGCGTTCGCAATGCGGAGGTTGCCGGTTCGATCCCGGTCGTCTCCAGTCCCCTGTCCCGGAATGAGTCTCCCGATGCTCAGCTCTGCCGCTGCGCGACGATCCGCAGACCCAGCTCGGCGAGCTGCTCCGGCGCGACCGGCGAAGGCGCGCCGGTAAGCAAGCACGTGGCGCGAGCGGTCTTTGGAAACGCGATTACGTCGCGCAGACTGCTCATACCGGTCAGCAGCATGACGATTCGGTCCAGACCCAGCGCGATGCCGCCGTGGGGCGGAGGACCGTATTTCAGTGCCCGCAGCAGGAACCCGAACTTCAGCTCCTGTTCCTCGGGCGTGATGTTGAGCAGCCGGAAGACCGCCTGCTGAACCTCCGCCCGGTGGATGCGGATGCTTCCGCCGCCGATTTCCGTTCCGTTCAGCACGATGTCATAGGCCTTGGCGCGGCAGCGTCCGGGGTCCGTCTCGAGCAGCGGCAAGTCTTCGTCGCGCGGGGCCGTAAACGGGTGGTGCACAGCGTACCAACGTCCGTCTTCCGGGTGAAACTCGAACGCCGGAAAGTCCACCACCCACAGGAAGTGCCACTGGCCGGCGGGGATCAGGTTCCGGCGGCGCGCGACCGTCTCCCGCAGCCACGCCAGATGCTTACAAACGTCCGCTTCCGGACCGGCCGCGAAGAAGAGCATGTCGCCGGGCTTTGCGCCGGTAGCGGCGACCATCTCCGCCGTCGTTTCGGGTGTGAAAAACTTGGCGCAACCCGTTTGAAAGACCGGGCGATCGGCTTCGGCCACGACCTTGACGAGGGGCAACCCGCCGGCACCGATGCCCTTGAGATCCTCCGTGAGCGTGTCCGTTTCCTTGCGGGTCATCGACGCGCCGCCCGGCACGCGGATGCAACGCACGACGCCGCCGCGGGCGACGGCCTCGGTGAAGACCGTGAGGGACGTCTTCTGGGCCACCGCGGTGACATCGCGGATTCGCAGATCGTAGCGGGTATCTGGACGGTCGATGCCGTAATCGCGTAGCGCCTGTTCGTAAGTCATGCGCGGAAACGGACGCGGAATCTCGATCCCGTGCACGACCTGCATCAGTCGCACCAGGCACCCCTCGACCAGCTCCATCACGTCCTCGGGTTGCACGAAGGACATTTCCAGATCGAGCTGCGTGAACTCCGGCTGCCGGTCTGCGCGCAAGTCTTCGTCGCGGAAGCACCGCACAATCTGCATATAGCGGTCGAAACCCGCCATCATGAGCAGTTGCTTGAAAAGTTGCGGCGACTGCGGCAACGCGTAGAACGACCCCGGACTGATGCGCGACGGCACCAGGTAATCGCGGGCGCCTTCCGGCGTGCTCTTCGTCAGAAACGGCGTCTCCACTTCGATGAAACCGTGCTCGTCGAAGTAGTCGCGGATCGTCTTGGCGATCCGGTGGCGCGTCCACAGCGCCCGTTGCAGCGGGCGCCGCCGCAGGTCGAGAAAGCGGTACTCCAGCCGCGTGTCTTCGGCGGTCTCGATGTTGTCCTCGAGCGCGAAGACGGGAGTTTCGGACGGGCTGAGGATGTCGATTTCCTGGACGTTGACCTCGATCGCTCCGGTCTTGAGGTTGGGGTTGACGAGCCCCTCGGGGCGCGGGGCGACGATGCCGCGCACGGCGATGCAGTACTCGCTCCGCAGGCGGCCGGCGGCTTCGTGAGCCCGGGCGTCGGTCTCCGGGTTGAACTTGAGCTGTACAAGCCCAGTGCGATCGCGCAGGTCAATGAAGACCATCCCGCCATGGTCGCGGCGTGCGTCGACCCAGCCGCACAGCAGGACCGTTTGGCCAACGCGGTCCAAGCCGACTTCGCCGCAGTAACACGTTCGCTGGTTATAGGGTAGCGCCACGGATCTCTCCTTGGTCGCGGTCGCTCATACGGTTTGACGCCGCCGAAAGCCCGGAGGCGTTCGTGCGTCGCGGCGCTCCGCCCGCTGCGCCCACGGGGCGGTTTGCCGGGGTTCAAAAAGTCGTATCGTACCGTGGTCGGGAGCGGATTGAATCGGCCGCGGCCAAAACAAGCTCGGGTCGTTGGGGCGGCAGGAGACGGCTCGGATTGGACCGTCGGACGGCGCGCAGCGGTAAGACCGTGATCAGGTCGGACGGGGCCGCGGATCGGGGGTCAGTCTTCGTCGATCCGGCGCGTCTTCACGTGGACCTCGCGAACCTCGCCGGTCTGGACCTCGCCGGCGGCCGGGTTGTTGCCTTCCCAGCGTCCGTTCTTGGCGTCGATCCACTGTTTGCCGGTCACGCGTCCGTGCTCGTCGAAGTAGATCACGGCGGAGAGGTGGTGATCCAGGTCGTCGTACAGCCACTGGTCCGCCAGCTCGCAGCTCGGCTTGCCGAGCAACTGTCGGACGTCTTCGCAGTCATCCACACCGACCGTGATTTGCTCGAAGCGTTCCCGGCAGAATTGCCGCTGGCAGCCGAACAGGCACGCCAGCGCCACCAGACCCACACAGAGGCAGGCTACTTGCGCGCGCATGCTCCTTGCTCCTTCGCCGGCACGTCCGGCTGGAGACAGTATACACACGTGTCCAGACACGCGCCGCAGGCAGACGCTAGCGGTCGACGTCATTTTCCCCCGCCCGCGCTGCGGACCCGATGTTCCCGAAGACGGTCGCGGCGACCGCGCGCGGGGACAAACCCCACGTGTCCGGTGCGATCGCGGGATTCCCGGTCAGCACGTGCACGTTTGGCCCCAGCGGCCGCCACACGGCCGGTGACGTTGGGCCGAAAAGGGCAACAGTGAAGGTACCGAGAATTGCGGCCAGGTGGGTCGGCCCTGCGTCGTTGCCGATAAACGCCCGCGCGGCGCTTAGTAAAGCGACGAGGTCGTCGGACGACGGCTGGCGGACGAGTGGTGCGACAGCCTCAAGGGCGGTCAGGTCTGCCTGCGGCCAGTTGTCGAGTTCGGCCGGCCCGACGAGAAACGCGACCGGCAGCCCATCGGCGCTGAGGCGCTGAGCCAGATCGAGGAAGCACCCCAGCGGCCAGCACTTCGCACGCCCCCCGGAGCCTGGGTGAATCAGAACCGGCCCGAGGCCGTCGCCGGCCTTTCTGTCTTGCGGTGAAGCGGCAAGAGCGTTGTGTAGGGGCCGGACGGGGAACACATCGGTGAGCGTGGCAAGCAGGCGGCGGCCGCGCTCGCGCCACGTCGCAGGTATGCCGATCCCGCGCTGCTGAGGCCGTTGGTGCACGCATTTGGGGATCAGCAGGCCCTGACGTTCGAGTTGTGTGATCCACTGCTCGGTGATGTGCCGCTCCGACGCTGGTTGGGGGCGCGGGTCGAAGCTGTACAGCGAGCGCGGGCCCAGGCTGGCCAGCCGGCGATGGACCGTCGTGTCCGGCCCCGTCAGAGCGTTCAGAACGTGGGCGCCCTGCACAAGCTGGTGCAGTCGCTGGGGTGCTGCGCTGTCGAGGTCGGCGAAGAGCCAGTGCAGGCCGCACGTGTCGGACGATTCGCGGACAATGCGCGGTCGACACGCGGATAGGTCTCCCGGATCGGTGCGGGAGACCAGATGCAGTGTGCCGCCAGCCTCGATCCGCGGCAGGCGCAAGGCCAACTGTATCGTCAGCGCGAGGTCGCCCAGCGCGCCGCCGTGCAGAATCGTCCAACGGATCGGCATAGCTCGGATCGCACGAGAAGCGGGCATTCTTGCGCCGGCCGGCGTATGCGCATCAGTGGACTACGGGCGTGCCGGCGGCGCGTGCCTGCCGCTGTTGGCTGGCCCGGGCGGTTGCCCCCTGGCTGCCGGTGGTGGCCGAGGCGCCCTCGATCGCCAATTGAACGCACTGGTAACCCAAGCCCGGGAGGTTGTTTTGCCACAGCACGCGCCCGTCGCGTTTGTCCAGACACCAGACGCGACCCGCAGCCCCGGCGAACAACAGGTGGTGCTTGACGGTCAGCGATACGATAGCGCCGGTTAAGCAGCGCGGCAGCTTCGTACGCCATAACTCGTCGCCGGTCCACGGATCGAGGGCGACGACGTGTGCATTCGTCCCGATGTAGAGCGGTGTTTCAATCTCGGCTCGCGCCATACGCATCTCCTGATGACGGCTGGCTGGATGTCCGCAGGCTGCGGGCGATCCAGCCGCCGCCAAGCACGATGTCGTCCTCGTAGAATACCGCGGCCTGCCCCGGCGTGACGGCCGGTTGCGCTTCATCGAAACGGACTTCGAGCATTTCGCCTTCGGTGCTGTCGGTGGCGCCGGCGGGGGGCGCCGCCCGCGGGTCGGCGGCGAGGCGGCGCAGGCGCCCGGGGGCGGCGGCATGCCGGTAGCGGATCTGAATCTGGGCCGGTCGCTCTTCGTAATCTACCGGTGGGGGGACAAGCCAATTCACTGCCTCCGCTACCAGTCCGGTGCTGAGCAGTTCTTCGCGCGGACCGACGACAACCGTGTTGCTGGCGGCGTCGAGTTCGGTGACGTATACCGGTCGGCCGGCCGCAATGCGCAGGCCGTGTCGCTGGCCGATCGTGTAATGGACGATACCCGGATGCCGGCCGAGTTCGCGGCCTGTCGAATCCACGATCAGCCCGGGGCGCACCGCGTCGGGACGCCGGGCAGTCACGATGGAGGCGTAGTCGCCGTCGGGAACGAAGCAGATTTCCTGACTCTCGGGCTTGTCGTGCACGGGCAGCCCGAGGTCAGCCGCGATTCGCCGCACGTCGCCTTTGTCCGCGATCTCGCCCAAGGGAAACAGGCAGCGCCGCAGGTTTCCCCGGGCGATCCCGAACAGCGCGTACGACTGGTCCTTGGCGCGATTGACGGCCCGGGCCAGTCGCGGCCAGCCATCGTCTGCCGCGGAAAGCAAGCGGGCGTAGTGGCCGGTGGCCACGTATTGCGCGTCGAGCAGGTCGGCATACGCGAGCAGTTTGCCGAACTTCAGGCGCGAGTTGCACAGCACGCAGGGGTTTGGCGTGCGGGCGCGGGCGTATTCGTCGACAAAGTATGTAATGAGGCCGGCGAAGTCGGCTTGGAAGTTCACAGAGTAGAACGGGATGCCCAGCCGTGCCGCTACGGCTCGTGCGTCGCAGGCATCTCCGACCGAGCAGCAGCCCTTCTTGAGCCGCGACACGGGCAGGCCGGCGGATTCCCACGTCGGCGCGGGCGGCGCCGATTCGTCTCCTGCGGGGCCGACCCACATAAACACGCCGACGCAGTCGTAGCCCCGTTCCTTGAGCAGAGCGGCGGCAACGGAGGAGTCCACCCCCCCCGACATAGCCACCAGTACCCGTTCATGACGCGACATCCCCCTGATGGTATCCGCCGACCGGCGTTTGTGGGGCTACACCTTGGTCACGCGCAACACTTCCTGCGGGGTGGTGATGCCCGCGCGGCACAGGCGCCAGCCCTCTTCCCGCATGAGCACCAGTCCGTTCTGACGGGCGACTTGAAGGATTTGGGCGGCCGAAGCCTGACGCAGCACCATCTCGCGCATCTGGTCGTTCATGACGAGCAGTTCGTATAGCGCCCGCCGGCCGGAATAGCCGGTATTGCGGCACTCCTTGCACCCCCGGCCACGGTAGAGGACCTCTCCGGGCTGGTAGCCGAAGTCGGGCGGCAGGAGGTTGGGGTTCTCTGGGACCCATTCCTCTTTGCACCACTTGCAGATCGTGCGCACGAGGCGCTGTGCCAGAACGCCTTCCAGCGAGCTGGCCACCAGGAACGGCTCCACGCCCATGTCGAGCAAGCGCGTGGTCGCCGTGACGGCATCGTTGGTGTGCAACGTGCTGAAGACGAGGTGGCCGGTCAGCGACGCGTTGATGGCGACCTCGGCGGTCTCTTTGTCGCGGATTTCGCCCACCAGGATCACGTCCGGGTCGTGGCGCAGGAAGCTGCGCAGCGCGCGGGCAAACGTCAGCCCGATCTTGGGGATGACGTGCGTCTGATTCACCCCGTCGAGGTAGTACTCGACCGGGTCCTCGATTGTCAAAATCTTGAGTTCCGGGCTGACGATCGCCAGCAGGGCGGCATACAGCGTGGTGGTCTTGCCCGAACCGGTCGGACCGGTCACCAGCATGATCCCGTGCGGGCGATGGATGAGGTCCATGAACGTGTCGTACGTCTTCCCCTCCATGCCCAGCACGCGCAGATCCAGCTTCACGCTGGTCCGGTCCAGAATCCGCAACACCACCCCCTCGCCGAACGCCATCGGAATAACGCTCACACGCAGGTCGATCTCACGCCCGTGCGCCTTGATCTTGAAGCCTCCGTCCTGCGGCAGCCGACGCTCGGCAATATTGAGATTCGAGAGGATCTTGATGCGGCTGATGATGGCGTTCTGGAATCGGCGGATTTCGGGGGGCACGTTGGCGACTTCGAGCACGCCGTCGATGCGGTACCGGACGCGGAAGTCGTTCTCGAACGGCTCGAAGTGGATGTCGCTGGCCCGCTGGTCGATGGCTTCGATGAGGATCTCGTTGACGAGCTTGATGACGGAGGCTTCCTGGGCGAGCTGGACGTCCAGGTCCTCCGATTCGACCTTCTTCTCGTCGATGATCTCCAGCTCGCCCTTCTCCTCCACCATTTCCTGGAGGACTTCGCCACCGACGCCGTAAAAGGTGCGGATGAGCTTCTGGATCTCCGCGCGCGGGGCGAGCACCGGCTCGACGGGCAGGTTGATGCACGTGCGCACCTCGTCGAGGGCGTACATGTTGTAGGGGTCGGACGTGGCTATTCGCACGCCCTTGCCGTTGCGCGCGATCGGCAGCAGGCCGTAGCGGTGCACGAGGCGGCTGGGGATGAGCTTGAGCAACTCCCGATCGATGTCGGACTCTTTGAGCTCGACCAGCGGGATGCGGAGCTGTTCGCTGAAGACCTCAAGGACCGCCCGTTCCGTGACGTAGTTCTCGCGGATCAAGACCTGGTCAATCCGCTCGCTGGGGGAGGTGCGCTTGGCCGCGGCTTCTGCCAGTTGCTCGGCCGTGATCAACCCCCGGGCGACAAGCTCTTCCCCGATCGGCATGTCGGACCTAACCCTTTTCTTTTCCGCTACTTGCGTCGCCGGGCACGTCCGGGCGACTCCCCGGCTGGCGCTCATTATACGCCCGGCTTTACGCCGGGTTGCACTGCTCCACCGGTTTATCGGCTTGGGCCCGTCGTCGCACCACCCGATTGGACGACCTTCCGCGCCACCTTCTCCTTCTCTTTGACCGCCCACGCGATCGGACGTTAGTGGGTGTCGGCGCCGCCACCCTTGGACCGTCCGCGCGGCAGCCGTGCGCCCGGCCGGAGGACCTTACGCCTCGTTTCCGATGGCTGCCGACTGGGGGGCGCGCGCCGTCGTGGCCCCGGGTATCGCATCCACCGACGCCGGGGCCCGCGACCGTGCCAAGCCGGCGTGGGACAGGCGCCACGGTCTCGACGTCGTCGGTCCCGGCCGCGGCCGTCTGCGCAGGTATTTGAACGGGCGCACGAACGGCTGATAGATGAAGTTCCGCACAATCTTGCGGGTCACCTGGTACGTGAAAAAGACCGCAGGGGCGAACCAGGGACGGTCCAGCCTGCCACGCACGGTCGGGTGCGTGACGATGTCGATGACGCGGTGACACAACGATGGCGGCACCCCCAGGTTGCGGAGATTGAGCACGAGACGCAGCCAGATGCCGAGGTAATCGTGACGTGCGAACTGGAGCGCGCCGGTACCCATGTAGTCGTATGCTGCGTCGTCGCGAACGGCAAGCCGGCCGTCAGCCCGCGCCCGCTCATAGAGCGGGGTGCCGGGGTAGAACATCAGCGGGAAGACGCGCAGCACGGCCCGCCCGCGGTGATGCGTTGCGATGAAGCGCATGGTTTCGACGACGTTCTGGTCGGGCTCGTACGGATTGCTGACGATGTAGTGGTACTCGGCACGCAACCGGTAGCGAGCCAGTAGCGCGATTGCCTCCGCAATGCGGCGCGGAGGCGTTGGCCGCCGATAGATGTTTCGCAGCGTGTCCTCGCTGGCGCTTTCGATTCCCATACTGACCAGCTCGATCGGCAGGCGCGCCAGGGCGCGGACCTTGCCCTCCGTGACGGTATTGGGAAACGCGTCGAGCTGAAGGGGCAAGTTTACCTCTGCGCGGTAGCGGGTTGCGAACTCCTCCAGCTCCGCTTCCGTGCGCACGAGAAACAGGTCGTCGACGAAGTTCACTGCCCGGATCGTGGGGAAACACGCTTGGGCGTGTCGAAGCTCGGCCAGTACGTTGTCGAGCGAACGCAGTCGGACCCAGCGGCCGCGCCCCCCGTACACATTGCGCAGCGCGGCGTTGTTGCAGAAGGTGCAGTGGTACGGGCAGCCGCGGGCCGTGACGACGCGTAAGGTTTCCAGCGCGCCGCGCAGATTCTCGGGGCGCGCCGGTTCCAGCCCGTGTCGGGCGGCGACCCAGTGCGTGTCGAGTTCATAATCCGGCGGCGGCAGGTCGTCGAGCCGCGTGATCAATGGACCGGGCGGATTGCGGACGGTCGTGCCATTCCGGAACGGGCCGTCGGCGCGGAACCACAGGTTCGGGAGACCGAGCGGGTCGCGGCCTGCGTCCAAGTGTTCCACCAGCCGCAGCATCGCTTCTTCGCCCTCGCCGACGCACACGATGTCGGCATGTTCCATGCACTCTTCCGGGAGCACGGTGGGATGGATGCCGCCCCAGACGATGGGGGCGCGCACGCCCGCCTCCCGGATCCGCCGGGTCAGCAGGCATGCGCGGTGGAAGGAGTTGGTCATCAGGCTGAGACCGATCAGGTCGCAGTCCCGCAGACGCGCCACGAAGTCGTCGAGCGCGGCCGGCGAATAGTCTGGTCTGGCGGTGTCTCTTCTGGAGCTCATGAAGAACACGGTGACGCGATGGCCGGCGTTTTTCAGGCAGGAGGAGATATACCGCAGACCCAGCGCGAAGGGATGCGTGTACGTCGATACGAGCGCGACGTGCATGAACGTCTCCGTGCTGTACGCGATGCCCTGCGCCCGCGTGTAAACTACCCCGCGCTTCGCGGTCGTCAAGAAAAATCGCCCCGCGTCTTGCCGGGAGCGCTTCAGGTGGCCGTGACGGCGCGGTTTTCGTGAGTCTTCGGGTCGGCTATGCTGCGCAGTGGAGGAACGACGTCTTTCAAAGAGTCAGGCAATAGGAAATCAGGATGCATCGCACGCCGCTGTACGCCTTTCATCGCGAAGCCAACGCTCGGATGGTCGAGTTTGCGGGCTGGGAGATGCCGTTGCTGTATACCAGCATTGTCGAGGAGCATCAGTACACCCGGCAGCATTGCTCCGTGTTCGATGTCTCGCACATGGGGCGGGTGGAGTTTCATGGCCCGGACGCGGGTCGTTTGCTGGAGCGCCTGGCCACCCGGAACATCGGCAGCGCCAAGCCGGGGATGTGCCGGTACAGCCATATGTGCCGGGAGGATGGCGGTATCCTGGACGACGTCATCATTTCGTGCTTCGAGGATCACTATCTGGTGGTGTGCAACGCGTCCAACCGCGAGAAGCTGCTGCAATGGTGGGAGCGACAGCGGGCCGGCTTCGACGTGGAGATCCGGGACCGGACCTTTGATACCGCCATGGTCGCGATTCAGGGGCCTGAGGCGATGGAGACGATGGGGCGGTTGCTGCCCTTCCCGATCGACGATCTGAAGCGGTATCGGTTCAAGACCGGCAACTTGATGGGGGCCGACTACTTCGTTGCACGCAGCGGCTACACCGGCGAGGACGGCGTCGAGATCATTCTGCCCGCCGGGTTTGCCTTGCCGGCCGTGCAGATGCTGATGAGCCAGTCCGCCGGGCTGGGGCGGCCGATCCGCCCGGCGGGGCTGGGGGCGCGCGACACGCTGCGGCTGGAGGCCGGCATGCCGCTCTACGGGCACGAGCTGACCGAAGAGTGGGACTCGCTTACCGCCGGCCTGGAATGGGCCGTCGATCTGACCAAGGACTTCATCGGCAGCGCGGTGTTGCGCCGCATCCAAGCCGAGGGGCCGCGACGCAAGATTGTCGGGTTCGAGCTGGCCGGGAAGCGCATCGCCCGGCAAGGCGCGACGATCTACCAGAATGGTCGCGCGGTCGGCGTCGTTACGAGCGGCACCCAGAGCCCCACGCTCGACAAGAATATCGCCATGGGGCTGCTGGAAACGGCGCTCGCTGTGCCGGGGACGCAGGTCGAAATCGACATTCGCGGCACGCGCACCGCGGCTGTCGTCGTGCCGTTGCCGTTCTACAAGGCTCGGCAATCGTGACGGCGGTTCGTGAGCTTTGCTCGACGCGCGGCCGTGCGAAGAGGGACCACCTGTGGTGACGACCTCCTTTGACGCCAGCGGTCCCGGCCACAACGAGCACGTGTCGCGAGATGATCTGGCCTCAGCGCGGCCGACGCGCCGGGGCGGTTGTCGAGCGCGATGGCTGTTGTGGGCACTGCTTCTCGCCCTGCCTGTCGCCCTGGCGCTCGACGCGACCGTTCTGCACTGGACTCAGCTTCTGGCCCCGCGGGGAACGGTGCTGCGCCGCGTATCGAAGCTTTGCGTCCACCTGTTCCAGTGGTGGTCTTTTGTCGCGTTAGCGATTGTGCTGCTGCTCCCGGTCGCGCGCCGGCGGTTGCTTGCGGGCTATGCGGTTTGCCTGGCCGGCGGTTTCGGTCTGCTTCATGCGGTCAAATTTCTATTGGGCCGGGCGCGGCCCGATGAGGACCTGGGGCCGCTGTTTTTTCAGCCGTTCAGCTCGTTGGACGGCCACGATTCGTTTCCCTCCGGCCACGCGACCCAGGCGGTCCTGCTGACGGCACTTCTGGGCCTGTACTTTCCACGCTCACGCTGGGTGTTGATTCCCGCCACGCTGCTGGTCTGTTTCGGCCGACTGGCACTGGACCGGCATTATCTGTCGGACGTGGTTGGCGGCGCCGCGCTCGCCCTGTTGGTCGTGTCTTTGGCGCACTGGCTTCTTGGACCTGACTATTTCCCGCGTCTGGCACTGAGCGACCTGCGACGCGCGCCGGTCGGGCGATAGCCAACAGTGCCTCGGCCCCGATGGCGAGGTGCTGTCGCATGCCCGACTAGGGGGCCGCTTCTTTTGTTTCGCCCTCCGCACTGTCCGCGGGCGGCTTGTCCTCCGAAAACAGGTCCTCCTCCTCCGGCCTGGCCGATGGCGTCTTCGGCCCGGCCAAGTAGTCGCGGAACTCGAGGTAGGGTCGGAGGTACGGATTCTTCTCACGCTTCTCCAGCGCCTTGGCGAGCGTTTCGACCGCTTGAGCGCGGAAGGTCTCGGCCTGCGTCGCATCCAGACGAGCAGTCAGATGCTGCGCTGCGGCCAACGCGCCCAGCGGAACCCAGGCTGTGTTCGCAGGCCCCTTGGACAGCTTCTCGTAAATGTCGCGTGCCTCCCGGAGCGTCTGAAGCCCGCTCGTCCGCGCCGCATCGACGGCTGTCCGGAATGGTTCCGCGTCGAACTGAAAGCGCGGGTCCGGGTTGATCTCGTTGAAGAGGCGTATGTGCTCGAGCAGGGCCTCGTTGCGTTCGACCCGCGATGCCTGGATGCGCGCCGCCAGGACACGGGCGGCGGCTTCCGCACTCTGGCCCACCTGTTCCAAGTACGGGTCTTTCAGCAGGGCATTGAGCCGCTCGTTGCGCCGGTTCGGGTCGCGATTCTGCTGGAGTTCGCGGGCGGCCCGGATCCAGTTCTGCGCCGCGCTCTGCGATTGTTTGAAGGCGCGAACGGCCGCCTCTGCGGCCTGAAGTGCTTCGGATTCCCGCTCGAACGCCTGTGCCGCCAACCCGGCGAGTTCCTCCGCGATTTCTTTTTGCTGCGCTTCGAGCGCAGCGACCTGCTCTTCGAACCGCTGCGCCTGCTCCTGGGCGCGCTGGCCGAGGGAGCGAACGTATTCCATTTGGTGTTCAAGCGAAACGTGTGCGGTCCCGTATCGCTGGGCGGCCTGCCGGGTGACTGCCAGTCTCTGCTGAAGCTCGGCTAGCCCCGACACCGGTTCCCCGCCTTCTACGGCAAACGTGTTCGGGTCGTCGCCGACGAGTACCGCACCGTGCCGTCCGCCGTAACGAAGCTCTTGCTCCTGCTCTTCCAGTTCTCGCACGCGGCGCGACAGTTCCGCGTAGCGGGCGCGATAGCTCTCAAACGCTTGGTCGTCCCCAGCCGGGAAGCCCGCCGTTTCGAGAGCTTCCAGCTCGCGGCGGGCGGCTTTCATTTCTTGTTCCGCCCGGGCCAGAGCCGCCTCGCGGGCCTGCACGTCCTCTTGGCGGGCGGCCAGCTCGCGCTCACTTTCGGTGCGACGCTGGCGTAGCTCGTCCAGATCGGCCGCCAAGCGGTCAAGAACGCCGCTCACGTCCAGGGCGCGGAAGTAGTCCGCGGTGCTGCGGACGACTTTCCATTCGGACGCTGCCTTGAGGAGGCGGGCTTGCAGTTCCTCCTGCTGCACACGCAGCATCTCGGCTTCCGCGAGCAGACCGGCGGCCCGCAAGTATTCGGCCGTCCCCAGGGTATGAGCCACGGACAAGGCGGACGAATCCAGCGTAGCGGCGGCCTGGGCGTCGCGCAGGGCAGCCTTCAAAAGGCTGTCGTTGTACTTGACCGCTTCGTCGAACGCCGTCAGACCCTGCATCAGGCCCGCCTTGCTCCGGGTAGGCAACTGGATCGTTGGTGCCGGCAGCCCCGCCTGTTGGGCGCGCTGCGCTGCCTCGGCCACCCACTTCTGCCACTCGACGCTCTGCTGGTTCCATTGCTCGGCCGCCCCCTCCACGCCGGCTTCCAGCGCGGCTTCGTCGGCGCGCAGCGCTGCCGTGTCCAGCCGGTTCTTAAGCCAGCCAAGCTCCGGACTGACGCGCGCAAGCTTTCTTCGAGCAAGCTCGGCCTGTTCCTGAGCCTGCAAGACCGTCTTGCGGGCCGTGGAGCCGAACAGGGGGGCGAGCACGCCCGCGGCCAGCAGCAAAGCGGCCACCACGATGCCGACTACGAGGGGCGTTCTCACGGGGCGCCTCCGAAATCGACCTTTGGCACGGCGGGCACGCTCAACCGTCCGGGCGCGCACGCCGAAAACGTCATTCTACGTCCCCCCGCGCTGCATGGGTAGCGCCCGCCGCGGGGCGTTGTTACTCAGTCGTCCTGGCGACCAGATCCGCCCAGTCTGTCCCGCCTGTCGCCCCGACAAGCTGTCCTGCCCGGTCCAGCACGAACACGAACGGGACTTCACGCACACCCNNGCTTCGAACGAACTCCGTCGCCCCACCCACGTCGATCGTGGCACTGCGGCCAAGTGATGCCGAGTTCGCGCACTGGCGTCCCGCATCTCCTCCTCAGTGCGGTCCAGGTTCACGCCGACCACGTGGATCGCGGGCTGCTGAATGCGGATACGCTCGACCTCCCGAACCCGCGCCCGGGCCTGCTCGTCAAACCCGGCCCACACGACGATCAGTACCGGATGACCCAGGTATTCCCGGGTATCGACGAGCTGCCCGTCTGGCGTGCGACACGCCAGCCAGAAAGGCCCGCCAACCGATTCCAGCCGATTCCACGTCCCCAGAACATCGCTCGTGGCCGCATGCTGGGGAAAGTATGTCCCGAGGTGCGCCACGGCGATCCGCATCGTTTCGCGATCGCCGCGCCGGGCGGCGGCCTCGAAGAGCAGGGTTGCCAGACGCGGCGCATGACGGCTGCGCGGGTAGCGCGACAGGTACTCGCGACAGGCGGCGTCGGAAAGTGCGTCGGGCGGGCTGACAGGTGCGGTCGTTGCTGACGGAGCGTGGTGGTCGGCGTCGGCGGCAAAGCGGCGGCACAGAAGGTCCCAGTAGGCGGCCTCTTCCTCCGCCGCCTGCGAAGGAGGGTTGCGCAACAGTTCCGCGACCCGGTTACGAAGAGCCGTCAATGAGCCGCCGCGCGCCGTACCGAGCGCGAACAAGGTGTTGAGTTCCAGGCCGACAGCCTCGTCGCGGTGCTGACCGCCCGGATACAGAGTCTGGTATAGCCGCAAGCGGTCGCACAGATCGACGGCGTGTCGGTGTGCTGACCCAGACGTGGGGCCGTGCCATGGGGTGGCTTCCAGCGCACGATGCAGAATGATGACCTGCTGCCAGAGTGCTTCTTCCGAGGTCAGCGTGGCTGGTCCGCCGGCCGGCTGGCTGGAGGCGGGGTGCACTCCGAGCAATCCGAGCAGCAGGGCCACTCCGAGGCGACGCGTTCGCATGGCAGTTCTTTGGTAGAGCGCGTGTTTGTCCATGGCGAGCGGCCCAGGCGCGATCCGGTCCTTACCAGAAGCTCCAGTCTCTTACGCGCAGCACAACAAGGTACAGAACGAGGTTCGTTACGCCGTGCAATAACACAAGGCACAGAATACTGCGTGTCCAGTAGAACACGCCGTTGAAGATCAACCAACAGGGGATGCTGACGATCCAGTTGTCGGGATGCTGGAGAGTGGACAGGAGGGCACTGCCGATACAGGCCCGCCACGCGAAGTGACCCAGCGGGAGGCGTTCGAAGTTATGCCAGTCGACGAGGGCCCGCAGCATGAAGGCCCGCCAGAACAATTCCTCGACGACGGGAACCGCCGAGCACGCCACGACGCAGCGCAGCAGCCACGTGGTCCAGAATAGGCGTGCCGCGCCCAGCTCGAGGCGCGGATCGGCCACGACCTTCTCGCCGGGGTAGAAGGGGAGACGGCCGGGCAGGCCGGCGGCGTCCGCCGCATACTGACCGACCACCCAGCCCCACGCCACCAACCCGCCACCCAGGATGGCGACGGGCCAGTGCGGTTTTCCCCACGGCGGCAGGTGGCGACGGAAAGCCCAGACGACCGCCAGCGAGAGGACTCCGCGCAGCGCGATACCCACTGGGTGCACCTCTGTCGGGAGCGCGTACGTGACTCCCAACAGGATCAGGTACGTCATGAAGGGCGCGACGAGTGGCAGGTCCGGCCGATCAGCAGCGAGCCGATCGAGACGCGCCAATATGGTGGATCGTGGCTGAGGCTTGGCGGGCATGCTCATTCCCAGTGCCGCGGTCGTTGTCAGACGGGGCACTATACCCGGTTGCATGGCAGCCAGCGACCGGGCAAGGTATCCTGCGCAGCGTCGTTTGTCCGACGGAGCCTTCGGCGACATCCGAGGCGCCGGTCGGGCGGCTAACCGCCGGCGTTGGAATCTGTCTACCGTGCAGGCAGTCCGGCTGTCCCGCTTCGGTGGATGGGGTGTGGCTCCGAGGGCGCGGCGGTCGGCTCAGAGTCTGAGATCCAAGACAGTCGGATCGCGAGAGGTCACAAGTCATGCGCAGAACGTCGTTACTCCTACTGGCGGCAGGCGCGCTGATGTGGGTGGCGGGAGCGGTGGCGGCCCAGGATGTCGTGAAGGAACAGAACAAGCTACTGGCCAAGCGGGCGGCGGAAGCGGACGCGTACCGGAAGCTGGCGGAGATCGTCTACGGGCTGCAAATCAACTCGCGTACTTACGTGCGGGATTTTGCAGCGGAAAACGACGAGATTCGCGGCGAGGTGGACAGCTTTATCAAAGGCATCCGCCTGGGGACGCCCCGGTGGTACGACGACGGATCGTGCGAGGTTCCGGCCGAGGTGACCGTGGCCAAGGTGGTCGAGGTCCTGCGGACTGCGCACGACCGCTACTACAAGGGCGAAGATATCAAGGTCAGCGATTTCGAATCGCTGACCCGGCGAATCGAGAAGGACGTGATCAAGGTGGTCGGCCAGGGAGCGCCGCGCCCAGACTTGCCTCCCGACCTGCCCCAAGGCGCGGAGGAGGTGTTGGGTCCGCCACCCGCGGAGGCGCCGCCGCCCGCGATCCCCGAAATCTGGCGCCAACTCGGCCCTGAGGGTGCCCGGGCACGCTTGATGGCGATTGAGGCCGCGCGGAAGGACGCCCAGCGGAAGCTGGCGGAACGTCTCAAGGGCCTGCGGCTGACGGCGCGGACGCAGGTGCGGGATTTTGTGACCGAAAGCGACGAGATTCGCGCCGAGCTCGACGCATTTCTCAAGGGGGCGGAGGAGGTCTCCACGTACCTGCACCACGATGAGCTGATCGCGGAGGTCACGCTGCGCGTGCCGACGGAGCAGGTCATCACGACGATCAAGCGTCTGCACAGTCGGCATTACAAGGATCACGACCCGGATGACACCCGCGGGCACGACGTGGAGCAGATCATCCGCACTGTCGTGAAGAAGGATTTCGAGGCTACCGGCATGGGCGTCCCGCCGCCCAAGTACATCCGCGCTTATGCCGAACGCGTGCAGTTGCCGGACTGGGCCAGCGAGTACATCAAGGCCGAAGGCCAGGGTACCGACCCGGAAATGGACACCGCCCAGGGGCGCCTGCGGGCCGCACGGGCGGCGGAGCTGGATGCCAAGCGCAAGCTGGCCGAGCAGCTCGGCGGGTTGCGCCTGCGCGGCGAAACGACGGTGCGTGACTTCGTCGCACAGCACGACGACCTGGAAGCGCTGGTGCAGGCGTTCATTGCGGATGCGGTCGTGCTCAAGACGGAGTTCACCGCGGACGCCGCGCGCGTGACCGTCGGTGTTCCCGGCATGCAGGTTTGGGGCTTGATCGACGCGCGGCAACGACGCGGCGCATCCCAGTAAGAGCGGTCGTCGTACCGCCTTCGCCCGAACAGCGCGCGGCGACGGGTGGCCCGAACCCCGGCAGAAGAGATGAGGAGCCACACATGACAAGGTGGGTATGAGCGTTTCGGCTGGCTGGTGTGCGTTCTGGCACTGGCCCTGCTGGTGAGCGGATGCGCCAAGCGGGAATACCGTAAAGTGCAGGTGCATGAAGAAACGCAGTACGGCGAGGTGGAAGAAGCACCGCGCGGCGAGATGATTGTCGAGTAGGCCGATTTCGGACGCCCCATGCGCAGCGCGTGGCTTGGGTGTCAACTCATCGTGCTCATGGCGGCGGGGCTGGGTTTCTGCGCGGAGCCGCCCGCAAGCGCTCCCGTCGAGTTGACGGCGGCGCAGCGCCGATCGCTCGAATTGGTCGCCCTGGGCAAGGCCCGGACGGAGCTGCTGCGGCGTGTGCGGGCGCTGCCGCTCGGGCGGGACGTCACCGTGGGTGACTGGGTGTCGTCCAGCGTGGAGCTGGATCGCGCAGTGCGGCTGTGGGTTCGTCAGCAGCCGCAACAGGGTCCGGCGCGCGTGTACAGCGACGGAGTCTGCGAGGTCGATGTGGCACTCGCCCCCGAGACGTTGCGCGACCAGATGTTGCGCTGGCTGGAAGACCACGGCGGGGGACCGCCGAAGCGTTCGGTGGACAGCGCGGCGGTACAGTCCGCGGCGAAGCGTTGGCCGACGTTGTGGGCGACCGGCAGCGCGGCGGTGTCCGAGCACCTCAGCGCGGACCGGCCTCCGGGCTGGGAGGATGTCAGCCGCACAGGGATGGAGCTGGCGCGGTCGGCGGCGGAAGCGGATGCGTGGCATGCGCTACTCGAAGAAGCCGGCCGGCTGAAGGTCACGCCGGCGCGCCGGCTGCGGGAGTTTCTCGATAGCGGGGACGCAGTGCGTGATGCCGTGCAGGCGGCTGTTCGCCGCGAAGGCGAGGTGACCGTCGAGTTCGAGCCTGACCAGGTGGCGGTGGCGACGGCGCGGATTGGGATGAAGGAGCTTCTGCGCATCCTGACACGCGTGCACCAGGAGCGGTACCAGGGAGAAGACTTCGCTGCGGCGGATTTCCGCGAGATGGTGTTGTTGGCCGGCCGCGACCGGTTGACCGGCATCGGGCTGGCGCCGCCGCCGGAGCGCTACGTGCTGCGAAGTCGCTACGGCTGGATCGAGTACGACACCCCGGCGTGGGCGGGAGAGGCGCGGACGGCGACCGGGCGCTTTTCTCTGGATGAGGGCGAGTCGCTCGAGCTGTCAGACCAGTATGAAGCCGCCCGGCTCGACGCGATTGACCGGCTTCGGCGGCTCATCGAGCGGTTGCCTGTTTCCTCAGACATCAGTGTACGAGAACTCCTTGGCTACCGGCAGGACCTCAAGGACGACGTGGTGCTGTTTTTGAGCGGCGCGCGCGTGGTGCGGCGGGAGAAGCTCCCGACGGGCGGTGTCCAGGTCGAGGTCGAGCTGCCGCTGCGGCGACTATGGGAAATCGTTCGGCGCGGGATGAAGCTGGAGGAGGTGGAGCCGCCGGCCGCGGGAGCGGAGTCGGCGGCGACGCGGCCGACGGCGCGAGAGGAGGGCCCATGAGGCGGACCGCTGTTGTTTTGTTCTGCGGGTTGCTGGGCGGGGTATTGCTGGCGCAGGATGCACCGCCCCCGGAGACACCCGAGGAGGCGAAGGTCGTCAAGGTGACGGCGGAAGGGTACAGCCGGGAGGACGCCCTAAAGCAGGCGCTGCGCAAGGCAGTGGAGCAAGGGGCGGGGGTACAGATTTCGGCCCATTCCAACGTGGAGAACTTTGCGCTGATCCGGGACACGATCTACAGTCGGGCGGCCGGGCTGGTGACCGAGTATAAGGTGCTGCGGGAGGCCGAAGGAGCAGGCGGTACTTGGGAGGTCACGATCGAGGCGACCGTGCGGCCCAGCACCGTGGCGCGCATGTGGGGCGAGGTGCAGAACGTTCTGGACCAGATCGGGCGGCCCAGGATCATGGTCTGGATCGACGAGAAGATCGATGGGCATCTCCAGGAGGAGTCCATCGTCGAGAACCGGATCGAGCAGTTGTTTCTCAAGGCCGGCTTCGATCTAGTGGAACGCAAGGCCGTCGAGGACCTCAAGCGCCGGGAAGCCGCCGACGCTCGCGACGAACAGGATGCGGCCAAGCTGGCGCGGCTGGCCAAGGATGCCGGCGCACACATCCTCGTTCGCGGTCTGGCAAGTGCCGACCGCGCGGGACTGCGGGATATCTACGGTGTGCCCGCCGCTTTCTATAACTGTAGTGTGCAAGCGAAGATCTACTACACAGACACCGGGCGGCTGCTGGTCAGCGAGTCCATTCCCGCCCGCGAGCGGGGCGTGCGATCGCATCACGACTACAGCCCGCAGGCCGCCCGGGCGGCGCTGGTCGCGGCAACCTTCCCGGAGTCCAACGAGCGTCGCGAACCCGTGCTGGCTCTCAAACTGCTCGACGCCGTGATGGAGCAGTGGTCCACGCAGCTTACGGCGGCGGGCGACATCGAGCTGGAAGTCGAGCGGTTGGACTTCAAGACCTACGTGGAGCTGAAGAAAGCCCTGGCCGGCCTGAACCCAGAACGCATCCGCTCGGTCGACGGCGACTTCTCGAAGGGGACCGGCCTGTACCGCATCAAAGCCCAGATGTCGGCACAGACGCTGGCGGAGCTGCTTACGGAGAAACCCTTTTCGAGCTGGATCGAAGTGCTGGATCTCAAGCCGAACCGGATCCAGGCCCGGGCGATAGGCAAGCCGGAAGAGTAGCTATCGGCACGGGTGCCGGATGGCCGCTGCTGCGGCTCGGTGCTACAGCAGGTCGCGTGGGGGAGCTACTTGGCGGACAGGGCGTGCAGAACCTGCTCGCGGCAGGCTTGCTGGGTCACCCCCAGACCGGTCAACGCACGCTGCGCCGTGCTCGAATCGTCGTGGAACAACGCCAACAGCAGGTGGGCGCTGCCGATATGCTGGGCTTCGAGCTGATCGGCAATGCTCATGGCCCGCTCGATGACGTCCCGGTAGTGCGGCGTCCCGGGTAGACGCCCGAACACCCAGGTGTCTTCCTTCGAGCGCTGGACAATCTCGTCCACCTTGGCTCGACCGCGTTCTTCGTCAACGCCGAGTCGGCTCAGCACGCGCGCGGCGACGTTGTCCTTGTGCCGCAGGATTGCCAGCAGGATGTGTTCGGTGCCGACGTATTCGAGCTCATGCTCATGCGCGATGTCGTTGGCCAGATCGATGATGGCCCGCGCTTCGGCATCGAGACGTCGCAGTGGCATTGGTCGCCCTCGTCCGGCAGCCGCCGGCTCCGCTCCCGTTCTTATACAGGATGACAGTCCCCCGGACAAGGTATCCGGGAGGAACCGCCGGGTTCGGTTCGGGCTGCCCCGACGGGCAAATGCGCACGGCCTGGTTGACCGGCCCGCAGCGGCCGGGCGCACGATGTGCTGCTCAATGGGCGCGTGGGTCGGTGGTCGGCAGACCCTCAAACAGCGCCGAACCGACGCGGACCAGCGTGGCGCCTTCTTCCACGGCAACCACGTAGTCTTGGCTCATGCCCATCGACAGATGACAGCAGGTCGCCGGCGCGCCGGCCGCCCGCAGCTCCGCCAGCATCTCGCGCGCCCGCCGGAAGTATGGTCGCGACGCCTCGGGGTCCGTGTTGTACGGCGTCATCGTCATCAGCCCGCGCAGACACAGGCGCGGACATTGAGCCACGGTCTGGACCAGGGCCGGAACCTCCGTCGGTGCGATCCCCGTCTTCGTCGCTTCGCCGGCGATATTGACCTCGATCAGCACGTCCACCTGCGCATCGCTGCGTTCGGCCTGCGTTTGCAACGCCAGTGCCAGCCGGGGGGAATCGAGGGAGTGCACGATGCGGGCGTACGGCAGGAGGTGTCGGATCTTGTTGCGTTGCAGGTGTCCGATCATATGCCAGCGCGGCAGCGGCGCGGGCGTGTCGTCCGGCCCCTCCGGCCAGCCGAACTGAAAGCCACCGAGTTCGGCCGCTCGGCGTACAAGTTGCTGGACGTGGTTTTCCGCGACGTCGGCCACGCCCGTGGCCAGCAGAGCCCGCACGACCTCGGTCGGGACGTACTTGGTGACGCCCACCAGGCGGACCGTCGCCGGGTCGCGGCCGGTGCGCCGACAAGCGGCGGCGATCTGCGCCCGCACGCGTGCGACGTTGGTGCGAAGCTGCGATTCCCAGTCGTCCGCGGGCATGCTTCTGGTCCTGAGGGCGGTGGGCAATCCAGCGCATCGGCGCGTGGAGCCGCCCCGGCCGCCATTCTATACTGTGCCCGATGAACGCCACACTCACCAGCCTGCTGTACCGGATCGGCGGCGACTTGCCGGCGGTCTTCGTCGAGCTGTTTCTGATCGGGCTGTGCGTGAACTGGTGTGCCAGCGTGCTGGAAGGGACGCGCGGCACGCGCCCCTTGCGCGGCGTACTGGTGATTCTGGTCGTGGCGACGCTGGTCGTACGCATCCTGGCGACGCAGTTTCAGTGGATGCGCCTGGAGCTGCTTTACCGATACGTCTTGACGGGGCTTACGCTCATCGCGCTGGTCGTGTTTCAACCCGAGCTACGCCGGGCCGTGATCCGCGTGGGTGAAGTACGCCTGCACCGCGGCCGCCGGCCGGAATCGCAACTGATCTCGGCGTTGGTCAAGTCCGCCGGATACCTCTCGCGGAACCGCTACGGGGCGTTGATTGCCATACAACGGAATGTGGACCTGACCGGCTGGGCCGAGAACGGGACGCTGATCAATGCGCAGGTATCTGCCAACCTGCTGAACACCATCTTCTACCCCGGCTCGCCGTTGCACGATCTGGGCGTGATCATCCGTGGCGATCGGGTGCTGGCGGCCAACTGTCAGTTTCCGTCGCCGGATAGCGACGAGATCGATGCCGCCCTGGGCAGTCGCCATCTGGCCGCGGTGGGCATGAGTTACGAGACCGATGCGCTGGTGTTGGTCGTTTCAGAGGAGACAGGCGTCATATCGCTGGCAGATAACGGGAAGCTGATTCGGTTCCTGACCTTGGACGACCTGGCGACGGAGCTGACCAACCGTTTGGGCGGCCCCGTTTCCGAAGTGGGCAGCTCGTCTCAGCGAGTCCGTGGGCAGGTCTGGCCGCGCGTGCGACGGATGCTCGTCGTGGTACCCTTGACGGGGGTCATCTGGTACCTGGCGGATCAGGCGACGTTCGCCTCGGCGACGATGAAAATCGACTTGGGCATACAGCACAGCGATCCGGCGCAGATTGTGGACGTGCTGGAGCCGCGGCCGCCTGCGGCCTTGGCGGGTGCGGGGCGGAGCCGACCGATGGACGCCCTGCACGTAGATCGTGCCTTGTTGGAGGCGACGCTGACCGGGCCGGCACGCGCGATTGACCAGGTGCGGAACCGGACAGCCGGCCAGCCGCTGAAGCTCAACTGGGTGCTGCGCGGGGCCGATGCGGACGTAGGACGACACGTGCTGCCAGCGGATCAGTTGAAGGAGCGGTTGGACGGGCTGCACGAGCTGCTGTCCTCGGGTCTCTCGGTGGCGGCGGGGTCCCTGCCGGGCTTGCAGTACCGGGTTGACCGACGGGCGACGCTGCGAATGCGTGTCGAGCCGGACGCCGGCGAGCGGTTGGTTGCGGTGCAGCGCGTTTCGCCACCGGAGACGGTGGCCGTCTTCCGGGTGGACGATCTGGAAAGGTATCTGGGAAAACGCGTGGAGTCCGCAGAGCTGGAGAACTGGGCGGGCGAGCGGGCCGTGCGGGCGCCGTTGGGCGACTTGGTCGCCGGGCTGGAGCCCGGTGAGGTACGTACTTTCGAGGTGCGCCTGGATGACAGCGTGGGCGGGGTCCGCGCAGCGGCCATGAATCCCGAGAGTGTGACCGTAACGCTGAGCGTGGTGGGTCAGCAGCGTACGATTCCCAACGTCGTGGTCCAGCTCTTTGTGAGTCCCGAAGTACGCGACCGGTACGAAGTGGAGAAGGTGGACTCGAACGAGTGGCGGATCGACGTGGAGGTTTCTGGCAAGGAAAAACCGCATTCGTAGCCTGACGCCGGCGGAGATACAGGCGTTCGTCCATGTGACCCCGGACATTCTGCCGGTCGGTCTGACGACCGAGAAGCAGCTGAGGGTTCTGGATGTGACGGTGTTGGCGCCGGAGGGTGTGCGGGTAGTTGCCGGTCGCCCCCGCACCGTCCGTGTAAACCTGGTTGCGCGGGTCGGGGTGGTGCCATGAAGCCAGTCGAGCCCCTTCAGGGAGGATCGCGTGTCCGTCGCCCGCGACCGATCACCATTCCGCTGCTGTACCTCGACGCCGACGTCGTCGTTGTGGACAAACCCCCGGGCGTGTTATCGGCGCCCGGTCGGGGGGACCATCCCTGTGTGCCGGCACTGCTGCGGAACCGGCCCGAGCTCGCGGACAATGCTGCCCTGCGGATCGTGCACCGGCTCGATCGGGACGCGAGCGGGGTCCAGTTGTACGCGCGCACGCTCGCGGCGCAGCGTGATCTGGTGCGGCAGTTTGCCCAGCGCGAGGTGGAGAAGGTCTATCTGGCCCTCGTGACGGGTTATGTGGCCGCGGACGGCGAAATCGACCTCGGGCTCGTCTTCGACAAGAGCCACAACCGGGTTCGCACGACGGCCACTGGCGGCAAACCCGCCCTGACGCGGTACCAGGTCGTCCAGCGCGTAGCAGGACATACGCTGCTCGAATGCCGCCCGCTGACCGGCCGACTGCATCAGATTCGTGCTCACCTGGCCGCCATCGGCCACCCGCTGGCCGTGGATCCGGACTATGGCGGCGGCCAGGCCGTGCTTTTGTCGAGCTACAAGGCTACCTACAAGCTCAATCGCCGGGGCGTGGAACGGCCGCTGATCGAGCGATTGACGCTGCACGCGGCGCGGCTGCGTTTTCGGCATCCGACGACGGGGGCCGAGATCGTCGTGGAGTCGCCACTGCCCAAGGACCTCCGGGCGACGCTCACACAGTTGGCGCGTCTGGTTTGAGTGCGCCGGAGCCGCGCCGGGGCCGGGCCTTGCGGGTGTTGAAAGTGTCTCGGGAAGCTTCGGCGGGTGACAGTATGGGTGAAGAACCGGATCCCCTTGGCTCCCGCGAACCCGACCGTTCGGAAGACGAGCCGGAGACACCAGAGAATGCCGACCGTCAGACCTTCTCGACGGGTGGCCCAGGCGCGATTCCTCCTCTCCGCTTGTCGGGACTGCCTGTGCCAGCACCCGATTGGCGCGCGGCCGGCCGGGAACTGGCGGCGGATGTGGGGGAAATCGTCACCGACTTGCAGCAAACCGTCGCGGGATTGGCGGCCCGCGAGCAGGAACTCCAACGGCGCGAGCGCGAAGTCGCTGAAGAGTATCGCCGCTTGCTGGACAAGGCCCGGGCGGCGGCTCGGGCAGAAATCGAGGCTGAATACCAGGCGTTGACGCGCGAGCGCGCGCTGCTCCAGGCTCGTGTGGTATCGCCAGAAGCAGTCCCCCGCGGGGTTCCCGAGCCAACGCGACGCTCGTGGCTACGAAGCACAATCTTGGCCGCAGTGGCGGGGACATTGGTCGCGGGCTGGTGGCTGGCAGGCAATCCGCCGCGATATCAGGTGTCCGTCGAATTGCTGGTAAGCGCCCCGCCGCCGACCTCGACACCCAGTGACGCCGGCGCCACTTGGGGGCGGCGCCTCTTGGCGGAGCACCGCGCTGACTTGTTGGACCCGCAGTGGCTGGCCAACGCGCCGCTGGCAGAGGATGTCCGCCGCGTGTGGTTTGAAAGCTGGGCACGCGGCCAGGGCCAAGTGGTCGTTGATGAAGAACAGATGGCTCTGCGGGTAGCCCTGGCGGGACCGAAGCCGGACGTATTGGAGCGCGCGTTGAAGGAAGTGAGCGCCCGGTACGCCGAACATGCCAACCAGGAGGGGCGCGACGCGCGCCTGCCCGCACAGTATCTGGAGCAGGTTCTCTGGCGCGATGAGCTTCGCGCTGCACTGGAAGACGCTCGGCGTAGGGAGAAGGAGTGCGCGGCGCGGCTGGCGGCTCTGCCGGAGTTGAAGGATCGGCCGACGCTCGCGCAGCGGGCGGATACGCTGCGGTCGGAGCTGACCGCGGCCGACGCCCGGCTCGAAACGGCGCGGGCCGGATTGACCACGCTGCTGGCACGCGATGACCCGCGTGGTGTGGTGGACGAAACCGCCGTCGAGGATGCGCTGCGCTCGGACCCCATGTATGCCGAGGACCGGCGGGAGCTGCACGCCTGCGCGCAGAAGTACCGCACGGAACTGACCGTCGCGCTGCTGCTCGTGGCGGAACCGCTCAAGGCGATGCAGAAGGTCCTGAACGAGTATGCTGCGGCGATCCGGGAGCAGCAGGACCTGCGTCCGTCCGCGGCGCTCGCGGCGATTTTGAACGCGTGTGCCGCGGACGTGACCGGTGCCGCGGAAGCACTCGCGACCTTCGTTGAGGCGTGGCGTCTGCGCGTCGCGGAGGTGCAGCAGGCGGAGCTCTCGCCAGAGCGGGTCGAGACGGTCGCGCCGGAGCTGGTGCAACGGCAGGGGGAGGCCGCGCGCGCCGTGCAGGATTTTGCGCGCGAGGCGGCGGCGGCCCTCGGTGCCAATGGCGAACGGCTCAGCCAGATCGTCGGCGGTGGCAGCACGCGCGAGGTCGTCGTGGGCGCCTCGCTCCGCGGTCATCACAGCACTTGGAGTGCTGCGGTCGAGGCTCTTACCGCCGCCGCGGCGCGGACTACGCTCAACGGGAACGTCGAGCTGGAAGCGCTGGAGCGGCAGTTACGCGGCGTTTTGACACGGCTCCACCAGCGCCGCGAGTTCGTTCAGCAGCGATTACAGGTGGAGGCGGATCGTATTGCGCGCGAACAGCACGCCGAACAGGTTGCCGCCGCGCGGGTCCGCGTCCGTGAGCTTGAGGGGGAGCGGGAGAAGATCATCGCGGCCATCCTGGATGTGCTGACCGAGGCGCGGGGTGCGGATGAGGTCGCAGCCCAGCGGGCCGAACTGGAGGCCGGGCGGGCTCAGGCCCGTATGGAGATTGAGCGGCTTGCGCGCCAATTGGGCACCGTCGAAGAGAGGTTGGCGGCGGCTGGGCAGTGGGCGACCCGACGGGACCGTGTCGAAGTGGGCCGGATACAGACGGCGGCGCTACCGGAGGCCCGCTATCGGAAGGCCGTCGTGTTGGGGCTTGGCGCGGGAGCTGTGGCGTGGCTCATGTGTTTCCTGATGGTATCACGCTGGCCGCGTCGTGCGCCGCCGGTCGGCGTTGCCGCGAACGCAGAGGAGGCCGCCGCAACGGAGCAATGAGCACAGCAGATGACGCCCGCCACGCTGGTCGTGAGCACGCTGGCCCGCCGCACGTCCGGTAATCACGGCCGCAGGGCTTGGAGTTTCTGCCGTGCAGGCGCGTAGTCCGGCTTGATTTGCACGGCCTTTTCCAGCAGACCGACGGCCTGCGTGGTCTGGCCGCGAGCCAACAGATTCAGCGCGGCGTTGTAGAGGGCCTCTACCTGCTGCGGGTTGAGTTCCAGTGCCCGCCGGTAGTGCTCGAGTGCCTCGTCCGGGCGGCCGAGATCGTCCAGCGCCGCACCCAGGTTGACGTGTGCCTCGGGCCAGCGCGGGGCCAGCTCGACGGCTTGGCGGTACGCGGCGGCCGCGTCCGCTAATCGGCCGGCGCGGTGTAACGCGGCGGCGTAGTTGTAGTACATGGCCGCGCTGAGGCGGCCCGACTTGACGGCGATCGCATACTCGCGCAACGCCTCGTCCGTTTGCCCACGCTCATCCAGCAGACGCGCGATCTCCGCGCGCGCCTCCGAGAATTCGGGTGCGACCAGCAGCGCTGCCCGCAACTCGGCGATCGCCGAGTCAACATCGCCCTGTCGCCGAAACGCAGCGGCCCGCCCGGCGTGCCAGAGGGCCTTATCTGGCCGATAGGCCACCCACGGAACGCTGGCCAGACCGTACGCCGCCGCACCGGCCACGGTCCACGCGCCGACGGCCCGCCAGCGCCGTGCATTCACCGCACGAAGGACGTGCGCCACACCCGCTCCGGCCAACACACACAGCACCGCGGAGACCGGTACGCGAAAGCGCTCCGCCACGAGAAAAGGCAGGAACGACGCGAAGTACGTGCCGGCGAACAGCCAGAGAAGCGCCATCGTGCGGCGTGCGGGGTCGCTGCGCTGCTGGTCGCGGGGCGACGCGGCCCGGTGACGTCGCCCGGCCGGCAGTGTCAGCAGCAGGAGAAGCGCGAGGGTGAACAAGAGTGGAAAGCCTGGCAGGTAACGCAGCAGCGGAGAATTCTGCCGATCGTAATGGATTTCTTTGTTATTGGAGACCACTGCCGGGCCCCAGAAGAGCAGGGCGCGCCGCCCGG
>Ga0067045_1027407_pt1 | contig 160897 bp, 127 predicted proteins | sample TerdegcTABiofilm_FD_59184 | JGI IMG/M metagenome (GOLD analysis project Ga0067045, IMG submission 59184) | Combined Assembly of (Gp0054472, Gp0054536) Wastewater bioreactor microbial communities from Singapore -Terephthalate degrading... | reverse complement strand
TGCAAATGAAGAGGAGAGAATGGTTCAAAGGTCTTTGGAGTTCAACTGAATTAATGAGTTGGCCTTTCCTTGTGCCTTCATAATCCTAATGACGGATCTGGGATAAAAAAGGGCATCCACCCACCGATGCCCTTTTTTGCTGCTAAATCAGAGTATTTGGGTTACTTTTTTTCGCCTAAATGATTGGCAAGAAATTTCTCCATGGCTTCATAAAATTCAAATTGATTTTCTTCATTCCTGAATCCATGTCCCTCATTATCTTTTACAATATACTCTACTTCTATTCCCCTGGATTTGAGGGCTTCAACCATCTGATCCGACTCGGCTTTATTTACCCTTGGGTCGTTGGCACCCTGAGCAATAAGCAAAGGCGTTTTAATTTTGTCGGCATTCAAAGACGGTGAATTCTGTGCCATCATCAGGCTATCCTTCTGTGGATGACCAACCATCTCGTACATCATTTCCAGGTAAGGCTTCCAGTATGGGGGTATAGTTTTCAAGAAAGTAAATAAATTGCTTACGCCAACATAATCAACAGCTGCAGCGTAGAGTTCAGGGTCTTTTACAATGCCTTGAAGAGTGGCATATCCGCCATAACTTGCGCCATAGATGGCGATACGTTTCGGATCAGCTATTCCTTGGTCGATGAGCCATTTTACACCATCGGTAATATCTTCCTGCATGGTTTGTCCCCACTGCTTGAACGACTTCATCCAAAAGTCTTTTCCAAAACCGGTAGAGCCACGGAAATTGATTTGAAGCACAGCATAGCCGCGATTTGCCAAAAATTGCACTTCGGGATTGAACCCCCAACTATCGCGTGCCCAGGGTCCACCATGGGGATTTACAACCACAGGAAGATTACGAGCATTATCCATCGTATATCCTTTAGGAAGGGTGAGGTATCCACGAATTTTCAGTCCATCCCTGCTGGCAAATTCTATGGGATTTACACTTGCCATATTCTCCTCGTTAAGCCAGGGGCTTACATCAGCAAGCTTATCAATTTTCCCCGAAGCCACATCGTATATATAATAAGCCCCTAAAGATTTATCACTATAGGTCCTGACGATAAAACGGTCTTCATTTCGGGTGGATGAAGTAAAAGCGATTTCGTATCCGGGCAAAGCTGCTTTTACTTTCTCGTAATTGCCTTTGAAAACTTCGTCGAAGAAATAATACTCAGTTTTAAAACTTTCGAAAGACGCAAAAGTTAGTACCTTCCTTTTCCTAGAGTACGAAAGGGCATCGACATCAAATTCAGGGTTTTCGAAAAGCACTTTAACTTCTTTTGCTGTTGCAGGGTCAAATTCGGCTATCACCGTTTTGTCGCGCCCCAGGTTGGTCGAAACATATAAATTTTTATTGTCAAAAGTGAAAAAATGAGGGCTAAGCTGATCTTTAAAACTTGTAGTGATAACCTCTTTGAAAGGCTGGTTTTCAGTTTCACGATAAAGCAATACGGAGCTTATTCCATCGGGGGCCATGGCCGAGGCTGCCCGCAATTTTCCCTCGTGGTCGGTCAGCCAACCCACAATATTTCCGGGATTCTCCCCGATGAGGTCGAGTTTCCCTGAAATTATGTTGAGCCTGTAGGCATCAAAAACCTCAGGATTGCGTTTATTTAAACCAATAATAACATGCTCGGGGTCATCCTCCAGGTCATCAATAATCTGGGTCCTAACGCCGGGAAAATCAGTAAGACAAATGAGATTAGTTCCGTCCACATTTACTCCATAAAGCTTGTAATTCTCGTCTCCTCCGTTGTCTTTCAGAAAAAGAAGGCGATCACCGCTGGCCCAAAAATAGCCTGCAATATCACGATCGGTTTCGGAGGTAAGCCTAATGGACGAGTCACTGCCGATTGCCTGAACGAAAATATTAAGTCTGTTTTCGTACGGTGCCAGCCATGAATAATATTTTCCGTCGGGCGAAATCCTGTAACTGGTTTTCTCAGGATTGCGGAAGAAATCCTTTAGCGGAATCAGAGGTGCTTTTTCAATTTTCGATGAGTTGCATGACATGACCAAAAAGATTAGACCTAACAAAACAACCCAAATGCCATAGTGTTTGATTGCTTTCATTTCAGATGGTTTTATGTTTGGAAAAAGTTTGACGAAGGTAGTTCATAAAAGTTACTCTGCAATCGTTTTCGAAACAGAATAGCCTGTATGTACTTACAACAAAATCAGAATCAATTATTTGGGAAAATTTAATCAGGCATTATATTTAAATATTCGTCAAATGTAATTTTATAAATATATCAAAATCAATGCATTTTGCATTAATTTAACTTTTTTTAACAAAAAATAAGACCTACCTTTGCGGCAAAATTCAAAATACCTGCTTAAAAATGGAAATCACTCATATTGAACACATTGGCATTGCCGTTAAAAGCATTGAAGAAAGTCTTCCTTACTGGGAAGGTGTATTAGGTTTAAAGTGCTACGCAGTAGAAGAGGTTAAGGATCAAAAAGTAAAGACCGCCTTTTTCATGGTCGGGCAGACCAAAATCGAATTATTGGAGTCAACTGATCCGGAAGGCCCCATTGGCAAATTTATCGAGAAGAAAGGTGAAGGCATTCACCATATAGCCTTTGCTACAAAAAACATTGAAGGGGCGCTTGAAGAAGCTGCAAGCAAAGGCATACAACTCATCGACAAGAGCCCCAGGCTGGGAGCCGAAGGCTTACATATCGCCTTCCTTCACCCTAAATCGACTGGTGGTGTATTGACAGAACTATGTGAAAACAAACAAAAATAACTCAAAATCATGGCAATAGAGGATAAAATTAAAGACTTGCTCGAGAGGCGAGAAAAAGCTTTTCTGGGAGGGGGGCAAAAGCGTATTGATGCCCAGCATGCCAAGGGCAAACTTACTGCACGCGAACGAATAGAATTATTGCTTGATGAAGGCAGCTTCGAGGAATTCGATATGTTCGTCACCCACCGTTGCACCGATTTTGGACTGCAGGACCAACAATATTTGTCCGACGGGGTTATTACAGGTCATGGTACCATCGATGGACGGGTGGTTTATGTCTTCTCTCAAGATTTTACAGTATTTGGCGGTTCTCTTTCAGAATCTTTTGCAAATAAAATATGCAAGGTGATGGACCAAGCCATGAAGGTGGGAGCACCTGTAATCGGCATCAACGACAGTGGCGGAGCACGCATTCAGGAAGGCGTATTAAGTTTGGCCGGCTATGCAGAGATCTTTGAGCGCAACATACTTGCTTCCGGCGTTATTCCTCAGATTTCCGCCATCTTTGGCCCTTGCGCAGGAGGTGCAGTATACTCACCCGCCCTCACCGACTTTATCATTATGAGCAAAAACACCAGTTATATGTTTGTGACTGGCCCCAAAGTAGTTAAAACCGTTACGGGTGAGGTGGTAACAGAGGAGGAGCTTGGAGGAGCCATGGTTCATGGAGCCAAATCAGGGGTTACTCATTTTGTAGCCGACGACGAGAGAGAGGGTATTTTACTGATTCGCAAATTGTTAAGCTATCTACCCCAAAACAATCTCGAAGATCCCCCAACAATTCCCAATACCGATCCCATCGACCGGCTCGACGATGCTCTTAATTACATCATTCCTGATAATCCCAACAAACCTTACGATGTAAAAGACATCATTCACAGCCTGGCCGATAACAACGAGTTTCTTGAAATTCAGAGGCATTATGCCCCCAATATCGTTACCGGATTTGCCCGTTTCAATGGAATGTCGGTAGGTATTGTTGCAAACCAGCCGAATTATCTTGCAGGTGTGCTCGATATCAATGCTTCCAGAAAAGCGGCACGTTTTGTTCGTTTCTGCGATGCTTTCAACATTCCAATCCTTACACTGGTGGATGTTCCAGGCTTCCTTCCGGGTACTGCACAGGAATATGGTGGTATAATCATACACGGAGCCAAACTGCTCTATGCCTACGGCGAAGCTACTGTACCCAAGGTAACGGTTATTTTACGCAAAGCTTATGGTGGTGCCTACGACGTGATGAGCTCAAAACACTTGCGGGGTGATATCAATTATGCCTGGCCCTCAGCCGAAATTGCAGTTATGGGACCCAAGGGTGCCATTGAGATTCTTCACAGCAAGAAAATACAGGAAATCACTGACCCTGCTGAGAAAGAAGCTTATATCCTAAAGGCTGAAGAAGAATACAAGGAGAAATTTGCCAATCCATACAATGCAGCCAAATACGGATTTATTGACGATGTAATTGAACCCCGCAATACAAGGTTCAGAATTATCCGGGCCTTCCAAACGCTGGCTACCAAAAAAGATGTCAATCCGCCTAAAAAACATTCTAATCTCCCGTTATAAAATAAATACCCATGTCGAAGCAGAAACTGTTCATTTTGGCGTTGATCATCTTTCCGCTGCTTGGGTACAGCCAAAAAAACAAGTCATTGTTAATTAATGAGATTCTTATACTGAACGACTCTAATTATATCGATGACTTTGGCGAACGCAACGGATGGATTGAGATCTTTAACGCTTCATACGCACCCGTCGATATTGGTGGAATGTATTTGACAAACGATTTGCAAAATCCGCGTAAATATAAGATCCCCAAGGGTGATCCCAGAACCATAATTCCACCCCGCAGCTATATTGTTTTTTACGCTAACAATAAACCCACCCATGGAATTCTTCATTTGAACTTTGAGCTGAAAAATTCTAAACTGGTGGCATTGTTTGAATCGAATGGCAAAAAGTTGGTAGACAAGATGATGATTCCTGCTGACGCAAAACCCGATATTAGCTATGGAAGGCTTGAGGATGGAGGAACAGAGCTTGGTTTTCTGAAAAAAACCACACCTAAGGCTACCAATATCACTGAAGAGAAGGAGACTTCTGCCGAGAAATTTGGCAAACTCGATCCCTTTGGCATTGCTATGGCCATAATTGCCATGTCGGTTGTATTCTCATCATTAGCCCTTCTGAGCTTAATTTTCAGAAACATCAACAAAGTTTATAACCTTAATATCAAGGCCATATTCAAACGCCGGAGGGAAGAAGAACCACAAGCAGAAGCCCAGGAAGAAGGAATCCCGGGAGAGGTTGCAGCTGCCATTGCGCTTGCCCTTCACATGTATCAGCAGCAAATTCATGACAACGAAACCACGGTATTGACAATACAACGGGTTTCCCGCCTCTACTCTCCCTGGAGTTCGAAAATTTATGGTTTACGTCAGACCCCCAGATAAACCCAAAATCAAACAACTATGAAAAAATTCAAATTCAAAATACACGGCAATCAGTACGAAGCTGAAATAATAAATATCGAGGATAATATTGCCACTATTGAGATTAATGGAACAACTTACACCGTAGAGGTGGATAAAGACCTAACGCCCACGAAAACTCCCAAATTGGTGAGAAGTGTGGCAGTTCCAACCACTGACACACATCCGGCTACATCAAAAACCAGTACCCCAGGAACGCCCAAGGGTGCCGGATTTATTAAATCACCCCTTCCGGGCACTGTTCTCGAAGTCCTTGTAAAAGAGGGCGACCATGTGAAAATTGGTCAAAGAGTGCTCCTGCTTGAAGCCATGAAGATGGAAAACAATATCGATTCAGATAAGGAAGGACGCGTGGTGAAAATTCACAAACACAAAGGCGATCCGGTAATGGAAGGTGATATTTTAATCGAAATAGGAGAATAACATATGATTGCGAGCGAAAGTTTTATTGGGTTTATCCTGGAACATTTGCAGCAATTCTTTGGTTACACAGCTTTTGCCAATGTAACAGCAGGCCACCTGATTATGATATTGGTTGGGTTGCTGTTTATATATCTTGCCATTACCAAAGAATACGAGCCATTGTTATTGGTTCCAATAGGATTTGGAATAATTGTAGGAAATATTCCTTTCTATCCGGGGTTGAAAATTGGGATATATGAATCGGGTAGTGTGCTCAATTACTTGTATTTCGGAGTTATTCAGGGGGTATATCCTCCTCTTATTTTCCTGGGAATTGGAGCGATGACTGATTTTTCGGCACTTTTGTCTAATCCCCGGCTCATTCTTATTGGTGCAGCCGCCCAGCTGGGTATTTTTGGGGCTTATATGGCAGCCCTGGGGCTGGGGTTTAGCCCTAGCGAAGCAGGAGCAATAGGCATTATTGGCGGAGCAGATGGCCCAACCGCTATATTTCTGTCTTCCAAATTGGCCCCCGACCTTATGGGAGCTATAGCTATTTCAGCTTATTCATACATGGCCCTTGTTCCTGTTATCCAGCCCCCTATCATGCGACTGCTAACTACACCCCGTGAAAGGGTTATTCGGATGAAACCCCCTCGCGTGGTCTCGAAAACCGAAAAAATAATGTTTCCTATTCTGGGTATGCTGCTTACTACTTTTATTGTCCCTTCAGGCCTTCCCCTGCTTGGTATGTTGTTTTTCGGCAATCTGCTTAAAGAAAGTGGTGTAACCAAACGTCTGGCCGACACAGCAAAAGGCCCGCTTATCGACATCGTTACCATCCTTATCGGGCTGACTGTGGGCGCTTCGACTCAAGCCACCAACTTTCTTAATCCAAAATCAATAGGAATATTCGCCCTGGGTGCTTTCTCATTTATGATTGCGACTGCAGGTGGAGTTTTGTTTGTTAAGTTTATCAACCTGTTTCTGAAACCTGAAAACAAAATAAATCCATTGATTGGTAATGCCGGTGTTTCGGCAGTTCCTGACAGCGCAAGAGTATCGCAAGTGATAGGGCTCGAATACGACAAAACTAATCATCTCCTCATGCATGCCATGGGGCCCAATGTTGCCGGCGTAATCGGAAGTGCCGTTGCCGCCGGTATTCTCTTAAGCTTCCTTGCATAAAAAACATTTGACACCAAACCTTTAAGCCGGAGTTTTTCTCCGGCTTTTTTATAAAGTATTTATTTTCGCAACAAAAAACTACTCTATGCTCATTATTGGAATAGCTGGTGGCTCTGGCTCAGGAAAAACCACTGTAGTAAAAAAAATCATCAACCTCCTCCCTCATGACGCCGTATCTGTTCTTTATCAAGACGCGTATTACTACGATAATGGTCACCTGAGCGCTGAAGAAAGACAAAAAATCAACTTCGACCATCCCTCTGCCATTGAATTTTCATTACTCAACAATCATATTGACAGGTTGCTTATGGGAGAAACCATACCCATGCCTATTTATAGTTATGTAACCTGTTCCAGGGCCAAAGAAACCATCACGGTTTATCCCCGTAAGGTCATTATAGTAGAGGGCATATTAATTTTTACAGACCCGGAACTGCGCAGCCGGCTTAATGTAAAAGTATTCGTTGATGCTGCCCCCGATGACCGCCTTATGCGCATCATCCAACGAGATATGATCGAAAGAGGCCGCTCGCTTCAACAAGCCATCGACCACTATGCACAATTTGTAAAACCCATGCACGAGCAGTTTATTGAGCCAACCAAACGATTTGCCGACCTCATTGTTCCTCAGGGAGGAGAAAATCACGTAGCCATTAATATTTTAACGGCACAGATTAAAGAAAAGCTGGGGCTCTGATGAAGTTCAAAGCCTCTGTTTTAATTCCTTTGTTCTCCTTATGCTGGCTATCTCAGTCGTGCACCCCTGAGCCCATGTTCGACGACTGGCAAAAAACTCAAATTTTAACAACAGAACCTCTTCGGGGACTGTATTTCTTAAATTCTGATACGGGTTTTATTTGGGGAGGAAGAAAAAACCAATCCGGATTTATAAGCAGAACAACCAATGGAGGACAAACCTGGAACTCCGTATGGGAAAGTTCATCCAAATGCGTTTATACACTAGGATTTACTAAAACAGGCAAAGGTATTGCCGGTGGCGACAGTCTTTTTATGCTTCAAAGCCACAACAATGGCGATTCATGGTTCTTTTATTGGTTGGCCGATAGTGTACCCATGCATTCTTTCAATCGACCTGCTTTCCGAAGCATTGCATCCATAGAAAAAACAATTGTTATGACTGCAGGCGAAAATTTCAAAAAGGGAGTATTATATTTCTCAAATGATAACGCAAAAACATGGTCGTATAAGTTTTACTCCAATGAATTAGCCGATGTAGCATTTCTTGGCGATAGTTTGGGTTTGGTTGTGGGTAATGGACTTATGTTATACATCAGGGCATCTGTGAACTTTCAACCCCAGATATTACCCTTCCAGGGCGATTTCTGGACCGATGCCACACCCTGGCAAAACGGATTTCTTATTACCGCCCGAAGTTCATCCATATACTTCTTTGATCCTCTGAACCTTTCTTTAAAAAAAATTAGAAAAAACGGCTTTTTCCCCGGTGACTCACCTGCCTTGAATTCAATCTCATCCTTTCACGAAATTATCATTGCCGGCGGAGATCAGGGATATTTTTGCTGGTCAGGCAATGGAGGTATTTCATGGAATTCTTCAACCTTACCCGAATACCAGGATATCCGACAGGTTGAAATTAAAAACGGCTTTATCTGGTTTGTGACCTCAGCCGGAGTACTCTACCAACTGCCACTACAAAAGATAAAGCCGCTCAATTAAACGGGAAATGTTTTTATCGAACTTTGAAACTCGTCTCTCCCACTATGTTATTGTCGAGGTAAACGGCCACCTGATAAGTACCAGAGATGAATTTTTCCTGTAAGGGTAACTTGTTGTAATCGATACACATCTTGGTGGCTTTGTTTTGATACTCAAGTACGGCACTGCTGCTATACTGCAATTGTTCTCCTTTAAACATAAAGGAATATTCATCTCCCCTGCCTTTCATAAGAACATTGCCGTTGGGATCAGCAATTCTTACATAAAAAGTCTTTGTGCCGGGTTTTGCGAGCTTATTTTCGGCTACAATAAAGCAAACTCTGATCTTTTCGATGCGCTTGCCCTTATCCGTAGCTTCTTCACGACCACCACTTCTTTCCCGCAGAGTTTCGGCTGTAAGGCTATAAATAGTGAGGGAAGAACCTTCTTCAATCTTTGTGGCAAGTTGTTCCTTTTCTTTTACAAGTTGTTGTGCCCTGCGTTGTTCCTGGGCAATTTCTTCACGCATCTGCTGATTTTCTTCCTTAAGCTGGCGATTTACTGTATATAAACTGTCCATCTGTCGCAAATAGGATTGGGCAATGCCTCTCAGGCGGTCAAGCTTCTTGACAACTTTTACGTATTCCCACTTGGTATCCAGAAGTTTTTTAATTTCTACGGCATTAGCCTGAATAATACTATCCTTAACCTTTAGGCTATCGGCTAAATCACCATATTCGGCTTTAATCTTTTCGTGCTCGGCCATCAATGAGTCAAGTTCTTGTCTCAGTTGGGTTTTTTCCTGCTCCGCTTTTTTCGTAATGGTGTTTAGCTCCGAACGGGTACTTATCCACATCCATCCGAAAAACAAAGCGAGTACTAACAGAACTATCCCGGCAATTTTAAAACCATTTCCTTTGTTTTCCATATTTTCAGCCATGATAAAGTTTTATTTATGAATTTTTTTTACTAATCTTCTTGCTTTTGGATGCAAAATTACGAAATATAAAGGCTATTCAAGAAAACTCAGTAAGGCTGGTGTTTCACCTGAAAATCTTCAGGCAAGGAATATCTCTCAACGCCCTCAAATTCAATTACTTTATTATAATAATCGACAGGATAACCCGCCTCAACCGGAACTCCAGTTGCATCTTTTACATACCCATCGTTGTATTTTGTAAACAGATAAAGCGCAAGATTTCTCCATTGGTCAACCACAAAATCGCCACAAGCTGTTGAGTAATCCGTAAGAAAATTCACCCTATCCTTATATTGCAGATTTAGCGCCATATTTTCTATCGAATCCTGGCGAACCAGAAATACACTTTCAATTTCACTTTGCTTTTGCCTGACTTCGGCAGAAATGTCAGAAAACCTTAGATTGGCATAATTAGATACTATATTAAATACCCACCAGGCCGATTCCCACGAAAATTTACGGAGGCTACCCGATGCAAAGGCGTGCGGAACCGATGCATTATGGCAATAAATTGGAAAATAACATGTAAACCAGGTGTCGTCGACACCAAACCAAACAACCCCTCCGATTTCGTTGGGCAATTGATTGCGGGCTTGAGCCACGAAAGAAAAAGCGGTATTGAAGGTAGAAATAGGCCGTTCCCAGGCACAAGTCAGAGTATCGGCTTTCCATTGCAATGGTCGGTTGCGATTGGGGTTTCCAAAAGGCCCGGCTGCAACGCCGACCGTTAAGTCAAAAGGAGTACCTTCGTAATGGTCACGTAAAAGTTCAAAAACATCCTGAAGGCCTAAGGGTTTGTCGGGGAAAATCCACAAAGGATATCGTTCAGCACCCTTAACTCCTCTATGGTAATCAGGGCTTAAATTAAGCGAAGGGGCAGCCCGGCGAAACATACTCCATACTCTCGTTTCACAATACCTGAGGGTGGCCGGTGTTGCCGGACAATACACATCGTTGAAACGAAATACCCCATCCTTTTTCGGATCGTAGTAACCTTTTTCTGTCGCAAATCGAATGACATTCTTCGAATAAAGACAATTCTGTGGATCATTCAATGGAAACTCGCCTATTCGGGCACGATTGGCGTGGGCTGAGACAGCTCCATCGGGAATTCTCATAGCTACCCATACGGCTCCTTTTCCTCCGGTCCCAGTCCCGACAATCTCCAAAATCCATGCTTCATTCGGATCAATAATTGAAATAGATTCCCCTTCACTAGCGTATCCATACTGTTCAACAAGATCAGTAATTACTTTAATGGCTTCTCTGGCTGTTTTGGCTCTGAGCAAAGCCAACTCCATCAGATGCCAATACTCCAGAAATGCACTTTTATTCCACAGCTCAAGCCTTCCGGTAAAAGTTGTCTCACCAATGGCAACCTGATATTCATTCATGTGAAAACCAATGATGCCATAGGTATGCCTCACTTGTGCTATTTTACCTTTTATCCCATACCGACTGGTAAATTCAACGCTATCTCCCGCCGGATAATCCATGGCCGAACGGGTAAATATCCGATAAATATATTCCGCGTCGTTAGTATAGCCCAGCATTGTGCTCCCATTCGTGGAAGCTCCCCGGGTAACAATAAGATTGGTGCAAGCATAGCCCGTTTGCAGATGTAATATTGCTATTAAAATAAAACCTAAAATGAATCGCATATCCAGATTACTGTTAATTGAAAGTAAAATTAAACAGTTTTCCAGAAGCTTGATAAAAAAAAGCCACCCAAACGGGTGGCCTGCAAGCACAAGAGTTAGGAATTAATGAAACAGGAATCTTAGTTCTTAATGATTCCCATTTCTTTTCCGACTTTGGTAAAAGCTGCAATAGCTTTATCCAGATGTTCTTTTTCGTGGGCGGCCGAAATCTGTACCCGGATTCGGGCCTGACCTTTGGGCACCACAGGATAGTAAAATCCGATAACATAAATTCCTTCGTCGAGAAGGCGGGCAGCAAAATCCTGCGAAAGCTTAGCATCATAAAGCATCACAGCAATTATAGCGCTTTGCGTAGGCTTTATATCGAAACCTATCTCCGACATCTTTTTGCTAAAATAAGCCGTATTTGCATGAAGCTTATCCTGAAGCTCGTTGGTTTCGGCCATCATTTCAAACATTTTAATACCGGCTGCAGCAACCATGGGTGGCAGAGAATTGCTAAACAGGTAAGGTCTTGAGCGCTGGCGAAGCATATCGATAATTTCTTTTTTCCCGGTAGTAAAACCACCAATTGCACCGCCAAAAGCCTTACCCAGCGTACCGGTAATTATTTCAATCTTTCCTTTTAATTTGTAAAGCTCGGTAACACCTCGGCCTGTTTCTCCTACGACACCGGCTGAATGCGATTCATCCACCATAACCATGGCGTCGTATTTCTCGGCAAGTTCATAAATCTTGTCAAGCGGAGCTACGTTACCGTCCATACTGAAAACACCATCGGTAACGATCAGACGATGACGCTGAGCCTGTGCTTCTTTAAGCCTTTCTTCAAGCTCGTTCATATCGGCATTGGCATAACGATACCTGACAGCTTTACAAAGCCTTACACCGTCAATAATAGATGCATGGTTGAGAGCATCGCTGATAATGGCATCTTCTTCTCCCAAAAGCGGTTCGAAAACACCACCGTTGGCATCAAAGCAGGCTGCATAAAGAATGGTATCTTCAGTACCAAAAAACTCGGCAATTTTAGCCTCCAGTTTTTTGTGAAGATCGGTAGTACCACAAATAAACCTAACCGACGACATTCCATAGCCATGCGACTCGAAGGCTGCCTTAGCTGCCTCAATTAACTTGGGATTATTGGAAAGCCCCAGGTAGTTGTTGGCACAAAAATTCAATACTTTTTGCCCTGTATTCAAAGTGATTTCCGCACCCTGAGGGCTAACAATGATGCGTTCGTTTTTGTAAAGGCCGGCTTCCTTAATGGAATGAAGCTCTTTCTGCAGATACTCTTGAAATTTTTTATACATGTTGAATTCTTTTTAGGGATTATTTTTCCGGATTTTCAAGTGCGGCAAAATTATCAAATTAAGCTGTTAGTTCCCTAACAAAACCATATTTAAAACAAAATTTCAGCAAACGTTTGCAAGCGATTCCCCAATTTATTGGCAGCCCGGCAAAATTCCCTTACTTTTGCCGCAAATTTGTTAACACACTAACAACAACAAAAACTTAAATATCAAACACATGAAAAAAATATTGGTAATAGGTTCTACAGGCCAAATCGGTTCGGAACTTACCCTGGAGCTTCGTAAAGAATTTGGCGCGGAAAATGTAATTGCAGGAATCCGTAAAACCGCTCCCTCTCCAAAGCTTACCGAAACAGGCCCCTGCGAAGTAGTTGACGCTACTGACAGAGCCCAACTGGAGGCAGTAGTAAAAAAGCACAACATTGACGCGATAGTTAACATGGCGGCCATTCTCTCAGCAACGGGAGAAAAAGATCCTATGTATGCCTGGAATGTGAATATGAATGGCCTGATAAATGTATTGGAATGTGCACGCGAACACAAAATGGCACAAGTACTTACGCCAAGCAGTATTGCTGTTTTTGGCCCGGGTACCCCCCTCGACAATACACCGCAAGAAACCATACTCCGCCCAACTACTATGTATGGCATTACCAAGGTAGCCGGAGAACTCCTTGGAGACTATTATGTAAGGAAATATGGGCTTGATGTTCGTGGCCTTCGTTATCCCGGTATCATCAGCAACGAAACTTTGCCGGGTGGCGGAACAACCGACTATGCCGTTGCCATTTATTACGATGCAATAAAATACGGCCGCTACACCTGCTTTGTAAAAGAAGATACCCGCCTGCCTATGATGTATATGCCCGACTGCCTCAAGGCCACCATTATGCTGATGAAAGCCGACTTTAATAAGCTGAAACATCATAGCGATTTCAATGTGGGCGCCATGAGCTTTTCTGTAAAAGAACTGGCAGAAAACATCAAGAAATACATTCCTCATTTCGAAATTTCTTACGAACCCGATTTCCGTCAAGCCATTGCCGACAGCTGGCCCAACAGCATCGATGATAGCGCTGCTCGTGAAGAATGGGGCTGGAAACCCGATTATGACCTCGATGCCATGACACGCGACATGCTACAAGTTCTTGGCGAAAAGCATAAAGCAGGACTAATTTAAAAGTCCAAATTTTTATTAAACCACCCCTTCAGCTGACCCACACCTTCCGGGTCAGCTTTTTTAATTTATTACCTCATTGTGTAGAGTTGCCTCCACTCCTCCTCATCCCTTCTATGCTCCTGATTCGCATTTCTTTAATTTTGCAAGCGGGAATATAATTTACAATGAAACAGTTTACTCTTTGCCTTTCCCTTTTATTCTTAAGTATTTCACTTTGGTCTCAAAACAACGTACATTTTATTTCATCATCCAACCGATTAAAACAAAAAGAAAAACTTACCCGCACAGAGCGATATTTATGCTCTCTCGATCCCGATACACCCATCGAAGGCAGCATGTACCTTGAAGATGAGTTTTCTCCCGGAGCCATTGTCTACAAAAATGGGTTAATAAACGATGGGCTATTCTTCAGATATAATGCCTTTTATGACGAAATGGAATACCTTGGCCCTGCCGGAGATACCCTGGTTATGGAGGACGTTTCAAATGTTCATTGGATCATCGCAGGAATGCGCAAATTCATATACGATACGGTATTAAACCAAACACACACAATCAAAGGCTTCTTCGAAATAATTGCAGATGGTGAAACCCGCTTGCTTTGCAAACACACTATGGTTTTCGAAAGAGCTGATCCTCCCTATACCGCCCTTCACCATGGTTATGCCTATGACAGATTTAGGCATATGAAATCGTTTTATGTGCAACAACAACAAAAACCAGCACAAAAAATTAAACTCTCTCGCGATGGGTTATTGGAAGCCTTACCCGAGAAACGGGATAAAATAGAAAAGCTATGGAAAACACTCAAACCCAATTCAAGCAACCTTTCTGAAATCAGATCTTTTTTCAAACATTTAAATATGAGTTAAATGAATCAGATCTTTCTGAATATTCCCAACTTTCATACCCATAACCCCAACTCGCCCACCGATGCGCTGTATAACCTTCTTCCGCCATTTGCACTCCCTAAGACTCCGCCAAAATATATATCAGCCGGAATACATCCCTGGTTCATTGACGATAATTTTGAAAACAACCTTGAAAAGCTCGAATACCTGATTAAGACAAATAAATTGAGGGCCATTGGCGAGACCGGTCTCGATAAGCTTAGGGTACCCAACCTGGAATTACAAATCAAAATTTTCGAAACACACATAGAATGGGCGCAACAATTTCATTTTCCCCTAGTTATCCATTGTGTAAGAGCCCATTCTGAAGTTCTTGGCTTATTAAGAAAACACAACTTCAGGGAGCCCGTTGTTTTTCACGGGTTCCGGGGAAATTGGTCAACGGCTCTGCCCTTGATAGAAGCCGGATACTTTCTGTCATTCGGGCCTTCTATACTCAATGCCGGAACTTCCCTCATCCAGACTGTTCAGTTGACCCCCTTAAATCAACTCCTGATTGAAACCGATGATTCGCAAGTGTCGATTGAGGAAATATTCCGGGCAATAATCCGCATCAAACAGATATCTGAAGAGTCTTTAGCAGACCACCTATCCCTTTCTTTTCAAACATTATTCAATTAAACAAAATGGAAGACTGGACATCGCGAACACTGTTGCTTACTGGCCAGGCAGGACTGGAGTGCCTACAACGAGCCCACGTTTTGGTGGCCGGATTAGGCGGAGTAGGCAGCTACCTTGCAGAAGCATTATGCAGAGCCGGAGTTGGGCAACTCACCATTTTCGACGGAGACGTTATAAAAGCGTCCAACATCAACCGTCAGCTGCCTGCCCTGACAAGCACCATTGGTCGCAGCAAGGCATCGGTGATGGCAGACAGGCTCCTGGATATTAACCCCGACCTTCGGCTCAATACTATTGAAAAATACCTTAAAGATGAGAATTTGCATCAGATAATCTGCCAACCCTACGATTATGTTGCAGATGCGATTGATACATTGTCTCCCAAAATCTTTTTACTAAGCGATGCGGTAAAATACGGGCATAGAGTTGTCAGCAGCATGGGAGCGGGAGGACGTCTTAATCCCGAACAAATAAAAATTGCCGACATCTCAGAAACACATACCTGCCCTCTGGCTTTTCTGATCAGAAAAAGGCTTCGTAAACATGGGATTTATGGCGGATTTAAAGCTGTCTTCTCTGAAGAACCAGTAATGCAAGGCAGCCAGATTTATGTAGAAAATGAACCCAATAAAAGAACTACTGTTGGAACAATAAGCTATATGCCAGCCATTTTTGGGCTTTATATGAGTTCTGTAATCATCCGCGATATCCTCAGTGAAACCCTGTTTTCCGAAACTCATGAAAATTATTGAACAAGCTTGCTTAAAAAACAAAATCTTTTTTTACTTTTGCACCGTCAAACTTCGACAATAGTTCATTGTCCTGTGGTGTAATTGGCAACACGTCTGACTCTGGATCAGAAGACTCCAGGTTCGACCCCTGGCAGGACAACATCTTAAAAGCATCCACTGCGATGCTTTTTTTTATTTCCCCATTCTATTATAAAAAAGCCCCTTTCCCGGGGAGGAAAAGGGCTTAAATTCGGAATACCAGAAAGGCTATTTTACAATCAATTTCTGGCTATAAATCTTGTCTCCTCCAGCAATCTTCACCATATATGAGCCCTGCACAAGATTCCCGATATTCAGGGAAATTTTGCCGGCATCGTTGGTAGAAATATTGCGAACTGACATTACTTCTCGTCCGGAAAGGTCCAATACAGATAAATCATATAATCCTGCCATGGGCAGATAAATGTCGACCTGGTCATGGGCGGGATTTGGCACGATATTAATCTTTGCTGAACTCAAATCATCTTTACCTACTGTACCCCAGAAATAAATCGTATGACTCTTCTGAATCAAACATCCCATCGAATTAACAGTAACGGTAAATGTATGTTCTCCCAATCCATACTGGGCTTCGGTAACTGTGATACTAGGTGTAGTCTCACCGCCGGGTTCCCACAGATAGGTTGCATTGGGGTCATCAATGGTGGCATCTAAAACTATGGGATTAAATGGCCAATAGCTGGTATCAGAAGGAGACGAAGCAATATTTACCAAAGGCCCCACCTGAACGTATGCCTGCTTTGTAAGGGTCTTCACTTGTCCACCCCTGTTCACCGTCAGGGTTACGTCATGTACACCGCACTCAGTATAAGTAACTGTAGGATTTTGTAGGGTTGAAGTAGAAGGATTTCCTCCGGGGAAAGACCATTCATAAGTTTCAGGTGTGCCAATGTAACCTCCTGTAGTATTGTTTGTAAATGTAACCGTTCCATTATTACTGATCACCGTAGAGTTTGCAGAAAAGTCAACATTCAGGTCGATGGCAGCCCTTTTGATTCCCTGTAAATACTCTTTATTTCCCGCTTGTATTCCGGCAACAAATTCTACATTTTCCAAAGGCCAATTGGGATCAAGATTAAAATTCAGGGTCACTGTCTCAACATCGCCATTAGCAAATGACAAAGGCGTTCCATTCTGATTGGGAACCATCAGGCGATTAACAAAATTGACATGATTTTGACCCTGCCAATTATAACTAATGTGAGACTGTGTTACAAAGAAATGCAATTTGATATTGGTCGCACTGCTCGGTGCCACTTTAGTAACCGTAATTACCGCAGTATAATTCAGCCCTTGATTGGTAATATCCATATCCATTGTAAAACTGGAAGGAGTTGCAACCCGCTGATTATAAAGGGGAAGATATGCGGGATACATGCTGCTGGAATGGTTCCCTCCTACCTTTACTAGAATACCATCAAAATATGCAGTCGGGTAACCACTAGGGTTATAATAGCTATTTCTGGCGTTACTATACTGGTTGGCGAAGGGGTCGTTATTGTGGTTCTCCACAACAGCCACTCGGCAGCCATTGGCCAGCAAATCATCTGCCCCCATAGCTGCTCCCGGACAATAAGTACACCAGGTTCCAGTTGAAATTTCAAGAACCACCATTTGGCGGTCAACTTGCTGTGCGTTAGTAAATACAGCTAAAAACAGTAAAATAAAAACGTAAACGGTCTTTTTCATTGTTTTTGGATTAGTTTGAATGAGTTGAATATAGTAACCTATATAAGCGAGTAAATTTATTCTGATATTAAAAATCCTATGCCGCCATTAGGCGGCATAGGAAAAACAGGCATTTTACTTTTTAACCACAAATTTGTAGCTCAGGGTCTGTCCATCAGATTCAAGTAGGAGGAAATAAACTCCATCAGCAAGCTGAGTAAGATGCAAAGGCATCTGAGCCTTTCCATCTACTTTTACGCTATTGAGGGCATAAACCTTCTTGCCAAACACATTAACCACTTTCACTTCCAGAATGATGGGTTTTAGGCTGCTCAATTCCAAAGTGAAATTACCATCATTGGGATTAGGAATAATATTTACTCCCAGATTAGCACTCAATTCATCAATGCCCGTGCAATCGTTGAATGTGATTGTAATGTTTCCTGATTTTACACAACCATTGACACCGCTTACAGTAACCGAAACCTCCTTAGTGCCGCCAATTTGTGTGCCGGTGATATCTACGGAGATAACTGGTGTGGTTTCGCCAGTTGACCATGCATAAGTGGCTCCTTCATTGGTAGCATCGAGCGTCAATACATGGTTATGACAAATTGCAGTATCCCCGCCAAAAGCAATTACAGGCGAAGGCATCACAGTAAGCATCTGTAAAGCCGTGTTAGAACAATTGGTGCTTGGATCAGTATAGGTGTAGCTTATTTCCACATCCCCAGCTACAGTAGGAGTGAATATACCATTTTCAACTCCCACTCCTGAATACACGCCACCTTCGGGAATTCCCCCTGTAAGGGTTATGGGTTCAGCGTTATCGCATACAGAGTTCAAAGATGCCAGATTTACTTCAGGAAGACCATTCACAATGATTGGCTGGGCAATGGTAGTAGCACATCCGTACTCATTTGTATAAGTATAAGCCAACTGATGTTCTCCTACTCCGGCAGTTGCAGGATTGAAAACATTGTTTTCTACTCCGTTTCCATTCCAGGTTCCGCCGGCAGGACTACCTTGGGTTAATTCAAAGGCGGGTGAATTAACACAGGTATTATCGAAAGGAGTAAGGATAACCTGAGGATAATCACTAATAGTCAAAGTAACCGGAGTTGCCGGGCCCTCGCAACCACCATTCATTTGAGTTGCATAGTAAGTATAGGTACCTATTGCTGTTTGTCCGGTTGCAAAAGTATTTCCGGCAAATACCAAAGTGGTGAGTTCCGGATCGGAATACCATTTTACGTTGTTACCTTCTGCGGTCAGGTCAGGGACGGGAGTAGCATAGCATGCAGCTTTATTTTCAGCCAGAGGAGGCTCGGGTGCTGTAAAAGTATTAATAAAGTTCGGCAGTGTTAAGGTGTTAAACTCGCCATTTTTGCCAACAGTAAGAGTTACAGTGTAATTTCCGGCAGTCGGGTAGAAAATACCCGTTGGGTTTCTATCTGTTGAAGTGGAAGGTGTTGCGCCCTCAAAAGTCCATTCCCATGAAGTAGGCTGTCCTGACGACAAATCCTGGAAATCAACCGTGAGACCTTCACAACCGGAGGTTACATTGGCTGTGAAATTAGCCAATAATTGATCAAGGATCACAGGAATCTCTTTTCTGTAGCGCAGGAAGTTTTGTTTGGTAGCTACTAAAACCACCTTTTGCCCATTAACAAGAGAGGGAAGATTAAATGTCATTGGAGAAGCACCAGCAGTCTGGACACCAATAATCTGGCCGTCGACCGACAAGGCGACGGTAGCTCCTGGTGTGGCAGTCACCGTGAAAGTTGAGGTCCCTTGATAAATCAGAGAATCGTGGGAAACAGTGAGTTGTTGAGGCATTTCCGAATAAATCACGCTCCAGCATTCTCCATGATGGTGGAACAGATTGTAGGTTACTGCCTTGTTACTGGTGTTATAGGGCCATGAGGATTGCTGTAGATAGTATTTTCCGGCTGCATTCCCAAAAGAAGGTAAGATGCCACGGGGTTCAGGAGTGGAACCATAGGTGGGCATGAAATCGGTCCACCAGTTATCATAAACTCCCCAAACGTAGGTATCGTTAACAAAGCTGTAGGATGTTTCAGATGCGGCCAGGAGGCCAAGAGCTCCACTGTTAACACCATTTTTGGTGTAACGATGGAATTTCTCGGTAAAACATTCGCTGCTCCAATTGTATTTTCCAGTTAAGCAGTTAATAGACATTACAAAGGTAAGGTTGGTATTGTAAAGTCCATTGATATTACTATTGGTATAAGAAGGTTCGCCCCATCCGGTTTCCATGCCATGGTCGCGGTGCTGAAGGATAAATGCGCCGGAGTTAATGGCATTATTGATACCTGTGGCAGAACCACCTGTCCATCCGCCCAATTGTTGAGGAGTAGCTGGAATATAGCCCTGACCATTGGGACCAAAATAATTCAATACTGTTGATGTATTTGTTGCAGTACTCCAGGGATCTACGTTTGGATTACCCTGGTAAATGGCATTCTGCCTTCTTGGAGATTTACCCAGTTTGTTTCTGAAAAATCCACCTATAGTCTCGGAGCAGATCTGGAACCAACGCTCGGTCTGCCATCCCAAAGCGGTAATTGGGCGGTTATAGAATGAGGTATCCATGGGTGGATTGCGCTCGTAATTGAGAAATTTGGTAATCATAACCTGTAATTCATTATTGTTACGAGCAGTCATTCGGGAAATAACCACATCTGGCATCATATTGCCCGTCACATCGGCATAAATATTATCGGATACACAATAGTTATTGTATATAGGTGAAATCACACTGTTGGTAGGATCTGTGCCATAATCTCCTAACAAAAGACAGGTAATAGGTTTAATGGTCCAGTTGTTGTAAGCGTTGTTGATAAAGTTTTCAATTGCCGAAGTAGTATTACCTCCAATTTGCGTAAGAGTAAATACTTTAGTGAGTATCCCTTGTTCGGTTCTGAATTTTTTAATACTATCAGCCCAACGCTGAAAATCAGCTCCATCGGGTGTTATTATAATATATTCGCATTCATCATTTTCTGTGGCACCATAATAGGAAGCATAACGAGCAGCATAATCAATCTTTGGCAAAGAACTATAATTCAAGAGGTTATCAGACAAAATGGCATCAAAATAAGGATTGCGGTAAGCATCATCACCAAAACGGTTATTTCCACCTTCGAAATTAACCTCTAGTTCAATATTTTGATATACCAAAAGCTCTTTGGTAACGGGATTATACTGGAAAGGAGTGATTCCCAAAAGCACAACATCAACCCCACGAATTTGGGTTGGCTCAGAAATTCTGACCGTCTGTTCGGGATAGTATGCATTTTTGGTATAGATAGCAGGATTTTTTTCATAATGCAGAGGGCCTATTTCAGATTCAAGAGGCAAACGGGGAGCAGGACCTACTTCTACATTCTCAAACTTTTGCACCTGCATCGACTTAATATTCAACACGGGAGTGGCTCCCTGCGGGATTGCAATATAACGACTTTCGCCAGCCAGATTAGGTGCCCCTTCATCGTTGGGCAAAAAGACACCAGGTAAAAGGACGCTCTTCATCCTTTCACCGTTTGCAACGAAATCTTCCAGTAAAAACTCATTGGTTGCATAGTGGATTTCTACCTTATTGGATTTAGAATCCAAAAGATTAAATCCTTGCCGATAGTTAGCATTTTGTAACGTGATTGTCTGCGTTTGGGAAAACGACCACAGACCTAATAACACCAAAAAGACGGTGCTGGTTACGCGGAGAAGCGGGTAAAACTTGATTTTCATAATGAGAAACGTTTGGTTATTAATAGGGTTTAATTTTTCGTGTTTTAATTCGGAGGCCACAAATATAATGTTAAAATTCATTCAGTTGATTTACTAATTGGTTAAACAAGACATTAACCTTTTGAACTTTTTTCCCCATTTTATATCTAAATAAGCCTAATGCTATGAAATATCATGGGTTTGAGAATTTGTAATCCTCACACTATCCGATACCCCCCTTTGCAAATATTATGTTAATGTTTTGTTATAATTACTTGACAAAGGGGGTTTGATTGTTGTACCTTTGCGCACCTTTTAAAACAAGGTCAATAAGTTACTAAAATTTTCATACTCAAAGGGGCATCCCGCGTTGTTGAATGCCGGACATACCCGAAACATAATCATCCGCTTCAAACAATTAACAACGAAAATAAATTTATAAGCAAGGATTTATGAAGCTTTCACAGTTTAAATTTCACCTCCCCAAAGAACTTATTGCGGATTATCCTGAAGAGGACCGCGATAATTCTCGACTTATGGTTCTTCACCGAAATACCCAAACTATTGAACATCGCCAGTTTAAAGACATTCTTGAATATTTCGAAGAAGGCGATGTTTTCGTGTTGAACAACACAAAAGTATTTCCGGCTCGTCTGTATGGCGAAAAAGAAAGAACAGGTGCCAAAATCGAGGTCTTTCTGCTTCGTGAGCTCAACAGGGAAACCAGGCTGTGGGATGTCATGGTAGAACCTGCACGTAAAATTCGAATTGGCAACAAACTGTATTTTGGAGATAATGATGAGCTGGTAGCCGAAGTCATCGACAATACTACCTCCCGCGGCCGTACAATCCGATTTCTTTATGACGGCCCATATGAAAAATTCAGGAAAACCTTGATGCAGTTGGGTGAAATGCCGTTACCCAAATTACATAACCGGCCTGTTGACCCTAATGAAAATAAATATTATCAGACCATCTATGCAAAAAATGAAGGTGCTGTGGCAGCCCCAACTGCAGGTCTGCATTTTACCCGTGAAATGTTAAAAAGGCTGGAAATTAAAGGCATTACCTTCGCTGAGGTAACGCTTCATGCAGGTATTGGCAATTTCCGCGACATTGAGGTGGAAGACCTTACCAAACACAAGATGGATTCAGAAGAAATGTATGTTGAAGAAGAAGCTGTTCGCATTATCAACAACGCAAAACTGAGCAATAAACGTGTTTGTGCAGTAGGTACTACAACTGCCAAAGCCCTTGAAACCGCTGCCACTATTAATGGTAAAGTTAAAGTCTATCGCGGCTGGACAAACAAATTTATTTTCCCCCCTTACACGTATCAGGTACCTACGGCCATGATTACCAACTTCCATCTGCCCTTATCGCCTATGCTTATGCAGGTTTGTGCCTTTGGGGGTTATGATTTCGTTATGCGTGCATATAAAGAAGCCATCGAACATAAATATAAGTTTTTTACTTACGGAAATGCGATGCTGATTGTTTAATATCCCTTATCAGCCAATGTCAAAGCTGAAATATGCTATTATTGTTGCAGGGGGTAGTGGTTCCCGAATGGGAGCCACTACCCCCAAACAATTTCTTGAAATCAAAGGTTATCCCGTCATTTTCTATAGTATCAATGCCTTTTGGGAGGCAGACCCGGCTACCAGGGTAATTGTGGTTTTGCCTTCAATCGATTTCCACCTGTGGAGTTCCAAACTTCGAAATCTCTTTCCTGGCAAGGATATTATTTGCACACCAGGAGGTGTTGAAAGATTTTTATCTGTTTTTAATGGTCTAAAACATGTTACCCCAAATAGCCTTGTGGCAATACACGATGCTGCGAGACCACTTGTATCACCAGCTTTAATCAACAACCTTTATCGGAAAGCAGAAATAAACCACTGCGCCATACCAGCCATTAATCCACCTGAAACCGTCCGAATAAAATCTCCTCTCGAACCTATAGATCCCGGCAACCCTTCTGGAGCCCCCAAAAATGATCCACCCCAAAACATAACCACATCGCCCTTTGAAGAAACAACACTCTATCCTCGCGATAGAGTATTCCTCATCCAAACTCCTCAAATCTTCGAAGCGGGAACTTTGAAAAAAGCCTACGACATTTTATTTGAAAAATATCCCCTCCTAACGAATAACGATCCAAACCCCGAAAATGCCTCTCTGGCAAAATCTATTGCCCGACAATATACCGACGATGCAGCCATTTGGGAAAACGCAGGAAATTTGGTTTTTTTGGAACAAGGAGACCCAATCAACATAAAAATAACCCTGCCGCACGACCTGGTTTTCGCTGAGTACTTGTTTAACCTCAGATTTAAATAAAAAAGTCCGGGGCAAAATCGCGTCCCCGGACCTTACATGAAACACCCGCTCTTCTCCGGTTTCCCGGAAATCAGAAGACAATATTAATGATCTTTTTGGGAACCACGATAATTTTTTTAGGTGATTTTCCCTCGAGATATTTCTGTGTTTTTTCGTGCGCTAACACCTCCTTTTCTATTTCGTCGGACGGCATATCCACCGGGACAGCCATAGTAAAACGCATTTTCCCGTTAAAAGAAACAGAATATTCGAAAGTGTTTTCTATTAGGTATTTTTCATTGTATTCCGGCAATGAGGCATGGGCAACACTGCCATTGTGCCCCAACTGATGCCACAGTTCCTCGGCAATATGAGGAGCATAGGGAGATATGAGTACTACAAGGGGTTCCAAAATCTTAACCTTGTTACATTTTAGCTCGTGTAATTCATTCACCGCGATCATAAATGCGCTCACTACCGTATTAAAGGAAAAACGTTCAATATCGTCTCTCACCTTCTTTATCGTTCGGTGCAATACTTTTAGTTCCTTCTCTGTTGGCTCATCGTAACTTACGGTAAAGACATTTCGTTCATCGTGGAATAGTTTCCAGAAACGTCGAATAAACCTGAATACACCCTCAATTCCTTTAGTATCCCAGGGTTTCGATTGTTCAAGTGGCCCAAGAAACATTTCATACAAACGAAGGGTATCGGCTCCATAACGGTCTATTAAATCATCGGGATTTTGTACATTATGGAGTGATTTCGACATTTTTTCTATTTCATAACCACAGATATATTTTCCATCTTCCAGAATAAAATCAGCATCTGCAAGGTCAGGTCTCCATTTGCGAAAAGCCTCTATGTCAAGTACATCGTTATCAACGAGGTTAATATCAACATGTATTTCCTGCACATCATAGTTGTCTTTCAAACCTAACGAAACAAAGGTGTTTGAACCTTTAATACGATAGGCAATGCTGCTCCGCCCCTGAATCATTCCCTGGTTGATAAGCTTGCGGAAAGGTTCGTCTTCTACAGCTAAACCCATATCATACAAAAACTTACACCAGAATCTGGCATAAATAAGGTGGCCTGTGGCATGTTCAGCTCCCCCCATGTACAAATCAACACTTCGCCAATATTCGACGGCTTCCCGGCTAAAATAAGCTTCGTTGTTGCGAGGGTCCATATATCGGAAATAATATCCGCTGGAACCGGCAAAGCCAGGCATTGTATTGGTTTCCAATGGATAACCCTGGTAGGTCCAATTTTTTGCACGGGCCAATGGGGGCTCACCGGTTGAGGTAGGCAAATAAGCATCCACTTCGGGAAGAGTCAGAGGTAATTTATCCTCAGGAAGCGTACAAGGGATACCATCTTTGTAATATACCGGAAAAGGCTCTCCCCAATAACGCTGCCGGCTGAAAATAGCATCCCTCAGACGATAGTTTACTGTTCCCTGACCTATTCCAAGCGCTTCCACTTTTTCAATAGCAGCCCTGATGGCTTGTTTAACCTCCATTCCATTTAAAAAGCCGCTATTAATCATGATGCCCTCCTTCGAATCGTAAGATTCATTCCATGTGGAAGGATCGGAGGGTTGCTCGCCAGGCTGTACCACCACTTGAATGATAGGCAATCCAAAATGACGGGCAAAAGCAAAATCTCGACTATCGTGAGCCGGTACAGCCATTATTGCGCCCGTGCCATAACCTGCCAAAACATAATCAGCCACCCAAACAGGGATTTTTTCATTAGTAAATGGGTTGATGGCATATGCACCCGTAAATACACCACTCACCTTTTTTACCTCAGCCAGGCGTTCACGCTCAGAACGATTCTTTGCCCAAGTAATGTACTCCTGTACTGATTCTTTATATTGAGCGGGGGTAATTTTTTCAATCAACTCATGCTCAGGACTTAAAACCATAAAAGTAGCCCCAAACATAGTATCGGGGCGGGTAGTGAAGATTTCAATAACTTCATCGGAACCATCAACTTTAAAGACTGCCGAACAACCTTCGCTGCGGCCAATCCAGTTGCGCTGGATCTCCTTGATGCTTTCACTCCACTGAATTTTCTCCAGGCCGTCGAGTAGGCGTTGGGCATAAGCAGTAATACGCAACAGCCATTGTTTCATCTTCACCCTCACTACCGGATGCCCTCCACGAACGGACAGCCCATTACTGACCTCATCATTGGCCAATACAGTACCCAACTCCGGACACCAGTTTACCACCGTATCCGAAAGATAAGCAAGACGGTATTGCATCAATACCTCAGCCTGCTCTGCTTCTGTCATAGATTTCCATTCTTGGGCTGTAAATCTCCTCACTTCACCACAGGCGGCCTGTACCTGAAGATTACCTCCCTCCTCAAAAGTTTCGATAAGTTCGGTAATGGGTCGGGCTTTGTCTTGCTGTTGATCGTACCAATGGTGAAATAACTGAATAAAAGTCCACTGTGTCCATTTATAATATTCCGGATCACAGGTTCTTACTTCGCGATCCCAATCGTAAGCAAAGCCTATTTTGTCGAGTTGCTGGCGATAACGTTCAATATTTTTGCGGGTGGTAATCTCAGGGTGAGTACCCGTCTGAATGGCATATTGCTCGGCAGGAAGTCCGAAAGCATCATAACCCATCGGATGAAGGACATTATAACCCTTCAGCCACATATAACGGGCATAAATGTCGGAGGCAATATACCCCAGCGGATGACCAACATGCAGTCCAGCCCCTGAGGGATAAGGAAACATATCCAGCACATAATATTTGGGCTTGTCGCTCTTGTTTTCTGCTCTAAAAGTTTTTTGCTCGCTCCAGTATTTTTGCCATTTAGGCTCAATCTCCCTGAAATTATAATCCATAACTTCCTCTAAATGTTTTTTAAGGGTGCAAAAGTAGGGAATTCAAGCTTTCTGATAAAACCTTAACCCGCCCTTATATATTAAAACCGTTGACCACAAGATATGCTCCCAGGGTTATCATTGACAACGATACTAATAACTTGAGCCATTTTATTCTGTCCAAAAGATAGGTTCTACCCAATCGGGCTACTAAAAACATTTTCAAAACATTGAGGATGAATTCTATCAAAAAAGCAGGTACTAAAACCCACCACCATAACATTCCTCCTCCGTTCATTTTAATCCATCCACAAACGGCTATCCAAAATAGCCAGTTAAAGGGGTTTATTATATTTACCCAAAATATCTGAATATACAGGCCCAAATCGGTTTTTAAGCCCTGGGCTTTCCCCTCACTGAATCCTGATTTCAATGCATAGGATAATACACCAGCCAAAATCAGTACCACACCGGCAACCAGGGATACTATGGGCTTATATTCATAAAGGGTATTGACGAACCCGACGCCAACCATGCTTAGGATGGCCATAATCAGGTCGGAATCGACAATCCCGGCAGCCGAGTAAATTCCTCGAGATTTGCCTCCACTAACGGTAGCTGATATTAAAATAAAAAATGTGGGTCCTGTAGCCAGCCCCAGGACTAAACCCAACGATATGCCATACAAAAGCCCTTCTAACATGCCCCAAATTTAAAAATGAAATAGCAATGAATTAATAACGAAAAAAACGAATACCCATCACCTGTATCCTACCTTTGCAACAGTTTCATTAAAAGCATAGAATATGTTCCAAAAAATCCTGTTGAACCTGGCCACCTCAGTAATTCTATTCACCACATTCATAAATAGTTACTCGCAAGAAGTTCTCTCAAAAAACCAGAGAGTTCGTTTTGTATTCATGACCGACATACATATACAACCGGGTGTAGAGCCTGAAGTAGAAAAAGCCCTTGATAAAGCGGCCTCCCTGCATCCCGACTTTATAATCACAGGCGGAGACCTGATTATGGATGCACTTGAGGTACCCAAAGAAAAAGCCGATTCTTTGTTTATTCTTTATAAAAAGACGATGGGACACACTTCTATCCCTGTTTATAATACGCCTGGTAATCATGATATTTGGGGGTGGGGACTAAAAAACGCAAATACCCAAGATCCTGACTTCGGGTACAAAATGTTTGAAAAATACCTGGGCCCCACCCATAAAGTGTTCAGCCACAATGGCACATATTTTCTTTTGCTTCCTTCCATAATCTACGACCCCAAAAGTGCATACGTTGGAGGATTCTCAGATGAAACCCTGAACTGGGTTGAAAAAAGCCTCGAATCCATTCCAAAAGATGCCCCCCTTGTGTTGGTTTCGCATATACCTCTGATTACAGCAGAAACTCAATGGGAAGAAGGCGGCCTGGCGCCCAACCATCCAATGGTAGCCACAAAAAAGTCCGCGAAACTCCTTCATCTGCTGAAAAATCACAACCTGCGATTCATTCTTCAGGGGCATCTTCATATTTTAGAAAAGATTGAAATATTTAATGTTCAGATAATAACTGCGGGATCAGTCTCAGGCAAATGGTGGAAGGGTGATTACAAAGGGACGCCCCGGGGTTTCTTATTGGTTGAAATGAATGGAAATTCAATTTCGTCAGAATATTATACTTATTGAAAACGCTGCTGCCTGCCCCACCGATTGCGGTGCATCATACCTCTGCCCCTTTCCTGAGAGGAACCGATAAGTTGCGGATAAAGCGTATTTAGAACTTTTCGCTGTTCTGGATTACAGATTTGTTGCAATTCAAGAACATGAAGCACCAATAGCTTTTTATACCTGCTTTCAAGCCGGCATGCTTGTTCTACCATTAAGTTTATTTTCTCGCGATTAGGCTGGCTTTCGCTTAATGCATTGGCTATTTGGCTGTTGATAGAATTTAGAGAGTCGCGCAATGATAACGTGTTCTTGAAAAAGTTTTGCCGCAAACTGTCAAATTTCTGCTCTTGCTGATTATCAAAATTCAATTGACGTACAAGCATTCCACGCCCCATTTGAGGGGGAGAAACGAAATTTCCCTTATCCAAATTTTGGTTTTTATTTGAAAGCACAAGATGAGTTATCAAAGCTGCGCTCAAAACCACCACGAGCACAGTTAAAAAGGCGATCCAAAGTTTATATTTAAATTGCATGGCTAAAGCTTATTCATTAAAATCATCCTGAAAAAAAACATCTAATCCGGATATCGTCGAATGGATGGCGTATTCCTCAGATATGCTTATATTTTCTGAAGGAATGGAGCTTTGATAGTAAAAATAGGTTCCCAATCTAATACCCAAAAAAAGAGATAAAGATAATAGAAGGGTGTAAGCAAATACAGGTCTAAAAATAAATACCGAATGTGAAGGCTTGCTTTTCTCTAAACGAGCGAAAAGGCGAGCAGAGAAAAAAACATCGGACTCGGGCTGTATTTTATCCTCGATCAACGCTTCAATCGCATTGGCCGCTTTTCGGCACTTCTCGCAGGTCGAAAGATGATTGATTGCCAATTGTTCATCATTTGCAGCGAGCTTCCCCGATTTCAAACGGGGATACCAGTATTTGAAGGATGGGCATGTAATCTTCATTGCACTAAAGAGATTTATAATAAGTTGAAAGATGTTTTCTTAAATTTTGTCGTGCTCGCTGAGTAAGACTATCCACAGCGGCTTCGGAGATACCCATTACCTCGGCAACTTCGGCATACGACAGTCCATCGATCCGGGTCATTACAAAAGCGATTCGTTGATTTTCAGGTAAGCGTTGGATGGCTTTATTTAACAATCTTCGCATTTCTCTTTGCTCGGCATTTTCTTCAATTTGACCAGGCATTTGCGGAACAGCCTGTTCATTTGACCCAATGAGATTCAGACCATTCATTAACCACTTTTTCCATTTATTTTTGCGATTGAGATTAAGGGCATGATTCAAGGCCACACGATATATCCAGGTAGAGAGAGAGGATTTCCGGCGAAAATTGGGCAAAGCGTGATATATTTTAATAAAGACCTCCTGGATGAAATCCTCATTATCTTCACTTCTTTCAAACATCTGAATACCTATTGCCTGAATCATGGGTTGATACTTTTCTACAAGAATCCGAAAGGCCTGCTGATCGCCGGACTGTAGTTTATCCAAAAATTTCTCGTTTTCATCCATGTGGCATATAAAGGGGAAAGATGCAACCGGAAACGATTATCCGGCTGCATCAAATTTACAATATTTGAAAAGATCATTTCTTTTCGCTTTCTCCCGGCTGGGTTGATGTTTGGTTTTGCCATGATCTTCCTTCATTCTTATTCCAGCCATGACGCCATCCATTCCTTCTGCCAACAGGATAGTTATCGCAGATGCCATCATTGTTTTTGTCTACAAAACCCAAGCCTTTACCATTTGCGGAGGAATTCTCCCTGTAATCGCAAATACCATTATTGTTGGCATCTACAAATCGGCCGCCGTGGGCGTTTCTTCTACCCCATCCCCGACCATAAGCCGGACGATTTTCATAGTTGTCGCAAATACCATTCTTGTTTTCATCAACAAATTTACCAGGCTGAAAAGCCGGGGCATTTGCATTTGAATTCTGAGCATTTAACGAGCCGCTCCCAATCAAAGAGGTTGCGGCAATAATTCCGAGGATAAAAATGGATTTCTTCATTGTTTTAAATTTTTAGGTTCGTAACATTAGATGCAACAATGAAGAAAAATCTTCGGCAGGAATACCAAAAAATACTTTGCCCTAAAATCAGAAAAAAGTCGTTGTATATCAAACACTTCCTTACAAAAACAAAAAGAGACTGTTAAAGAAATTAACAGCCTCTTTTCTGTGGAGCGTAGGGGAGTCGAACCCCTGACCTTTAGACTGCCAGTCTAACGCTCTAGCCAACTGAGCTAACGCCCCTCAATCATTGAAAGTTGGTGCAAAAGTAGAAAAAATTTCCGAATCATTGTCTACCTTTACAAAAAAACCGAACAAGCTACAGCGAAAATGTCAAAGCTCTTTGTAGTTCCTACCCCAATTGGAAACCTTGAGGATATTACACTTCGTGCACTGCGTATCCTTAAAGAAGTGGGATTTATACTTGCTGAAGACACAAGGACTTCAGGGATATTGCTGAAGCACTATCAAATCAGTACTCCTTTGGTTTCGCACCACAAATTTAACGAGCATAAAACTTTGCATGCAGTAGTGCAAAGAATTAAAAACGGAGAATCAGCTGCCTTGATTAGCGATGCAGGTACACCTGGAATTTCCGATCCAGGATATCTTCTTGTAAGAGAATGTCTTAAAGAAAATATTCCGGTAGAATGCCTTCCCGGAGCCACAGCGTTTGTTCCTGCCCTGGTAGAATCGGGCATTCCTTGCGACCGATTTCGATTCGAAGGATTTCTTCCGCAAAAAAAAGGTCGTAAAACCCGTTTATTGTACCTTAGCCAGGAAACCCTCACCATGGTATTCTACGAATCACCCTTTCGCATTACCCGACTCCTTGAAGAGTTAGCTGAATTCATAAGCCCGGATCGCACCGCTTCAATTTCACGCGAAATCTCAAAGGTTTATCACGAAACCGTAAGAGGCAGTTTATCAGAATTAATTACATGGTCGAAGAGTAAAACCATGAAAGGAGAATTTGTAATTGTTGTAGAAGGAAAAAACCAGGCAGATGAAAAATGACTTTATTCCTTCTTCGTGGGCCGAATTAATGGACTTTTTGTTTAAAGATACCTGGGACGAAAGTCTGGAGAGGTATCGTTCACCCTTTGTTTACAGGGGATTGTCGGATGCAAACTATGAGCTGATCTCCAGTCTTATCAGGCTTGGGGGTGCCTATCAGGCATTAGAACGTCATCTGCTGCGCAATTTTATCAAATATGCACAACGCACTTCAATACCCAACGAATCTCTATGGAACTGGCTTGCTATTGCCCAGCATCATGGACTCCCTACCCGGCTTATCGACTGGACATATTCGCCCCTCGTAGCCCTTCACTTTGCTACGGCCAATCCTCTGAAATTTAATACCGACGGCGTTATTTGGTGCGTAAATTATGTCAAAGGAAACCTATTCTTACCTGAACAACTCTCAGAAATCATTAAAAATGAGGGTTCAAATGTGTTTACTCCATACATGCTCGATAAAGTTTGCAATTCTCTCTCAAAGCTCGAAAAGCTATCAGAGAATGAATTCAACCTTTTTCTTGAACCCCCCTCACTCGACGATCGTATCGTAAACCAGCATGCCTTGTTTTCTCTCATGTCCACTTCGTCAGGCCATCTGGGGCGCTGGCTCAACGAACATCCCGATATTCATTTCAGGATAATCATTCCCAAGGATTTAAAATGGGAAATCCGCGATAAGCTCGACCAGGCCAATATCACTGAAAGAGTGCTATTCCCCGGCCTCGACGGATTGAGCCGGTGGCTCAAACGGCATTACAGTCCGAAAAATATATTTTTGCAAGAATATTGATCGAAGAAATGCCTTATACATACAAATACCCTCGCCCCTGCGTAACAGTTGATATCGCCCTTATGAGGACTTCGCCCGACGGTCACGAAATCCTTCTTATTCAACGTGGCAATCCTCCATTCGAAGGCATGTGGGCTCTCCCGGGAGGTTTTATTGATATGGATGAAGACCTCGAAACTTCGGCCTCCCGAGAATTAGAAGAAGAAACAGGCATTAAGAATGTTAAACTGACCCAATTCAAAACCTATGGTGCCCCTGGAAGAGACCCTCGACACAGAACAATAACTGTGGTTTATTATGGTTTTGCCATAGAAAACACTATAGCTTTGGCTGGTGACGATGCCAAAAGTACTGGCTGGTTTAACATAAAACAACTTCCAGAGCTGGCATTTGATCACAACTTAATTCTATCCGATCTGATTCAATATTTAAACTTATAACTAACAAAATCCTTAATAGCCATGAACGCCAAATCCATATGCCTTTCTCTGTTTGCAGTTCTGTTTTTCAATGGAGCAAATTCACAGGTTGTTCTTACCTCAACACAAATGCCCCAACCCGGAACCGTTTTGTATTTCAGCACTATGGCACAGCCTGACAGTTTTCAGTTTCAGCATTCTGGAAATGGCTTAGTCTGGGACTTTAGCCAGGTGCCTTATTCCGGTTACGACTCGGTTGTCTATCTTGAACCGTCTGCCACTCAATATGGAAGTAATTTCCCTGCTGCTAATTTATCGGTAAGTATGGGTACTGATGGTTATGGCTATATTTTTTTCAACGATAATTACAGTCACCTCATTGGAATAGCTGGCGATGCCGGCTATGGGGTAATGCCTGTTCCTCTCAATCCCCCGCTTGTTCTTTTTAATTTCCCTTACACCTTTGGCAGCACGATCAACTCCACAGCTAAGGCTGTCATTAAAGGAACCGGTGCTCAGTTTGGGATGCCCTTCGATTCGGTAAAACTGGTGAGCACTATAAACACCCAGAGAAGTGTTGATGGTTGGGGAACTTTAATATTGCGTTGTGGCACTTATGAGGGAACCCTGCTCGAAAAAACGATAACAAACCGCATAGACAGTGCTTTTGCCAAAGTTGTTTTCCTTGGCTGGATTCCCATTCCCGGTTTCCCCATGAGCGAGGTTGATACTGCTTATAACTGGTTCACCGATGAATCAACCCATCCCTATGCATCCATAAGTTATGATGTCAATGGAATATCTACCGGTGGTAGTTTTTATGCCGGAGATATTACTTCTTCAAAATCCTATTTATCATCAATCTCCGAATTAAAACTAAATCCCAACCCCGTTAAGGATTATGGACTATTATCAGCCATCCATCTCATTAAGGATATCAATATCTATGATTTGCAGGGGCGGCTTGTTATGCATAAAGAAATCCATTCGGCGTCAGCCACTGTCAATTTCGAGAGACTGAAGCCAGGAATTTATCTACTAAAAGTTATGTTTTCCGACGGTTCTATTTCAAACCTGAAATTCACTAAAAATTAAGCTTCGACAGAACCAGTCCATTGCCTTACTTGTTCAATAGTGGGCATTGGAATATCGAGTTTATTTTTTTTACGCAAGCCCCCCAGTTGATTAAAAAGGGCGTTGGGGTTAGCTTTCTTCAGTGCATCTACGCTCTGAAATCCGGCCTGCCGCACGAGAGGTATCCATTCGGTGGGAATGCCTTCGTTGGCAAAATCTTCATCCTTTGAAAAATCCTGTTTCTTCTCTGGACGCATTTGTGGGAAAAGAATTACCTCCTGGATGGATGGAGAGTTAGTCATAATCATGGCCAGACGATCGATACCAATGCCCAATCCAGCCGTCGGAGGCATGCCATATTCTAAGGCACGGAGAAAATCTTCATCGAGAACCATCGACTCTTCGTCTCCCCTTCTACCCAATTCTAATTGAGCCTCAAAACGTTCACGCTGGTCAAGAGGATCATTCAACTCGGAAAAAGCATTGCAAATTTCCTTTCCATTACAGATTGCCTCAAAACGCTCTACCAAACCCGGCTTGCTTCTATGCTTATGGGCCAATGGAGACATTTCAATCGGATAATCGGTAATAAACGTAGGTTGAATAAGGTATGGTTCACATTTTTCACCAAAGATCTCGTCTATAATTTTGCCTTTGCCCATGGTTTCATCGAGCTCAACACCTAACCGGGCGGCAACAGCCCTTAATTGTTCTTCTTCCATCTCAGAAAAATCAATACCCGTAAAATGTTGAATGGCTTCGAACATGGTAAAACGCTTCCAAGGCCTTTTAAAATCGATGATATGCTCCCCAACCTTCACCTGGGTTGTGCCGTGAATATCAAGGGCGATTTTCTCAACCATTTCCTCCACCAAATCCATCATCCAGTAATAGTCCTTATAAGCCACATAAAGCTCCATTTGGGTAAATTCAGGATTATGGAAACGGTCCATCCCTTCATTTCTGAAGTCTTTAGAAAATTCATAAACTCCATCAAAGCCCCCTACAATCAGCCTTTTTAAATACAATTCATTTGCAATTCGCAAATAAAGAGTCATATCGAGGGTATTGTGATGGGTTTTAAACGGGCGGGCGGCAGCCCCTCCATATAGAGGTTGCAATATCGGGGTTTCTACTTCCAAATATCCCTTGCCATTGAGAAATTCCCGCATCGAATTCACCATGCGCGTCCGTTTAACAAAAATGTCTCTAACCCAGGGATTAACAATCAGGTCGACATATCGTTGGCGATAGCGCTGCTCGGGATCAGTAAAGGCATCAAAAACCTTATCATCTTTTTCTTTAACGACTGGCAAAGGACGCAATGACTTGGCCAGTAATTTGAATTCTTTGACATGAATGGTAATTTCGCCCATTTGGGTAATAAAAACAAAGCCTTTTACCCAAATTATATCGCCAATATCAAGCAATTTCTTGAATACTGTATTGTATAGGGTTTTATCTTCGTTTGGACAAACATCGTCTCGTTTTACATATAATTGGATCCGGCCAAAGGCATCCTGCAATTCAACAAAGGCGGCAGCTCCCATGATACGTCGCCCCATAATCCGGCCGGCTATACTAACATCCTGATAATGTCCACCTTCAGGTTTAAATTTGGATTGTATTTCTTGGGTCGTAACATTTACTGGAAAAACACCGGTAGGATAGGGATCGATTCCCAGGTTTATGAGTTCCTGTAGGGCATTGCGCCTGATAATTTCTTGTTCACTTAGCTGCATATCATCCATAATTTTTAAGGGGTGCAAAGTTACAGATTACGCTTGATTGTCAATTCGGTTTATAGCAATTGCTTCAAAATTTGGTAAAAACGAAATATCTTACTATCTTTAGGGCTGAAACCATCCAGAAAAACGAGTAAGTTATGGCCATAACCAAAGCTACCCAAAAGCCAACTAATGTACCCCGAGGAAATACGGGAAGAAATGCATCGAATCCAAAGAATAAGAAAAAAGACGACGAAACAATTTACTGGGTTTACTTTTTCATTTTTCTGGCTATCAGTCTTTTTCTTCTTTATTTATTTAGATATTAAAGATCCCTTGCATTTGTATCTACCAGGATAAAAACCTTATCTCCTTTGCGTACCGGAGCGTTTACCTTAAAACTACAAATACTTCTTTTGGGTGCTACTGCAACAGGATCGTAAGCTAATCTGACCTCTTCTACGATTCCCTCCACAACACCTGTAGTTGGGCCATTGATACTGTATTGCATTCCCGTGTGAAGATCGCCCGTTTCGACTTTAACTTCTGCTACGCCTAATTTGGAGTAATAATTGGTGACCTTTCCAAGATACTGTTTGCGCATGGTGGCCTGCGAACCATAAACACTACTCCATTCTCCTAGTTTACGCCCTAAATAATATCCTTCCCAAAATCCCCTGTTGTAAACAGTCTTCAGCCGTTGAAGCCAGCCATCAACCTGGTTTCGTGTATAGGTCCCTTCCTTAATTGCTTTAACTGCTTCCTGATAAACAGAAGTAACCGTTTTTACATATTCCGGTGAACGTCCTCTACCTTCAATTTTAAGCACAGTAGCTCCGGCATCCAAAATTTGATCCAGAATATCAATTGTGCATAGATCTTTGGGCGACATTATATATTCATTATCAATTTCAAGAGTCACTCCTGTTTCTTTGTCGGTTACTTCATACGCCCGACGACAAGGCTGCAGGCATGCTCCACGGTTGGCCGATGAATTCATGGTATGAAGACTCAAGTAGCATTTACCGGATATGGCCATACACAGTGCACCATGCACAAAAACTTCAATTTGTACAGGCTTTCCCGATGGCCCACAAATATTTTGATTTTCAATTTCCCGGGAGATATGTTTTATTTGACTTAAATTGAGCTCGCGCGAGAGTACCATTACATCGGCAAAACGGGAATACCATTTCACTGCTTCTATGTTTGTAACGTTGCATTGCGTACTAATATGAATTTCTGTTCCCGCGGCCTGAGCATATAAAAGAACGGAAGGGTCTGATGCAATTATGGCCGAGATTCCAGCTTCTTTGGCAGCATCAACCAGCCGTCGCATCTCATCCAGCTCCTGATCGTAAATGATAGTATTGAGTGTAAGGTATGAGCGAATGCCATGCGAAGTACAAATAGAAGCAATATTTTTCAAATCCTGTACATCGAAATTTTGTGTTGAGCGTGAACGCATATTGAGGCTTCCAACCCCAAAATAAACCGATCCGGCACCTCCCTGAATAGCAGCCATCAAAGATTCATACGAGCCAACCGGCGACATTATTTCTATTATTTTTTCCGTCATCCAGCTTCTTTTTTCAAAAAACAGACAATCTTTACTAATTTTGAAACGGTTTGCAAAGTTACAATCTATTTAAACCCCTATATGCATGAATCTGTCCGGAAAACATTATTTGATATTCATTTCGATATTTCTTTCCTGGCTTTTCACAGAAAACATTTATGCCCAAAAAGTCTATAAGGTTAAATACGAATCCCAAGCCGATCTGAAGGTATTTATCGTTCCTTATGAATCACAAGCCGACTTGCTGGTCTATTTCGTTAAATATGAATCGCAAGCCACTCGAGATGGTTTGTTTTTTCCGGTTGATTATGAATCACAGGCTGATTTCAAACTTTATTTTGTTGAATATGAATCGCAAGCCGACCTGAAAATCTATATTGTGAACTACGAATCACAAGCCGGATGGAGAAACAGCTCAAAACAACATTTGCTAAGGTTTAAAAACAAGCACTAACATATGCGAGTTCAAGGGATTGATTATCGAACGGTATGGATTAAAAACGATACAATAAAAATAATAAACCAGAATCGCCTTCCTTTCGCTTTCGAGATTCTTGATTTACCCGACGTTGATTCAGCATGCGAGGCCATTGTAAGAATGCATGTGAGGGGAGCCGGAGCTATTGGAGCTTTGGCAGGCTATGCAATGGCATTAGCTTTTAAAAATCTTAACATAAACAACATTGACCCCCCACGAGAGGCCAAAAGAAAAATTGAGGCCACCCGCCCTACTGCCCGAAATCTATTTTACGCAACAGAAAAGGTATGGACAGCAGGCATGGAAGGAGGATACAGAAAAGCCAAGGAAACTGCTGAGATGCTCGCCGAAGAAAACATCGCAGAGGGCCGTGCCATTGCCGAATACGGGGAATCGCTAATTCCTGATGAATGTCACATCATGACTCATTGCAATGCCGGATGGCTGGGTTTTGTCGATTGGGGGAGCGCTTTAGCCCCTATTTACATGGCTCACAGAAAAGGGAAGAAAATATTTGTGTATGTAAGTGAAACCAGGCCAAGGTTACAAGGTGCCCGGCTAACTGCTTGGGAACTCACTAACGAAGGCATTCCCCATGCTATTATCTCCGACGGAGCATCGGCATTTATCATGCAGAACAACAAAGTTGATGCAATAATTACAGGCGCCGACCGTATTGCACTTAATGGGGATACTGCAAACAAAATAGGAACTCTCGACAAAGCCATTCTGGCTCACCATTACGGTATTCCCTTTTATGTGGCTGCTCCTCTTTCAACTATAGATTTTAATTGCCCTGATGGAACAAAAATTCCTATCGAACAACGCGAGGAAGCAGAAGTTCTCTTTGCAAACGGAATAAATCAAGAGGGTCATTTTGTAAGCGTACGATTAGCCTCACCGGGATCAAGTGCCATCAACCCCGCTTTTGATGTCACTCCGGGCAATCTGATTAATCTCTTTATCACCAGCCAGGGTTTCATAAAACCCGAAGTGATATCATCTTTAAAAGAAAAATGCCATGTTTGAAGATAATCCCAATTGGGTCTTGGTAGTGGACGACAACGACCGCAATCTCATGGTGCTACAGAGCATCTTGGAAAAAGTATCCATTCCTTGTAAAACCTCCACATCCGGAAAAGAAGCATTACTACTGGCCATGCAAACGCCTCCCGCTTTAGTTTTGCTCGACATCATGATGCCTGAGATGGACGGCATTACAGTATGTAAGAAACTCAAAGAGATTGAACATACACGAGATATCCCGGTAATTTTTATAAGTGCTCTTACTTCCAAAGAAGATGTTTTGCAAGGTTTTGAGGCAGGAGGAGTAGATTATATTACCAAACCCTTTCATAAAGAAGAAGTATTAGCCAGGGTAAAAGCTCACCTCACTATAATAAGGCAAAAACGTGAACTGCAAGAGACCAATCAGAAGCTCAAAGAAGCTATTGCAACAAAAGACAGGCTTTTTTCAATCATATCACACGACCTTATCGGACCAGTGGTTAATATCAACAATGTGCTGAATATTGCCGTAAATCAGCCCATGGAAAAAGAATTATTAATAGAATTTCTGAGAGATGCACTTGCGGCTAATACTTCAACCCTCGATTTGTTGAAAAACCTTCTGGCCTGGGCTAAAAATCAGCGAAACGAAATCAATTTCAACCCTCATAATATTGATGTATCCATCATTATTGATGATAACCTGAATCTGCTTAAAGGTCTCTGGACTGAAAAAAAACTCACAGTGATAAATCACATCAAGAGCCCGATGATGTGTTTTGCCGATGAAAATATGCTTACGATTATTTTTAGAAACCTGATTTCAAATGCCATAAAGTATTCCTATGAGGGTGGAAAAATTGAAATTTTCTGCACCGAAACCGATCAAAACAAAATTAAATTTTGCGTAATAGACGAGGGCACAGGCATTGAACCCGAAAACCTGCAACGAATACTTAATCGGTACGAGCATTTCTCCACCCCCGGTACTAATTATGAGAAAGGTCACGGGCTGGGACTTACACTTGTGCAGGATTTTGTTTCAGCCCATAAGGGTATACTGGAAATTGAAACTGAACCAGGAAGAGGCTCCAGGTTTTGTTTCTCGATTCCCAAAAACCTTAGTGACTTTCCGCACTAAAATTTTAAAATCCCGCTTTCATCACCGTTTTTCATTCTTTTAATTCAACAAAATTCGCTAATCAGGGTTATTTTACCATGTTTGTAGAACACGTCAATGTTCTCCTAAATATCAGATTATGATCATGTTAAAAAAGCTTGGAAATACAGAAGTCCCGGCTATAGGCCTTGGAACTTGGGAGATGGGGGGACGCATGGAGGCCGATCGCTCTCGTGATAGTCATTGGATGGATATTATTCGAAAAGGACTGGAGATTGGCCTTTCTCATATCGATACGGCTGAAATGTATGGAAATGGTCATACAGAAGAAATTGTTGGAGAGGCCATTAAAGATATTCCCCGTAAACAACTGTTTATTACTACAAAAGTATGGAGTACCCATCTCAAGTATAATGACCTCTTGAGAGCTTGCGAGAATAGCTTGAAAAGACTCAAAACCGATTATGTCGATCTATATCTTATTCATTTCCCCAATCCGTCTATACCAATCGAAGAGAGCATTTATGCAATGAACATCCTCGTTGAACAAAAACTTGTTAAACAGATTGGTGTAAGCAATTTTGGTATAAAAGATTTAGAAACAGCATTAAAACATAGTAGCTGCCCTATTGTTGCCAATCAAATTGAATATAGTTTATTGGCGCGTAACAAAGGCACATATCTTGACGGTGCTGAAAGTGAAATCATTCCTTACTGCAGAAAAAAACAGATTGCTGTGATAGCATGGCGACCCCTTGGTAAAGAGAAATTTAACCTCCTTGCTTCTCATCCTTTAATAATGAAGCTAAGTGAAAAATACGACGCAACACCGGCTCAAATAGCATTAAGCTGGCTAATCCAACAAGATAATATCCTCACCATTCCCAAAACAAGTAATTATCAACATCTTATTGAAAATGCGAGGGCCATGGATATACAAATTGAGCCGGACGACTTCATCCGGCTCAGCCAATCGTTCAAGGATGAATAACTAGAAAGCCAAAGTAATCCCTACATTATACATGAAAGGCAACTGATCCACCCGCTCAAATTTTATACGATCGAAGTAGAATACATTTTTCCTGTCATAAACATTTGTAGCACCGGCATTCAATTCCAGATAGGAATGAGCCGATAATTCCCATTTATGCTTTATATTCACATCAAGGCGGTGGTAGTAGGGTAATCGACCCGTATTCAGGTCTCCATAAATAATTCCAAGCTCTCCGCTGGCAGTAGCCGGATTGCTGTACACGCCTTGCGAGAAATTTATTTTTTCGAAATAACCCTGGCTCAGAGTAAAGGGAAATCCAGAACCCAGATTCCACCTCACACTAAATTCTGTGGCCCTTGCCGGTCCAAGCTGTACGCTACCCACAATGTTTACGTTATGCCTGCGGTCAAAATGGGGATGGTAATTAATTTTTCCATCAAATCTGTTGACATAAGTCAGAGAATATACTCCCCATAAATTCCAACGATCCTTGTCGTATTTAATGGAGAAGTCAAGGCCGCTGGCATCACCGTTTTCAATGATGAAGTCTTTTTTAAGCTCATCAGGTTTATCAGCAAAGGTTTCAGTATCCTCAAAAATCTTATTGCGATTCAGATTGGTGAGCTGTGTAAATTTCTTGTAATACGCCTCAATATTCAATGTAAGGTTGTAACCCAAATCAAATTCTACCCCCCCTATGGCATGCCAGGCTTTTTGTAATTTATCATCAACATCTTTCCCATTGAAGGTAGAAGGCAAATTATCCGGACCACTCAGGAATCCGTAGAATAAGTTGACAACATCCCTATCACTGCTGGCACTGATAAAATTCTGGGAATAAAAACCCCCTGCACCTTTCAGTCGAATTTTGTCGGTTAGATTGTATTTAAGTGCCAATCGGGGCTCGGGCGAAAAGTTACCCAGGGAAGCATACCATTGCAAACGAAGCCCGGGTTCCAGTATAAGTTTTCCCAGAATGGTCTTGTACTTAACGTAAGCGCCTATCTCTGTGGTATTCTCTTCCTGTTGAATGATGCGATTCAGGGAATTAAAAAAGAAATAATCGGTTTTAAAGCCAAGCAATTCAAATCCGTATCTTAACTCGTCGCGATCGATCAGGTAAGTAAAATTCAATCCGGCATTAAATCCACCTATTTCACTGGTACGGTCGTTTTTGCCAGTTTCTTTCAGGCTAACTTTATATTTGGAGTAAGAAAAAGTGCCTTCAATCAAAACGGGAGCCTTACCCGGTATAACCACAAAATTGCTGCCGCCGCCGAATGCATCCCACTGAAAATCTGACAAGGCCTTATAGTTGTTTACACGGTCGGTATAGTTAAATCCAAATAGATTAAGCTTACTGCCGTTTTCAGCATTAAAGGAAACCTTACCATAAATATCGAAGAAATTAAATGGAAGCCCGTCATCATTAACATACTTATAGAGAGCTTTAGAAGTTTGTTCCAGGTAAGAATTGCGTAAACTCAGAATAAAAGAGGAGCTTCCTCCATTATCTTCGTTTTGCTTTTTTAGAGGGCCTTCCAGTAAAAGCTTTGCTCCAAAGGTAGATGCATCGAGTTTTCCTGATAAGCGCTTTTTGTTTCCATCGCGGGTAGTGAGGTCCATCACCGACGAAATTCTGCCGCCAAACTCAGCGCCAAAACCTCCGGTATAAACATCCGCATTACGGAGAATATCAGTATCAAAAACCGAAAAAAGTCCAATAGAATGAAATGGGTTATATATAACCATTCCATCTAATACAACTTTGTTTTGAATAGGTGCACCACCACGGATGTAAAGCTGACCGCCTTGGTCGCCAGTAAAAATAACTCCGGGCAATACCTGGAGATATTGTGCAAGGTCGGGTTGACCGCCAATATTCGGAATTTGCTTTATCTGTTTGGGAGTAATTTTAACCACAGAGGTTTTGGTTTCGCTTCGGGCCTCTTCTCTTTCAGCAGAAATGCTGACCCCTGCAAGGGATAGTGCTTTCTTCACTACATATAGCTGCTTGGTTATCAGATCCCCCTTTTTCAGTGTGACAGGAATCTTTAAGGTATCATATCCCATGGCCGTCACCATCAGATTGTAGCTGCCCGGAGGAATATTGCCGATGAGATAATAACCATTGACATCGGTTGCGCACCCCAGGGTGGTTTTTTCAAGGTAAACGTTGGTAAAAATTACCGGTTCTCCTGTCTCCTTCTCATAAACAAATCCCCTGATGCTGGCATTCTGCCCTTTGAGCGACCATGAAAAAAGAGCTAATAACAAAAAGATAGCGAAAAAACGGGTGTCTGGTAAAAACTTTTTCATGCTTTGGTTTGTAAAATGTTGGCAAATGCTTGATGGTGCAAAGGTAACAATCCACCCGGAACAGAAAGCCTCTACCCGAACATTTCTGTTTTAGCAAGTTATTGCCTTTGTTGATAAGACCCTCAGACAAAACAACCCTGCTAAATTCCGGATGTTTTACGTGATTATAGAGTATTGGGAGTCTTTAGGGTTTAAATTCAAAGATAAAACCGACACCATGAACATTTGTAATACAAATACGCGGCTCTCCTTTCAACAATTTGCGCAGACGGGCAATAAATACATCCATGCTACGTCCCGCAAAGTAGCTATCACCCCCCCAAACTGCCTTTAAAATCATTTCACGTGGCATTAGTTCATTTACATGCTCACAAAAGAAAAGCAACAAATCTGCTTCCCGACGAGTCAGGAACATTTCTTCCTCTCCCACCCTAAGCTTAAGGTTGGGGTATTCGAAAGTCATTACTCCAAATGTGAAAACTTCATTTCTGAATTTCGGACCTGAAGCCAAACGGCAACGTCTCAGAATTGCGTCAATCCGCAATGAGAGTTCTTCTGAACTGAAAGGTTTAGTAATATAATCATCACAACCGGATTTGAAACCACTTACTACATCTTCCGTTTGCGATTTGGCGGTTAGAAAAATAATGGGTACCTCAGCATTAAGCTTTCTGATTTCCTTGGCAAGGGAAAAACCATCCTTCTTGGGTAACATCACGTCGAGTATGCAGAGTTGGGGAAATTCGCGGACATAGGCTTTAAGTCCATCTTCTCCATTGGAAACAGCTTCTACCTCATATCCCACCATTTCCAAATAATCTTGCAATACCATACTTAAATTGGTATCGTCTTCTACAAGCAGAATTTTAATCTTAGAATTCATAAAATTACTCCATTTTTTGGCGCTCTAACGGTACGAATACATAAAAAGAAGTTCCCCTTTTATCATGGCTTTTGAACCAAACCTCAAATCCATGAGCTTCAGCTATCGTTTTTACATAATACAAGCCTAAGCCATGTCCTTTTACATCATGTCGGTCGCCAGTGGGTATTCTTGAGAATTTTTCAAATATTTTGCCTTGAAATCGAAAAGGAATTCCGGGGCCATTATCCTCCACAATAAATAACAATCCTTCCTTCTCGTGAAGTTTATAATTTTTTACCTCAAGCCTAACCATACACTTTTCGCCACTATATTTTATGGCATTGTCGATGAGGTTTGATAAAAGATTTGTAAAATGTTGAGGGTCTGCAAATAATGTTTCAGCACTACATAATTTGCGGGTGATAAGTTTTCCCCCTTTTTCTTCGGCATACACCTGAAAAATCTCTTGCAAATTGGCCAAAAGAGATTCTATGTTTATGACTTCCTTCTTAAGAGTAAGCCTTCCCTGCTCAAACACCGTAACCTGAAGAACATCTTCCACCTGACGCTTAAGTCGGTCGTTTTCACTAAAAATTAAAGCTGCATATTTTTTCACCTTTTCAGGATGTTCATAAACTTCAGGTTTGAGCAACATTTCGCTCGACAGAGAAATGGTAGCAATGGGCGTTTTCAACTCATGTGTCATGTTGCTGATAAAATCAGCCTTCAATTCAGCCAATTGCCTCTGAGAAAAATACATCTGTAAAACATAATAGAATGCCATAAGCATCATTAATATGAAAAGAACCGAAAGCAAGATCCATCCTTTAAGTCGGCCGAATATCCTCTCATTCAATCCTTGAAAACGCACAGCAAGAAGAATTCCCCCTTCACGATGTATGCAGGTTACTGGAACAACAAATCCTGACGCTAATACCCCTGATGTATCCGATTTAACCCTTCCGAATAAATGACTTTTATCCTCCGAAAATACCAAATAGTCATATTCCTGAGGCAATCCACACTCCGCCATTTCCAGCGTCAATAGCGAATCTAATACTTTGGCCAGTGCCGGATTATAAAAAACTGAAGAGGCTTCAGCTGAAGAGTCTGAACAGAAAGAGGTAGGTCTTAAATCCGTAATACCTTGGGTGTCGTAAAGGCGATTGACAACGCTTTTTAATGCAACATTCACCTGATTGGCAAACTGCTCATTTTGATAACGAATTGCATTCACTACCCAATAGGTCTGGGTTAACACTATCCCTGTAAAGGCAAAAGCGGCCGACATGACTACCCAAACAAGTCTTTTTTTCAACATACATTAATCATTCTCCACAAAATTAAGCTTATCGCTCTATCCGATTAAAAGATTAACATCATATTTACAAAGATTAACAAGCGATTAACACTCGGGTGTTTATTTGGTTCTTAAGTTTGCATCCGAAATGATAAAAATCACACGCATATGAAAAAAATAATCTTATTCCTGGCTTTAATAGGGTTTCTTGCAGGCAATACTTACGCCTCTGTTGTATTAACTTCTTCTGCAAAGTTGACACAAATTGCTCTTTACGACGACCCTCCTAAAGCTAAAGAGGCTAAGGATACAAAAACACAGGAATCCCCCAAAACAGCCTGCTGTGACAAAGGATCTGCAAAAAAATCGTGTTGTGACGATAAAAAATCCCCCAACAAAACCTGTTGCGACAAAGGTCCTAAAGAACAGTGCAAACCCAAGAAATAATCAATATCACAATAGATTAAACCGGCCATGAAGCCGGTTTTTTTGTTTTCATTAACTTCGCAACGTTTAATAGCCCGATATGCCTACCATTGAAACCATTTACACCGGAGATTTAAGAACCCAGGCACTTCATTTGCAATCGGGGAAAATAGTTATTACCGATGCCCCTACTGATAATCAAGGCAAAGGCGAAGCCTTTTCTCCAACGGACCTCCTCGCTGCCTCACTTGGAAGCTGCATGCTTACCATTATGGGCATTGCTGCCCGCACACACGGATTCAACATCGATGGAACCCGTGCCGAAATAACGAAAATAATGGCAGCTAATCCCCGAAGGGTCGGTGAAATTATTATACACCTCTACTTCCCGCCTTCCTCATATTCTGAGAAAGAGAAAAAAATCATCGAACATTCTGCTTACAACTGCCCTGTTTATCTCAGTCTAAGTGAAAATTTAAAGAAAACCCTTTATTTTCATTTTTCATCATAATTCCATGGAAAATCTAAATATTCCCAACCAACTGGAGCATACACTCGTCAAAACTGTTACCCAGGATGATACAGCAAACCGATACGGTTCAGGCCTTTTGGAGGTATTTGCCACCCCTGCCATGATTGCTTTCATGGAACAAACCTGCCACTCAGCTATTCAGGCTTACCTTCCTTCCGGATATAGCTCAGTGGGGACAGAAGTAAATGTCAGGCACCTAAAAGCTACCCCTGTTGGAGATAGAGTTAAATGCACTGCACAGCTCCAGTTCATTGAAGGCCGAAAACTGATCTTTTCGGTCTCTGTATACGATAGTAAAGGCTTGGTAGGTGAAGGATCTCACACGCGCTTTATCATTGATGTACAAAAATTTATGGCCAAACTCGGCTGATATAGGATTTTCTATTCCTGCTTCACTCTTTGTTCTTGCTATCTATAATAATTGTAACAGGACCATCATTTTCTAGTGCAACTTTCATGTAGGCTCCAAATATGCCTGTCTTTATGTTTATTCCCAATTCGCTCTTCAACAAATGATTAAACTTTTCATAAAACTTTGCCGCCATTTCAGGATTCATGGCTCTTATGTATGAGGGTCTATTCCCCTTTTTAGTACTTGCATGGAGTGTAAACTGACTAACCGAAAGTATTTCACCATTAACGTCTTTAATCGATAAATTCATTACTCCATTTTCATCGTTAAAGATTCGTAAACGGCTTATTTTTCCGGACATCCACTCTAAATCCTGTTCAGTGTCTCCTTCTTCAAAACCACACAAAATGAGGAGTCCCATTCCGATTGCTCCCACCCAACGGCTTTCAACTTCTACTCTGGCATAATTTACACGTTGAACCACTACTCGCATAATTAATTTAATTCCATTTATTTAATTCAACTAAAATTTCATTAAAATTTGGCGATACAAACAAACAAGCTTCTGTTGTGCATAACTGATAAAGAGATTCCTCCGACGAGTCTTCCTGGGGTATTATAATTAGACGTGGATTCCTGAACTCTTTTATTGCAGCATAAGCATCGTAAAGCCTTTCACGTGGAACCTTTAAAATACCAGATTTATCAGAACGCTCTAAACCTGCCAGAATCCAATTCGCCATATGAGCAGGGTGTTGCTCAATGGCATAGCTTATACTACCAAGCATGTTATCAGCTTTCTCAAAAAAATGATAATTGCCTGTAATTTTCCCTGCAAGAATTAATGCACGACAATAAACGGAATTAGGCGAAGGCGTCACATTATCAAATATTTCCGTTATCCTCTCATTCATAGGCGGAATATCAATATTGGAGAACAATAGTTTGCCCTCTGCATTTCTGAAAGAATTATCAGCCGCATCGAGCAGACTTAATCCAAGTTCCAGATATTCAGATTCACCAGAAGCGCAATAATAAGTTAAAAATGATAAGGCAAGCCAGGCATAATCTTCCAAAAATCCAGGCACAGACGGGGCACCATCATAAATAACGTGAAACACCATTTTCGTTTGGGCATCAATGGCTTTATGCTTAAGAAATAGAGCAAGATGGGCCGCCATTTCATATATTTCTTTATCAAGCGACACTTTCCAGGCCTTTAATAAGCCGTATAATAACATGCCGTTCCACGAGACCACAACTTTTGTATCAATCGGCGGTTGCGGTCGGGTTCTTTGTTTAACTTTAAGCTTTTCTATGACATCAAACACATCTTCTTTCGAAAAACCTTCCGAAATCGCCGGCCCATTGTTTTGATTTATACTCAATGGTGCCCTGAGGACAAACCTGCCACCCTCCAGATATGAATCCTCTTCAATCCTGAAATACCTCCGAAAAACGGGATATTTTTCACCTGTGGCTTCGCGCAACTCTTCCTCACTAAAAATATAATAATGCCCCTCGCCCATTGCATTGTCTGCATCTATGGAAGCGCTGTACCCACCGTCTGGCAATTTCATCCATTTCTCCAGGAATTCTAATATACCTTTGACCGTCTCAAATTCTGTTTCTATTCCTAAAGCCAACGCAGTTTCGGCATAAAGATTCAAGAGCAAAGCATTATCATACAACATTTTCTCGAAATGGGGTATAACCCATTTCTCATCTACAGAATAGCGAAAAAAACCACCATTCAGCTGATCATAAATTCCACCGTTTTTTATCTGTCGGAGGGTCAGCGCAATGAAATCAGAAGACAACTTAAATTCCGACTGAGTCGACAATATGCAAACAAGACTTAGAAAGCATGGCATTGGAAACTTGGGCGAACCTTTCAATCCCCCATGAATTAAATCAAAAGAAGAGAAAAGTCGCTGAAGCATTTCATCTGAAAGCCGAAAGTTTTCCTTTTCAAGCGACAGAAAACTTTTCAGTGAAATTTCTTTCCTTTTTTCAATTTCAGCTACTTGCTCTTCTAATAAATGTCTTTCGTTTTTAAATATCCTGATAATTTCGGTCAGCAATTTTATCCATTGATGTAATGGAAAATAAGTTGCCCCGAAGAAAAATTTCCCTTCCGGGGTTAAAAAGCAGTTCAAAGGCCATCCTCCTCTTTGCCCTAAGGCCTGAACATTTTCCATCAGATAATGGTCAACATCGGGCCTCTCTTCTCTATCGACTTTTATACAAATAAAATTTTCATTCATTAAACGGGCTGCTGCCTCATTCTCAAAAACCTCCTTTTCCATAACATGACACCAATGACAGCTGCTGTATCCCACGCTTATCAAGATAACTTTACCCTCTATCCTTGCCCGTTCAAAAGCCTCTTCACCATATGGAAACCAATGTACAGGATTGTTTGCATGCTGCAACAGATATAAGCTCTTTTGTTCTTTGAGCCGGTTCATGATTTCATATTTTTTTTCGTCCGTTCAAATCCCACTTTTGCTTTCTGGGTAATGCTATTGCGGTATTCAGTAAATTTCATATCCAAACACTTTCTATAATAACTGTTTGCTGCCTCATAATTCTTTTTTTCTTCATAAAGATTTCCCAGCTTAAGAGCTGCATTAGCTGCAAAATACTCTTGTAATGCTTCGCCCTCGGCTATTGTTCGATTATAGTATTTAATCGCATTGCTATCACTTCCCATTTCATCGTAAATTCTGCCCAAGCGATAATAGAATTCAACTTTTTCAATTTTTGAAAAATTCGCAAGGTCATTTTCTTGCAGCACCGCCAGTGCCTGATTGTAATACCCTCCATCGAAGAGGAGCCGGGCCTTTAAAAGAAATACATTGGGGACCTTGCCAGATGTGGCTTCTATTTCAGCTTGTTTATCCGCATCGGTTTCTGTTTGGCCTGTGGTGGGAATCAAGGCAATAGTATTTCTATATGCTTCCATGTTTCCGCTGATTAAAAATTGCCAGGCCTTTCTCTGTATGCTTGCTTTACGGAAATTTCTAACACTGGAATATTTTAAAAATTTATCAAAATAAATAATACAACTATCTGATAACTTGTTCTGATATGCCATTGCCAGCATATAAGTAAGATAAGTAAACTCTTCTTGATCAGGGTAGGTCTTTTTATTTTGTAAGATTCTGATAGCTTCATCGTTACGACCTGTAAGCATGGCAATTTTTGAGAAAGCATATGCTTGTATGGGTAAAAGCCCATTTAAATCTGACTTTTTGGCTGAAAGATATTTATCGCGGAATTTTAATGCCCTTTGCTTACCAGCGTCAAGGTTAATGTATATAAAACTAAGATAAAAAACCACCTCTTCTTCAAGCCAAAACAGAGATGGATCGTCCATGGAAGCTTTCAAAGCCGACTCCATCATTCGCAAACCCTCTTCCACAGAGCCATTATATCCAAGCATGCGGGCAATCCATTGATAATTATCCGGAATCGAACCAATCAACACATTCATGATGCCCATCCCAGCCACGGCTGGAGTAAAATTGGGAAATTGCTGCTGACTTTCCCTTAAGATGCCAAAAGCTGTTCGCGCTTCTTTAAAACCCGTTACATAATCCCTAAATTTTAAATGTATAAGCGACCATTGCAATTTAAATTGGGCTTGACAAAATAAAAAATAGGGTGAGTCTGGATCTCCACTCTTAAATCTTTGCCAACGGCTATCCTTTTGCTTGCGTATTTCTTTATAAAGATTAACATCCTCAGTATTAAGCAGTCTTATAAAATCAATATAATTTTCTACCCAGATAGGTATATTGGAGGAGGGATAAAGCCGCCTGGCTATGGCAACTTGCTCATGTGCTTTTGCAAATCGAAAGGCAGCAGTATAGCGTAAGGCCGACTCACTGTATTTATCGAAGATATAATTGAAACGCGATTCGGCATCGGCTAAACATAAATAATAACCCATCAGTAACAAGAAAAGCAATAAAAACCGCTTCATATGAGGAATTTTCATTGGCATGTAAAAATAACAAAAAAAGCACCCGCTGGTTTACAGGTGCTTTCCTTGAACTGTGTTTAACTATTATTGCGTAGCCAGCTCGGCGATTTCTTTGTCTACTAAAATCCGACCACAATATTCACACACGATAATTTTCTTATGCATTTTAATGTCAAGTTGATGCTGTGGGGGAATCTTGTTATAACATCCTCCGCAGGCATCCCTTTCCACCATAACAACTGCCAAACCGTTCCGAGCGTTCTTACGAATGCGCGTATAGGCGGTAAGTAAACGATCTTCTATAAGCTTTTTGCTTTCTTCGGCCTTCTGAATCAATTCCTTTTCTTCCTTCTCTGTCTCTCTGATGATATCGTCGAGCTCATTGCGTTTTATTTCCAGCTCATTGCGCTTTTCTCCGACAAGCTTTTGTGCCTTTTCTATCTCTTCTTTCAAACGCGTTAGCTCAGCGGTATATTCATTTATGCGTTTTTTGGCCAGTTGTATTTCCAACCCTTGAAACTCAATTTCCTTTGATAAACTGTCGTATTCCCGATTGTTTCTTACATTCATCTGTTGCTCTTCATATTTTTTGATCAGAGCTTCTGCATCAACAATCACATTTTTCTTCTCCTGGATTCTCTTCTCAAGAACAGCAGTTTCCTGGATGTAATTATCAATCCTGGTTTCAAGACCTGCAATCTCGTCTTCTAAATCTTGCACTTCAAGAGGTAATTCTCCTCTCACAATTCTAATTTTATCAATTTGAGATTCAACCAGCTGCAAACGGTACAAATGCATTAGCTTTTGTTCAACCGAAACTTCTACAGCTTCTTCTGTCTGGTTTCCCTGTGGCTTGCTGATAGGTTTGTTATCCATATTACGACGGGTATCTTGTGCTTTATTATTCAACTACTTAAATGTACATAATGGGATTTCTCCCTGTTTCAGAAAAATGAACGGCAAAATTAGGAAATTTTTCAATAAGTAAACTCCTTAGTTGGTGAAATCCATGAATTTCTGTTTCGTAATGTCCCGCATCTACTAGTAATATTTGGCTTCCAAAGTCTGAAAAATCGTGATACTTAATTTCAGCAGTTATCAGTGCTTCAGCACCTGCTCTAATGGCATCGGTTATAAGAAACCCTCCGGATCCACCACAAATAGCAATCCGTTTGATTTCTTGTTTTTTAAAACCAGCAGATACCTTTAAGTGATTTACTCCCAAAACTTCTTTCAAGCGACCAATAAAGGGTACTACAGCAAGAGATTCCGGCAAATCTCCTATTATGCCAGAACCGGCCCCCGGATAAGTATTGACCAATGGGTATACATCATAGGCCACCTCCTCATACGGATGAGCTTTAATCATTGCATCCAGCAGAGACCCAAGAATATGTGAAGGGAAAATTACTTCAATCCTTTCTTCTGACTCTTTATGCAACTCATTCAGTTGACCAACATACGGATTTGAACCTTCGAGGGCTCTAAAAGTGCCAAAACCAACAACATTGAAACTACAAGAATCATAATTTCCAATGTGGCCAGCCCCTGCCGAAAACAAAGCAGTTCTTACTTTGTCAGCATGAGAAACCGGACAAAATGTAACCAATTTCATGAGTTTATGCTGCAATGGTTTTAATACCCTAACATTCAAAAGGCCAAGAGCCTGTGCTAAAAATTGATTGAGCCCGGGAAATTGATTATCAAAATTGGTATGAAAAGCTACGACATTGATATTGTTTTTAATAGCATGTTGAATTATCCTACCGGTGTCTTTATTATAATTTATCGAGCGCACGGGTCTAAAAAACATGGGGTGGTGTGATAATACCACATTGCATCTTTTTTCTATAGCTTCAGCAATTACTTCTGATGTTACATCCAGGCATATAAGGACGCCAGTAATAGTCACATCGGGATTGCCAAGTTGAAGTCCACTGTTATCATAATCCTCTTGCAGAGCAAAAGGAGCCAGCGTATTCAGGTATTCAATCAAATCACTTACTGTCACCATATTATTGACCTTGTAATTTTGCAAAGTTAAAATTATCAGGTATTTTTTTCATAATCAATTATCATTCTATTAACAAAAAGTACATATCTTTATGGCATGAATCCACTACGACTTTTATTACTACCCTTCTCTATTATTTACTCAGTTATTACGTGGTTCAGGAACTGGCTTTACGATCATAATCTCCTCAAATCATACAAGCCAGAAGTCCCGATAATAAGCGTTGGAAACATTACTGTTGGAGGAACGGGCAAAACCCCGCACTGTGAATTCTTAATACAAGTCTTAACCGAGCATGGATTTCATGTGGCCTATTTATCAAGAGGATACGGAAGAAAAACAAAGGGTTTTAGATGGGTAAGAAATAATTCATTAGCCACAGAAGTTGGAGACGAAGCAGTTCAAGTAGCATCAAAATTTCCCGCTATACGTGTTGCAGTATGCGAGAACAGATCAAACGGCATCAAAACTATAAAATCAGAGTATCCGGATATAAATGTTGTTATTCTGGATGATGCTTTTCAACATCGAAAAATTAAGCCAACGCTCAACATCCTCTTAACGGATATGGCTCGTCTTTACAAGCAGGATTATCTTCTCCCTTTCGGAAAATTAAGAGAGAGTAGTGCTGGAGCAAAAAGAGCAGACCTTATCATTATCACCAAAACGCCAACAATTTTCCCGGTACTGTTAAAAAAATATCTTCAAAAAACCATTTCGCCCAAACCTTATCAAAGAACCTTTTTCACTTTTTACGAATATTCTGACTTTATTCCAGTTCATGAATCCCAATCAAAATGTCGGTCACAAGCAATAAATCACATATTTCTTTTGGCTGGTATTGAAAATCCTTTGCCACTTTCAGAGCATTTGGAACAAAAAGGATTTTTTGTGCATTTGAAAGCCTACCCCGACCATCATTTTTATTCATCCTACGAAATTGCCGGTTTAATCAATGAATTTGAAGCCATCCCAGGTAAGAAGAAGATTATCCTTACAACTGAAAAAGACTTGGCCCGAATGGACGAGGATTTAATACAGTCTCTAAGTCAGTATCCATTCTATAAAATAGCTGTCCGGGTTTGTTTTCACGAATCTCAGGAAGAAGAATTTATACGTTTCGTAATCAATAAAATAAAAGAATCCGGCAAGGGTTAAGTATCATCGTTTAAGCCATATGATAGGATCCTCCGGGGTCTTTTGGTTCCATACTTCAAAATGAACATTGGTTGGGTCATCATTTGTACTTAAATAACCTAAGACCTCTCCAGCTTTAACCTGTTGGCCTTCTTTAACCATGATTTCAACCAACTCGCTGTATACTGTTAAATATTGCCCATGCCGCAAAATAACAACCTGATTCTCGGTTGAAATTCTCATTATTTTACTCACAATGCCACCGAAAACTGCTTTAACTCTCGCTCCTTTTTCTGTTGAAATAGTCAGTCCATTATTTTTGACTCTTATTCCTTTTAAAACAGGATGAGGGTGCTCCCCAAAACTTTCAGAAATTACCCCTTTCTCAACCGGCCAGGGCAAGCTGCCCCTCGCCGACTTAAATTCTCCTGACAATTGAATATCTGCTGGCGAATACAAAGTCTCATACGTTGATTTAGGACTAACCGTCTTACCCTCCTTTTTTGCCGATTCTTTTGCTCTTTTAGCTGCAAGTGCTGCTTCTTCTTCAATTATTTTCTTTATGGCTTCAGAAATAAGCTGAAGAGACTTTCTTTTTCTTTCCACATCCTTTCGCAACTCCCGTTCTTGCTCTTTTGCGCGAGCCATCGCTTTGTTTTTCTGTTCTTTATCGCTGTTGAGTTTGGCAATTTCCTTCTGCTGACGATCTATAATATTGGTTCTTTGCTTTTTAGCTTCATTTATTTCTGTCATTTGCGACACCAATTTATTGTTGGTTTGACGAATTCTTTCAATCTCCTGTCGCAAATAATCTTTATATTGCTTATAATAATGAAACCTTAGAAAGGCTTGATTAAAGGATTCTGCAGAAAGAATAAATTGTAGCAAATCGTATTGTTTATAATTCCTTTGAAATTCAATAATCAAACGTTCATATTCACGCCGTTGATGATTAAGATCCTGTTCGGTTTTATTGATTTGATTTGAAATAATGACAATCTGCCTGTCCATCAAAGCTAATTCTTGATTAATGGCTTCGAGCATTTTTTTCCGATTACGTATATTTTTCTCTAATAAATAAATCTCCTGACTTATGGATTTATTCGATTTCTTTAGTTTTTCAATAGTTTGAAGATTTTCCCTGATTTCTTGCTCCAACTTCACACGTTTTGTCTCTAAATCCTGTATCTTTTCCTGGGCAGGCAATGAAACCGTCCCTACCAAGAAAAAAACTAGAATTTTCCAAACACGTATGATTTTATAATCCTTCATTTAAAACCATTTTTTGATAACCTCTCGGAATTTTAAAAGGCATGCTCACGGGAATATTAATTTCAAATTTGTTGCAATTGATCTGGGCCTTCATCTTATTTTTCCCCCTTAAACGCACCATGGTTTTTGTTGGAATATAGTTGTTTCCAGCCTTCTTGTAATTTTTATACAACATGTCTATTTCAAAACCACTCCCCACATAACGAATTCCCGAAAATATTCCATCGTCTTTAACTGTCCCAATCTTGGTTAAACCTTCTGGAGCAACTAATCTCATTTCGAATACGTTATCTGAAATCCAAGTATGGTTTTTCGAAATATTTTTGGCTGAACCTTTCGAATTTAAAGCAACTTGGAGAGAAGGAATTAATAAGTCGGTTATCGAATAAAATCGTAGAGGTAAGGGCAAAAAAGAGTTTAAATTTTCTGTTTTTTCAACAAAAAAAGACTCTCTTATGCGGTCAATCAGCTTTATAGAATCTGGGGTTATGAGAATCCGCGCCAGTTCCACACCCGAAATAATAAACACAGATGCCCATATTGCCGAATCTTTGACATACCTGACATTGGCTACTATCGAATACTCATCGCGATTTGTTGAAGCATCAATGCTATAGCGTCCATTCAATGTGTGAATAGTATTAAAATTGTTGTTTACATAATTAATTACAGAATCGATGTTTGAGATGGGTATATTTTGCCGGGACACCCTTTGGGAGGTTTCACATGAAATACCAAGACACAACACAAATAGTATCAGAACCAGGTATTTATTCGTCATAATAATCGCCTGTTTCAATCTTTTTTAAAAGAAAAGATGAGCCTTGCCCAATAGAATTAGCTTTTTTCCAATATTCCAAGGCCTCCGTCTTCCGCCCTGCTTTATACAACACATCTCCATAATGCTCATATAATATCGCATCCTCTGAAGCCCGAGTCTTTATTGCTCTTTCAATATAACCCAGAGCTTCTTCATATCTTCCTAAACGGAAAAGTACCCAACCATATGTATCCAGAAAAGACGACTGCTCCTCCTCTATTTCCAGCGATTTTTTAGACATTTTCAGGGCTTTTTCTAGGTTTATATTACGTTCGGCAAGAGAATAAGCATAATTATTCAGGACTAATGCATTGAGAGAGTCCATTGTGATAACTTTTTCATAGTACTCATACGAACGATCATAATCCTTTATATATCCATATAAATCGCCCAAAGAAGCATATGCCGATTTCATAAGTTCTGGCGATTCCTCACCATATTTTACCGTTTTTTCCATCTCCGCAATTGCCAACTCATAGTTTTTATCTATGAAATAACCCAGTCCGGCGAAATAGTGTGGAAGAGGTTGAAAAGGAAATTCATTAGATGCTTTCTTGGCAAGTTGGTATAAATCCTTTTCTCGTTTAAGGTTATAATAGCATATCATTAAATTTTCAACAGATTGATATTGATAGGACCCCAAAGAAATTAACTTTTCATAAAAAATTGCAGCTTTTTCAAACTGGGTTTCAATATATAATACATCTCCACAAATTCGCTGTGCATCAGGATCTCCGGGATGGGTTGCAGCGACAATCTGAACCAGATCAACCAATTGCCTGTTTAATTCTGCGTCGTTTTGAGAATTTTCCAGCGGATATAAATTGACTATATAATTCATTTTACTTGATACAGGAACCTCTGGATTAGCAAATGCTTTTCTTAGGTATTTGTATGTTTCCTGTCTTTTACCCTTTTTATGATAATATTCTGCCAGGGTTAGATTGGCAATATCATCTAAAGAATCACACGCTAAAATTGACTCTAGTTCTTTTAATGCTTTTTTGTCCTGATTACGATCAAAATAATAGTTTGAAAGGAAAAGAGAAGCTTTTTGATTGCATGGTTGGGTTGATATAAAGTTGGCCAGTGTCTTTTCTGCATCTTTAAAATTGCCTAAGTAACGTAAAACATTAAATTTCTCGATTACAAGTTCTTCATCAGAAGGATTTTTACTTATAAGAATATCGATGACCTGCAAAGCATCTTTGTATCTTTTACTATCAATAAGCGCTTTTTTATATTGATGTAACATGCTTATTTTGTCGGGCCAGAGTGTAATAATTTCCTTTATCAGAGCAATAGATTTATCAATATCCCCAGCTGATTGATAAATATCAAGCCTTAATTTTTGGTAATAAAAGTTCATGGGATTAATACCTGCTGCTATCTCTGCATATTTACTGGCTTCTATGAAATTATTTTCCATGAAATAAATTCGGGCCAGTTCAAATGCAGCTGCATCGTGGCGCGGGTTGGTTGAAAGAATATCAATAAAAATAAATTTAGCAGTTTCTGTATCCCCATTCAATAGGAATTTAAGACCATTTAAATAATTACTTGTCTCAGCAGCATTTTTATCAAATTGATTCTTTATGGTATCTGTTTGTGAAAAAAGATTACCATAAGTGAAAATCAAGAATAACAAAATGGGTATTTTCTTCATGTTAAAACATTTATTTACCAGTATGACCAAATCCACCTTTCCCCCTAAGGGTTTCTTCAAGGCTTTCTTCTTCCTTCCATTGAATTTGAATGACTGGAGCAATTATCAATTGAGCAATCCTGTCTCCATTATTAATTTCAAAAGGCTCATTTCCAAGATTGATCAAAATTACCTGGACTTCTCCTCTATAGTCTGCATCAATAGTGCCAGGAGCGTTGAGGACAGTAATACCATATTTAGCAGCCAGCCCACTTCGAGGCCTGACCTGCCCCTCGTATCCAATTGGAATCTCAATAAACAAACCGGTTGGAACAAGGGCTCTTTGGCCCGGGGACAAAATCATCTTATCCCGAAGGTTGGCTCTTAAATCCATTCCTGCCGAATATTCAGTCTGATATTTGGGTAATTCGTTACCGGACTTATTAATGATTTTCAGTTGAAGCATGCTTTTCAGGTTTAGGGCATGCAAAGATATGCCATTTGGTATTAATAAAGAGGAAAGTGCTGTTAGCGCTACGATTTAGGAAGCCTTATGGTAAATACAGTGCCTTTTCCTGGCTCCGAGGAAAAATCAATTTCTCCTCCATGGTTGATTACAATGTTTCGGGATATGAAAAGCCCTAAGCCTGTCCCAAAGGCTTTGGTAGTAAAATTAGGCATAAAAATACGTTCTCGTTGTTCAGGAGCTATTCCTACTCCATTATCCTGAATGGTTATAGTAACATACTCTTGGGAGGTTAGGATACTGATTTTAATTATCCCTTCTGATTCATTTTTTATGGCTTGTCGTGCATTTTTAACCAGATTCTCAATCATACGGCCAATTTGGTATTTGTCAATTTTTATCCATACCGGAGCTTCAGGAAAATCAAATAGAAGTTTGCCATTAAAATCGGTTAAAGCCAGGTAGGTATTGCTTTTTATCACTCCAACTATATCTACTAATTCTGGTTTACTTGCAGGCCACTGTGCTAATTCCGAGAAAGTATTAGCCAAACGGGTAAGCTCCTCAATCTTTTCAAGTAAAGTGTTTGAAAAGACCTTAAATCTCTCTGCCCACTGTTGATCATTAGGTCTAAAGTTGCTCTCGAGAAACTGTAATTGTAATTTTATGGGAGTTAAGGGGTTTTTTATTTCATGTGCAATTTGCTTTGCGACATCTTTCCATGCAAGTTCACGTTCCTTCCTTCTCAATTCAAGAATAGCTGATTCTAATTCATCAACCAGGCGATTGTACATTTGAGACAGTTGGCCTATTTCATCTTGCCGCCTTACTTCTATTTTCTCATTACGCATTCCAATCTTTAGCCGTGAAATATTGTCTGACAGAAGTTTCAAGGGCTTAACAACGAAACCCGACAAAAGAAAAGCGAATGAAATGGCTACCAAAACAATAATAAGTATAAGACCGGCCATCATACTGGTATAAAACCTATATTCATTGTCTAATTCTGGCTTCCCGGCTACTACAGGGGTGCATCCTATGCCATATATATTTCTTCCGTTCCTTACAGGAAAATAAACAGCGTAATAGGAAAATCCCCCAAGTTTTTCTTCATGCATAAAATAAGGTAATCCCTCAACAATAATTTTCTGATAAGCCTTGTGATGTAAATGACCATTATAGTAGCGCTTGTCGGTTGCTTGAGGAATGGTTGAGAATTGCATCTGCCCGTCAATATTAAAATAAATAATATCCAGAAAATATATATTACTTAATTTTAATAGCCACTGCGATAAGAGATTAAAATCATTTAGTATTTCAAAATCTTTTTGCAATTTGGCATCTATCTCCAAACTGAGAGAATGAACCTTATCTTTTATATCACGCTGAGTCCATTGAAACAAAGAGTTAACATAGAAATCGTTTAGAATCAAACTCATAACAACCAATACTAACGTAACGATGCCTAAAATTCCTATTTGCAAGCGAACCCGCAAAAGCAAGATTAATTCTTTAATATGCTTTAAATCATACGTAATTATCAAGTAATACAAAAGCCCCAATATCAAAATTAAAAATATGATTACGGATGAAATTCCGATGAATTTAACCAAATTATTCTCAGAACGAGCAATTATAAGAGTTGTTTGCGTTTGATTATTAGTTAAATAAGTATACTGTGTTTGATTTTTGGTGAACTCGGCCATTGTTTCTTTGAAATCATGAAGCGAAACCAAGCGGTCAGGGAACCAGGCAGAACCCGAATATGAGATCAATTGCCCTGAACGATATCTTGCAAATGAATATCCTATTGTTTCTGATGCATTCCAGATTCCTTTATTATAGAATATATCAGCAAAACAGAATGAGGGAGAAAAGTTTGTATAAGAAAATTCAATAAAAATTGCAGCGGATTTCGTTTTTCGGTTGTCAGTCAGCAATTTTATACAACCAAGGTAGCCTTTTACATTATTCCCTTGCTCAATTGGAACGAAAAATTGATCACTATCAAAAATATTATCTGCCAATCCCGCAATACTTTTGAAATAGCCATAACAATTGTATTCATTCATTGAAGGACTAATCCTTATTTTATCATGAGTTGTACAAAAGGTTAGTGAAACCGAAAATTGTTTCCAGTTACCCGTTATATATTTGCTTATAAATAAGCTATCAGCTTCCTTTATTTTACTATCAAAGTAGTTTTTTATTAATACAGTGTCTTCACGAACTTTATTGGCTATTTCAAAGAAATCATTCATAAGAATTGGATCGCCCACCTCTATAGACTCGAGACGACTCAATAATAAAAATCTCCGATGCTTTTCATGTTTTTGCATCGCGTAAAATATTTGAATGGAAGCCAAGACCGAAAGGATAATTCCTGCGAAAAACAGAAATGGTAAACCAACTTTGGTTTCTTTTAATTTAATATTTTGAATTTTAAGAATTAGAGAAAAAGTAAGTAGAAGGGTCAATGCTATGATTGCAATAATTTCATACTCAATTATAAACCATATAATCAACAACCCTAAAAAAGTTAAAGAAAAAATGAATAACTTCTTGTCTTTATTTATATAGTAATATAATGAAGAAGATATTGCTAAAAATGCAACAATTAATGAAGCAATCAAAAGGTGATTAATAAGTGCAAATTTACCAGATGAATAATAACTGAGATGCCTTATAAAATCATAATCAGAAACAATGTCGTTAAAAAGGTATATTATAAACAAAAGCAATAAATAGTAATTAACTAATTCGAGTATATTGAGCTTTATATTATTTGAAATTGAATATTTGTTATACTTTTGATGAAATACATAAAAAATAATAATTAAAATTTGATTAAATAACTCATAATATGACAAATTAATAAACTTTAAACATAGGATGTATCTTCCATTGAATTCGACGCCCTCATACTCATAAAGAACAAAAATTAAATGATTAATAAATATTAATAACCATGGATAAAGAGTTAAAAAAATTATTTTGAATTTTCCAAGGTAATTTATCCATAGTTCTGTCAATAATGTGAGCCCGATTAAAATGGAAAGAGAAAATAAGAGTAGAAATAGTTCTTTCTCTTCAAACGGGTTTTGAAAGATCACATAACATGCATTGCAATAGTCCTTTATTGTAATTTTGATCGAATCAGGTAAAGGAGCATCAGAAATCTCAATCTTACCCAGAAATTTAAATCTTTGTGCAGGGCTATTCTTGAAAATCGTGTTTTCATCCAAAAAGGAATAATAAATTGCACTAATTCCAATAATTTTAGTCCCCGTAGTAGTATGGTTATTGAATGGGAAACACGCAAAAAAACCTTGAGGCGTTTTAATAAAACACGGCCTGGTTAAATGTTTGAGACTATCTCCATTGAAGTAAAATCTATTACCAAACTGAACAATTGTTTTTCCTGTAGTATCAATAATTATTAAATCTCTATCTTCATCAAGGTTGTAATTAAAGCCCAGTGGTGAGCCTAAAAGATTAAGAATATAAGCACTTTCTTTCTTCCAAAACTTCTCCTCTTTTGAAATTGTAAAAGTAAAGAAGGTTTTATTGAAGAGCACACTTTTCCAACTTAAAAATAAAAATATAGGGAATATGACCAGAAAGAGTCCTATTCCCATCCTCTTGATATGCTTCTTTATATCGTACATGATTTTGTTTCAGTTTTTTCTAACGAATAAAACTATACTTGAGTAATCCGATAATTTATGTGACCACAACAAGAAAAAGAGGCCTTTGAGTGCACCATGCACTAACGCCAACCACTTTTTTAGATAACGATAAGACAGATAAGATACGTAAAAAACATCTATGGCTAATGGTTTTGCTCCTATTATTACAAAACCAGCATCTTTAAGCAAAGAACGGAGACTATTAAAGTTAAAATGAAAAAGATGTCGGGGAACATCATAAGCTGCCCAATAAGCCCCAAAATAATGAGCATCGAGGCTATCGCGATTGGGAACAGCCACAATAAGCAAACCATTATCCTTTAAATAATTTTTTAATTCATTAATAAGCTCTTTGGGATTATAAAAATGTTCTAAAACATGCCACAGGGTAATCACATCATATCTTACAGCTTTATCGATTTCTGAAATATCTCTAACAACATTCACTCCCAGGGTGTTATTAACAAATTCTCTCGATTCACTATCAAGCTCAACACCCTGACAATTCCAACCTCTTTTTTTCATTTCAAACAAAAATGCTCCTGATCCACATCCTATATCTAAAATTGTTCCAACTTTCGAAACATGGTGCTCCACTTGCCTGGCCTTCCATCTAGAATTAAAACCTCGTATGAAGTTGTAAATACGAAATAAAAAATTCGAATTTTTGTTTGCATGCGAAAAATACTCCGGTGATTTATAGTATCGGGCAAGATTATCAATCGCAGGAAAGGGGTTGGTAAAACCTATTGCACAATTTTCACATTCCATTACTTTAAATTCTTCTCCCGAAAGAAAGAAATCTTTCACCTGTTTTACTTGGTAGACTTTTGATGATTCACAAATAGGACAATTCATATTGTTTATTCTTTCTCTTTATTTAAATAAATCAATAAAAAACTCAAGTCAGAGGGCGAAATACCACTAATTCGAGACGCCTGACCTAATGTTGTGGGTTTATATTTAGTTAATTTCTCCCGGGCTTCGATAGTCAATGACGTAAAAGCAGAATAATCGATATCAGGAGATAAATACAAATTATCAAACTTTTTAATTCTTTTTGCGATTTCAATCTCTTTGAGGATATATTCAGCATACTTGATAAGAATTTCAACCTGCTGTAATTCATCCTGAGTAGCACCAATATCTTCAACGAAAGAACTTAAAGCCGGAAACTCAGTTAAAACCTGAGCCATTTTGATGCCAGGACGAGATATCAAATTCACTATTGCATTATTCTGGGGTAACATCCATTCGGAAGAATCATAATTGTACCCAATGACTTTGTGCGCTCCAATAAAATTCAGGATTTGTTGGATGTTTTTATATTTTTTCTTTAGCCTATCATATTGAAAACGGTCAGTCAATCCGATGGCATACCCAAGGGGTGTTAACCTAAAGTCAGCATTATCTTGCCTTAGCAAGGTTCTGAATTCTGCGCGTGAGGTAAATAGTCTATAGGGTTCTTCGAGTTCTTTCGATATCAAATCATCGATCAAAACGCCAATATAAGCTTCACTTCGGCTCAAAACAAATTTGGCCAAACCATGGGCTTTCATATGGGCATTTATACCGGCGTATAGACCTTGTGCGGCCGCTTCTTCATAACCAGTAGTTCCATTAACCTGACCTGCAAAAAACAGATTCTGTATAATTTTAGACTCAAGTGTCTCTGTTAGCTGGGTGGGATAAAAGAAATCATATTCTATTGCATAACCAGGCCTAAAAATTCTGGCATTTTCAAAACCAGGTAAGTTGCGTAAAGCCTCTATTTGAATCTCATCCGGAAGCGAAGAAGAGAAGCCTGCAAGATAATATTCAATTGTATGGCGACCTTCAGGCTCTAAAAACAATTGATGTGCCTCTTTTGTATGGAACCGCTGAATTTTGTCTTCTATTGAAGGACAATATCTGGGCCCCACACCCTCAATTTTTCCCGTAAATAATGGACTTCTATCAAAACCCAAACGCAATATATCATGAACCTTTTTATTTGTGTAAACAATATAACAAGGCAATTGCTTAAATTCAGCCCAGTTAAAATCTTCCCTAAACGACATCTGTCCCCGCTCCTCGTCCCCGGGTTGTTCTGCTAATTTACTAAAATCCACCGAACGTCCGTCGACACGCACGGGAGTGCCAGTTTTTAGCCTTCCCGATTTTATACCCAAACTGTTTATTCGCTGTGTTAGACCGGTGGCTGGAGCCTCCCCCATTCTCCCGCCTCCAAAATTTTTATCTCCAATATGTATTTTACCATTTAAAAATGTACCAGATGTTATTACTACTGTCTTTGCAAAAATAGTGTATCCCAGACCGGTTTTAACACCTTCAACACATCCCCTATTAACAATAATATCTTGGACACTATCTTGAAGAAAATGTAATTGAGGAATAGATTCCAAGACCCGTCGCCACTCAACATGGAACTGCAAACGATCATTTTGCGCTCTTGGACTCCACATGGCTGGCCCCTTGCTGCGATTAAGCATACGAAACTGAATCATGCTTCGATCCGAAACAAGGCCAGTAAATCCCCCAAGTGCATCAATTTCTCTAACCAATTGCCCCTTGCCGACTCCTCCAATTGAGGGATTACACGACATCTGAGCAATAGTAGTCATATTCATAGTTATTAACAGGGTATTCGATCCCATGCGCGCAGCCGCGGCAGCCGCCTCGCAACCCGCATGCCCAGCCCCAACAACAACAACATCATAATATCCAAAAATCATAAAAAACCCAATATAAGATTATCTACCACGTTTCACGTGAAACACAAAACAAACCTAACCTTTAAGATTCAAGCGTTTCACGTGAAACACGAGAAGAATAAAAACGCATTAATAATTTTTCCTGTAAAATAATCATTTCATTAGTATCTTCGTCAGTGCTTTTGTCTTCACAACCAAGCAAATGCAAAAAACCGTGGATCATCACTCTATATAATTCATCTTCAAAACTGGTTTTAAAAAAAACACTGTTTTCCTTAACCCGATCGATGCTAATAAATATATCACCGTTAATTTTATTTTCAGAATTGTAAGAAAAGGAAATAGTATCGGTATAATAATCGTGATTCAAATATTGCTTGTTTATAGATAAAAGATATTCATCATTACAGAAAATATAATTGATATCTCCAGGCTTATAATTATATTCCGCTAATATCTGTTTAAGAAATTTGGTAAAAAGTCCTCTTTCTTTAAAAAAAGAAATATTTACACTTTCAGCAAAGTATCTAATCATGCGATATTGTTTTTAAACTATTTTTCCAATACTCTTGAAGAAAATAGAATCTTCGTGTGGATAACGATTCATTGACATAAGTAAAACTGTATTTTATTACAAAATTATTCTCTTTAAAAAAATAAAAATCATTTAGCAACCATTTAAGGCCCGAATCATTTAAAAAGGCTATTATGCTATGTTTAGCTTTTTCAATGGTTATATTGGTATCTGCTAAAATAAACCTGACCAAAACCTGATAATTATTTATCTCTAGTTTAATAGAATGAAGCATCAGGTTATTCTCTTCTAAATGATTGATTATTTCACTATTAATGAATTCGAAAACGTCCAATTCATGCATTGCCAAAGGTACTTCTTTTGCAATGAATTGGGTGCTACTCATAAGGATTTCGTCCTTGTTTCCATTAAATGAGACGCTCAACATGCTTAAATTATTTAATTTGTTGGTAAATTTTTTCCTTTTCAAAATAATATTTACGAAGACTTATTGGATTAGGTTTCAAAAGCTCATTTATACCCGTTTGAGAGGTTCCCCCAGAATTTTGATTATAATTATCCCACTCTCTTAAATAATGGCCGAAATCTTTCGACTCTCGTTTGTTTTCAAACTCTTGCTCCTGGCGAGCTTTTTCAGCATCTAAAAGTCGGGTCTTAATTTGCTCGAATCTAGTCAACATATTATTGTCAATATTTCTTTTATCGAGTAATTGCTTTTCATTTTTTTTCATTTCTTCTATGGCCTCTTGCAAAAGGCTTGAAATATTCTTATTCTCGGCATTATTCATAAGCTGTGACAAGGCTTCGCGAATCATTTGTTGTTGATTAACTAATTCTAGAAGTTCTTTCCCGTTAATAGAATTTTGCTTGCCTTTTTGTACTTGTGATTTCATTTGCTGCTGCATATCACTGAGCTGTTCTAACATTTCTTGCATATTCGAGGATGGTTTGGGTTTCCCTTTTTTACCACCTTTCCGAGGCTTCATGCATTGCTGCCCGTCCATTTGCATATTGTTATCATCTTCCGTGGCTTCTAATAATTCGGAAATGGCATTATTTATTTTATTTAGAGATTCCATTATAATTCCGGCATTACGGCTACCATCTATTCTGTTTAATGCCTTGAAAGATTTGAGATATATATCACGCGCTTGTTCAATTTTATATATATTCTCCATAAAAAAGGAGATAGGTAATTCATTTTCAGTCACGAAACGCGTAAGACTATCGCGATAAGTTTGCCAGGATTTTTCAAAATAAGAAAAATCAGAAGACAAATTATTTTGAATAGTTCTGTCTATTGAATAATAGGATAAAGCCAATAAAGAATTTTCAACTTTCTGGCTCAAAAGATTTCCTTTTTTAAGTAAGGAGATAATCTGTTGATAATCGAAATATTTTTTGTCGCTTTGGGAATTCTGGAAATCTTCTAACATCTTATCAACGTTGCTGTAGCTACGATTAATTTTCGAAAGCTTATTAGAGAGCTTATTTTGCGAACTTGGATTAGGGAGATCCTTAGCTAAACTTTTGATACTATTAAGCGAATCCTGTACCATATTTTTTAAATCATTAAAAGTTTTATCGCTAATTTTATTGCTTAATTGTTCAATACTCTCATGCTTAGAATTTAATTTCTCAAGGGAGCTTCGTAAATTAGAATTAGCAACAGAATCATTCAAAGCTAGCATTAATTTTTGATATTCCGATATTTGATTTTTAATTTCTTTTCGTAAAAGATCAATAATTTGTGAATTAGTTTCTTCGTATTCTTTAGACAGAGTTTGTTCAATCATTTTAGCAAGTTCTTTAAGCTGACTAAGTTTTTTCAATTGATTTTGATCGAAATTTGATGACTTATTTGGATCAAGATTCAATGTTGCGCTGAAAAGACTATCGATTAAATTTATCAATTCTTTTGAATCTTTATTAAAGTCAGTATTAAGAAGAGATTCCAAGTTTTCAATATTATTTTTCAAGCCTTGGATAGTTGTTATATTGAAATAATTCGATTTAGTATTATCATTATCATATTTAATAAGTTGTTCGATGTTATCAGTTAATGTATTAATAGATTTAATTTGAAGTTGTTGTGTATTTAAATTATTCATAAGAGAATTCAGCATGCTTTGTGATTGAATTTCAGGAGTACTTAATATAAATGTCTTCTTGGTCGACTGATATCGTAAAGAGCAATTATCTTTGGCCAAAACTTCGATTTTCAATGTATCATAGTCAGGTATGCTATCATCTATAAATAGTTTTAAATCAGCGGATTTATCACCTTTGAAAATAAGGTTTTTTGATCCATATTTAAAAATTTTGTTGTTCTTATCTAAAACAAAGGTAATTTTCCCAATATCTAAACCAATGTCGTCACTAAAAGAAAGGAAAAGTTCTTTTCTCACAAAATCATGCTGCAGAGAAATAGCTGGCGGAGAGTCAGGAATAGAATTTACATGTGAAACTATACTATCCTTTATAATATCATTAAATATTAATCGAAAGAAATAAGTAGAATTTTGGTCACTAATTTTTTGACTAAAAGAATAATTATTGTGTGAAGAGTAAGATGCACCATTTATAAATAAAGATGCGTCACCATGCCATTTCAAAAAATAAGATATATTTGAACCTTCTGGAATGTTGATATAACTAATATCAAAAACAGTATCAGGCAATCTAACCAAATACAGTGGATAATTGATAATACAATAATAATCAGTAAAAAAAACTTTAGAAATACATTTGACAAAAAACGATTTTGAATGATTTAAGGATTTATTTTCTATATTAAATACAAAATCTTTACGAACATTCTTAAATACAAAAGAAAAAGTTTTATTATGAATTTTAATCTTATAAGGCACCCCATCATACTTTATAGTGACAAATTCCGGAATATATTGTCCATTGATTAATGCTTTGATTTCAAAGTTATCACCCTCCAAAACCTCCAATTTATCTGGATAGATTCTATATTGTAGAAGATCAGGCTTATAAAAAGTTTCATGGAAATAAAATAGCCTAATTGCTCCGTTAAAAAATATATTTCTATTAAGAAAAAGATTAAATAACAAAATAAAAAGTAAAACAAAGGAAAAATAATCAATTCTAGTAAAAACAGAATTAATATTTAGATAGTTATCAGTGGTACTATAATATTTAAAAGTATTGTTTCTTGTTATTTTAAAGACTTTTTTTAGTTGCAACATAATCAGGTAACTATACAAATCATGCAACGTGGTAGCGTTTATATTTTGAAAAGTATTTCGCAAATTAAAATAAAACTTCTCAGGATTGATAAAAATAATTAGTAGAAATGAAAGCAATAAGACTGAAGATAAACTAATAATAAAAAATAATACAAAACGTAATATCTGAGAAAGATAAAACTTATATTCGAGAAAACTGCTTAATTCGAAAACAAATAAGACAAATATTAGAGCAAAAATAATGATTCGAATAGTTAATATGACATTAAGGCTAATATTTATTTTTCGAGGCGACATACACTATTTTTTTGCAAAATTAATCATTTCGACAAATGACTTTTTTAAGCATTAAGAAATAATCCTTACTTTTGCGCCCCAAAAAGCTTTGATATGGCGATTGTTAAACCAGACGACATCAGAAAAGTATCTCCTCTCCTGGCTCATATGGGAGATAAACCTATCGGCTGGTTGATGCGAGTATTACGATTGAATGAGCTGAATGAAGCTTATGATCAACTTATCCAACAAGTTAAGGATGGCAAATTGGCTCCTTTATCCATTCTCGACTTGTTTGACATAAAAATCGATGTTTCCGAGGCCGATCTCAAAAATATTCCTTCTAAGGGAGCATTCTATACAATATCCAATCATCCTTTTGGTGCAATCGATGGAGTTATTTTAGCCCATGTTATTACACAAAAGAGGCCAGACTACAAGCTCATGGCTAATTTTTTACTCTCCAAAGTAGAACCTCTTGCTCCGTATTTCCTACCTGTTAATCCTTTCGAAGAAAGGAAAAACGCTTTTTCAAGTTTTAGCGGCATAAAAGCAGCCAAAAATCATATCCTTGAAGGGAGAGGATTAGGTGTATTTCCTGCCGGAGAGGTTGCCACATGGCATTTCCCTAACTTCAAAGTAGAAGATAAACCCTGGCCAGATAATATCATAAAATTAGTCAAAAATCAGCCAGCACAAATTCTTCCTATATATTTTGAAGGGAAAAATTCATTCCTGTTTCATTTACTAGGTCTTATTCACCCAAGACTTCGAACAATACTATTACCTGCTGAATTAGTGAATAAAAAAGGTAAGCTGATTAAAATTAGAATTGGTAAACCTATAAAACCAGAAACCTTTAAGGATAAAGAAATTAAAGAAATTAACAGCATATTAAGACTTGCTGTATATAAACTGAAACATTATCATGCCTCTCAACAAGATTACAGTACTTCCAAATTTGCTTTAATAGCCGACCCAATTGATATTGAAATAATTAAAAAGGAGCTTGAAAAAATAAAAGATAGTATATTATTTCAACTAAAAGATTTCACTGTTTATTGCGCAAAGTCAGAAGAAATTCCCAACTTAATGCACGAAATTGCCAGACTTCGTGAAATTACCTTTAGGGAAGTGGGTGAAGGAACAGGTAACCCTATCGACACTGACAAATATGATCAATATTACCGACAATTATTCATATGGGATCATGCAGAGAATAGACTTGTTGGTGCTTACAGAATAGGTCTCGGAAGGGAGATTTTAGAAAAATATGGCATCCCAGGCTTTTATATTCATTCATTATTTAAAATCAATCATAAACTTGAGCCCCTGCTAAATGATACAATGGAGCTAGGCAGGTCCTTTATTGTAAAGGACTATCAAAGAAAAGCAACGCCCTTATTCTTGCTATGGAAAGCCTTATTTGTATTGCTAGTAAAGTATGATTACAGGTATTTAATTGGGCCAGTATCTATTCCAGGAAAATATTCCATGCTTTCAAAGTCATTAGCAGCAGAATTTTTAAAGAAGAATTATGAAAGCCATGTTTATAAACAATATTTCAAAAATAGAATCAAAACTAAATTTAAGATACAAAAAGATTTTGACTTAAAAGCATTTCTAAACTATGTAGAAAATGATTATCAACGACTAGATGAATTTATCTCGGATATTGAAGAAGGTTATTCAACGCCGATATTAGTAAGACAATATACATCCGTTTTAAGAACACAGGTATTAAGTTTTAACATAGATCCCGATTTTAATTATTGTCTGGATGCTTTAATGTTAATGGACGTTAAAAATGCTCCAAAAGCGTTTTTAGAAACCCTTTCCAAGGATTTAAAAGACTATTCAAAGATAGAAGCCTTATTAAGTGAATTAATGTAAAAAATAAATAAAAAATGTCTAAAAAATACAGAGAATACAAATCATTTAATCCTAAAGAATTTGCGGAAGAAATTTTAAAGAAATGGCAGAACGAAAAAATATTTGAAAAAAGCTTAGAAAAAACTAAATCCGGCAGGCCCTTTGTCTTTTATGAAGGCCCTCCATCGGCAAACGGTATGCCAGGGATTCATCATGTAATGGCAAGAGCTGTAAAAGATATAGTTTGTCGCTACAAAACGCTTAAAGGATTTTATGTTGAGCGTAAAGCGGGTTGGGACACCCATGGTTTGCCTGTTGAAATTGGAGTAGAAAAGAAACTTGGTATTACCAAAGATGATATTGGAAATAAAATCAGTATAGAAGCATACAATCGAGAATGCCGCTCTGATGTAATGAAATATAAGGCGCAATGGGATGAACTAACTCAAAAAATGGGATATTGGGTAGATTTAGAACATCCTTATATAACGTTTGATAATAAATATATTGAAAGTCTGTGGCATTTGCTTTCTGAATTATACAAAAAAAACCTCCTTTATAAAGGGTATACGATTCAACCCTATTCACCCGCAGCTGGTACAGGATTAAGTACCCATGAGCTAAACCAGCCAGGTTGCTACCGTAATGTGAAAGACAACACGGTTGTAGCACAATTTAAAATTATTAAAAACGAAAAATCAGAGTTCTTATTTAAGAAAACAGACAAACCAATCTATTGCCTGGCATGGACAACCACTCCCTGGACATTGCCCTCCAATACGGGATTGGCAGTTGGTCCTCAAATTAAATATAGCTTAGTTGAAACATATAATCAATATACCCATCAACCTATAGCTGTTATTGCAGCTACGGTATTATTACCGACATTATTTGATTTAAAAAACAAAGATTTACCTCTTTCCGATTACAAACCGGGAGATAAAAAAATTCCATTTAAAATAGTTGAAGAATTTTGGGGCAAGGAATTACAAGACATCCGATACGAACAGCTACTCCCCTATGCCCAGCCAACCGATGGTGACCCATTTAGAATTGTAACTGCTGATTTTGTGACCACAGAAGATGGAACAGGTATTGTACACATAGCTCCAAGCTTCGGGGCAGATGATTTTAAAACAAATAAAATACACCATCTTGGAAGCCTGACGCTGGTAGACAAAAAAGGTCGGTTTACAGAGGAAATGGGGGAGTTTGCCGGAAGATATGTAAAAAAGGAGTATGAACCTGTACTGACAGATACAGAAAGCGTAGACATTGACATAATTGTAAAACTAAAAAAAGAAAACAAAGCCTTTAAGACCGAAAAATACGAACACAGTTATCCGCATTGTTGGCGAACAGACAAACCCATACTTTATTATCCACTTGATTCATGGTTTATTCGTACTACAGCCTTGAAAGAAAGAATGATAGAGTTAAATAAACAGATTTTATGGAAGCCAACATCTACAGGAACAGGAAGATTTGGTAATTGGCTGGAGAATCTCGTAGATTGGAATTTGTCTCGCTCAAGATACTGGGGCACTCCCCTACCCATTTGGAGAACAAGGGATGGTTCGGAAGAAATTTGTATTGGGTCGGTAGGCCAACTTTATGAAGAATGCGAGAAAAGTGTCAAAGCAGGGTTAATGTCGAAAAATCCGCTGGAAGGTTTTAAACCCGGAGACTACTCAGATGAAAATTATAATTCTATAGATCTTCACAGACCCTATGTAGATGAGATTATTCTGATAAGTCCAAAGGGACAACCGATGTACCGCGAGCCAGACCTTATCGATGTATGGTTTGACTCAGGGGCAATGCCCTATGCCCAATTTCATTTTCCTTTTGAAAGATCCAAGGATCTCTCAGAATTTTTCCCTGCAGATTTCATTGCTGAAGGTGTTGACCAAACAAGAGGATGGTTTTATACACTGCATGCAATAGCTACCATGCTATTCGATTCCATGGCATTTAAGGCTGTTGTATCCAATGGTTTGGTGTTGGATAAAGAGGGAAATAAGATGGCCAAACGCTTAGGAAACGTTGTGGATCCTTTTGACACCATAGACAAATACGGCCCGGATGCCACACGCTGGTATCTGGTGACGAATTCCAATCCCTGGGATAACCTTAAATTCGATATGAATGGTATCGTTGAAGCCAATCGAAAGTTCTTTAGCACGCTTTACAATACGTACTCGTTTTTTGCCCTTTATGCAAATATCGATGGCTTTACATATAGTGAACCAGATATCCCATTTGACCAAAGGCCGGAACTTGATCGTTGGATTCTTTCGAGCCTTCAGACATTAATAAAGAACGTCGAAGAGAATTACGATAATTATGAGATTACTCATGCCGGACGATTGATTGCAAACTTTGTGATCGAAGACCTGAGCAATTGGTATGTTCGTTTGAGTAGAAGAAGATTCTGGAAAGGCGAATATTCAAAAGATAAAATATCAGCTTATCAGACACTTTACACTTGCCTATCAACCGTGGCTCAGTTAGCATCGCCAATTGCTCCCTTTTATATGGACAGATTGTTTATCGACCTTAACGAGGTAACCGGAAAACTCGACGCAATCTCCGTTCATCTTACAGATTTTCCTGCTTATAAGGAGGGTTGGATAGATGTTGACCTTGAGGAACGTATGCAGCTGGCACAAAAAGTTTCTTCTCTAATTCTTTCTCTCCGTAAAAAAACGAACAATAGAGTTCGCCAACCTCTCCAAAAAGCATTGATTCCGGCAATCAATAATAAAACAGTAAGCCAAATAAACGCTGTAAAAGATATTATTCTAAGCGAAACTAATGTTAAAGAACTGGAGGTGTTACCAGAGGACAATTCCTTAATTGTCAAAAAAGTCAAGCCCGATTTCAAACAATTAGGCCCACGTTTAGGAAAGCTCATGAAAGAAGTCTCTGCGAGAATCGGTAACCTAACGCAGGAAGAAATCAAAAAACTTGAGCGGCAAGGAAAGCTTTTGTTTACAATTGATGGCCAAGAAATAGAAATCAAGGTCGAAGAATGTGAAATATTGGTTGAGGATATGCCCGGCTGGGAAATAGCTTCAGAGGGGCCTTTTACTGTGGCACTTGATATCACCATAACAGATGATCTGAAACATGAAGGATACGCACGCGACCTGGTTAATCGAATCCAGAACCTTCGAAAAGATAATGGATTTGAAGTTACTGACAGAATCAAGGTTTTCATTTTAGAGCACCCCGAGCTAAATAAAGCCATTGAAAAGAATTTAAACTATATTTGCTCCGAAACTTTGGCTGATGAAATACAAATTATGAAAGACAAGATTCCTGAAATGCTGACAGTTGAAATTGCTGATGGTATATCAGCGGAGATTCTTGTCAGAAAACAGGAATTTGGTAACTAAAACAAAGGAGGAACAGATATGAACTATCAGGAGGAAAACAAAGTGCGCTACTCTGACGAAGAATTAGAAGAATTCCGTCAGATTATTTTAAAAAAGTTGGAAAAGGCCAAAGCAGATTTACAAATCCTGATTGAGGCTTATTCAACGCAAGAGGAAAATGGGACAAGTGATACCGCTCCCACCTTTAAAGTATTGGAAGAAGGAAATGCAGTCCTCACTAAGGAAGAGAATGCCCGATTAGCAGCTCGTACCGAGAAATTCATCAAGTCATTGGAGGCTGCGCTCGTGAGAATTGAAAATAAAACCTACGGGATTTGCCGTGAGACGGGCAAGTTGATCCCCAAAGAAAGACTTCGTTCAGTTCCTCATGCAACACTTAGTATAGACGCAAAACTCAAACAAAAGAAACAATAAAGGTTTGAATAAGGCAAAGATTAAGCAGGTTTTTCCTGCCTTAATAATTATATTTGTTCTAATTGTAGACCAAGTTAGCAAGTTTCTGGTAAAGACATCTATGTTTTTAGGCCAGGAATTTGTAATTATTCCCGATTGGTTTCGGATTCATTTTATTGAAAATGAAGGCATGGCCTTTGGGATGCAACTTGGAATACCCGGCGGGAAATTATTATTGAGTCTTTTCCGAATTATAGCGGTATTAGCTATTGGTTGGTATTTGGTTAAGACGATTCGAAAAAATGAATCCTTTCTTAAAAGCTCTGTTTTAGCACTCATATTGGCAGGAGCGGCCGGAAATATTATTGACAGTATTTTCTACGGTCAATTGTTTACGGAAAGTACTTATTATCAAGTTGCAACCTTTAATCCAGGCAATGGGTATGCACCCTTGCTGCACGGAAAAGTAGTGGATATGCTTTATTTTCCGATTATTGATACCACCCTACCCTCATGGCTTCCCTTTTTTGGGGGAGAAAATTTCTTGTTTTTTCGTCCTGTATTCAATATAGCTGATTCCTCGATTACAATAGGAGTAATACTTCTATTGATTTTTCACAAAAAGCTCTTCTAATAGTTTGCCTTACAAACAAATACAAATCAGAAGTGTTGTTTTTATTAGAAAAATCCAAGAAAGATAAAACCAATGGCAACCAAAACTAAAAAAGCCGGGAAAATTGCTCAAATCATTGGCCCGGTAATAGATGTGGCATTTGAATCGGATGCTGAATTACCCGATATTCACGAAGCTCTTTCCATCCGGAAAGACAATGGTGAAGAGCTAATTTTGGAATGCCAACAAGAAATAGGTGAATCTACCGTCCGAACGATCGCAATGGACTCAACAGACGGCCTGCGTCGTGGGATGGAAGTTATTCCAATGGGGCGTCCAATCAGTATGCCCGTAAGTCATGATGTCAGGGGTCGCTTATTTAATGTTATTGGCAAAACCATTGATGGGCTTCCGGAAATTAAGACCGATAAATTATACCCTATACATCGTGAGCCGCCCAAATTCGAGCAATTAACCACCAACACTGAAATTCTCTACACGGGTATCAAAGTAATCGACCTGATTGAACCTTACGCCAAAGGAGGAAAAATTGGTTTATTTGGTGGAGCAGGCGTTGGCAAAACGGTGATTATCATGGAACTTATTAACAATATTGCCAAAAGATACTCGGGGCTATCAGTTTTTGGTGGTGTTGGAGAAAGGACCAGAGAAGGAAATGATCTTCTCAGAGAGATGATTGATTCCGGGGTTATCCGTTATGGAGAAGATTTCATTAAAGACATGGAAAAAGGCGGATGGGATCTATCAAAGGTTGATATGGATGAACTGAAAAAGTCGCAAGCCACCTTGGTGTTTGGTCAGATGAATGAACCTCCCGGGGCAAGAGCAAGAGTTGCTCTTTCAGGGCTTACATTTGCTGAATACTTCCGTGATGGTGATGAAGAAACCGGAGGGAGAGATATTCTTTTCTTTATAGATAACATTTTCAGGTTTACACAGGCAGGTAGTGAAGTATCAGCACTGCTTGGACGTATGCCTTCAGCCGTAGGGTATCAGCCCACCTTAGCTACTGAAATGGGATTGATGCAGGAAAGGATTACCTCAACCAAACGAGGCTCGATTACTTCGGTGCAAGCTATCTACGTACCCGCAGATGACCTTACTGACCCGGCTCCAGCTACGACATTTGCACATCTAGATGCCACAACGGTTCTCAGCCGTAAAATTGCTGAACTAGGTATCTATCCTGCAGTGGATCCACTTGATTCTACCTCAAGAATTCTTACACCAGAAATTGTTGGCAAAGCACACTATGAAACAGCCCAACGCGTCATAAATATTCTCCAACGCTACAAAGAGCTCCAAGACATTATTGCAATTCTTGGAATGGAAGAGCTTTCAGAAGAAGACAAGCTAATTGTCCACCGAGCTCGAAGGGTTCAACGCTTCCTTTCTCAACCTTTCCATGTGGCAGAACAATTCACAGGAATCAAAGGAACAATGGTTTCTATTGAAGATACGATTAAAGGCTTCAATATGATTCTTGACGGAGAAGTGGATGAATACCCTGAAGCTGCATTTAATCTCGTAGGAACCATTGAAGAAGCAATTGAGAAAGGCAAAGCCATGTTAGCTTCAGTCTAAACCTTACCGTCATGCATCTTGAAATTATATCACCCGAGAAATCAGAAGGTTCTTTCGAGAACGTCAAAAGCGTGGTATTCCCAGGTAAAGATGGAAGCTTTGGCGTACTCGAAAACCACGCACCTATGGTCGCGTTGCTATCACACGGGACAATCAAAATTACCATGAACGATAATTCTGTTCATACCATTGAAGTCTCCTCTGGTATAGCAGAAATTAAGAATAACAGAATAACTGTTATTGTAAAATAAAGTCATACATAAAATTTATGGCAAGGCGGACCAAAATCCGCCTTTGTTTTTTTACATTTGTAGAATACTGAAATTCTCAAAGTAAAGATAGCCATACCCATGAATAAAACATATCAGGAAGAAGAAAGCGACAGTCTGAATATCGAAATAAGGCTTTTCCTTGAGGCCCTTTATCAAAAGTATGGGTACGACTTTCGTCATTACAGCCATGCCCATGTGAGGCGACGTTTGCTGCACAGGATGAGACTTGAAGGATTGCCCCATATAGCAGAAATGATTCATAAAGTATTGAATGACCTGGCTTTTCTTCAGGTTATCCTTTCCGATCTTTCCATAAATGTCACGGAAATGTTTCGCGATCCGGAATTTTATAAAGCAGTCCGTGAAGAAGTGATTCCAATTCTTAAAACCTACCCCTTCTTCAAGATATGGCACGCAGGATGTGCAACCGGAGAAGAGGTTTATAGCATGGCTATTCTGCTTAAAGAAGAAGGATTGCTTGAAAAAGCGCAAATCTATGCCACCGACTTTAATCCGAAAGTTTTAAAAATCGCTCGGGAAGGAATTTATCCAATCGACAAGATTAGAGAATATACCCATAACTACCAGAAAGCGGGAGGAAAAGATTCTTTTTCCAATTATTACAATGCGGATTACAATATGGTAATTCTTGATAAAACTTTACGCAGAAACATAGTCTTTGCCGAGCACAACCTTGTTACAGACAGCGTTTTTGCTGAAGTTAACCTTATTTTTTGTCGAAATGTGCTGATTTACTTCACCAGAGAATTACAAGACAGAGTTATTCGACTCTTTTTGGAAAGTTTAATACCTGGAGGTATTCTTGCATTAGGTACCAAAGAGAATTTAACAATTTCATCCTATGGTAAATACTTTCAACCTATTAATACTCACTTAAAGATATTCAAAAAAGGATACAATTTCGAAGAAAGCTTCCCTATCAGGCAGAAATAACCCGTAACAGGAATCAGAAATGTCGCATCGCTCAGTAATAAAAGCAGTGGTAATAGGTACCTCAGCCGGAGGAATGGAAGCGCTTTCAAAACTTTTGCCTGCTGTACCATCTAATTTCAAAGCACCCATTTTAATAGTACAACATATAGCTCCCACAAGTGATAACTTTTTGGCCAGGCATCTCGATTCTTTATCACAAATTAAAGTAAAAGAAGCTAATGAAAAGGAAAAGATTAAGCCGGCCATAGCTTATGTTGCCCCTCCCAATTATCACCTTCTGGTGGAAGACGATCTAACACTTTCGCTTACAGTAGATGAAAAAGTGAATTATTCCCGCCCATCTATTGATGTTTTGTTTGAATCAGCCGCTTATGCATTTAAAGGGAAAGTAATTGCTGTTGTTCTTACGGGGGCAAACCAAGACGGGGCTGCTGGTGCAGCACTGATTAAAAAAATGGGAGGTATTGTTATTGTTCAGGATCCTAAAACAGCACAAGTGCCCGTAATGCCCGAGTCTGTTATGAAAGCGACTCAACCAGATTATGTAGTAACAATTGAAGAGATTCCAAAATTATTAGTACAACTTATAAAATAGAAAAAGGCCCCGGATTGAGGCCCTTTTAACGTGGTGTTGGCCGGAATCGAACCAGCGACACACGGATTTTCAGTCCGTTGCTCTACCTACTGAGCTACAACACCAACGTCAGCTTTGAGGCTGCAAAGATATAAAAAATTTCAAAAATCCAAACCCAACCAAAGAATTATTGGCTTTGAGTTAACTTTGCAGCATGTCAGACTATTCATTATTGAGCATCGATATAGGCAATACAAATACAAAGATTGCGCTATTTAAGGGAGAAACTCTAAAACATTTAGAGATTTTATCCAGCTCCGACTACGAATCTCTATTAAAGCTTTTTGAAGAGGATAAATATAAAGACTTAAGGGGGGTTATTGTGAGCAACGTTGCAGCGGGTGATGAAAAAACACTTTTCTCAAGGCTCACAAACCTAATTCCTTTTGTCATATTTTTAAACCATCAGACTCCACTTCCCATAAGTATTTCATACCAAACCCCACAGACCTTAGGTACAGATCGTATTGCTGCCGCTTGTGCAGCCTGGTATAAATCGGACAAAAACCCCTCATTGGCTATAACATGTGGAACGTGTGTCATTTACGATTTTATCGATGCTTCGGGAAATTACCATGGAGGGGCAATTTCACCCGGACTATGGCAAAGATTAAGGGCTCTTCATGAATTCAGTGCCCGTTTACCCTTGGTTAAACCTTTAAAGAATTCTGTTTTTCCAGGAAGAAATACAGACCAGTCAATTTGGGCTGGGGTTATAAGAGGAATGGCATTCGAAATTGACGGCTTCATTAATGAATTAAGGCAATCTGAACCCAATCTTCACGTTTATCTGAGTGGAGGCGATGCTCATTATTTTGCTACTCAGCTAAAAAATAGCATCTTTGCAGCCCCAAACCTTATCATGGAAGGTCTCAACCAAATTTTACTGTTTAATGTTAAAAATCGATAAAAGAACACTTACGTTAATCCTAATGCTCCTGTCATCGGGGGTGGCTTTTTCCCAATCAAGCCTGACATCACCCTATTCGCATTATGGTTTGGGGGATTTAAACAACATCAGCAATACCAGAAACCGTTCCATGGGGGCCACAGGGGTAGCGCAACGAGGATATTACAACGTAAATCCACAAAACCCGGCTTCTTACACCTCATTCGACAGTCTATCTTTTGTTTTTGAGGCAGGTATGCGAAGTACCTTCAATACCCTCAAAACAATGACTCTTTCGGAAAGTGCTTCAAGTGCAGGGCTGGATTTTATGTATTTCGGATTCCCGGTGACTAAAAGAATAAAAATGAGCTTCGGGATGATGCCTTTTAGCACTATTGGATATAAAATTCTTGATGAACAAACAGACCCAAGCCTCGGGCGAATAGACTATTATTACGAAGGAGATGGAGGCCTTAACCAATATTACTTTGGAACTGGCATTCAACTTCACAAAAATTTCTCTATCGGAATAAATGCCCTTTACCTGGCAGGTACTATCAACCGCAGCCGCATGATTCATTTCCCTGATTCTACAGCAATATTGAATACCAGGATTAGAGATATTGTAAATATTTCTGATTTTAGTTTTACTGCTGGAATTCAATACCATAAAACCCTATCAGGAGGAAGTTTATTCACTGTTGGAATTGCCGGAGGTTATGGCAATACTCTAAAGAGTAATAAAGAACAACTCTCAGAGACCTTATTTGGGGGAATTAATTCTGGTTATGAATTTTTTAGAGATACAATAGCTTATTTAAAAGATATTCCCAGTACGATAAAATTACCCTTGCTGATATCCGGGGGGCTTCTATATGAAAAACCAGAGAAACTGACAATAACCTTAGACGGGAGTTACGGATTTTGGAATAATTATAGAATAGACGACCGGGAAGATTCTCTTAAAAATAATTACCGTGTTAACGGAGGGATTGAATTTATTCCTGATAACCGTTCAATATCAGGTTACTGGCAAAAAATACGTTACAGAGCCGGATTTAGTTACTCATTGACTTATCTTAATCTGAAACAGGTGCAGGTGAAAGACTTTTATACTTCTTTCGGACTGGGCCTTCCTATCAGAAGACAGGCCGCCACATTAAATTTTGGCGCAGAAATTGGAAGTAGAGGAACTAAGAAGAACAACCTCATTCAGGAAAACTACTTCCGGTTTTATTTCGGAGTATCTATTACTGAAAGGTGGTTTGTAAAAAGAAGATACAATTGATTAACAAATTAAAATTTGTGAAGATGAAAACGAATAAATTGAAAGTCTCATTATTCCTGGCCTTTGCAGCTATTATACCCACCGCCTTGCAAGCCCAGGAATCAGCTTGCAAAAGCATGCCAAAATATGGTAAAGACAGTGTCCAGTGTGTAACAAACCTCTCTCTTTACCGCGAACCGGTTAAGCAAAAAAACTACCAGGACGCATATAAACCATGGAAATGGGTTTATGAAAATTGTCCATGCGCTAGCCAGTTTATTTATGTAGATGGAATTAAAATCCAGGAATTCCGCATGACAAAAGCATCGGATCCACAGGTTAAACAGAATATCATTGATAGCCTGCTTGGTATCTATGATGCGCGCATAAAGTATTTTCCCAAAGACAACAGAGGGCGCTCGCAAGTAGGAAATATTTTAACACGAAAGGCTATTGATGCTTTTACATACAATCCTAATAGACCGGAAGATGCATATAATTATGTAAAACAAGCCATTGAATTAGATGGCGCAGAAGTATTGCCTGAAGGGCTTCAACTCTATTTACAAAGCGCTATCAAAATGGTAGAGCTGAATAAAGCGGAAAAAACCATTGTGGTGGATGCCTATGACCAGCTGAGTGACCTTATGGATAACGCCATGCAGATAGTTGCCGGCGATACCAATGCTGTAAACAAATATCTTGTTATCAAAAACAATATTGAATCATTGTTTGAACCCTTTGCTACCTGCGAAGACCTGGTTAACATTTACCAGTCGAAATTTGATGCCAACCCCAATGACATTGATTTATTGCGCAAAATCACCAAGATTCTTGAAAAGAAAAAATGCACCGATAAAGACCTGTTTTTTGCTGCCACCGAAAACTTACATAAGCTAGAACCCTCTGCCAGCAGTGCTTATATGATGGCTGTGAAAAACATGAAAGAAGAAAATTGGAGTCAGGCTGCCAAATATTTGAACGAAAGTATCAGCCTCTTTGGAACGGAAGATGTATTGAAAAAAGAAAAGGCATACTTAATGCTTGGCCAGGTTTACCTTGCTCAAAGAAACTATACTGCAGCCAAGTCGACCGCTCTCAAAATGCTGGAAACCAATCCATATGATGGCAATGCATTGATCCTTTTAGGTGATGCCTATGCTTTTGGGGCTTCTACCTGCGGCGATAACGAACTTTCTAAACGTGCAGGTTATTGGGCTGCTGTTGATAAATATATTCAAGCCAGAAAAGTTGACCCTGAAGTGGCTGAAACAGCAAACAAACGCATTGCAACATATTCAGCTTATTTCCCCTCCATTGAAACCATTTTCTTCCACGGCTTCAAGGAAGGTGAGTCATACCGCGTGGAATGCTGGATCAACGAAACAACTACTGTGCGTGCTTCACGTTAACATTAATGAAATCAAGAAAACCAATATTACTTCTTAAGAAATTCAAATTCATTGCCATAACAGCTGTTATGGCAATGAATTTTTCATGCACAAACAAAATGGAGAAAATCAAGGAGTTAACAACTCCTGATACACTTCCCTCTGAGACTATTAAAAACGTAGAGCTAAAATATTACGACTCCGGACAACTTAAAGTTTACCTTAAAGCTCCAGCACTATACGCATACTATGGAGCTGAGAATAAAATGATTTTTCCAAAGGGGCTGAAAGTACTTTTTCTGGATTCAAAAGGAAAAATCACCGGAACCCTGACAGCCGGATATGGTTTAAATTATTTGGATGATAAAATTTTAAAAGTCAGAAACAACGTTGTAATTGTTAATAACGAAGAAAAAGAAACCCTTGAAACCGAAGAACTTAACTGGGATCAAAGGAAACAAAAAATCTACACTGAAGCACATGTAAAGCTTAAGACCCCTGACAAATTAATTCTGGGGCAAGGTTTGGAGGCAGACGAAAAACTAAAACGAAGAACGCTAAGAAACGTAACAGGTGAGTTTCAGGTAAATGAAGATTTTGAATAGATTTGTAAGAGATTTGCTTTGCCATGGATAATCAATTCCTGTTAATAATTATTTCCTTGCTGTTGTCCGCACTCTTCTCAGGAGCAGAAATAGCATTTATTACTGCTAACCGCTTAAAAATTGCCATAGCAAACAAAGACAATCGTTTAGGATCGAAACTGGTACAACATTTCATTAATAAGCCCCAACATTTTATAGCATCATTGCTCTTAGGGAATACCTTAATGCTTGTAATTTATAGCTCTGCCATGGAGCCGTTCCTTAGCAACAAAGTGTTCCCATCCTTTCATTGGCAAATAAATAATCCCTTTCAATTGCTTGCCCTTCAAACACTAATATCTACGAGTATTGTCCTATTATTTGCCGAATTTTTACCCAAAGCTTTGTTTCGCTTACGTCCTAACAGCGTTTTAGAATTTCTCTCTCCCCTACTCTATCTCATTTATCTTTTACTTTATCCCATTGTTTTTCTGACATACAAGCTTTCAGAAGGAATGCTTTACTTATTCTTTGGTCAAAAAATAAAGCCTCAAACACAAGAGTTCTCATGGATAGACCTGGATCATTTTATCAAAGAATACACAAAGCCGGTAGAGGACAATGAAGTGAAACAGGAGGTTAAAATGCTTCAAGCTGCATTGGACTTTAGGGAAATAAGACTCAGGGAATGCATGATACCCCGTACCGAAATTGTTGCTGTAGAATATGATACACAAATAGCCGGTCTTATCAATCAATTTGTAGAATCTGGCCATTCTAAAATATTGATTTACAAAAGGACGATTGACAATATCATTGGATATGTTCATTCATTTGACATATTCAAAAAACCCTCAAGTATAAAAGAAATTTTAAGGCCAGTAGAGAATTTTCCTGAAACAATGAAGGCAGAGATCGCTCTCAAAAAACTAATGACTGCCAAAAAAAGTATTGCAGTAGTGCTGGATGAATTTGGAGGCACTTCGGGCATAGTGACTATTGAAGACCTGATTGAGGAAATCTTCGGTGAAATCGACGACGAATTTGATAAAAACTCATTAACTGACAATCAAATAAATGAAAAGGAGTTTATCTTTTCAGGCCGGGTTGAGATTGATTATTTGAATGAAAAATACAACCTGGACCTACCCCAGGATGGAGACTATGAAACGCTGGCAGGCTTGATCATTCACAAACATGAGAGCATACCCCTTGTGGGAGACCAAATCAACATTGGCCCATTTTGCTTTCAAATCCTGCAAGCCAATGGAAAACGTATTGAGAAAGTCAAACTGGTTGTAAAAAAGTAAAGAATTCGTTTACATCCGTTTTTTCCAATCCAAAAAATATCAGCATAAAATAGCTTGACACAGGCAATTCTTTTTCAATTGCTTTACTTTCTTTACATTTGCGGGCTAAAAAAACTAACTAAAAATGGCTATTTTAGGAGACATCAGAAAGAAATCAGGACTTGCCGTAATTTTTGTAGGTGTGGCTATCACTGCCTTCGTGCTTGGCGACATAGGTAAAAGTACCTGGAGAACCCCCACTGCAGTGGGTGTAGTAGGAGATGAGGAAATTTCGTTCCAGGATTTTGAAAAGAAAGTGGAGCAAAACATTCAGTATACGAAGATGAGCTCCCAGAAAGAAAATCTCACATCAGAAGAGATTTTCTCTATCAGACAGAATACCTGGAATCAGGTACTTAATGAAATGATAATGACGAAAGCATATAAAGATAACGGATTGGTGATTGCTGCCGATGAACTTACCGATCTTATTCAGGGACCGAATCCCCATAAATACATTGTCCAGAACTTCCGCAACCCTGAAACCAATCAATTAGACAGAGAAAGGCTTATTCAGTTTTTCCAGAATCTTGATAAACTCGAGCCAGACGTTCAGAAGCAAGTTCAAGACCTTATTGAAGCAGTAAAAGAAGAAAGGCTGAATGCAAAATATAACGCCATGATTGGCAAAGCCTTTTATATGCCTAAGGCTCTCGTACAAAAAGATTACCAGCTCAAAAACATTAAAGCCTCGTTTGACTATGTTGCTCAGAGCTTTACCACAGTACCTGACAGCCTTGTGAAGGTTACTGATAAGGACCTGAAGGAGTTTTATGAGAAGAACAAGAAAAGCTATGAGCAAGAAGAAACCCGCGATATTGACTATGTAATCTTCGACGTAAATCCATCAGAAGAAGACAGAAAAGCTGCTGAACAGGAGATCAACAAACTTTACGCCGACATGGCAGTAGCGACCAACATCATCAACTTTGTAAACTTCAATTCTGAAGATAAATACGACAGCAGTTGGAAAAAGCAAGGAAATCTTCCAGTACAAATTGATTCTCTGATGTTTAATTCGGCTGTAAACACTATGGCCGGGCCCTGGATTGACAACAATACTTATTATATTGCTCGTTTACTGGATGTTCAGAGCCGCCCTGACAGCCTGAAAGCTTCGCATATTCTCATTGCTTATAAAAATGCATACGGTGCTTCTCAAAAGACAACCCGCAGTAAGGAAGCTGCAAAAAAGACAGCCGATAGCTTAGCTTCAATTATCAAAGCAAACAAAAACAAATTAGCAGAAATTGCAGCCTCAATTTCAGATGATCCCTCAGCAAAAACAAATAATGGCGATTTGGGTTGGTTTGCGGATGGACAAATGGTTCCCTCCTTTAACGAAGCCGTCCGCAAAGGTAACGTTGGAGATGTAACTGTTGTTGAGAGTCCTTTTGGCTATCATGTAATTCATGTAACTGGTAAAACCAAACCCATCAAGAAAGTCAGGGTAGCCATTGTTAAGAAATCGATTCAACCAAGTACGGTTACCATGCAAAAAGTTTATGCAGAGGCCAGCAAGTTTGCTGGAGAAAACCGTACCCGTGAGGCATTTGATAAGGCAGTTGCCGAACTCGGATTGAACAAGCGTACCAAAGATTATATGAGTCCAATGGAAATGTCGTTGCCTGGGATTGATAACAGCCGTGAAATTATCCGCTGGGCATACAGCAAAGATGTAAAACCAGGGGATGTTTCTGACGTAAAGGAATTTGAAAACAAATTCGTTGTGGCTGTTCTCAAAAAAATCAGACCCAAAGGCCTGACACCGCTCGAAGACATTAAACAGGCTCTCGAAGCTACAGTTATGAAGAAAAAGAAGCTGGAATACATTGCAGCAAAAATGAAGGAAGTAAATACAAAAAGCTTAGCCGAGTTGGCTACCCGACTTAATGCAAGGGTCGACACTGCTTCCGACATAACTTTCTATACATACAATATTCCTGGATTGGGCCGCGAGCCTGAAATTACCGGAACAATTTTCTCACTTAACCCCAACGAAGTATCTGAACCTATCATTGGCCTGAATTATACCGTTGTGGTAAAAGTGAAAAACTTTTCAGATGCGCCAGCAAAGACCGATTTCACTTTTGAACGTAAACAACTAGAAAACAACTTCTTTGCCCGCACCAGCACCAGTGCCTACAAAGCATTAGAAAAACGGGCCAATGTAAAGGACAACAGGGTTCTTTTCTATTGATAATTAATAAATTAATGCATAAAAAAAGCCGGTTAATCCCGGCTTTTTCTGTTTTTAGGGGTATCGGTTTTTGAGTTACTTTCGTAAAAGAAAAACTTCAACTTCCTTGATTAGTCAGGACCTTATAAATCAAATCATTGATACTGCCCGAATAGAAGAGGTAATTGGCGAGTTTGTCAACTTACGTCGCCGTGGTTCAAATCTAATTGGCCTTTGCCCCTTTCATGATGAAAAAACACCCTCATTTACAGTTTCTCCGGTAAAAGGTTTTTACAAATGCTTTGGCTGTGGTGCAGGAGGGAATGTTGTAAAGTTTTTAATGGAACACGAACACTATTCGTTTGTGGAAGCCATTAAATACCTGGCAAGGAAATACAACATAGAAGTCGTAGAGAAAGAACTCACCACCGAAGAACAGGAAGCTGCAGCCGAAAAAGAAAGCCTTTACGATGTTACATCCATGGCTGCGGACTTTTTTATGTACCAACTTTGGGAAACCGAAGAGGGTCGTAATATTGGTTTATCCTATTTTGAGGAAAGAGGGATAACCCATAACATGATCCGGCGATTTCAGCTCGGCTACTCGCCGTTGCAAAGAGATGCCCTGGTTTCATATGCCCTGGCTAAAGGATACAAGCCAGAGCTACTCGAAAAAGCAGGATTAATTCTTAAATACGGCAATTCTTACATTGATCGCTTCCGCGAAAGGGTAATTTTTCCCATTCACAATCTCTCAGGAAGAGTAATTGCTTTTGCAGGACGTATATTGAGCAACGATAAAACGCTTGCCAAATACATCAACTCTCCCGAAACCGACATCTATCACAAAAGCAATGTTCTTTATGGACTTTCGATGGCGAGAAAAGCTATTGCTGGTGCCGACAACTGTTATCTGGTGGAAGGATATACCGATGTAATATCCCTACACATTTCAGGAATAGAAAATGTAGTAGCTTCCTCGGGAACGTCTTTAACTACAGAACAGATACGCCTGATAAGAAGATATACTCCAAATATTACTATTCTTTACGACGGCGATCCGGCAGGAATTAAAGCCTCTTTTAGAGGAATCGATATGATTTTGAAAGAAGGCATGAATGTGCGGATAGTGTTATTTCCTGAAGGCGAAGACCCTGATTCGTTTGCCCGAAAACATCGTTCGCAAGAAGTGGCTGATTTCATTCAGAACAATGCCCAGCATTTCATAGGCTTTAAGACGAGCCTGCTGCTCTCTGAGGTTAAAGATGATCCTATCAAAAAAACCAGTCTGATAAAAGATATTCTATCCTCGATAGCTCTAGTTTCGGATACCATTCAAAGGTCTGAATATATCAGGTATTGTGCTCGATTATTAGACACCTCAGAGCAGGTTTTGTATTATGAGCTGAATAAAATCCTCAGACAAATCCACTCCACTACCTCTCATGTAGAAAGCCAAACCTCAGAGGAAGAATATATTGCACCGCGCCAGGAAGAAGCTCCGGAGAGAAACATTTACCACCAGGAAACCAATATTATCCGATTACTCCTATTGTACGGGAAAGAAAATTTTATTTTCCCCATTCAATTAGAAAACGGTGAGCAAAAAGAAATCGAGGTTAATATTCAGCAGTTCCTCATCACTGAACTTTTGGAATCGGAATATGAATTTCAACATCCGCTGTATAAAAAAATTTTTGAAGAATATTGTGAAGCATTTCATAACAACATCATTATTGAGGATCAATATTTTATCAACCACCCAGATGAAGCTATTTCAGATTTAGCGATCAAACTAATTACCAGCCCCTACTCGATTAGTCCGAACTGGGTCGTAAAAGCTGGAATAAGTACACGCACAGAAAGAGATTTATTAAAAGAACTTTCAATTCAGGCGCTGCTTAACCTGCGTATACGAAACCTTGAACTAGCAATAGAGCAGAAACAACGGGAGCTGGCCAGTGCTAATCCAGACGATGCCTTAATAATACTTGACCAAATTAAAACCCTTAGCCAGATGAAAACGGAGATGGCCCTGGACTTAGGGCGTATCATTCTCCGATAATACTTACAGGCAACACCCATTGTTTTCCCTTTGCCTTTATACGGAGCAAATAGTGTCCGGGAGGGGGAGTGGGGTTTACCCTGACAGATTGAGGAGAAAATGCCTCAAAATATACATTCCTAAAAAGTATTTTCCCACCCAAATCCGTAAGTTCAATTTCCAGATGGGGAAAGATGCCTCCTTTCCATGTAAGGACGAAAGTACCGTCATTAGGATTGGGATGAACCCCAAAATACTGCTGCTCAAAATCTATAATACCAGGTGCGCACTTTTTAAAGCCGATGAGTATAGTATCGCTGGTTCGACATCCAAAACTATCTTCCACAGTAATGTGAAGCATCTGCATCATACCTGCCTGAATCATAGTAGTATCAACAATCAAATATCTATCGGTGGCTCCGTTGGACCAAAAATGATACTTAAAATCACCCCCGTCTAAAACAACGGTTTCATCTGAACAGTAAATAGAATCAGGGCCTAAATACAGAAAGGGTAGGGGGTTTACTGTTACTTTGGTTTCAACGCATTCAGAAAATCCACAGGCGTTTTTACTACGGGCATAATACAGGCTCGTCTCTTCAGGAGCAATTACCTTTACGGAAAAACCCGAATCAATAATATTTGCTTCTATGCAATCATCCTTAAACCAAAAAATGATAGTACCCGAATCGGCTGGTTTCGCCTTGAGGATAATTTCAGACATGCTCTCCTGACAGATCGAATCAGGAATAGCCAAAACCGAAGAGGGAGGTGAAGGGGGTTTTTGGATAAATATCAATAAAGTATCAGCAGAAAAAGCCATTTCATTTGATGCTTTTAAAACCAAGGTAGCTTTCCCTGCCAATTTTTCTCCTTCGCCCGGATAATACCATGTAGCTGTAGATAAACTGTCTTTGAAAGAACCATCTCCAAGCGTCAACCATTTCGTCTCAGTATAATTCTCAGCCTTACCTTCGAGATATACAGAATCCTGGTTATTACATATTGAAAAACTCTCTCCGGCATCGGCTACGGGCAAAGCAAAAATCGGTAGGGTAATATAATCGAGCCATACTGCATCTTCGCCCATAGCCTGGAAGATGTCTTTTTCGTATTGCCACCGCAAGGTGTGCCTACCTGCCGGGACTTTAAAAGCAGCCTTTCGCCAATCCCTTATTCCGGACCACTTGCCATAAAGAATGTTATCTACAAAAAACGAAAAGAAATCATAATTAGACTCCGTAGAAATTCTATACCAAAATGTTACACTGTCAGGCTGAATCATATCATACGTTATGGATAAAATTGTGGAGCCCCCATCTGGAATTAATCCGGATTTTGCAGCGTACTTCCCCTCAAAGGCTGTGGTTGTAATAGCCCAAGGCGAGTTCCCGGTACGTTTCCATGGATATTTGTAAAAGCCACCACTCTCCCAATCTTCCACCTGTAAACCCGAACGTCGCTGAAAGGTTTTCTGGCGAATATACTTAGCGGATTGGCATCTCAGGGCAAAAAATAAAGATGTGCCATAAGGAAGGGTCTCCGATAAGGTTACATAAAAACTAACCGTATCACTTTGTCCCGGATACAAAGGCTTGACGATTTCCAGAGAATCCCATAGGGTTACCCACATTCGATCAGAAGAGAAAAGGCACCGGATACTATCGCAAACAAAATCGCCTTCATTTGCCAGAACAAAGCTTATATATGCACTTTCTCCGGCATCAGGTATACGATTGCTATTGCCATAATAATCGTTGATGAGAAGCTTTTTAATTCGCAAATCGGGGGCAGAGGTTTTTGCATAGAAATGAGAAATCCAGAAAGTATCAGAATCAGCAGCCCTGACGATAAATTTAAGTTTTTCATTGTCAGGCACCGTATCAGAAATCTGGCATGCAAAGGCTTGATTAATGGCTACGGCCTGCAAAGGAGCAAAATCACCATAATAATGAGTTGAATCAGTAATTTGGATATAAGGAGAGGGGGATGAAAGGGTGATATTTACCTGGTTAGCAGGCTGATCGCCTATATTAATTGCGGACAAATCCATCGTTAAACTGTCACCGAAAGTAAGAAAATCGACCGAAGAGCCACCATAATTACGAAAAACATGACTTTGATGAACAACATAGGGTTGATTGGGAGCAGGAGTAGAATTGATGGGACTTGTGTAGCTAAGCGCTTTTCCTTCTCGATTGTCGGTCCACACCGGATAAATTTTCATATTATTAGCCGTAATTCCGAGGTAATCACCAAAATAATTAGCAGCAAGACCCGCAATCGGCTGAGGGGTAAAAGCCACGTCGCTTAGCCTAAAATCTTGCCAGCTATCACCACCATCACTTGAATATGAAACCCAGGTTTCGCATTCTTCAATCGAGCAGTCCCTGTCGTCATAAAAAATTACTGAAAGATTTCCCGTAACCGGGTCACACGAAATCCAAGGAAAAAAATGCTGTTTCCCCAGTCCCGGAAGATCCTGATTAACACGTATAGGTTGGCTCCATGTGTTGCCTTGGTCGGTTGACTTAATTAAATAAACATCAATATCATATCCAGTATTTACCCCCGGAAATCCATAATTAGCCCAGACCACATAAATAGTTCCTCTTCTAGGTCCAATGCTCAAATCGACAGCCATCGAGGGAAAAGAATTTACACGGAAATTTTTGGTGGTTTCAGAATAGCGAATGCCTCTTATATTGTTAAGGATACGATGAGCCGGTTGAAACGTAAGGCCACCATCGAAAGAAGCAGCAAAGCCAAGGGCACTTTCGTCTCCTGGCCAGGCATCGTAAACAGCCCAAACCAGATATACTTCACCTTGAGGGCCTGTCTGAATATTCACACCCTGGTTGTGGCTTCCTGCTGCGATCTCTGTGCTAATTACCAGAGGATTTGACCAGGATGTTCCGTTTGTTGCTGACCTTGAAAATTGGATTTCCCCATCATAAGTACCTCCGGCGGAAAACCGGGTCCAAGCAGCATACACATTTCCCATGAAAGGACTTGTGGGCGAATTATCTAACCACAAGTGATTTTTGTCGAGTGTAGCCGGGTAATACCCAGGCGCAGGGGCTACAAGAATTTTAGTCCAGTTTTGACCATTGTCGTCGCTAAAGGAAACGGATTGACCAAAATTCTCGTTGATATAACCCACAAAAAGTCGCCCCTGAAAATTAATAGCGACGGCTGGGTCACCGCTATTATCTCCGCCTGCTCCATATTTTTCTCCTTCCCAAGATTCTCCGGCATCGTCACTTGTTGACCAATCAGCGCCAAAAAGACCGTTCACCGGATAATCCGTACTATTATTGCTATTTAAGAGCTTCTCATAATCTAATGGATGAGTAGTGACTGAATTTTCACTTTGTGTAACATCACCCTCCCAAATTGGAATATCCGGCGAATCTTGCAAAACAAAAAGAGGGGATGTAATCATTGAACCAACATACCGTGCTTTTGGGCTTTCTTTTTCTATCGGGTAGCCTTCTACATATTTGTTTCTCAATGCATAATTCCAATAGAGCATGTTATCTACCCTATTGTCGTAATTCACTGAAGGATTTTTCAGCACATTGTATCGGTCATCAGTTCCCGGTTTTTGGGCATTCAACCAGAAGGGGAAGAAACCAATGAAAATAAAAATGATAAAGAAAAGCAATCGTTTCATGACTCATCCTTTCTTTTTCAAAATTAGCTCATTTACAATAAAAAAGCCGGTTTATGGACAAAGCCGGCTTTAAATTTGAATTAAATTGACATCAGTTGCTTTTCAGGATGCGGGATTGGAGAATATCCTTGCCCGCAGAAATTCTGAGCAGATAAATTCCGACAGGCAAAGGCTGTCCATTACTGGCCCTGCCGTTCCATGAGAATTGTTGAGGTCCTGACGCAGCAGGCAATTCTTGTGAAAATACACATATCCCGTCTGTACTGAAAACCTCAAATTTTATTATCTGGCTGGTTGCTGATAAGAAATTTATGTTTAATTGATGGTTAAACGGATTGGGCATTGCCTGAAGCCCTGAAATGGCTGGAATAAAATTTGTCCCCACATTTGACATCACCTGGAAGGATACAATTATGCTGTCAAGCGCTTTATCGGGATCGTTTGAAGCGATATAAATTTTCCCTTCATAATTACCAGGCAAGAGGCTGTTTGCGCTAAGCAAAACATCCACCGTGGCTTGACTACCGGGTGAAATAACACCCTGACCGGAAGAATTGAGCCAAGAGCTGCTTGCCGGATCTGTAGTAACAGTCCAGGCAAGGTTATCATAACCGGTGTTGATAATATCAAAGGAAGTAGATATTAATTGCCCTAAATAGCCAAGTGTATCAATAGTAGTGGCAGAAAGTGCCATATGTGGATGAATTCCTGCTCCTACATTGAAAGTGTGAGGATCAGGTTTGCCGATAAAAGGATGATTCATACTTCGAGGAGATACATCAACCGCACGAATGAAATAACTAACAGTAGTACCCTGTGGTTGTCGGGGAATAAATGCCTGGTAATAATCATTCCCGACAGACGATAAAGAAGCCGATTGCCAGGTAGGATTTGAAGAAGTTTTATACCAGACACATACAGAATCGTTTACCAGGGCAGCCCCGCTGAGAGGCTTGATATAAGCAGTAATCAAATAATCCTCATCACACGGTTGGGTAGAAACTAAAGGTAGGTGTTTAATGAAAAGCATGCCCTTGTCGCCCAATTCATGAGTACGACAATGCAAAGCATCGGTGGATTCCCAGGGAGTGGAAGGATTTTGATAAATCCCAACAATAGTATAACCGGGCATTGCATTCTGATAAACTTGTAAAGCTGCATTGTCATAAGTAGTATTACCCATTAATGGGACGAAAACTTTATTCTTGAAAATAAAAGAATTGGTGTAAGGCTGGTCGTTGGGGGTGTTAACTCTGAAAACCTGATAAGGAGTACCATAGCTTGAAATGGCGCTTTGCCAGTACGCTGCAGCCTGTTCAATGAGTGAATACTGTGGATGCGTGGGGGGAACCTGTCGTACCAGTATTTTATCCACATCCAGAAATTTGGCCCAACAATCTATGTGATCGATATAGGTGCCATTGGGATCAGGCCGAACATGGTAGTTATCAATCCCCAGGTAATCTTTAACCATTTGATGAATTGTAGCCTGAGGCAAGGTTGAATTTTCAGTATAAACCAAAGTGGTTGATGCAGCTGCGTTCATACCGTCGCACATATAATTTCCCCCAGTATGTACGACATTCATCCCGTAAAGTGGAACATTCATATACTGAGCAACTTTCACGGGAATATCATCATCCAAAGGCCGAGGACGATTGTAAGGAAAATCAACAATACCTAATTGATTATTACCATCAATAATAAACCAGGGTCCGTAATCTCTGGTCCAATAAGAATTAGTACCGGAAATCAGAAATTCGCAGTTTGCAACATTAACCCCATTATTCACATATTGGTTATAAACTGTAGTTTGTTGCGAAGAATTTTCGACAATAGTAAGTACTTTGCCGGTATTTGAAAGTTCCTTAATTAAAGTCATGGGGATACCGAAAGGATAACGAATCAACACTCCTTCGTTGTAATTAAATTCGGCAATATTAACTACAGGAGCAACAGGAGGATTTGTTGGTGTAAAACTTCTCCCTATTTCATGCCTTCGAAGCAATTCTTCCGGAGTCATCCAATGAGTAAGAACCATTGAAGAATGGTTGAGGGGTTCTTGTGCCTGTAAGGTGGGTAAGAGGTAAAAATAAAGAATGAGGAAAAATGTAAAGGAGTAAGAAGTCCGTTTCATAGAGTATTATTTAAATGAATGATTTTCTATTATTTAATCAGTAAATTCATCTTGTTTCAACCTTCACAAAATTAAAAGAATTCAATACTGACATGCACTTTTTGTTGATATTTATTAAACCTTTGTATCCAAAACCAATCGCATCACAAAATGGAAACAAACTGGTTTAAAGAAGCAGAAATTAGCCTCACGGTGGCTGATAAGGAAGGTAAAATTATTTATATGAATGATTTAGCTAATCTGACCTTCGCAAAATATGGGGACCTTATCGGTCGTTCTCTTTACGAATGTCATTCAGAGAATTCAAATTCAAAAATTAAGCTCATGTTAAAGGAAGGATCAAGCAATATCTATACAATTGAGAAGTTAGGTAAAAAAAAGATAATCATACAATTACCATGGAAAAACAACGGAATAACCGAGGGAATAATGGAGCTTTCCGTTGTCTTACCAGACCCTTTGCCCCATTTCATCCGTGAATGAAATAAAAGAAGGGGACAGCAACAATGCTTAATTTTGCAAATTGGGTATCACTGATGTTGATTAACATTAGGCTAAAAATACTATAAGTACTAGAATGATGAACATAGCAAAGCATTTAATGATTTTGGCCATCTCGGGTGGAATTTCCATAGGAACTGCTCAAACAGTAGTAAAAACGGATACATTATATTCACCCGACTCTACGATAGCTTTTATACCGGTGAGAAAGAAATTCAATCCGGAAATGGATCTCATAAAAGACTCACCCATTGTAAGGGCTCTCGACAGTCTGGCCAATATTAAATTCTTCCAGGATAACTTTTTCGACAATGCCCCCCAAATGACACAATACTACAATTTCCCCTCAAACTATGTCCCGGTTTTCCCCGATTCTGTGTACAGTGAGCGAATCGCTGAAATGAGGAGAAATTCACCCATTGAATACACTTACAACAGACATGTAAAAGACTATATTAATCTGTATGCGGTAAAGAAAAGAGCGCTTACTCAAAGACTTCTGGGCTTATCTTACGTTTATTTTCCCTTATTTGAAGAATTCCTTGACAAATATGACCTTCCCCTGGAGCTGAAGTATCTGGCCGTTATAGAATCGGCATTAAACCCTAAAGCAGGATCAAGAGCGGGAGCAAAAGGCTTGTGGCAATTTATGTATGGTACAGGTAAAGTATATGGGCTTTCAAGCACTTCCTTTATAGATGATCGATTCGACCCCTATCTGGCCACCGACGCTGCCTGCAGGCATCTGAAAGACCTTTATGATCTTTATGAAGACTGGTTTTTGGTGTTAGCTGCTTATAATGCTGGCGCCGGCAATGTGAATAAAGCCATTCGACGTGCCGGCGGTACAAAAAACTATTGGCGAATTTGGCCTTATCTTCCAGCTGAAACAAGAGGGTATGTCCCGGCTTTCATTGCTGCCTCCTATGTAATGCAATACTCACGTGAGCACAATCTGTATCCGCTCCATCCCGGAATTCTTTACAACGGTATTGATACTGTTGAAGTTAAACAACCCGTCTCTTTTGATCAAATCAGTGAAGTTTTAGGAATTCCTAAGGAAGATATACAATTTTTGAATCCGATCTACAAATTAGGAGTTATTCCTGTGAAAGGCGACAGGCCTTATTACCTAAGGTTACCTAGAGATCTTGTGGGAGATTTTATTAACAACGAATATACCATTTACAATTATACTTCATCCAAAGGAATTAGCAAGGAGACTTTGAATGAAGAAATTCAGAAAATATCTGAAATGATTGTCCATGTTGTCAGGAAAGGAGAGACCATTGGACAAATAGCGCGTAAATACAAGGTAAGCGTAAATGATATCAAGGCATGGAATAATCTGAAATCGAATTATTTGAAACCCAGACGTCAACTAACCATATATCCAGGTACCCAATCTTCAGTGACCATTCAATCATCCACGGCTTCACAGACAATCAAAGAAACGAACGAAAAAGTACCTGATAAAACAGATAATTCACTTTTTCATGTTGTCAAAAAAGGAGAAACCTTGCTTCAGATAAGTAAAAAATATGGATGCTCTATCGAAGATTTAAAAAATTGGAATAATCTGAAAGGTAATAATATAAAAATAAACCAACGCCTGGTCGTCTCTCGCTCAAACTCCTCGAAAGATACAACAACAGTTCAGGAGAAATCAACAAAAGGGAAATTGAAATATTATACGGTAAAAGAAGGCGATACACTTTGGGAAATTGCACAACAATTTGACGGTGTTACCGTTGAAGATATTAAAAGACTCAACAATCTGAAAAATAACAAGATTCAAAAGGGACAGCGATTAAAAATACAGGTAATAAATTGATCCATTATGAAAAAATTCACCGGCTTTTTGCTTCTATCAATAGTATTTCTTGCTTTTCAAGCGTGTAAAGAAGAACAAAGCAAAAAAAGATCATCAGGGGGTACGCTTGAAATTCTGGTAGCAACGGATAATCAAGAGCAATGGAATGGCAAAGTAGGTGATACTATTCGTAGCCTTTTTGGACAATATTTGCCGGGGCTACCTATGCCTGAAGAGGCTTTCAGCCTTATACAACTCGATTCCTATAAGTTGTACAATGATCCTTTGTATCAACCACACCACGCAATATTAATTGTGAATATCAATCCAAAATTGGAAAAGCCTGCCATGCAGGTAGAAAAAGATTTTTGGGCAGAACCTCAGCTGATTATTAAAGTAAGCAGTCCCACAGATACCGGACTTTTCAGGCTCATTACCAGCTATTATCCAGCAATGTTTAAAATGTACCGCGATATTGAAAAGAAAAGAATAGTCAACCTTTTTTCCACTAATCCGGCAAAAAAAATCCAGGATAAAATAGCCTCGAAGTTTGGTTTCGAAATGCTTATTCCAGGTGGTTTCAACATTGCGCGTGAAGAAAAGGACTTTTTATGGGTACGGCAAACCATTCGGCGTAAAAAACAAGATATTGACCTCGGTTTTATGATTTACCGACGTCCCTATAAAAATACCTATCAATTGAAACCCGAGAACATACTCTCTCTGCGCGACACCCTTCTAAAACACTATGTGCCAGGAATGTTTGAAGGCACATACATGGCGACAAGTTTCGATGTCATACAGCCTGAAAGTAAAGAAATTGCAGATTTTCCAGCGAATAATTATACTGTACAAATCAAGGGTCTATGGAAAGTTATTGGCGATTTCATGGGGGGGCCTTTTATTAGTTATACTTTCCCCACACCTGACAGCAAAGAACTTATCACCATTGAAGGATATTTATATAATCCAAACAATGACCAGAAAAAATATATGCTTCAGTTAGAAGCAATGATTTACACTACAAAATTCAAACAATAAAAATATTAGAATATGTTGAGACGAATTACCCTACTTTTAACAGGGCTGGTTTTACTTTTTCAAACATTTGGCCAGCCTAAATTGCTAACCCCTGAAGATGCATCCAACAATAATCCTGCCCTATTTCCGAAAAGTTTACGAAACCTGTCATGGGTTCCCGGGACAACCTTCTATTCGTATTCAACGGAAACAGCTTTATTAAAAATTAACGCATTAAGCGGGGTTACCGATACTATCGTGCGTCTATCCAACCTTAACCAGATGTTGGTACAGAACAATGAAAAAGCCCGGAAAGTCTTTCCCTCCATCAATTGGTTGAATGGAGACGAAATTTGGTTCAGGTTAGGGAAGAATTATTATGGATACAACATTCCGGAAAAAAACCTCTGGATCATTGCTACTTTGCCTGAAAATGCTGAAAATGCTGACTTTTGTGAAAAGAATCAATCGGTTGCATATACCCTTGGTAATAACTTATACATTGCAAAAGGAGAAAATCAGATAACCATAAGCGAAGAAAAAGATCATGGTATAGTTGTTGGTTCAGAAAGAGTTCACCGCAATGAATGGGGAATCAGCAAGGGTACCTTCTGGAGTCCTGACGGAAACTTACTGGCTTTTTACCGTATGGATGAAACCATGGTAACCAATTATCCTTTGGTGAATATCGAGCCCCGGCCTGCAGAGGTAGAAAATACCCGATATCCTATGGCAGGAATGACTATCCATAAAGTGACGATTGGCATCTATAATCCTGCAAACAGATCAACAACATATCTCGACACCCAGCGCCAGGGATTTGATTATCTCACCAATGTCACCTGGTCGCCTGATAGCAAAAAAATCTATGTAGCAGTTTTAAACAGAGCTCAGAATCATTTGTGGCTCAACAGATACGATGCAATTACCGGCACCTGGGAAAAAACGCTTTTTGAAGAAACCAATGACAAATACGTAGAACCTGAGAGAGGTCCTTGGTTCCTGCCGAATAAATCCGGTCAATTTGTATGGTTCAGCGAACGCGATGGTTTCGACCATCTATACCTATATGACGGGGAAGGCAAACTAATCAAACAATTGACCTCTGGACCGTGGGTTGTAAAACAAATCATTGGATATTCTGAGCGCACATCAGAAATCATTTTCACGGCTACCAAAGACAGCCCGCTAGAAAGCAATGTATATGCGGTAAATGTAAATAATAACAAAATCAGAAACATTAGCTCTAAAGGGGGTATCCATAGTGCTTTCTTAAGCCCTGATGGCTCATTTATCATTGATTCATATAACAATCCGGATTTCCCGAGACGTATTGAGTTAATTAATCTTAAAAATTTAAAAAGCAAAGAGTTGCATAATGCTGAGAATCCTTTAAAAGATTATCGACTGGGAAAAACACAAATTTTTACTCTTAAAAATGAGGAGGGTATAGACCTTTACTGCCGGATGATAACCCCGCCAGATATGGACCCCAATCGTAAATATCCTGTAATTATTTACGTTTATGGTGGTCCACATGCTCAACTGGTGACAAATGGTTGGTTGAATGGTGCAGGCTTTTACCTGAATTATCTTGCTCAACAAGGTTACATAGTATTTACCCTGGACAATAGAGGAAGTGCCAATCGTGGATTTGAATTCGAAAGCACAATCCACCGCAGAATAGGGGAGTTAGAAGCAAGGGATCAAATGGTTGGGGTAAAGTATTTAAAATCCCTGCCTTATGTGGATAGTACACGCATAGGTGTTGATGGTTGGAGTTACGGTGGATTTATGACTATTAACCTATTGCTCAGGTATCCCGGAGTATTTAAGGCAGCCACAGCCGGCGGACCGGTTTGCGACTGGAAATATTACGAAGCTATGTATGGTGAACGTTATATGGATACTCCGGAAGAAAACCCTGAAGGCTATAAAGCCTCCAGCTTGATTGAGCATGCTGATCAACTTAACGACAGGTTAATGATTATTCATTGTACAACCGACCCTGTGGTAGTTTGGCAAAACAGTCTTCAATTTATAAAAGCTTGTATCGAAAAAGGAAAACTGGTTGATTACTTTGTTTACCCTGGGCACGACCACAACGTACAAGGACCTGACAGAGCCCATCTGATAAGAAAAATCGAAGATTACTTCAAACGTAACCTCTAAATTCAAAAGCCGGGTATGATACCCGGCTTTTTTTGAGCCTCCTGGGGGACTTGAACCCCCGACCTGTTCATTACGAGTGAACTGCTCTACCGACTGAGCTAAAGAGGCAAGTGCCTGCAAAATTAGGGAAATTTCCGCAAAAGAAACATTACGTTAAATTAAACCAGCTTTTTTACTGATTTCCAACATTCTATCAATAGGCTTTCGAGCTTTCTCAGCCAAATCCTGATCGACTATAATTTCAGGCGATTCTGTTAAAAGTGCTTTATAAAGCTTTTCAAGCGTATTCATCTTCATATAAGGACAATCGTTGCAACTGCATGTTTCGTTGGCTGGAGCAACCAAAAACTCATTTTCAGGCGCAATTTTTTTCATTTGATGAACAATGCCTGTCTCGGAGGCAACAATGAACTTTTTACCTTTATGTTGGCCAACAAACTTAATCATACCATTAGTAGAACCAATATAATCGGCTATTTCGAGAACAGCACGATTGCATTCCGGATGGGCCACCAATAAGGCATCAGAATTTTGCATTTTAAGTTTTAAAACAGCTTCAGCTGTTAGCAAATCATGAACCTGGCATACACCGTCCCAAAGCACCATTTCCCTTCCTGTTATCTGGTTGATATAGCCCCCAAGATTTTTATCCGGGGCAAAGATAATTTTTTCGTCCTTTGGCAATGATTCAACAATCTGCACGGCATTACCTGAAGTACAAATAATGTCAGACAGAGCTTTTATCCGTGCAGTGCTGTTAATGTAAGTAATTACAGTATGTTGTGGATATTCTCCCAGAAATTCTTCAAAACGATCGAGAGGGCAAGAATCGGCCAGTGAACATCCTGCATTAAGGTCAGGAACAATTACCTTCTTGTCAGGATTAAGTATTTTTGCTGTTTCAGCCATGAAATGTACGCCACAAAAGGCAATCAGAGGAGATTCAATGTTTTTGGCCCTTTGCGAAAGTGCCAGGCTATCGCCAATAAAATCAGCAAGATCTTGTATCTCTGGAATTTGGTAATAGTGAGCTAATATTACCGCATGCTTTTGACGTTTTAATTCAAGAATGCCTTCGATAAGTTCTTTATTGTTATTCATTTTTAATTAAAAATTAAATAATAACAAGAATGCTTGTTAAAAACCTTGAAAACTTTTATGTGAATCATTTGGAAATTTGCATAAGACTTTTATATCAACAAAACATTAAAAGGGGATGTTGAAAATCTGTAAATGATATTCAGTTTTTTAAGCATGTTTTTAACAAATGTTGATAAATCTTGTTTGTTGAAAAATTTGGATTGCAAAGATAAATGCAGCTGTTAATAAAATTGTGGAAAATGGTTAAAAGTGACTGTTTTATTAACAGGGGATATTCGGTAAAGGTGTTGAGATGCATAGTTTGGCAATCTTATCAGACGGTTCTTCATAGAATTAACAAAACGATGTTAGTAATTCTTATCCCTTGAAATTCAAGGAATCCTTTTTAGTATTGTCTTCGACTAAGTATGGAATTTCTTCATTTATAAGCTAGTTTATAATGGAGTGAATTGTTAATTTTACCTTTGCAAAACAAAACTTATTAACAAAATGTCGGAACAGCGAAAAATAGGAATAGGTAGTGACCATGCAGGATATGAACTAAAGGAATTTATTAAGCACCAATTAATTACAAAAGGTTTTGAAATTGAAGACTTTGGTTGCTTTTCGAATGAAAGTGTTGATTATCCAGATATAATACATCCATTAGCTTCTGCAGTTGATGAAGGAATAATTTCACGTGCGATCATTATTTGTGGGAGTGGTATAGGTGTGAGTATGGTAGCCAACAAATACGATGGGGTCAGGGCAGCATTATGCTGCGACGTTGAAAGAGCCAGGTTAGCTCGCCAACATAACGATGCAAATGTATTGGCCATGGGTGCGCGCTTTACTACTCAAGAACAAGCCGTGGCAATGCTTAATGCGTTTTTAGAAACACCATTCGAAGGTGGTCGGCATGAACGCAGGGTTCAAAAGATCCCACGTTCGAAGAAATAAATAACCTGAGAATTTATGAAGTTGTCGGATACAAAATTTAATGAGCAAGCCGAGAAAGTCGCATTTGACAAAGAACATAGGCGCAGGCTGCTATTCAATATTGGTCGATACGATGAAGCTGTAGCCAAGGGCAAGAGTTTTTATCATAATTTGGACTTAGCTCGCGACAGAGCTGCTCACATTCGGATGAAAACTTTACTTAATCTGGATAAACTCCTTATTGATTTTGAATCAAGAATTACTGCAAGAGGAGCTAAGGTGTTGTGGGCACCAGATGCCGAAGAGGCTGTTAAGCACGTAATTGATATACTTCATAAAGTTGGTTCTTCGGCAGTGGTAAAGTCTAAATCGATGGTCAGTGAAGAACTTGAGCTTAATCAGGAATTGGAGAAAGCAAAGATTCAACCTCTGGAAACCGATTTAGGAGAATTCATTGTACAACAAAGAGGAGAAAAGCCTTATCATATCGTTACTCCGGCTATGCATCTTTCGAAAGAAGACATAGCTCTAATGATGCATGAAAAATTCGGATTATCACCAACATCTTCTCCTTCAGAAATAACTACCTGGGTAAGAATGCATCTGCGCGAAAAATTTGCTGAAGTTGATGCAGGAATAACAGGTGCTAATTTTTTAATTGCTGACCCAGGAGCTATTGCTATCACCGAAAATGAAGGAAATGGTGTTTTTAGCTTATCATCTCATAAAGTTCATATTGTAATTGCCGGTATTGAGAAACTAATACCCTCATTAGAAGATCTTGATCTTTTCTGGCCTTTATTAGCTATCCACGGCACGGGGCAGCATATGACGGTTTACAACACCATTGTGATGGGTCCTGTACAGGATGGTGAAGGCGGAGGACCCAAAGAGATGTATGTGATTTTGTTGAACAATGGCCGTACAAATGTCCTTGCCAAAAATCCGCAGCGTCGGGCGCTGACGTGCATTCGTTGCGGAGCTTGCCTGAATGCATGTCCGATTTATAAAAACATTGGTGGCTACACCTATGATACAACGTACACAGGACCTATTGGTTCGGTAATCACTCCTCACATGAAAGGAATGGATAACTACGGACATTTGAGTTTTGCCTCCACCTTATGTGGAAAATGTACAGAAGTTTGTCCTGTAAAAATTCCTTTGCATGAATATTTACTTTTCAACCGCAATGATTCAGTAAAAGCAGGTTACACTGATTCCAAATGGAAACGGGCCATTAAACTCAGTCAATGGATATTACGTAAACCATCTTTTCTTGATGCCGGTAAGCCATGGTTCAGGCGCTGGGCGTTGAAAAACTTTGTAGCACCCATATGGGGTAAACGCCGTGTATTACCTACTCTGCCTTCAGATAGTTTTAGAAAACAATGGCTTAAAATTCAGAAAGATAAAATTTAAATTAAGCTTTATTCGTCTTAAATACAGTATATTAGCGGACCTTTTTTCCAAAAAGTCCGCTTTTTTCATGTGAAACAATGAGTACAACTTTTTAGTTTTATAGATTGTTATTGAAAGACAGTTCCATCCTCAAAAACAGCTTATATGACTACTCTAAATTCTTATGTTGGCAATGTTCTTGCTGTTATTTCCATTTTTGCTTTCACTTCAATAGTCAAAGCTCAGCAGGTTCAAGACGCAAAAGCGATGATAATTCGCCAAACTGATACAGCCAGGCTTAGGCAAATAGGAAAGGAATCGCTGATTCGTTTTCAGACATTACGTGAAAAAGCTGAAAGAAACTATCGGCAACCTTTCAGATTGGAGGAAACGGATGGTGAAGTCAAAGAGCTGCAGGGGATAGATGAAGATAACCGCATTTGGGTTTATGGAACATCAAATCTAAATGCAGCGAAGACTGTTTCTACCGACAGGGTTTGGCCTGGAGGAGATGCCGGCCTTAGTTTGACAGGTATTGGTCTGACAGTTGGAATATGGGATGGAGGCAAGGTGAGGACTACTCACCAGGAATTTGGCGGAAGAGCAATACAGAAGGATGGGGCTACCGCTCTAAGTGGCCATGCGACTCACGTATCGGGTACGATGATAGCCGCAGGTGTAGATGCCAATGCCAAAGGAATGGCTTATCAGGCAAATCTTCATGCATACGACTGGAATCATGATGTAAATGAGATGTCGAAAGCTGCAGCCGATGGGCTTTTACTTTCTAATCATTCCTATAAATATTTATCAGGCTGGGAAGGACAAAACTGGTACGGAGATACTACCATAAGTGGAGTAGAGGATTATAAGTTTGGATTTTACGATTATACTTCGCGACAAATGGATTTAGTGTGCAACGCTGCTCCATATTACTTACCAGTATTTGCTGCAAGCAACGACAGAGGAAATACCACAACTGGTGGTGTAGGATATGTTTGGAACGGAAGTTCCTGGGTCTGGAGTAATACCTTCCGCCCTCCTGACGGACCTTATGATTGTATTCCTTCATTTTGTGGTATTAAAAATGGCCTGACCATTGGAAATGTTTATGATATCCCTGGAGGCTACAATAGTCCGGGTGATGTAATTCTGGTAACAACCAGTTCGTGTGGCCCTACCGACGATGGACGTATAAAGCCTGACCTGGTAGCTAATGGATATCTACTTTATTCTACAAATTCTACCGGTGATGCAAGTTATACTACTATGTCAGGGACATCGATGGCTGCACCCAATACGACCGGCTCATTGGCACTTCTTCAACAACACAACTTTAATATAAGCGGAAAATATTTGAAATCGGCTACACTCAAAGCCCTGGTTATTTCTACAGCAGATGAAGCAGGAAGTAATTCCGGCCCTGATTATCAATTCGGTTGGGGATTACTCAATACCAAAAAGGCTGCACTTACCTTATCGAACAATGGTTTAACCGCATTGGTCAAAGAATTGGTTTTGAACCAAGGGGATACTTTACGAATTCAAGTGTATTCGGATGGAACGATTCCATTATCAGCCACCATTGCCTGGAACGATCCGGCCGGTACCAGTCCATCACCTTCACTGGATCCATCAGATCTAATGTTAGTAAATGACCTTGACCTTCGAATCAGGAAAGATGCAAATACCTGGTTCCCCTATACTCTCAATCCATCAAACCCAGCAGCTGCAGCAACTACAGGCGATAATTTCAGGGACAATGTTGAAAAAGTATTTCTGGCCTCGCCAGGTCCTGGCGTTTATACCATTGAAATTTCACACAAAGGAACTCTGGCCGGAGGATTTCAGGAATTAGGTTTGGTTATAACAGGCATTCAAAATAGTGCACCGACTTTTTTAGAGGCAAATCCCACTGGTTCGGGCCAGATAACCCTCAATTGGGCGCTTAACAGTGGAAATCCTGTATTGTTGGTTTATAATACTTCTAATATTTTTGGTCAACCCGTAGATGGAGTAGTATATTCACCTGGCGATAATATACCCGGTGGGGGTACTGTTTTATATTCAGGAACCGCTACTTCATTCATTCATTCCTCACTGCTGTCATCCCAATTTTACAATTACAGGATTTATTCGATATTGGGTCTCACACCTACTTATTCAGAACCAAATGTAGCCTCAGCACGTACCTTCAGCGATCCGGTGAATCTTCCCCTGCAGGAGAGTTTTGCTCAGCCAGGTCTTCCTCAGGGTTGGACGCGACAACTCTATGGAAATACCGAAGGATGGAAAAGCTCCAATACTTCGACCGCCGGTGGAGTCTCCTACGAAATGATGCATTTATGGGAAGACTTGTATAATAATCACACTTATGGTGTACCCCTGGCTACCAGCCGTCTCATCTTGCCTGTTGTTAACACCCTTGGCATGACCAGACTTACCTTGCGTTTTCGACATAAATTTGCTGACCTTGGATATGGAATACAAACAGTCACAATAAAAATTCAAAGTAGTAATGACGGAATCAATTGGACAGATGTGGGATGGAGCTTTACCAGTCGCAACGGCAACCTGGGTCCCGAGATTAGAGTTGTTTCGATCACTTCTAATTTAAATAGTCCTGCAACCTATATTGCTTTTGTTGTTGACGGCGACTTTTACGATTTCTGGTATTGGTCGGTGGATGAAGTAGAACTTTATGAAGGCCCTTCAGGCTTATGGACAGGGAATGTCTCGGACGACTGGTCTTTAGCCTCTAACTGGTCGGATGGTTTGTTACCCCAGGCCAATACCCCTGTTTTGATACCCAACGGGTGTACTTTTTATCCCAAGATTAATACCCCGTATTCCTCACCTGCGATTATCGGAAGTCTGAAATTACAAAGCAATGCCGCACTGGTTATTAATGCTGAAAAAGCATTAACGGTTACAGGAGAAATAGATAACCAGGCGGGTAATGTCGGGCTGGTATTGAAAGATGGAGCATCTCTCCTGCATCAGACCGACAATGTTCCGGCAACGGTTGAAAGGTTGGTGACAGGAAATACAGATTATCACTATGTTTCTTCTCCGGTGTTGAATCCTCAGGCTATTACTGTATTTCCAGGCTGGGCATACGTAAGAAGCTACGACGAGACCCAACCCGTAAATCAATGGATTAACCTGACAGGTACCGACCCATTGCAAACTTTGGTGGGTTTTGCCACTTATCTGCCCTATGGGGATGTTACCGCAACCTTTAGCGGACTCTTGCATAATGGCAATTACTCCATTTCAGGTTTGACATTTACTGCTAATAGTACCCCTCAATACGACGGTTACAATCTGGTTGGAAATCCCTATCCGTCGGTACTCGATTTTGAATCGGCGGGTCTTACATTAACTAATCTTGCATCAACTGCTTACTTTTGGAATCAGGATTTAAACGGAGGTTTGGGAGGTTATGCAACCTATACCATCGGAATAGGTGGTACCAATGGCGGTTCCCGTTATATCGGCCCTGCTCAGGGTTTCTTTATCAAGGTTAACAACCCGGGGGATATTGGAACAATGGCTGTATCTAATGTTGCTCGTACCCATTATTCTCACACATTTTATAAAGATCAGCCTATGAATACCCTGAATATTAAAGTAGAAAATCAGGAGGGAATATCCGATGAAGCAATTTTAGCACTTCGGGAAGGAGCTAGCGCTGGTTATGAGCCCCAGTGGGATGCATTTAAATTGCATAACCCTTCGGGTCCATCTCTTTATTTCCGTTCAAAAGAAGATTATGAACTGGCCGTACAGACCCTTGAAGAGAGCCCTGCTTCACCGGTGAATTTACATATTGAGCCCTCTGTTACAGACTCTTTTGCATTAAAATTTGAAAGCATTGAAAATTTTCTTTTGGGTTTACCCCTGCAACTTGAAGATGTAAAAACGGGTGAGACCTTTGATTTGAGAAGAACTCCTTTAGTTAATTTTTATTCCACAACAGAAGATAATCCCCTGAGATTCAGAATCTGGTTTGGCTCTGTTGGAAAAAATGAAGATGAAACATCTGCTTTCTTTTTTAATTGTTATTTCATACAAAACGCACTGTTTATAGAAAGTTCGTGTAAGGGTGGAACCATCGAGCTTTATACTATTCTTGGTAGTAGAATTTGGCAAAAGGAGAATCCTTCGGCCGTCGAAATACTAAACCTTCCTTCAGGAGTATATTTGGTCCGCAATGTTTGTGGCACTCAGCACAGTGTTCGTAAAATCACGGTGAATAACTGAAGTAATAATCATAGTGGCAAAAAATTTGATATTGCAGACAAAATCCAACAGTCAGAAAATTATGAAAACTCGAATGGCATATTGGGCAATGGTATTCATGTTGTTTATTGTGACTAATGCGAATGCCCAATTGCTTTCTATAGAGGAGTTAGCCCGTGAAAAAGTATATCAAAGTATGGATGAGGCCTTTGCTGATCCCTGGAATTGTGTTGTTCTGGATTTAAGTTATCAAAAGCTGAAGTACAATTCAGAAAGGGTTAATCAATTGGAAAATTTACAGGTACTGCATTTAGCTGGTAATCCTTCGTTGGATATGGATTTGGCTTTTACCCGGAAGTTTTTTGGCAGTTTAATGTACATTCAGATAGTTGATATTCAAGATAATGGATTGAAATACCTACCCTCCGGTCTCGTGAAGTACAAATGGCTGAAAATGTTGTTTGCGGGAAAAAACAACCTGATGGAGATTCCGGACTTTATTTGTCAGCTCAAAGGTTTACAGGTTCTTTCGTTTCATCATAATAAATTGCGACAGTTGCCTGAATGTATAGTCAGCCTTGATAGCCTAAACACTCTTGATCTGAGTGGAAATCCGGCTTTGGATTTCGGACAGCTTTTTTCCATGATCAATCAAATGAATAGTTTAAAGAAATTATACCTCACAGAGTGTAATCTGAGGTCTGTTCCTGTCACCATTAGCAATCTTCAACAGTTGGAAATGCTGAATCTTGCAGGCAATCAACTTGCAGAGCCCCCTCAATATCTATTTCATTTACAACAACTTAAAGAATTGAATATTAATGGAAATAAAGCTACAGTAATTTCAGAAGACTTGGGAAATCTTGAAAATCTCGAAGTGTTGTCTCTCAACAAAAATAATCTTTCGACTCTGCCTCAATCTATCTCCCGTTTGAAAAAATTAGTTTACCTTGATTTATCGGGCAATATTTTCCCATCCCTGCCCGATTCTGTATGCAGCTTGCCCAATCTCCGAGAGTTGAACCTGGCTGACAATAAATTAGAGAAACTGCCACCTTCCATTCTTAATCTGAAAAAGCTTGAGGTGCTTGATTTAAGTAATAATTCTCTGAAAAAACTCCCTCTTGAATTAGATTTCATGGAGTCGCTCAAATTTATCCGTTTGAAAGGCAATCCCTTGGGCAAAGAAGAAAAGGAACGTTTGCGAAGAGTCTTCTTGGAAAGGAAAATAAAAGTTGAATTTTAATAAGACGGTATTTTATTAACCCTCTATTTTAGAATATTACAGCCCAGAGAGTAATTACCTAACTTAGCCCCAGCAAAATTGGGCAGCCATGAAGAAGGGTGTACTTTTTTTAATATTTATTAACTTGTTGATTATGAACAACTATGCTCAGGAGGAGTTGAAGTTTCAATTACCACCCAGAGAGATTCTCGACCTGGTAGACATTAAACCACAGCCGGCGGTTGTCATGGATGCCGATAACCGCTATCTGGTAATGCTCGACCGTAATGCAATGAAAAGTCTGCAAGACCTGGCTGAGGAAGAAGTAAGGCTTGCAGGAGTAAGGATAAATCCCAGTTTATTTATGCCTAGTCGTAAAACCTATTATCTAGGCATTGCTATCAGAGACCTTCTGGAAAATAGGGAAGTGCAATTGAGGAATCTTCCGTCGGCCCTGCGGATATCGGATGTAAGATTTTCGCCCGATGGGCATTTTCTTGCATTTATAAATACCATTGAAAATAGGCCCAGCTTGTGGGTTATTGATATAAAAACAGGCGAGGCCAGGGAAATTTTTAATCAACCAATGAACGGAGTGCTTGCTGCACCTTATTTATGGTTGCCTGACGAAAGTGGATTATTGGTAATGGTGGTTCCCGAAGGTTTATGGAACAATCCGCCAGAAAAACCTTTACCTGTAGGGCCATCGGTGCAGGAAGCATCCGGGAAGAAAGCACCTGTAAGAACTTATCAGGATTTGCTCAGGAATCCTTATGATGAGCAACTTTTTGAATATTATGCTACAACGAATATTCTGAAGATAAAACTTGATGGAACGTTAATGCCATTTTTACCCTCAGCACTTTATGCAGGGCTTTCATGGTCTCCCGATGGAAATTTTTTATTGGTGAGTACCATACAGAAGCCTTTTTCTTATAAAGTGCCATACCATCGATTTGCAATGAAATACACGCTTCATGCGAAAACCGGAGAGTTTTTGCGTGAAATTTATTCTCATGGAGTAATCGAAGATGTGCCCCCATCGTTTGATGCTTGCGAAAAAGGAAGAAGAGAGCTAGGGTGGAGGCTTGATGCTTCGGCGCAACTCTTCTGGGTAGAAGCCCTCGATGGAGGAGACCCTTCGGTAGAAACATCCGAAAGGGATGCCCTTTATCTGATGGATGTTAGTAATATAGAAAGTCAGCCCGTCAAAGTGGCTACCACCAGTCTGCGTTTTTCCGATATTATCTGGGGTAATGGGAAATTGGCAGTATTAAAAGAAAATTGGTATAAGACACGAAAGTCACTCACTTACTTCATCGCTCCTGATGAACCCTCAGCGGGTAAGCGTCTGGTTTTTGATGTTTCTACAGAAGATTTGTATAATGACCCGGGAGAGTTTATTACCCGCCGGGGACCATTCAAAACCCAAATACTTTGGTTTTCGGATGATAAGAAATTCCTTTACCTTGAAGGAGAGGGGTTTTCACCTCAGGGTAATAAACCATTCCTCGATCAGATGAATTTGCAGACGCTCAAAACCCATAGGTTATGGCAGGCCGATGGAAAATCAACCTATGAATCTATTCTTCGAATTATCGATCCTCAAAAGGTGAAGCTGATTACTTCCGTAGAGAGCAAATTCCAGAATCCAAATCTATATTTTCGGGAAAAGAATCAATTAAAGGCCATCACCAGTTTTCCAAACCCTTATGCTGATTTTAGTCAGAAAGTAGTTTCCGAGAAAGTTTTTTACAAGCGAAGCGATGGGGTTGACCTTGATGGTACCCTTTATTTGCCTGCCGGCTACGATTTTGAAAAAGACGGTCCGCTTCCACTGCTTATGTGGGCTTATCCACGGGAATATAAAGACGCAGCTCACGCCGGACAAGTTAAAGATTCTCCGCATCAATTTGTCAGATTGCATTATGGTAGCCCTGTGTTTTGGGTTCTTAGAGGTTTTGCTGTTCTCGATGAGGCAGCCTTCCCCATTGTGGCCAAAGATGGAGGAGAACCTAATGATACTTTTGTAGAACAATTAGTGGAGAATGCAAGTGCAGCCATTGATTATCTGGCAGAAAGAGGCATAGTAGATCGTCGGCGGGTAGCCATTGGAGGGCATTCGTATGGAGCCTTTATGGTTGCCAATCTGCTGGCTCATTCCGACCTTTTTGCCGCAGGCATTGCCCGCAGCGGAGCCTATAACCGCACCCTTACTCCCTTTGGCTTTCAGTCGGAGGAAAGGACTTTTTGGGAGGCCCCCGATATCTATATGAAAATGTCACCATTTGTTTATGCTCACAAAATAAAAGCTCCACTTTTACTTATACATGGCGATGCAGATAATAATCCGGGAACTTTCACCTTACAAAGTGAGCGAATGTTTGCTGCCATTAACGGCCTCGGAGGCACTGCCCGTCTTGTTCTTTTACCTTTCGAAAGCCATGGATATGCTGCACGCGAAAACATATTACATATGTTGTGGGAAACCGACCGCTGGTTAGAGAAATATGTTAAAACCGCTTCGAAATGATTTATTTAGGAGCTTTCTAATCGAGCAGGTTTTAAAAATGAAGTTGTAACACTTAGTGAATCTTACATCAGCATTTAGGAGAAATACCCCAATAGGCTTGGGATGAGAATAATGGGTACCTATTGGCTCTCCCGATATTGCCTGGAAAATGCAGAATTTTCGATTGTTGTAAAATGAATGCGGAGGTTAATCCTGTATGAGTTGCCGATACCAGTATCTGATGAGGTTTTCCATTGCCTGGGTGAGTTGGACATTTCGGCGCTGCATTACAACTCGTGCGGTCGCAAGGGCTTTATCTATTTCATAAGTCACCATACCCTCTGACCCTCCCCAGGAAAAATCGGGTATCTTTTTAGGGGGAAAATTTGCACCATAAACATTACAAAATATTCCGCCCACAGTTCCGGTATTAAACATAGTGTTGATGCCGCTTTTGGAGTGGTCGGCAAGCATCAGGCCAAGAAAACGGAGACCGGTTTCAATTTCTTCATTATTAGCATAAGAACGAATTTGACCGTAGTTATTTTTCAGGTCAGAGTTGTTTGTATCTGCACCCAGGTTAACCCATTGGCCAAGATAGGAATGCCCCAGGAACCCATCGTGCTGCTTATTGGTATAGGAATGAATAATGCTACCCTCAACTTCTCCTCCCACTTTACAAATGGGTCCTATGGAAGTGTTCCCGTATATTTTAGCTCCGGCTTTTATTAAGCTTTTATTGCCTATGTAGCATGGGCCCTGAATGAAGCTATGAGGCAGAATAGTTGCTTCATCGTCAATATATACCGGTCCCTGGCTTGCATCTATTACACAACCAGGATACAGTGTAGCCCCTGAACCGATATATATTTCTTGTTCATTTATCAGCCAGCTGCCCTCCATCAGGTTACCCCTGCAAAATCCCTGTCCGGGTGAATACTTGAAATCGTTAATAATTTCTTCTCCATTGCTGGAAATGAGGTCCCATAAATAATGTAGCATACGGCCTTCAGTTAGGGATATCTCCACGAACGCTGCTTCGGCATGGTCTGGGAAAACCAACAGGCCGTCTTCATCAAAAGCCAAAGATTGTATCCATTGGGCCGGTATATATGCTGCGGCAAGTTCGCCCCCTTGAGAAAAGTAGCTGAATTCTTTTACCGACTTTAATCTTTCATAAAATGAAAAACTTCCAACAAATCGTGCATTGATAAAAAGGTAGTTGGCAGATACTACCTCATTTACTCGATTTTCAGGATAATTTTCTTTAATTACTTCTTTAAGAATATCTCTTGCAAAAAAATCAATGGGATAACCCTTAAAATGACGGGCGCATTTTTCCCACAGCAATTGTATTCCCAAACGTAATTCAAAAACTGCCCGCAGGCGTACCATGGGATAAAAATGGTGAACATATTCATCTTCAAAAATAGCAATACGCATGATGATGGCTTTTTAGTTCAACAAATTTAGCCAAATCATTCAAGGGAAAGAGAATATGTTTGGCTGGAAATTATATAATAAAATGTTTATGTTTTTGGGAGTAAGGCTATTTTGGTATTTTTGCGACCCTTTTGCGTTTAAAGGACTGCATCAAACAAAAAAAGATATTCAATATGAATAACCACACTTCTTTGCATCCCAATCCCTTGGTTCAGTATTTAAACAAGCCCAATAGTGAGTTTACGAAAGCTGATATTATTAGATATATTGAAGACAATAATATTAGCATGGTAAATTTCCGGTATGTGGGCGGGGATGGGCGATTAAAAACTTTGAATTTTGTCATACATGATTATCAGCATCTTGACACTCTCTTATCGGCCGGTGAGCGTGTTGACGGTTCCAGTCTTTTCAAGTACATCGAAGCCGGAAGCAGCGACCTGTATGTTATTCCCCGCTACCGTACTGCTTTTGTGAATCCTTTTACTGATGTTCCAACCCTTGACATTCTCTGTTCTTATTATACCAAGGACGGGACACCCCTTGAGAGTGCACCGGAATATGTGCTTCGTAAAGCCCATCAGGTGTTAAAAGAGCGTACAGGATATTCCTTCGAAGCCATGGGCGAGCTTGAGTACTATCTCATACGTCCGCGCTCTGAATTTTTTCATGCTGACGATCAAAGGGGATATCACGAATCCACTCCTTTTTGCAAAGGGGCAAGCCTTAGACGCCAGGCCATGCTTTATATAGCTCAGGCCGGTGGTTATATCAAATACGGGCATTCCGAGGTGGGCAATTTTACCCTGGGAGATTACGAATACGAACAAAATGAAATAGAATTTATGCCCGTACCGGTAGAAGATGCTGCCGATCAGTTGGTTATTGCAAAATGGATTTTGCGAAATCTGGCTTACAAAAATAACCTGCATATTACATTTGCGCCCAAGATTACGGTAGGAAAGGCCGGTAGTGGTTTACATATCCACACTCGCTTAATGAAAGATGGTGTGAATGCGATGATTGAAAATGGAAAATTAAGCGATATTGCCAAAAAAGCTATTGCAGGTTACCTCGACCTTGCTCCCTCGCTTACGGCATTTGGAAACCAAAATCCCACCTCATATTTCAGGCTGGTACCCCATCAAGAAGCGCCTACAAATATTTGCTGGGGTGATCGCAACCGGTCGGTACTTGTTCGCGTACCTTTAGGTTGGTTAGGTAAGGGTAATATGGCCAAGGATGCAAACCCCCTCGAACCCGCAGGTGAATATGATTTCAGCCAGAAACAAACCGTTGAGTTTCGTTGCCCGGATGGTTCAGCCGATGTATATATGCTTCTTGCGGGTTTAACCGTTGCAGCCAGACATGGTCTCGAAATGCCCAATTCCCTCGAATTGGCCGACAAAACCTATGTGGATGTGAATATCTTTAATGAAGAACATAAAGAAAAAGTAAAAGAACTTAAACAGCTCCCGGTTTCGTGTTACGATTCAGCCTTAAAACTCGAACGTCAGGCAAACGTATACATGCAATATGGAGTATTTCCTCAGCGAGTAATAGAAGGATTTATAAAACAGCTCAAAACTTTCAACGATCAGAACCTTCGTGAGCAAATAGGTAATAATTCAGACGCAATCCTTGAATTGGTTCAGAAGTATTTCCATTGTGGTTAATAAATAACTGTTATTGTGTTTAGAAGGCTGCCATAAGGCAGCTTTTTATTTTTCACTTGTTGTTCTATATTTGTAATACAATCACCAAAAAACAAAGCTATGAAACACGAGCTACCCGCCCTTCCTTGGGCTTATGATGCCCTGGAACCTTATATTTCAAAGCAAACCATTGAATTTCATTATGGTAAGCATCATCAAACCTATGTCAATAACCTTAATAACCTTATTCCTGGTACGGCCTTCGAAAATTCCAGTCTCGAAGAGATCATTTTGAAAGCAGAAGGTGGCATTTTTAATAATGGTGCTCAGGTTTGGAATCATACCTTTTATTGGCAATGTCTCTCACCGAAGGGTGGAGGGCAGCCCACAGGGAAATTGGCTGAAGCGATAAATCGCGATTTTGGCTCATTCGAAGCCTTTCGGGAAAAGTTTTCAGCGGCCGCAGCAACCTTATTTGGAAGTGGTTGGGCATGGTTGGTTAAAACTCCGGAAGGCAAATTAGAGATTGTCCAGGAAAGTAATGCCGGTAATCCTTTGCGACAGGGTAAAACTCCCCTTCTTACCTGCGATGTTTGGGAACATGCCTACTATCTTGACAAACAGAACCGTAGGGCCGATTACATAGCCGACTTCTGGAAACTTGTGGATTGGGAGGCTGTTGCTGAACGTTTTTAAAAAATCCCGGCTTATGAAACTCATTACAAATCCGCCAAGGGCCAATCTTGGCTACAATTGTTATGGTTGTGCACCTCATAACCCCCGGGGGCTTCATTTGCAATTTTTTGAAGATGGGGATGAAATCGTCGGAGTGTGGAAGCCCCATCCTGATTTTCAAAGCTATGAGAATATCGTTCATGGTGGAGTACAAATGGCTTTGATGGATGAAACGGCCTGCTGGGTAATGATGGTTAAGGTGGGAACTGCTGGTTTTACGCAAACCATGAGATTTAGTTTTTTAAAGCATGTTTATGTGAATCAGAAAGAAATTCAAATAAGAGGGAAATTAGTGGAAATAAAAGGCGGCATTGCTTATATCGAGCTAAGAATATTGGACCCCGAAGGAGAGGTGCGTACTACAGCACTGGCAGAGTATTTTGTTGTACCTGAAAAAATAGCCCTCCGCCGGTTACAATATCCCGGTAAAGAGGCATTTGGCATCTAAACAAAACCCCGGCAGAGAATTATGCCGGGGTTTTCAGCCTTATATCAGACTTATAAAAGCTATTCAACTGTTACTGATTTAGCCAGGTTTCGCGGTTGGTCAACATTGCAGCCCCTGAGCACAGCAATGTAGTAAGCCATCAGCTGCAAAGGTATTGTGGCTAACAGGGGTACCAACATTTCTTCAGTTTCGGGTATTTCTACGTAAAAATCTGAAAGGTCTTTTACTGTCGTGTCGCCCTCAGTAATGATAGATATGATACGCCCTTTTCTGGCTTTTACTTCCTGAATGTTAGAAATCACCTTTTCATACGTTCCTTTATTAGTAGCGATTACCACCACGGGCATTTCCTGGTCGATAAGCGCTATAGGGCCGTGCTTCATTTCGGCAGCCGGATAGCCTTCTGCATGTATATAGGAGATTTCTTTGAGTTTTAGAGCACCTTCGAGGGCAACCGGAAAATTGTATCCCCTTCCTAAATAGAGGAAGTTTCTGGCATAGGTAAATATTTTTGAAAACTCCTTAATTTCTTCAGCCTTTTTAAGAATTTTTGCCACTTTATCAGGAATAGTGTGCATCTCATGGAGAATCTGGCTGATGCGTTCTTCGGTGAGGGTGCCTTTTTTCTGGGCAAGAGCCAAGGCCATTAAGGTAAGGACAGTAACCTGTGCTGTAAAGGCTTTGGTAGAGGCAACGCCAATTTCAGGTCCGGCGTGAGTGTAGGAACCGGCATCCACAAAGCGGGCAATTGTACTGCCTACTACGTTACAAATGCCATAAATAAAGGCCCCTCTTTTTTTGGCCATTTCTATCGCCGCATATGTATCGGCTGTTTCTCCTGATTGGCTTATGGCAATAACTATGTCGTCGGGATAAATAATAGGATTACGATAACGAAACTCTGAAGAATATTCTACTTCCACGGGTATTCGGGCCAATTCTTCGAGCAAGTATTCCCCCACAAGTCCGGCATGCCAGGAAGTCCCTGCAGCAGTGATGATTATGCGGCGTGCATTCAGGAATTTATCAAGATGATCGATAATTCCCGCCATGCTTATGGTGGTTTTATTGTTATTGATGCGGCCCCGCATGCAGTCGCGGATAGTTACCGGTTGTTCAAAAATTTCCTTGAGCATAAAATGCTCAAAACCACTTTTTTCTAATTGACTGATGTCGAGTTCCAGTTTCTGTACTACCGGGTTTTTTTCGATGTTTTTGATGGTTTTTACCTTAAGTTTCTGGCCTCTTTCGAGAATGGCAATTTCTTCATCATCGAGGTAAACCACGTCTTTGGTGTATTCCACAATAGGGGAAGCATCGCTGGCAAGGAAAAATTCATCTTTACCAATGCCAACCACTAAAGGACTACCATTTCGGGCAGCAACCAGGGTATTGGGATTGTCTTTTTCCATCACTACAATCGCGTAGGCTCCAATCACCTGATTGAGTGCAGCCCTAACGGCTTCGAAAAGAGATAGATTAGCGCTTTTTTTAATAAAGTGAATCAGCTGAATGAGCACCTCTGTATCTGTGCTGCTGTTGAACTGGTAACCATTTTGCATGAGACTTTCACGCAAAACAGCATAGTTTTCAATGATTCCGTTATGAATAAGTGCAAGTTCCTCATTTTGTGAAAAATGGGGATGAGCGTTTACATCATTGGGTTCTCCATGGGTTGCCCAACGGGTGTGGGCCATGCCAATGGTACCGTGCAGGTCCTTGTCGGCAATGTGGCGCTCAAGGTCGGCCACTTTACCTTTCGTTTTGTAAACACGTAAGCTGTCGTTGAGAATGGCAATACCAGCGCTGTCATAACCTCTGTATTCTAACCTCTTAAGTCCTTTGATAAGGATAGGTTTGGCCTCGCGAGGGCCAATATAACCAACTATTCCACACATAGGCTGTTGTTTGAATTAAAGGGATGTAAAGTTAATGCAATTAAGGAAGGATTGTATAAACAACACGCAATTTTACCCTTTGGTTGTATATAGCGGGGTCGGTGGGTTGTGTGCCACCTATCACTAGCCTGTAAGCTCTTACTGACGGCCCCGAAACCTGAAGGGTTAGGTGTTTTGTGCTGTCGCGGGTTCCATCAACAATTCCCTGGACATACCTGGGGATTCTGAAGAAATATTTTCCTGCCGTGCTGTTGTAGGTTCCACCAAAATATTCATCCCCTTGATTTTGTTCGGTTAAGAACTTTATTTCTCCTCCTTTCGATTCTTCGTAGAGCAAAAGTTTATCCGGGGCAGCATAGGTACTGTTATTGTCGATATTGTATAGTTCGAGCACGGCATCGTTTATTGCAATTTTTTTATTATGGGTTAGCTGCGTCAATTCAGGCACCCGGAGCTTAATTTTTACTCCCCCCATTGCCTGTAAATAGAGTTTTTCTTTACCCAGTGTTGTATCTTTATTAATCACTTGTTGTTTGAAGGAAGCATTGGCTTGTAGGTAATCTTGATGATTGAAATTATTGAAGCGGGCAGAAGAACTGTTTATAACCAGGCTAAAGCTTAAGCTGTCTTCTTCATCATTTTTATAGTAAATAACCAGTTCTGAAAGGGCTGATTCGAGGTTAATATACATCAGTGTTCCTGTTCCCGGGGCATTGGCTGGTTCGGCAGTAATATAAAGGCCTTTGATGTACTTAATGAATTCATCATTTGTTGATAAAGCGTCGCTGGATGCAGAGAAAATTTTCTGGATGAATGCTGGAGCGGATTGATCTAATCGGATGCGTAAGTGGGGAGCGTACTTTACAGTATCAATGTAAACACTGTCGTAAGGCCTTACCAACATAGTTTTTGATGCAAGGGGGACAGCATTGTAGGCAGCATTCCGTTTTGAATAATAAACACTGTCGTAATATATATCGCTCGTCAATTCATATACTTTGATGGTTTGAATTGAGGTGGTATCGCCGTAAGCTCCTTTTATTGCTAATTTGAGGATTGCAGAGTCGACGACAGGGTTGGTGCCAAAACTATGACCCACAAAAGGCAGGCGCAGCTGTGTGTAAATGCTCGCTGTTGTGATACCAAATACTGGATCCCAGTAACTACCCAAAATATTTTGGGATGTTTCATCTGTTCTTACTGAATCGTCGATGATAGAGTAGGCTTCGAGGGTGATTGTGGTATCTTGTCCAAAAGCTAGCCTATCGCTGGGTGGAATTATATCGGTGCCAATACGATCGGGTTCTTTTGTACATGCACTAACCATAAGTGCAAGTATAGCCACTAAGCTGAAAAAACGGTAAGTTTTCAATGCTTCCAGTGTTTGGGTTCACAAATTTTGAAAAGTCATGCAAAGATGGTGCAAAAGTGTTTAGCTTCTTTTCCCTTCGAGGATTTTGTCGTAAAATTCGTTATATGCGTCGATGTAGGTTTCATCTGACTGCATAGAGAGTACCGGGATGTTGAGGGTTTTAAGATACTCTAATACTTCTGGGTTAATTTTTTCGGCAGCCAAAATAGCCCCATCGGCATACTGAAGGGCTCCTTTGAGCATCCCCACATAATTTCCATCTTTGTAATTAGCCAGGTCTTTCTCGGTAATTCCCGGCATTTTTATTTTTGATTTGAAGTTTTTTCCGAATATAAAATCGAAATCATCGTCGTAAAGCGAAATGACGATTTTTGATTCCTGAAAAATAGGGTTATCCTTCAAGGCACATTTGACATACAGCGGTATAAGGCTTGTAAACCATCCATGGCAATGGATAATACTTGGATCCCAGCCTAACTTTTTAACAGTTTCAAGAACCCCCCGGGCAAAAAAGGCAGCCCTCTCATCGTTGTCTTTGAAAAATTTACCGTTTTTGTCTTCAAACTTGGCCTTTCGCTGGAAATAGTCGTCGTTATCAATAAAATATACCTGCATGCGAGCCTGCTGGATAGAGGCTACTTTAATAATCAAGGGACGGTCGGTGTTGTCAATAATAATGTTCATTCCCGAAAGCCGTATCACTTCATGCAACTGGTTGCGCCTTTCATTTATGTGCCCGTACTTTGGCATGAAGGTTCTGATTTCTTTGCCCCTTTCCTGTATTCCCTGTGGCAAATATCTGGCTATTTTTCCCATAGGACTGTCAGGAAGATATGGAATGATTTCCTGCGATACAATAAGAACCCGGGCGTTATTCATTGCAGTTAAATGTTATGTTACTTTTATGAATTCCCTTGCAAAAGTACAAATTTTTTGTTGATGTTGAGCAAAAAAATAACTGATTATTAACAATATAATGTTTCAGGCGGGCAACTTCGGCTGTAATCAGCGTTTTGCGCAATACCTTCCTTGCTACATTAAATAGCTGAGATTCTGAGGTTAATGCTACTAATGAAATATTTCCTTAAAAATAGCTGGTGTTTTTAGCTCTTTGAATTCTGGTAAATGTATCGAATAGTAATAAAGCAAAGCATCGAGAAGGTATTTACGGTGTGTGAATCTTACATGTAGGTATTGATCGGAAGTATAGGAGGTAAGCATGAGGGCAAAATCAGAAGATACTTCTTTTTCGAGTATCATTGAAGACTCTCCTACCGGGGGTATATCGGTAAATGAGCCCGCCCCGAGGTCGAACCAGGGCTTTTGGGTGGATGCATTGTTTAGGGGTTGGAATCCAAGATAGCGTGCCAGGCGTAGAAGGAACCACAAGGGAAATTCCGACAATTGTTCTTGGCTTTTATTCAGTTGTATTATGGCATTTTCTAGAAAATCAAACATTTCAGTATTTGTCTCAAATTCACGGATACTACGTTGAATCACTTCTGTCATAAAAAAGGCAATGGCCGTTTTTACCACACTTGAGTGCAAGCTTTCAGTATATCGATATAATCTGGCGTCTTTTAAATGAAGCAGTTCGCGGTGAGGGATATCTTCAAAAATAATCTCGAGAAGTGTAAGTGGCTGAAGATAAGCTGGCCGTACGAGTGCCTTTTTGCTTCCCAGTCCTTTAATCATGAAGGATTTTAGACCTGTGTTTCTTACATAAAGTTTCACTACCACGCCATTATCGCCGTATCTGACGTGGTGTAGCATGATTGCCGGGGAGTGGATAACTTGTCTGATAGTTTATTTTTTGATGCAAAGTTATACGTGAATAAAAAAGCCGCCATAATGGGCGGCCTCTTTTATTGAGCGATAGGGTAGGAGGTTATTCGTATATTCTGGGCTGAACTTCTCCTCTAAGCACCATAAGGCCATTCATAGCCAATGCTTCCATTTCATCTTCGCCAGGGTAAACAATGATGGGCCCCAGGTGAGCAACCATTTCTTTGATATAATTAACAAAGTAGGTATTGTGGGCAATACCCCCGGTAAGGATGATTCCATCAACCTGTCCTTTGAGTACAGCCGACATGGCTCCAATTTCTTTGCCTACCTGATAGGCCATGGCATCCTGGATAAGGCGGGCTTTTTCATCACCATTGCGTGCAGCCATTTCCACATCGTATGCGCTGTTGGTACCCAGGTAGGCTACATATCCCCCCTGTCCGGTGATCATTTTTTTTATTTCGTTTTGGGTGTGTTTTCCACTAAAACAAAGCGACACTAGTTGTCCTACAGGTAATGAGCCACTTCGCTCCGGTGAAAAAGGGCCATCTCCATCAAGGGCATTGTTTACATCAATTACTTTACCCTTGCAGTGAGCCCCCACCGATATTCCTCCCCCTAAATGAGCTACGATGAGATTGAGGTCTTCGTATTTTTTGTTGAGCGATTTGGCATAAGTGCGGGCTACCGCTTTTTGGTTTAACGCATGAAAAATAGACACACGTTTAAACAGGGGATGTCCGGCAATACGGGCCACATCTTGAAGTTCATCAACAACTACCGGATCGGCAATGTAAGCTTTGGCTTTGCCCTGAGTACGAGCTATATCGTAAGCTATTAGACCTCCCAGGTTGCTGGCATGTTCGCCCATCACCCCAGCTTTTAAGTCTTCGATCAATTTTTCATTTACCTCATAAACTCCTGAGGGAATAGGCTTTACCAAGCCTCCTCTGCCAACAATAGCCTCCAGTGAGTCAACATCAATGTTGGCCTGAGTCAATTCTTTGAGGATGATCTCGCGGCGGAAAGCAAATTGATCGGTTATTTTGGCAAAGTCTTTTAATTCTTCGGAAGAATGACGAAGGGTTTTTAAAAAGATATTTTTATTCCCTTCATAAACTGCAATTTTGGTACTGGTTGATCCAGGGTTAATAGCTAAAATTCTTTCTTTGCTCATTGAAAGTTAGTTGTTTTTATGAGTTGTTTTGAGCTGCCATCAAACAGGCCAGCGCTATACAATTAAACTTCGATTGTTCGCTTTCGCTTCTCGACATGACGATCACGGGTTTTCGCGTACCCTGTATAAGCCCTGCCAATTCTGCACCCGCAAATCTTACCAGGCCTTTGTAAAAAGCATTGCATGATTCGAGGCTGGGAAAAAGCAAGACATCTGCTTCACCCTTTAATGGACTATCTACTTTTTTGATGGTAAGACTTTCTGGGTCGGTCGCAAGAAAAATATCCAATGGGCCATCCACAACACAGCCTTTGATTTGTCCACGGTCAACCATCTTACAAATAATTGCGTAATCGGCAGCCGATGGGGGATTTAAACCGGCCTTTTCTGTGGCACTGATAAGGGCAACCTTAGGTAATTCTATTCCAAATCGGTGGCACATTTCAACAGCATAGTTGAGCATGGCAATTTTGTGGCTTAGGTCGGGAAAGGGAATAACCGCTGTATCGGTGATAAAGAGGAGTTTGTGGTATGATGGCATTTCTAAGGCTGCAACGTAGCTCATTACCGTGCCGGGAATCATCAGTCCATTTTCCTTATTGAGTACAGCTCTTAGAAAATTATCTGTGTTTACCAGCCCTTTCATCAGGATGTCTGCCCCGCCTTCATTTACCTCTCTTACGCACCAGTTGATAGCTTCTTTTTCATCGTTTATTTCATTAACAGAAAAGTCAGATAGTTGAGCATTGTGCTGGGAGAGAAGCTCATGAATCTTTTGTTTATTTCCAGTAAGAATAAAACGGGCAAATCCTTCCTTTGCTGCCCTTGCTACTGCTCCAATGGTATGAGGGTCTTCTGCCTGCGCCACCGCAATCGTTTTCGGCGGAAAGCCTTTTAATCTATTCGCCAGCTGGGCAAAACTTCGGATGGGTTCCATTGAATGAGCCTTAAACGGGTTTATTTGGCAACTAATGCAGCCAGAGCGATAGAATACGTTTTTGTGAGAGCACTATCGCCTCTTGAAGAAAGCACTGCCGGGCATTTTGCACCAACAACTATTGCCCCCAGTTCTCCTTTCGCCAGCTTGGTGTTGAATTTGTAGAATACATTTCCGGCTTCGATGTTGGGGAAGAGCAAGCAGTCGGCGTCGCCGGCAACTTCACTTTTCAGTTTCTTGATTTCAGCACTTTCCTTGTCGATGGCGGTGTCGAGTGAAAGGGGGCCATCAATAATGGCGCCTTTGATTTGTCCTCTTTCAGCCATTTTTGAGATAATTCCTGCATCTACGCAAGCCTGCATGCCCGGCAGCATTTGTTCGGTTGCGGCAATCAATGCCACCTTGGGTTTTTCATTGCCCAGCGCATGGGCTGTTTGAATCAGGTAATTTGTTATGGCAATTTTTTGGTCCAAATCAGGAGCTGGAATGATGGCAACATCGCCAACAATCAACAGTTTGTGGTAATTGGGGTTTTCCACAACCGTCACGTGGCTCAAAATGGCCTTTGGTGGCATAAGGCCTGCCTCTTTGTTTAAGATGGCTCGCATGTATTTATCGGTGCTCACCAGGCCTTTCATTAAGATATCGCCTTCCCCATTCACAATCAATTCGACGGCTTTGCGGGCTGCTTTTTGTTCATCCGCTTCCTGTATAATTTTAAATTTTCCAGGGTCAATATTTAATTCTCGACATACATTCATAATGGTGGCTTCGTCGCCAACAAGCGTGCCTTCTACAATGCCCAAATCAATAGCATGGTTTACTGCTTCAATAGTATGACTGTCGTTTGCGTATGCTGCTACAATACGCTTGCGGGTTTTGGCCCTTGCGGCCTCAATCATTTGTTCGAGATGGGTAATCATAATTTCTGCTTATTATTTTAATGAGTGTAAAATTCAATCATTCTGCGAATAGCTGCTAAACAAACCGGACAAAAAGAATTACCCCGGAAGGTATTCATCAGACAATCCTGTTGTGGCCGGTATATTCCTTTGGCAGCATATCCCCCGCCCTCAAATGCTCCCGTTAAATGCTTATACTGGGGGGCATTGGGTGTAGGAATGGGAATTGTATCGGCAATCAGGCCTTTCCATTTTCTTTTAAAATCAACCAAAGTAGTAATGTTAGGCTCCCATGGCTCTACATCAAGGGGATACATGTCGTTGTAAGCTACCTCAGAGTTATAATATTCATCGGCTAATCCGGCGAAAGAATGTCCAAACTCATGGATAAATATCTTGCCAGCGCTACGATTGCTGTTTACTGACATGGCATAATGATTAAAAATGGCCCCACCGCCATATTCCGGAGTGTTTACCAAAATATAGATCTGATCGTAAGGGGCACAAGCTGCCACATCCCTTACAGCCTTGAAATTACTGGTCATTAAATAGCGTTCAATACCAAAAGTGTACATACGGCTATCGAGCAGGGTATTCCTCCAGATACCTTTTACCGGTATATCTGTGCCTGACTCAGCAGAAGGGGCTTCAATGCCCCAAATATTGATCTTGTCGCGATATTCGCTGTAAGGGGCATACGAGAAAAGCTCATCAGCAAATTTCTTGCAATCTTGCCGGAAAAGTTCCATATCGGCACTGGTATATCCTTCAGGAATAATAACAATATCAAGGGCTTGTGAAGGATCAGCCGGAGTATGAACATTAAACGACTTGTAATGTATGTCTGCTTTTTGAATATAAGGATCTGCCGGATTGAAAGAAGTAGAAAATTTTTGGATGAAAACTCCCTTTCGGTTTCTGCTGTAGAGGTTTATTTGCGCAGGCTTTTTAGGAAATGGCATTACTACTGATTCTGTAAAAATCCTATCTGCCGATTGAGCTTCATTGGTAGTTTGCCATTCCGAAAATAAGGTTGTGTAACCTCTTGAGTATAGAACTTTTCCTGATTCCTTGTCTATAAGTTCAAAGAAATATTGCCCATAGCGCAGGGTATCTATCAGTGCATGGGTAGACCCTCCCCAAAAGGGTTCTTCTTTCCAGTTATCGAAAACAAAATACTCGTTTTGGGCATTTCCTCCGTGATAATAGTCGAGTCGAAGGGTTTTGTTTTCAAAAAACAGGCTAAACTGGGCATAGCCTTGCTTTATCAAAAATAAAAACAAAAAAAGAAGAATAGGCTTGGGGAAGTGCATCATTTTGTTTTTAAGTAGATTACGCTAAACGGCTTACTGGCGCAAAGATAGTAAGCTTTTGTTAATAGAATAACAAACTGTTTCTCGGGCTGGGTGTAACTGTTTACTTTTCAATTATTAATAAATTAGCAATCGTTTTCGGAACGAAAAAGTTCTTAATTTTACCCACGCTTTCCAAAATACATTGGCTTCATGTTTGGCCTTGAATCCATACTTGCATGCATGCGCTACCGAAATATTAAGCGGCGTGATAAATTCGGCAGGGGATAACTTTTTTTATTCCACCCAGTGAGGTAGGTGGTAGCATTTTATCATTTATTTTTTAATTCTAATTTTTAATCTAAAAACGTTATCCCTATGGAATTGCCATTTGCTGAAAGTTTCAAAATTAAAATGGTGGAGCCCATATTTCGCTCTACCCTTAATGAAAGGGAGCTTTGGCTTAAAGAAGCCCGCTACAATCTGTTTAATCTGAAAGCTGAACAAGTTTATATTGACCTTCTTACAGATAGTGGCACAGGAGCAATGAGCGACCGACAATGGGCCGAGCTCATGCTTGGAGATGAGAGTTATGCAGGAGCCACTTCTTATTATAAATTAAAAGCTACTATCGAAGAAATATTCGGTTTTCCTTACTTTCTGCCTACACATCAAGGCCGGGCAGCCGAAAATGTTTTAATGTCCACGCTGGTGAAGCAAGGGGATATTATTCCGGGTAATTCGCACTTCGATACCACCAAAGGGCATATCGAATTTCGAAAAGCAACGGCCTTCGATTGCACTATTCAGGAGGCCTTCGATACATCTCTTTTACACCCATTTAAAGGGAATATTGACCTTGAAAAGTTAGAGCAAGTACTTAGGTCCTATCCTCGAGAGCGTATTCCCATGATTATTGTTACCGTTACCTGTAATACTTCGGGAGGGCAACCTGTTTCCATGCAAAATCTGCGTGAGGTTAAAGCCATGGCTGATAAATATGGAATACCGGTATGCTTCGATTCTGCCCGTTTTGCCGAAAATGCCTATTTTATCAAGTTAAGAGAACCAGGATATGCTGAAAAATCAATACGAGAGATAGTTGCTGAAATGTATTCTTATGCTGATATGGCAACTATGAGTGCTAAAAAGGATGGTATTGTAAACATGGGTGGCTTTATTGGTTTCAAAGATGAAGAGTTGTTCAGGCGGGCCACTACATATAATATTATGTTTGAGGGTTTTATAACCTATGGAGGTATGTCGGGGCGTGACATGAATGCCCTGGCAGCCGGGCTTAAAGAAAGTACTACGTTTGAATATTTGGAAACGCGAATTAAGCAGGTGGAATATTTGGGCCAAAAACTGCTTGATTTTTGCATTCCTATCCAACAACCTGTCGGGGGTCATGCAGTGTTTGTTGACGCATTAAAGTTTCTACCCAATGTCCCCCGCGAAGAATATGTAGCCCAAACCCTTGCACTCGAATTGTATCTCGAAGCTGGAGTAAGAGGTGTGGAGATTGGAACACTTCTGGCTGATCGCGACCCTGTCACTCGTCAGGATCGCTATCCTGCGCTCGAAACCGTTCGACTGGCTATTCCTCGTAGGGTATACACAAATAATCATATGGAGGTAGTTGCTGTTGCACTCAAAAACATTTGGGATCGTCGCGATGAAATCCGCCGAGGTTATCGGATTGCCTGGGAGGCCCCAATTATGCGACATTTTACCGTGCAGCTCGAAAAATTATCTTGAATATTTTAGTTTAAATAAAAGGAACCGCCGGCCACAGGGCCGGCGGGATTATTTATGGGGATTTATGATGAGGGGGAAAAACACTATCAACTTAAACTGTAACTACGTTTCCATTTGGGATAACCGGGAATTACATTTTCAACAGTGATATCGGGATGGGTGGTTAACGATACAGGGCTTAAGTTCCATATTTTTTTGATGCCATTTCTTATGAGCCACTCCGCGGTAGATTTGCTATGGGAGAAATCGGTGCATAAAACTGCATTACTAATATTTTCATGGCTAATCAGCGCTTCTGCATCGCTTTTATTTAAAATACGTAAACCGGGAATGTTGATATCAGCAGGCGTTCCTGATGTTATCAGTAAGCCTCTGATATTAAATGAGTAGCCTGAGAACTCGTAGTTTTGAAGCAGTCGATTAATGCGTTCAGTGCTCCCTGCTACTATTACCCTTTCCTGATTGTCTGCTGAGAGATAATTTTTTAAGGCTTGCACAAGATGTTCATATTGTATGATGTTACCATAGCTTATTTTAATGCCCGCCTCGGTAATGTCGGAGATTACCGTTTGTAGTTCTTCTCCTGTAAGATTAGCGAGTTTCTCGAAGGATGTAAGCACTTCACCCTTTTTTAGACCTTTCTCAGCAATTAGGGCATAACGATACAGGCGTTTCAGCGTGGCCTGACTTAAGTTTTTATTTATTTTAATTTCGTTTGATAGCATAATTGTGTGTTTTTAAAAAACCAGGGGAATGTGGGGGCATCCCCCTGGGGATCATTGTTAACCAGGAATGAACTTGTAAATCTCAACCAAACCCTGCCATGTTTACGGAGGTTGTTTAAACCTGGCCGGATGGGTTGTTATATTTTAATGGCAATAGTCGTGCCAAGCCTATCAAGTAATTAAAAATCAGTGAATAACACCCAAACTATGCTTTCAAGAGAATAATCAGGCCCTGTTATATGTGCAATATTAAGACAACTTGTTTTGTTTGGTTGTACTAAAAACGGACATAGTCCTAAATTAGTACAATTAATAAGGGATGTTATATTTCCTGAGTTTAAGATATAAGGTATTTCTCGAAATTTTCAGGACACGAGCAGCCTGACTCAGATTATTATTGCATTTCAAAACAGCTTTATGAATGGCTTCTGCTTCGGCTTCATCCAAACTCAAAATTTTATCCTCATCCCTTTTTTGGGGTAAGGGAGCTATGTTGGTTGTGCTAACCGGCATCTGTATACCTCTGCCCGGCTCAGGAATATTGCCGTCGAGTAATACCGCTTGCTCGGCATAATTTTCAAGTTCCCGGATATTTCCAGGCCAATAATAGTTTTGGATTTTTTCGAACAATATGGGAGAAATATAAGGTATCCTTCGGTTGAGTTCCTCTGCTTTTTGTTTTAGAAAAAGGCGGAATAAAGGTTTTATATCTTCCTTGCGTTCGCGTAATGGGGGTATGTGTAAGGGAATAACATTGAGCCGGTAATAGAGGTCGAGGCGAAATTTCCCTTTTTTTATTTCTTCCACAGGATTTCGATTGGTAGCTGCAATAATCCGGACATCGACGGGGATTTCTTTTTGGCCCCCAACGCGGGTGATACGCCCTTCCTGTATAGCTCTCAAAAGCTTGACCTGCATCTCGGGAGGCATTTCTCCAATTTCATCGAGAAATAAAGTTCCTTTGTCGGCTAGCTCAAATTTTCCAGGCCTTCCCCCTTTTCTGGCTCCGGTAAATGCTCCTTCTTCGTATCCAAAAAGCTCGCTTTCAATTAGCGTAGGAGAAATAGCACCGCAGTTAATCGCCACAAATCCCGCATCTTTTCTGCTGCTCGCCTGATGAATCGATTGCGCAAATACTTCTTTTCCAGTCCCGCTTTCACCCGTAATTAATACCGAAGATGGACTATCTGCAATTTTTTTGGCGTACTCCACTAATTCTATCATATTGGGGCTCAGAGCTATTATATCATCAAATGAAAATCTGGCGTGAGAGCCCGTATATTTATTTACCAGATTGATTACCCTGCGAAATTCCCTGAAGGTTACCATGTAGCCCAATTGCCTCTCATCTTGTGATCGAATGACAAAAGCATTAAAAAAGAATTTGTCTCTGAGATTGAATTGAAGAAAATTACCCTCTTCATCCACAAAGGTTTCTCCCGCAAGAATTTTTCGTCGTGCACGCTCCCAATCGGCATATATTTTCGATATAGGGAGATTAACCACGGATGAATAGTCTGTCTGAAGCAAGCGACACCCGGTTGCATTAACCCAGGTTATTTGTTCTAAAGGATTTATTGCCAATACTCCAATGGCCAGATTATTGACCAGTGCATAGGCAAAACGGCTGGCATTCGAAAGTGTTTCTACACGGCCATACAAAATCGACTCTCTTTCAAGAAAATAGCGTGTAATATCAAATAAACCGGAAAATTTTTCCTGATCACCCTCTTCCGGATAAAACATCAATAAATACCCTTCTTCCTGATCAAGTCCCGTATTGAGTCGATCGCAAATACTATATATTACCTCTCCTGTGTTTGGAAGCTTGTCGGGGAGAATTATTTTTTGTTGTTTGCTCCTGGCCTGCATGAATGCCCTGTAACCAGGAAACCATTCCTCAATATGCAGCGTTTCGTCTCCCAATACAGTCAAAGACCCTATAGCTTCCTCCAGTCCCCCTTTGGGATGAAACGATAGGATAGAACCATCTGAAGAAATCAATATAAAACCATAAGGCTTTGAGCCCTGCGTTTGCCAAAGCAGGTTTAAAAGGCCTTCTAATCCGGGTTTCAATACTTCGGCCCTTTGTGGTAAAAAATCATCCTCCCAACTATGCATTTTGTTCAAAGTGTTTTGTACTAAAATCAGACAAAACTATAATAATTTGTCAAATTACTATGTATTATTTTGTTACAGTTTTTCTATTTGTTGCGTTATGAGTAATTTGAAAAAACTATTGGTTTTTCCGTACAAAAAATTAGCAATACATGTGTTGTCGTTTTTGAATTTATTAATTTCGTGACTCTTACGACCTTCACAATTTCTGGTAATAAAATGTTAACTAAATATACGTTCACTGCAGCGACCGCAGAGATCTGGTTGATTAGTCAGGATATGGACCTGATGATGGAGACCCGGAGCATACTAAGACAAGAATATGGCCAGGTTAAATTGTTTAGTAAGTGGGAAGAAATTCATTTGGGGTTGCAGGGTAAGGGCTGTACGGTGCTTTTTGTAGATTTTGAGGGAATATTTCAGCCAGGGCCCCAAAAGGGCATAGAGGAAATAAACTGGTTGCGGAACCAAAATCCTGCCATGGTTACCCTTTTTGCTTTTGGATATGGTAATTTCCGAACAGTGATGTCACTATTGGGTGAGGGTATTGATACGTGGCTGCTTAAACCTTGGGACGAAAACAAGCTGATGGCCACTTTTCGGGTTTGCTTGGCGCTCGCTATAGAGCGACAAAGGAAATATGCATTAGAAGAACTTGGTAGATGTAAATTTCACTTAGATTTTCAACCGGGGCCGGTTTTCTTGAAATCCGACAGGATGCATGAATTAATGGACAGCGTCGTTAATCAAAAGACCTCTTGCTTAATTTTTGGTGAACCCGGGGTAGGAAAAAATTGGTTGGCCACATGGATACATACTCATTTTAACCGTAAAGGATTTCATATCCTTGATTTATCTTCTGGTACAGAGATGATAAATTTAATGAAAAGTCAGGACCTTGTCTTTTGGATTAAAAACGGTTGGATAGAAACCCTTGTCATCGACCATTTGCAAATACTTCCGGAGGACTCAATACCGGTATTTAATAAACAGCTTGAAGATTTTGCAAAGCAAAATCCTCATCTATGCATTGTAGGATTATGGAGCGTTGTTCACGGAAATAGACCCTCAAAAGAGCTGACTTTTTTTGAAGGAGGAATTTTTGAATTACCCCCATTGCGTGAAAGAAAGGACGACATTCCCCAGCTGGCCATCTGGCTGGTTAACGAGATTTGTCAGGAATTTCGAATAAGAAAGAAGGTTCTCCCCGGGCCGGTGGTTCAATCGCTTCTGCGTCTCCCCTGGTTGGGAAATGTACCTGAATTGGCTCAGGCGTTGAGAAATGCTATTGTTATTTCAAAATCAACGGTTTTAGATATTTCTGATTTTGCATTTCTGGTGAGTGCCCGCAGCTCGCCTTTGAAAAAAGAAAAAAACTTTAGGATAATTGAAAAAGAAAAGGACCTTGTGGTGAGGGCTTTAGAGAAACATTTGGGCAACATAAGTCGCGCAGCCAAGGAACTGGGAATTACCCGGCAATCACTATACCGCAGAATGAAAAAATTCGGAATTGAAAGCCTTGTCAATTCCTAAAATTATCTTAAACCCACACTTTTTCTCCGCTTAAACTCTTTTCTTATTAAACGTAGCTCCCTGCTGGTTTGTCCGGCAACACTGGTGTTTTCTTCTGCCCTGCGGAAGAGATAGGGCATGACATGTTTTACGGGGCCATAGGGAATGTATTTGGCAACATTGAAACCCGCTTTTGCCAGATTGAAGCTTATATGGTCGCTCATACCATATAACTGAGAGAACCAAATTCGCTCGTCATTGATTTTCAGTCTATTATCTAAAATTAGTTGAGCAAGCAATTGATTGCTCTCTTCATTGTGTGTGCCACAAAAAATGCTAACCCTATCGATGTGTTCCATTGAAATTCTTAGGGCTAAATTGAAATCGCGATCAGTGGCTGCTTTATCCGGCTGAATAGGGGAGGGGTAGCCCAGAAGCTGTGCTCTTGCTCTCTCTTTTTCCATATAGGCGCCTCGTACAAACTTTAATCCTACTTTGAAGCCTGCCTTTTCGGCTCTTTGAATCAATCCCTGGAGGTATGAAATGCGATCGTGGCGATACATTTGAAGCGTGTTAAATACTATAGTTTTCTCTCTGTTGTATTTATTCATCATCGACTCAACCAGGTCATCAATAAAAGCTTGGTACCAGCTATCTTCAGCATCAATCAAAAGGGGTATTCCCAGCTGAGACGCCTCATGGCAGAGGATGTCAATTCGTTCACGAAAAAGATTTAGTTGGATTATATCTTCGGCTGTAAGAGAATCAGGATGTTCGGTTTTATCGAGTACCGAATGGGGAACAAAGGCTGTGGGTTTGAAAACTGCAAAAGGGATATTGGGATTAGTTGCGGCATTTCTGATAGCGTTGAGTGTTTCTTTGAGAACCGCTTCAATGGCTTTTTCGGTTTGAATGGCTTCTACCGAGTAATCGAGAATTGATTTAACACCATATCGGGATAAACTTTCCACCACAGTATTACAGGCCGAAAGGGTTTCGCCTCCAACAAAATGTTTGTAAACCGTGGGTTTAACAAACCAAGCTGGTGAAATTCCCATCTTTTGCATTCCAATGATCAATGATTTACCTGTTTTTACCATCCAGGGGAAAGCCAGAACGGAGAATAAAAGGCGTGCACGCCATAATTCCTTGTTTTTCAGTCGGTCAAAAGCAATGGAAGTATCTTCAAAGTTAATCATATAAATAAGATGTATTTGTTGGCAAAGTTACCTTGTTTCATGCATCCCGCAAAGGTTTGCGGAAAACCATTTGCAAAAGTCATTTTATAACCGGTTTAAATTAGTAAAGAGGCCTTTAAAACGAGTGGGGATTCAAATAATCCCCATAATTTTGCTGTTAAAAGATTAACATTGTTTTTCTACTAACACCAATCTTGCCTAACATGCATAAAATTGAGAAACACCCTATTCTGGAAGTGCCCCAAACAGAAAAGGTTTATTTTAAATTCAATGGGGTTGAGATAGAAGGTGACAAGGGATTCACCATTGCTGCAGCCCTTCATAGGGCGGGATTTCCGGTACATAGCCATAGTCTGCGCAATCGAGGTCGTAGCCTTGAATGCGGTATAGGAAAATGCGGTGCCTGCGAAATGTTGGTAGATGGTCAGATTAAAAGAATCTGCATTACCAAAGTAGATGGCGTTAAAGAAGTAGCGGAAATTCCTCGCGACTACAATCCCGGCATATCGGATTACAAGAAACAGGAAGCTGTAGATGTTTATAAAACCGAAGTGGTGATAATAGGAGCCGGGCCTGCCGGATTGGCTGCACGAGAGCTTCTGTTAAAGTATGGAATTGACAATATTGTTGTAGATAATAACGGTAAAATTGGAGGGCAATTTCTCATGCAAACCCACCAGTTTTTCTTTTTTGAAAAAGAGAAACGATTTGGGGGTATGCGAGGTTTCGACATTGCCAAAACCCTGGCAGGCGAAAATCATGACGGAATTTTCCTGAATTCTACAGTGTGGGATATTTTGGAAGGCAATCGTGTAGCTGTTAAAGAAATTACTACTGACCGAATTTATTACATTGATGCAGATTATCTGGTAGTAGCCACAGGTGCCGTGCCCTTTATGCCAACTTTCGAAAACGATGATTTGCCTGGGGTTTATACAGCCGCTGTTATTCAAAAAATGATGAACAACGAGCTTACATTGCTGGGAAAAACCATCCTTACCGTGGGAGCCGGAAACATTGGTTACCTTACTTCATATCAATTGATGCAGGCCGGTGCACGTGTTAAAGCCATTATCGAAGCCCAGCCTTATGAAGGCGGATTTCCCGTGCAGGCCAACCGGGTACGTCGTTTGGGAATACCTATTCTCACGTCTCACATTCTTTTAAAGGCAATTCCTAATGCTGATAATACCGGAATTACCGGAGCTGTAATAGCTCGTTGTGAGAACTTTAAACCAATACCAGGCACCGAGACAGTTGTGGATGGTATTGATGCCATTAATATTTGCACAGGCCTTGTCCCCGACGATCAACTTCTGATAAAGGGTGCTGAAATCTTTGGCCGGCGTTGTTATGGGGCTGGAGACGCTATACGAATAGGGGAAGGCACAAGTGCAGTGCTTAGGGGTAAACAGGTTGCTTATGAAATACTCATGGATATGGGAATCCGTTTCCCGTACGATGATTATTTGGCCGTTTCTAAAGAATATATTGATTCTCAGCAACACCCTGTGAGGGTACTGGAGGAACCGTTCAAGCCCGATAAGCAGCGCATGGAAGCCAAGGGTTTTGTTATTATTGACTGCCTTTATGGCTTTGCCTGCAACCCATGCGCTTTTGCCTGCCCACACGGGGCCATCACCAAATCGTCCACCAGTACCGTGCCCCATATCGATTACCAAAAGTGCATTGGTTGTATGGATTGCGTTTTCCAATGCCCTGGTCTGGCTATTTTCGGATATAATCTTAACAAAGATTGGCTTTTCTTGCCTATCGAGTACGATGCCCCCGAAAATGCCGAGGTATATCTGGTTGATAACAATGGAAAAATTTTGGGTGAAGGTTTAATAGAAAAAATTCTGCGTAAACCCAATAAAACGCACATCGCTCGAGTGAAATCTCACACATTGCATGGCGAAGAACTTACTGCTGTAAGAGGCTTTATAATAAAAGATCGCTATCCACAGCCCTTTGAGCTAATTCCTGCAGAGGAACCTGTTCCTGCTGAAACCTATGTTTGCCATTGCGATGATGTAAAAATGGACGAAATTCTGGAGGTAGTGGGCGATCGCAAGTTTATTTCAGTTGATGAAATAAAACACACCACACGCTTGGGAATGGGTGCTTGCCGTGGTAAACGATGCATTCCCAGGTTAAAATCGAAAATTAAGGAATATGGTATTCAGGTAGTTGGTGAGGCAACCCCGCGAGGCCCGTTGTCGAATCAGCTTTCGTTGGGTGAGTTGTATCCCAGGCCTGTTCACGAACATATCATTGTGAGAAAGACTATTCGTCGGGAACAGGTAGAATGTCTTATAGCCGGCGGTGGTATTGGTGGAAGTGCCCTGTTCCGTTATCTGGCCGAAGAAGGCAAGAAACCGGTCTTAATTAATTTTGGTCGTGGAGCCTCATGGCGCAATATTGCAGGAGGCAGGCCCAACTTTAGCCTTCCTGAACTGTCGGACATAGCGGTCCATAACCTTGAGATATTTAAAGAGCTACAGAAAATCCGAAACATTGATTTCAGGCCAATTAATTATGTCACTTTTGCCCACGATGAAGACATGTTAAGGGCTTTGGAGGCTTCTATGGCCTGGAGTAAGGCTGAAATGATTGAACCCAAGGATTTTGTTAAAAAAATATCTCCTTATTTCAATACTAATCTCAAGACTTATATCGCTGCCCTCATAACCCATGATTGTTGGCAAGCAACTCCGGGCAAAACCATTGATCTTATCCGTCAACTGGGTATGCGCAATGGAGGGCAAATTCTCGAAGATTGCAAATTGATAGATGTTAAAAAAGAGGGAAGCTCTTATTACGTTTTAGTGCAAGATCATGATAAGACCTATATTGAATTTGAAACACAGGTCTTTATTAATGCCTTAGGGCCGGAAGGGGCTCGGGTTGCCAAAATGTTGGGAATAGAAACAGGGCAGTATCCGGTGAAGCATCAGGCTTTTATTACGCGCCGTCTGCCGATGTTGGGAATAGATGGTATTCCTTTACCCATGCTCATTGATCGCAGAAAGTACAAAGGCTTTGTTGCTGTATATGGTCAGCAGCTTGCCGAAACCGGACAAGTAATCGGGTGTGCATCGCCTGCCGTAGATCCTGCGGAGGCCGACAAAAATCTGAAAATCAACAGCAAGGACTTTTTGGAAATTGTCTCAGAAGTGTTTGTTGATTGGTTGCCTGAGCTTTCTTCAGTAGGATTCCAGGCAGTGTGGGCAGGTTATTATTTTGAGCCACGAATGATCATTGACCCCGAGTTGGGTCTGTTTACCGGACTGCGCGGACAAGGTTTCATGTTGGGTCAATATCTGGCCAGGCTGTATGTTGATAAACTTCTCGGAAAACCAGTTCCTGAATACTTCCATCGTCTCAGTTTGAGTGGAGATGGGTTGCCCGAAAAAGCATTCAAATAATCGAGTAATGAAAAGGCCTGTTTGATTTGGCAGGCCTTTTCGCTTATTTCAATTGTTCAAGATTGTGTCGTTCACAGGATTATTTTGTATTTTTGCCGCCCGAATTTCAGAATCATTGTTATGCATCCGCTAAAACCATATCACATTTCATTCAAAGGGCTTTCGATGGGTCATCATAGTTATGACTTTGAGATAGACCATGAGTTTTTTGAGTGTTTTGAAGCGTCGGAGCTTCATGAAGGGAAGGTGCATGTGCATCTTGACTTTGAGAAACAAGAGCGGCTTCTGGTGCTCGATTTTGGTTTCGATGGCGAAGTAGAAGTGGTTTGCGATAGGTGCGCCTATGAATATTTACAGCCTATTAGCGGAAAACAAACAGTGTATGTGAAATTTGGAGAGGAAGCAGAGGAAGAAGGCCCTGACGATGTGGTTTTTATTCCGGCTGACGCCAGTGAGGTGGATGTCTCACAAATAATCTACGATTACATCAATATTTTATTGCCTCTTCATCGTGTTCACCCCGACGATGCAGAAGGAAATCCCGGATGCAATTCAGAAATGTTGCATTTACTTGATGAGTTGAAGCCTCCTGCTGAAATCGATCCTCGTTGGAATGCACTAAAAGGACTTTTAGATAAGGATAATTAATTAACCCCTAAAAATTAAAGACAATGCCCAATCCAAAAAGAAGATGGTCGAAGACCAGAACCCGCAAAAGAAGGACTCATTATAAGGCAGAGATTCCGACAGCTATGGCATGTCCAAACTGTGGAACCCCGGTTCTTTACCATAGGGTTTGCCCTGCATGCGGTTTTTATAAAGGCCGCCAGGTGATGGAAGTGGCCGAGGCCAAATAAATCTCAGCTAAAATATTCAGGCATTGAAAAGCCTGATATATAACGGCACAAGGCATGAGCCTGATAAATTCTTCACCTGAGGTTTTCTTCAGGTGAAGAACGCTTTTTGTTTAAATCCAAGAAATGAGAAAACCATGGAAAAAATTCGTGCAGCCATAACGGGTATCGCCGCATTTCTACCCGATTATATTTTAACCAATGAAGAAATCAGTCGGATGGTGGATACCTCCGATGAATGGATTATGACCCGTGTGGGAATAAAAACCCGTCGCATCCTGCGTGAGCCTGGAAAAGGCACCAGCGATATGGGGGCACCCGCCGTCGAAGAATTGCTTCGAAAAACCAATACTCATCCCGATGAGGTCGATTTGATTATCTGTTCCACGGTTACTCCCGACCATCCCTTTCCTGCTACAGCAAACATTATTGCCGACAAGGTGGGTATAAAGAAAGCCTTTGGCTTTGACCTGAATGCAGCCTGCTCGAGTTTTCTCTACGGACTTTCGGTAGCTTCAAAGTTTGTAGAATCGGGAAGGTATAAAAAGGTTGTGCTTGTAGGAGCAGATAAAATGTCGTCTATAACCGATTATACCGATCGCACCACCTGCCCCTTGTTTGGCGATGCTGCAGGGGCTGTCATGCTTGAGCCAACTACCGACCCTAATGCCGGTGTCATTGATGAAATTTTACACAGTGATGGTTATGGCCGGGTTCACCTCCATCAAAAGGCCGGAGGCTCCGTTAAGCCAGCCTCGCATCAAACGGTGGAGGCCAGGGAACATTTTATCTACCAGGAAGGACAGGCCGTTTTTAAAGCAGCAGTTGCTGCAATGGCCGATGTGGCTGTAGAAATGATGCATCGCCATCAACTCACACCCGAAACCCTGGCCTGGCTTGTTCCTCATCAGGCCAATAATCGTATTATCGAAGCCGTTGCTCGCCGTATGGAGCTGCCCAGAGAAAAGGTGATGATTAACATCGAAAAATACGGAAACACTACCTCGGCTACCTTACCTCTGTGTTTGTGGGAATGGGAACCGAAGCTAAAAAAAGGCGATAACATCATTCTGGCTACTTTCGGCGCTGGTTTTACCTGGGGCTCTTTATACCTGAAATGGGCATATGATCCTAAATAAAGACCGTTAGATAAAGAATAAATTCTTAGTTTTGAATGGGGAGTGCGGACTCGATTTTTGCCTCCCCTTTTATGTTTTTAATTTGCATGTTTGCCGTAATCTTCTTGTCAGACGAATTGTTGATGGAAGAAAAGGGAATAAATTTTGTAACTTTGATAAAACGAACCGTATATGAAAAGATTATTTCTCTCTATATTCTTGATGACCGGGCTGCTTGCCTGGACAGGTTGTTCAAAAGATGACCCATCCATCAATATTTTTTCTTTAGACGATGACATCGCTCTGGGGCAGCAGGTTAATCAGGAAATCGCAAGTAATCCGCAGGAATACCCTATTCTTGATCCGGTGAAATATGCCACCGCCTACGAACATCTCAACCGCATCCGAAATACCATTCTTGCTTCCGGTAAAGTCAAATATGCCAATACATTTCAGTGGAATATTAAAATTATTCAGCGGGATGATGTGGTTAATGCTTTTTGTTTGCCTGGGGGAGATATGTATTTCTACACCGGCCTGATAAAACTGCTTGATAATGAAGCGCAATTAGCCGGGGTCATGGGTCACGAAATGGCTCATGCCGATAGGCGTCATAGTACCGATATGTTGACCCGTGTTTATGGGTTCCAAATATTGGCTGGTTTGATATTAGGGAATAATCCCAGCCTGGCCGAACAAATTGCAGCGGAACTTGCCCTTGGGCTGGGTAGCCTGGCCTACAGCCGGACGAATGAATATGAGGCTGATGAATATGCGGTTAAATATCTTTATGCCACTGAATATGATGCCGCAAGTCTGGGGGACTTTTTCACAAAACTGGAAGGGCAACAACAGCCTCCCGCCTTTTTGAGTACACATCCTTCACCTGAAGACCGGCTGCAAAAAATCAACGAGCATTTTCAGGCTTTAGGGGGTGTTCATGGACAGACCTTCCCTGAGCGCTATGCGCAGTTGAAAGCCAGCTTGCCCTGAGGGGCTATTGATAGCATTCCAGGCCTTTGATAAAGATTTTCCGGAAACCTTCACGTTGAAGAAGGTTGAGGGTTTCTTCATATAGAAGAGAAAGCTCTCCGGGTTGATGCGCATCCGGGGAAATCGTTACGGGAATTTCCTTTTCTTTGATGGCGGGTAGCCAGGCAGCGTCGGGATACAGCTGTTTGCTTCTCCCTTTATAAATGCCTCGCGTATTTATCTCTACAATACAACTTGCTTGCTTAATAATTTCCAAGGTTTCAAAAACCAGATGCTGATACCACTCTTCTTCTTTGGAAAAGTAACGGCCTGCATTGTGCATACAGATTTTATCGAGGTGCCCTACGATGTCTGGCTTTTCATCATATATCATTTGCTGAATTTGGCGATAATAAAGGGTTACTCCACGGCGGATATCTCCATTCATAATTCTTTCCAAACCCTTGTCGTAGGTTTCGCGATAAGCTCCATCAATAAACCAGAGCCTTCCATTGTCAGGGTTTTGTACCAGATGCACACTCCCAATGGTATAATCGAGTCTGTAAGTTTCCCTGAAATGATGGAATGAAGGCATGATACCCGGAATTCCATCAATTTCTAACCCCAGGAAAATCTGAATATGGTCTTTGTATTTTTCCTTTAAGAGGAGAATTGTATCGCAATACTCCTGAATTCTGCTCTCTGGAATGGCAAATTTGTTTTCGAAGGGCACCGGGGCATGACCTGAAAAACCCAGGGAATGAAACCCCAACCTCAGGGCTTCTTTGACATAGTCCTCGGGGTGCGAGCTTCCATCGCAAAAATGTGTATGGGTATGATAGCAATACATGTTTTCTGATTTAAGGTTCAAACCATTGACCGTTGTCTTTGATAAGGCGAATAAGTTCCTCAACGGCTTCTTCTTCGGGTACCTCTCTTTTTACGGGAGTTTGGCCTTTGTAAAGGGTTACTCTTCCTTTTCCTGCACCCACATAGCCATAATCTGCCCCGGCCATCTCTCCCGGGCCATTAACTATGCATCCCATCACTCCAATGGTAAGGCCTGTGAGGTGGGAAGTTCTTTCCTTAATTTTTCGAAGAGTATCTTGAATATTAAATAAGGTACGCCCACAAGAGGGGCAAGCCACATATTCTGCTTTTGTAATTCGGGACTTTGAGGATTGCAAAATCCCAAAAGCTGTTTTTACAGTGGTTTCTCCCGAAAGAAAGGGATTATAGAGCCATAGAGCATTCCCAAAGCCTTCCTGAAAAACGGGAGCTATGCCGGCTGCTGCTTCAGTTATAAATTTTTCGGCATTTGCCTCTTGGCTTTCTTTTTTGATAATTATAGGTAATGGAAATTTTTCCTCTGCCAGGTGAAGTAATGTATTTCGTAAGGCCATCAGTTCCATGGGATGGTCTGAAATTACAACAAGGGGAAGGTCTGTTGGTAATTTGTCCGGCAAATCTTTCCGGAAAGTGGAGGTATGAATCGTGTTGACCGGAAATGGGAGGGCGTTGGTTGCAATAATATCGGCCGGAGCTTCTGGTCCAATTACCAAAGGAGCAAAGCTTCCTCCCATATTATTACTGAACGAGGCTAATTGCCGGAAGGGAATATCAGTGGAAAAACTTCCTCTGAAAGGCTCAAAAATATGCGCTCTTTTAAATTTTTCCGGAAGGGCGGCAAGAATACGGGCTATGGGAAGCTCGGCTTCTGGTTCCTCCGTTAAGGAAACCCTAATCGTGTCGCCGATACCTTCGGCAAGAAGTGCGCCTATTCCTGCTGCCGATTTTATTCTTCCGTCTTCACCTTCACCAGCCTCGGTAACCCCAAGATGTATGGGATAAACGACACCTCGTTCCATCATTTTTTCAACCAAAAGCCTGTTGGCAGCAATCATCACAAAAGGATTGCTTGCTTTCATGCTTATTACCAATTGGTCAAAGTCGAGGCTTTCGCAAATATCAATAAATTCCAGGGCTGCCTGTACCATTCCGGCCGGGGTATCTCCGTATCGGCTCATAATTCGTTCCGAAAGCGAACCGTGGTTGCTGCCAATGCGAAGAGCTGTTCCATGCTCCCGGCAAATGCGTATAAGCGGGGCAATACGTTCTCTCGTTCTTTCAAGCTCTTCTTTGTATTCAGCCTCAGTATAATGGGTCTTCCCCTTTTTCCGGTCGGTATAATTTCCCGGGTTTATCCTTACCTTTTCGACAATACAGGCCGCAATTTCAGCAGCTTCGGGGCTGAAATGAATGTCTGCAATTAAAGGTCGGGTATAACCTTTCTTATATAATTCTTCCTTGATAACCGCTAAATGCCTGGCTTCGCGCGGGCCTTGTGCAGTTATTCTCACATAATCGCAACCCGCATCGAATAGCCTCATACATTGCTCAACCGTGGCTCGGGTATCAAGTGTGGGGGTATTGGTCATGCTTTGCAATCGGATGGGGTTAATCCCCCCAACGGGCAGATTACCAATAGCTACTTCTTTGGTTTGAAGTCGTTTATAATGCGAATAAACAGGCAGGGAATGGTTCATGTATGCGAATTACCCTGCAAAATTATTTACTTTTTCGCGGCTGGCCTTATTTAATCTTGCTCAGGCCGCTAAGGGCCGACTCATCATTGGGGCGATTGAGGAGCACCGTTTGAAATAATGCCCGTGCTTCTCCGTATTGTCCCAGGTTCAGTTTGGTCCAAGCCAGCAAAAGCAAGCTGTCGTAGTCGAAAGGATATAAATTGACTACTTTTTCAAGGTAAACGCGGGCTTTATCGTATTTCCCACGGTTATAGTAAATACTTCCCAAACGGTAATTGGTTAAACTATGATTAGGGTCGATTTTGAGGATTTCAAGGTAGTAATTAATAATCTGATCCCAGTTTCCTAAAACAGAGAGGGGATAGGCAATTCCGAGCCGGGCTTCGATGGAGAGGGGCATTAGTTTTATGGCTTTCTTATAATATGCAACAGCGTGCGTCTGGTCGCCGGCTAAATAGGAAAGCCAGCCCAGCCTTAGATTAAGGTAGTAATTATTTTCTTCATAAACCTGAGAAAGAACGGATACTGCATTTTTGTAATCTGCTGCAGACTCCAGTTTATAGCTTTGGCTAAAGGCTTCTTGCAGACGGCTTTGTTGGCCTGTCACTTCCACAAACAGTGTCAGAGAAACCAAGATTAGAAACCATTTTTTTACCATTTCCAATAAATTGAGAGTGAAAGGCTATTCTTATGATAAGCAAAATCCTGAAACATTGTATCGGTAAAGGTAGAGTAGTAAATCCTTTGTCCTTTACATTTCAAGTTGGTCCATTGCACAGAAGCTGAAATCGATTGGTTTAAATTAAATAAAATGCTTAGTGAGGTTGTACGGGAGATTTTAAAGTCAGCGTTATAAGTTATCCAACCGTCAGCAAAGGATTTGTGTTCAATGTTTCCCAAAGTAAATGCGCCTGTTAACCACAGGTTCTTCAAAAGATTCAGACTCAAGCTCTGATTTACAGCTATTCCGGCATTGTTGTTATGGAAAGTGGCATAAAGTCCTGCTCCATAAATCAAGCGGCTATCGGAAAAGGGATAATAATAGAGATTTATTCCAGCCTGGGTGAAGGAACTATCATATTCTGAATGCCAAGATGCATCCGTGCTGATTACTAAATCCCCAAAATAGTGGGTAAGTTTAAGCCCACCGGCATAATCGGTAATTTTTCTTTTATTTGTGGCAAGACTGAACGAGTTGTGAGCGGGATTGTAACTTACAGTACTGAATTCGTAATTCATGCCCGAGAGACGAAGGTGACTTTGGACAGTCCAACAAAGGCGAGGAACCCAGGTCATGGTCAGGTGTAAATTCGTTTCATGATAATTATTATCGGCAGAAAAAAGCAGAGTATCCGCTTTGGCAGCTCTAAATGGATTATGCGTTTTTAAATAAGAAAAACCCGGGGTAATAATAAGCTTTGGAGAGAGGGCCAGGGAACCGTAGCCGTAGAAATATGGACCACTCCCCGGTAGAGCGGCTTCGCCATATATATTTTTCTCTTTGTCAATTTCGGAAGGATTCAAGACGGAGGAAGCAGTAGATTGGAGAAACCCTCCTCCCGCCCCGCTTTGGGGATAGGGGCTCAGGGGATACAGTCTTTCGGGATTAGATTGAATTATACTTCCTATGGCGGCTGATGTTTGCTCGCTAAATCCAAGGGACATGGAAGAGTAGGCATAAAATTCGAGCGAAAAGGGATCTGCATCATTATTTATAAGCGCTTTTTTAAAATACCGCAGAGCTCGCCCATATTTTCCCTTGGCATACCAGGCATAGCCCATTCTTGCATTTAGCCAGTAATAATCGAGTCCCGAAGCTTTACCCACTCTTATTAAAGAATCCCACTCTCCAGTCAGATAGTACTTCAAGGTGAGGCTGTCAGTAGTACGATAATCGAGCTTTTCTTGCTGTGCTTTAAGTGTAAGAGCGTAAAGCAGAAAAAAGCAGAGGACAAGCCACTTCCCGGGAAATCTAAACGCGGGTATTACCCATTTAGGTACATCAGGCTTCATCGGAGGGTGAGAAATTTATAATTTTAACACCGTTACCGCTTTCAACCCTTACTTCAGCCAGGCCATCGTGTTTTAGGTAAGAGTAAAATTTGTATTTTTTTATAAGTTTACCTACAAGTTTAACCAAAGCCTCTGACTCCAGAATTGCCTCTGGGCGGGTAAAATGGGAAGTGAGCTTTTGATGATATTGCTTGTAATCAGCGTTTATAAAAGAAAAGAATGGCGCGATGAAGTCATTTAAGAAGAACATAAAATTCCTTTTCATCATGTGTAACGGAAATTTGTCGTGGAGCGAAAGACCCGGAATAACCACAGGGATAATTCGATAGTGGGCCAGGGCAAAATAATATAAAGGGGTGTCTGTTTTTCCCTGGTACCACAGAAAATAAAATACCTGACCGATATAAGTAAAACCTGCCTTCGAACCCGATGAGGGTTCCGAGATCCAGGTTTGGTTATACATGTCGTTTTCTATTATCCAATAATCCTTATAATCGGGCTGATTGGGGGCTGAGAACAAAAAGTTTACTTTTTGACCGCTGGTATAATGGAATGCAGATGTGATGAAGGATTGGGGCTGAATACTTTCGACTATTTCACCATGATTGGGAATTCCATGGGGGATGTATTCGGGTGTGTTGGCCCCCCATTTCAAGTAACCGGATAGAGGATGCAGAAGGGTGGTGCTACCAATGTAGGGATATGCCTGTATCTGGAAATGCAAGTGAGGATAAGGTGAATTGCCTGAATTTCCAACCAGCCCTATGGGGTCGCCTTGTTTTATCCAACTCCCTTTTTGTACCTTTATTGTTCCCTTTTTAAGATGAGAGAGTTTTGAATAAATCCCTTCGGCGTGTTTGATGATTACGGTATTACCCCAATTGTTTTGCTGATTTTTGTTGCCAATGGCATTATCATCAATACCATCGGCTACCTCAACAACATACCCATCAGCAGGCGCTAGTGCAGGTTTTCCGTAACAGTAATAATCTTCGCAGGTAAGACCCTTGTTGGTATACGTTTTACCTTCATCATCCGTTATTTCAAAGTCCCAGGCATGACGCCAGGCATCTTTGTGTGTAATTGAACCATCATGAGCCTGTGTTACCGTCCATTTACCCCTGAATGGCAGACTGATGTAAATGCCTGTGGGATGCCCAAACCTATAAGTATAATTAAGCCTTGAATAAAGGTTTTTCTCCGGAGAAAACAATTGTATGTTGACCAAGGCCGGTTTATCGTGGTTTCTTTCTCTGAGTTTAAGAACATAGACGAAAAGGAGCACCACCATATTAAAAGGCAAAGAATAAACCGGTAATTGCCATTGATTGAGCATGCTTAAGGCAGCTGTGGTAAAAATGCTGGTAAGGGTGCTGAGTAAAATTACCCATAGGTAAGACCATGGCGAAGCTACCGTAAAAAAACCACCGGCAGCAATAGCTGTAAGAATAAAATTAAAGCCAATATAACCTAAGGACAGGTCGGCCATGTTGCCTCCCAATAATTTGTAGTAGAGCCATGCCGATGCAAAACCAAGTATGGACAGAGAAAAGGCAATTCTTGAGTAGTAGAGAAGGCCAACAACAATCAAAAGTCCGGCGAAGAGGTAATTCTGAAAAAATATGGCACCAATGGCACGAAAATATAGTATTATGGGTTCGGGAAGCTCGAGATTGAAAAACCAATTGTAAGATTCAACCAAAGGCGCTCCGCCCAGGGCATATAGTTTATTCATGAGAAAAGTGCTGCCGGGGGTTAGGTCAAGGCCGCTGAGATGGCGGGTAGCCAGTATTAGTGTCCATGTAGAAAACAGAAAAGGGAGGCTGAGGAAAGAAAGACCATACTTGTAGAAAATGCCCTCGATAGCCAGGGTTATCATAAAACAAAGAAGGGTGCCAAAGGAGACGATGATAAAAAGTCCGGTGGAGGGTTCGTAGGCACTGCCCAAGGCCATACCTGTGAGAAGACTGTTGAAACCGTAAAGCCCTGAAGCGATTTTTTGCTTATTGAAGCCACCAAACCATGCAATGAGGTGAGTAAGCACTACTGACCCCATACCGCAAATGCCTGCCAAGGGGTTAAAAAAGCTAACTATGGCAATAATGATGGCAAGGACAAGATTATCAGAAAAGAAAACCTGTGCATAGCTTTTTAGCAGGCCTTGCCCCTGCATCTTCAGGAAAGTATAAATCTTGCTGCCTGAGGCAAATTTCATGTGTTTGTCAGTTTTTTTCTTACAAAGTTCATTAATTCCGGTTCTTTATACAGTATAAATAATGCAAAACCAATAAATAACAAGGTATTTATGGAAAGTCTCAACAGAAGGGTGGACGGAGTGAGATAAGTGCCTGCCAGCCATAATACAATAGAAATCAACAGATAAAGAAAAAACTTGTTGAGGCGGTAAGGGATTGGGTAATATTTCTGTCCATATGCCCACGAAAGAACCATCATGATAAGATAGCATGAGAAATTTGCCCATGCCGATCCCATATATCCAAGACGGGGAATCAGCAGAAAATTGAGGCTCAGTACTACTACCGTACCAATGATGCTGAACCAGGCTCCATAGCGGGTCATTTCGGTTATTTTATACCATACAGAAAGATTATAGAAAATACCCAGAAAGATATGTCCAAGCAGTAGTAATGGTACAATCACCAGTCCTGCATAGTATTTTTCACCCACAAAATATTTGAAAACATCCATAAAGAGCATTATCCCTGTAAACATCAAGAAGCAAACAATGATGAAATAATTCATTACCATTGCATATGTTTCAGGTGCATTTTTCTCTTTGGCCTCTTTGAAAAAGAAGGGCTCAGCAGCATAGCGGAAGGCCTGTATAAAAATTACGATAAAAACACTGATTTTAAAACACATTCCGTAAATTCCCAAATCGTGCATGGCCGTGTCGGGAGGAAGTAAATATTTGAGAAGGATTCGGTCGATGGTTTCGTTTACAACACCGGCTAAGCCAAATATAACCAGGGGCCAGGCATACCGAAACATTTTCTTCCATAATCTTATATTCAGCCGAGGCCGTGCTCCAGCAATGGTTGGCATCAGTAATACGACGGTGGCAGCACTGGCGAGCAAATTAGAAATAAAAATAGCGCTGACTTCGGGTTTGATACCAGTTATATTTCCCAGCCATTCAATCTGATAGGTTGAGTATAACCAGGGCAGTAAAAGGATTAAAACCAGGTTTGAAACAACATTAACGCCGATATTTGCCAGACGAATAAGTGCAAAGGTCCATGCTTTTTGTTGTGCCCTAAGCCTGGCAAATGGAATAGCACATATAGCATCCAGTCCCAATATCATCAGGAAATATACTATATATTCTGTTTTTCCATCGTAGCCCAAAACATGAGCGATGGCATTTCTCGATAAAAGGGTTATCAGAAGGAACAGCGTAGTGGAAATGATTATCGAGTAAAGGGCTGTACTATAAACTTCATTGGGCTTATCAGATTTTTCAGAGTATCGGAAAAAGGCCGTTTCCATGCCATAGGTAAGTATTATGGCAAGCATGGCCATGTATGCATACAGCTCAACATAAACAGCGGCTTCATGGGGAAGGAAAACGCGCGTATAAAGAGGTACCAACAGGTAATTGATAATTCTCCCCAATATGCTGCTTATTCCATATACAGCGGTTTGATTTGCTAATTGCTTAATTTTATTCATCGTGTTTTTTTCTGGTAAATTCGCAGATACGCATTACCCCCTCTTTAATTTCGTTTGGGGTTCTGGCCAGATTAATTCTGATGAAGCGATGGGCTTGTTTACTGAAATGAATTCCCGGAACCACAGCCACACCGGTTTTGTCATATAATTCGAGTGCAAACCGAAGGCTGTCGTTAATTCCCTCAGGTAATTGTGACCAAATGAAATAGCCTCCTTGTGCCGGCTTTATTGTAAAGCCTGCGTCTTTCAGTAAGGTGGTCGCAAGTGAATAATTTTGGGAAAGTTGCTTTTTTATACGTGCAATATAACGATTGGCAGCCCCAGGATGATTGGTTATATACCGTTGTAGTGCTTCTTGCAATAAAGAAGGTGCACACAGGCCAGTATAATCGTGGGTGTTTTTAACTCCTTGAAAATGTTTGGTATGCATACCCAATGCACCGAGGCGCCAGCCGGTAATGCTGAAGAGTTTTGAAAACGATTCCACTATAAATACTCCGCTATGTGCTTCTTCGAAGGGTATGTCTTGTTGCTTGTGGAAGTAGAGTTGGTCGTAAACGAGGTCGGCAATGAGAAAAATACCGTATTTAGCAGTAAGCTTGAAAATATTGCTCCATTCTTCCCTGCTGAGTGTTTGGCCCCTGGGGTTCCCTGGCGAGGCTATGAAAATGACTCGGATTTGGTTTTTTAGGATGCAATTTTCCAGTTTTTCAAAATCGATAGAATCTGAATCTTGAAAAGGTAATAATGTAAGCTTTTGCCTAAAGATACGTGGCAGATGAATAAAACTCTCGTAGGCAGGATCGAAGGAGAAAGAGGGAAGCACCCCTTCGGCGAGAGACCATAGATAATTGTAACATAGGGATATAGCTTCGGTCGCTCCCTGTGTAATGATGAATTGATATTCTTTAATTCCTTTCGAGCGATAATTATGTTCCAGGAAATCTCTGAGGTTTGGGTGTCCGTCGCCTGGTGGATATTGGTGATAAGACCCCCTAAGGATTTCTTTAAGCTCTCGAAGAAGTCCTTTGGGCGGTGCAAAGGAAGGCAAACCCTGGGCAAGATTTATCCCTCCCTGGGTTTTTACCTTATTACTCATCAGGCTGATGAGTGAACCCTCGATATTACCCCGGCTAAGCACTTCCTCCATGATCCTTTCAAATAAATGCAGGCAATATTATGGTGAAAGTGCTTCCTTCACCTTTCTGGCTTTCAACCAATATTTTACCATCGTGTCGGGTAATAAATTCTTTACAAAGAATGAGGCCAAGGCCAGTACCGCTTTCCCCGGATGTTCCCCTTGAGGATTGTGCAACATCTATCCTGAATAGGTTTTTCATGGTTTCTGAATCCATTCCCACCCCCTCATCCTTGACTTTTATTACTATTTGCCCGTCTTCTTTTTGACCTTCAATGAAAACCTTACCACCGGGGTTAGAGAATTTTATGGCATTCGAGATGAGATTTCTTATAACTGTGTGAATCATGTTATAATCTGCGAAAACGATTAAGCCAGGCTCAACCAGGTTAATGAGAGAAATATCTTTGTTTTGGGCAGTGCTTTTGGCCAGCTTGATGTTATCACTGATAATTTTGCTTAAATCGAGTCGTTCGGGGGAGAAATTGATTCGTCCGGTTTGCGAGCGAATCCATTCCAGAAGATTGAGAACCAACTGATATCCCTGTTTTGCTGATTGGTAAATGAGATTATGGAATTTTCTTACTTTCTCAGGTTCCATAGAATCGAAATCTTCTACCAATACTTGGGTCAGCCCCACCAGGCCATGAAAGGGATTGCGGAGGTCGTGTGCGATAACTGAGAAAAATTTGTCCTTGGTTTGATTGAGATCGCTCAGCTGTTGAGCTTGTTTTTCAAGCTCCTGATTCTTGATTTTAACTTGTTTATGACGATCAATTGCGTATGCTACAAGTAGAATGAGTAATAATATTAATATGGAAATTACCAGAGATTCTCTGAGGTAACTTCTGTAAAAACCTGCCGCTGTGCTGTCGTTTGAATATATGATGATGAAAGCCTCATCGTTTTTATCTGGGCTATAGATTTTTATAAAAAGGGCAAAAATGTCAACCCCATCAATAGTGGCCGAATGACCGAATATTTCCTTGGTTTGCAGGTCATGACTGATTTCCTTTCTGAGCTGTTTGTTAAACTCAATAATTAAGCGCTGGTCAACTCGTTGTCGGGAAGTATCCTTTTCGAAATGTTGCAGGGAAGATTTTTCATAAACATAATCCTCGCTCAGGTCACTTAATTTAAAATTATCCAGTTTATTGAATGGGGTCTTGCTAAGCAGTAAATTTTTGTTGATAAGAAAGCGGAATTCGAAAGGGAATATATTCTTGAGGGATTCTCTGAGGCCGATGAAATCGACCCCCAGTTCCAGGCAGCCACAATGTTTTTGATGTAAAAATAAGGGATACACAAACCGGAATCCGGCACTGGCCGGACCTGTCTCGAAACCCTCCACAATGCTCTGGGTTTCATTGGATTTAGAAACCAGGCTGGGTGCTATACCCGCGTTGTAGTCCATTAACTCCGGGTTATATAGTCTGACAAAAGTGAGGTGATTATTGTAGTATAAATTGACACAATTGAAATGATATTTCTCGGCTCCTGCTTTGACCGGATGCAGACGGAGGGCAGCCGCTTCCCTGGCTTGTAACTTCTGAAGTAAATCCAGATCGACGGAAGAACATAGCAAGTTTAGCAGAACTGTATCTTTCGCAATTATTTGATAATAATCATCAGCCAGCAACCGGTAGTGATGAAGAGTTGATTGCATGCCAATAATAAATTCATTGGCTTGTTGCTGACTATATTCCCGGGTTTTGTTCTTGTAAGAGCTTCGGATGTTGAGTATTATCGTTCCTGCCAACAAAAAATAGACGAGAGCATAAACGCCCACCCTACGGAAGGTATGCTTCGTTTTAAACATTGGCAGTAGCATTTGTTTAAGGTGCACTACAAAAGTAACGAAGTTTTACAGAAATTTCATTCTGTAGGCCAAATTGTGTTACAATGTGAACGAGAGCAGATGATCGGGTATTAATTCCTGTTCCCTAATTACTTTATCAGTTTCTGCTTTCCGGATTACGACCGGTTCGCCTTTTTCGGTAATCAGTACTACAGCAGGCCGCATTGTGATAAATTGCATCCATTGGGTCATGTTGTATGCACCAACATAAAGGGCAGCCAGATGATCGCCCGGATTTAAAGCAGGCAATACCACAGAATCGCGAATAACATCAATGTTCATGCATAATGGGCCGTATACAGTGCATTCTTCCATTAAAGAGTGATGTGTTTTTAAGGGGAGAAGGGGATGATTGTACCAAAATGCGGTGAAAAGGATATTTACTCCAAAGTCGACAATAAGATTTTTTTTGCCGGTTGAAGAACGTTTGTTAGCGATAACGGTTCCCAGAAGATATCCTGCGTTATCGATCAAGGCACGACCAGTTTCGAGTATTATCAATGGAATTCGATTCTCCGGAAACGAGGATTTCATGAGTACCCGAGTAATGGCCTCTGCATAATCGTCGAAATCAGGGTTGGTTTCGTTACCCGGAAGGTATGCGCCTTTCAGGGTGTTTTTTGAGGCAAAACCACCCCCCAGATCAAGATAGGCAATGCTAACCCCTAATTGCTTCCAGGTTTCAAGGGCCAGGCTGGCAAGCTTGGTTGCAGCCACCTCATAAGCATCTGCGGTCATTATAAAAGTACCGATATGGCAATGCAGCCCAACCAAGTCCATTTGGCCGCCTTTAACAATCCTGTTTATAGCATCCCATGCCTGTCCGTTTTCATAATTAAAACCAAAACGATCCCACATAGGATAAATTCCTGTGTCCATGTTAACACGAATGGCCACCTGCGGCCTTAAATGGGTTTCTTTGGCCACTTCCTGGAGTAAATACAATTCATCAAAATGGTCGATGTGTATAAGGGATTGGTTTCGGGTAGCTAATATCAGGTCATCCCTGGTTTTGTCGGGTCCGTTGAAGATGATTTTATCTCCCGGAACCCCATTCAGCAGGGCTTTTTGATATTCAAAACCCGAAACGACCTCAGCCCAACTTCCTTCCTGATGGAAAATCCGACAAACGGCATCAAGATAATTGCTTTTGTAGGACCAGGAAAATTGTACCCGGGGCAAGCGAGTACTAAATGCCCTGTGAGCCTCCCTATAATTACGGCGAATGATTTTTTCGGAAAGAACAAACAGGGGGGAGCCGAATTTTTCCAGAAGAGACTCTGTACTCACCCCGTCAATATGGGTAAGGGTTTTGATTGCATTGCCACCACCAAATTTGGAGGGCATTCGTGCTTCAAGCCTTCTGATTATGGGCTTTATGTATGGTTTTTTGGTTGTCATGGTTATCTTTCTCCTTTCATGGAAAATTCTTGAAATGAGCTTACATGTGTAATTAAATCCCAGCTGTATCTTATAAACATTATGCCCGGCTCATAAGAGGGCATAGGTTTTACTTCTTCTCCGTGGGCCAATTGTGTTGTGGCAAGAGGGATATTTTGTCCGGCAGCCACAGCAAGATAAATCCAGGCTGGCATTCTTGGATTTATTTCCATCACATGAAAATCACCACGGGCATCCTTCATAAGTTCAAGTTCGAAAGGGCCTCTCCACTGAGTTTTGGTAACAAAGTGGCGGGTGAGTTCCATTATTCGGGGGTCTGTTACTGTAATTCCTCCCCATGCCTTCCCTTTATCTGTAATATATTGTTTACGCATAGCAACGGCGGCAATGGTTTCTCCATTTCCATCACCCAGGCCAGCTACGTTAAATTCTTCTCCTTTAATGTATTTCTGGACAATTATTGGAAAGCCCCATTTATGGCTGATTTTTAGGAACCAATCTTCCGCTTCTTGTGGGCTTCTTGCTATGCCTGCCTCATAAAATTTCCCTTTTACTACCAGTGGATAGCCCAGGTGTTTCCCTTTTTCAGCCAGTTCGCTCAGATTATTTACAGAGTGGCTTTCTGGTACTGGAATATTGTATTTCTCACCGAATTCTGTGAGTCTGTATTTCTGTCTTTCTTCAAATTGTTCTTCTGTGGGTAAAAACGAAGCTACCCCTTTTTCTTTCAACCATTGATTCAAACGAATGTAAGGAAGAAGCTCTGCGTCATAGTTGGGGATCACCACATCTGGTTTGCTTACGGAAAGGATGTATTCCCATCTTTCTTTTAGCGCTGCTATACCCTCTGAAGGATAAGGCATGATAAAGACTTTGTCGGCTATTCCGGGCATGTATATACCCGGCTCAAGGTTTTCATAGGCCAGACCTATTATTTTAAAATCGAAACCTGAGGCTTCTCTCAGGCCGCGTGCAACAGGTACTCCCGGCCCGGGACTATCTATTGCATTGAGCCCGCTTAGCGCTATATGTAATGTCTTATTCATGCTCAAGGAGTTCGTAATTTCTTAGTATTTCAATAAAATCTAGCAGGTCTTTGAGGATAATGACAGGGTCGGCATCGAATTCATCAGCAAGGCCAGTTGCTATTTCTTCTTCTGTTTGTCCTTGTTTTAGTCTTTGCACTATTTCAAGAGCCACCGAATTGAGCGTATAGGAATGGCCCGTCATAGGATCGAAGGCAAATCCCGTATCGTTAATGGCCAGGTTTGGATTGATTTTCATGGTATGAGTCATTTTGCAATCAATAATTTGCCTGAGCTTACTGTGGTTGTATTTTGGTTTATGCGATAGTAATAATTGCCAGGCTTCAGATGAATAGTAGATAATTTAATGAGGTTTCCATTAAAGGAAAAAGGTTCAGTTGGGAGCATCTTCCCTTCTTTATCAAAAAGAGAAATCGTAACATTTCTTACGTCAAAACCCTTGGGAATGGGCAATAGAACAAAATCGCGGGCAGGATTGGGGTAGGGCAGCATGGATTCGGTCTGAATATCGACAGTATTGCTATTATTAGTACTGTAGCTTCCCGGTAAGCTATACACCCTTGTACCAATGCTATAAAGCGACAGGCTGAAATCGTACATCCACACGAAAAGTTTGGACCCTTGAGCTGCAGGGTACACCAGGCTATATCCCCCGCCATCCACCTGAAGCAATTGAGTTCCTGCCTCATTCATTATGCGTGTAGAATACATTCCATACCCAAGGGTAGAGTCAAATTTGTAGATAACATAGAGAAACTCAAGTTGGGGGTCAGTATTAAAAATATTCTCACTAACATATTGAAGGTCTACCAGATAATACCCTGAGGGCATGGGAATATTGATTTGTTTGTAAAGGGTATAGTCGGTATTGTAAATGATGCATTTGTTGTTGATGGCATCCATGGCATAATATTTATAGCCAAGAGTAGGGAGATTTACGCTGGCAGCAGAAAGCCAGTTGAATTCATGTTCCAGGTTAATCTGGGCAAGGCTTCCCTGAATGAATGCAATTATTAACGCGATGATTAATGCAATCTTTTTCATATTATTTTTCTTTTACATATACAAAGACACTCAAAAGTAAAAATACCCTTATCCGAAAAATAAAAAAACCACCCCTCGAGGGGGTGGCGCTGATAAAAATTCTATAAGGATTAGTCTTCTGCTTCCTGTTCTTCGTAAGCCTTGAGTAGGGCTGTTTGAACATCGGGCGGAACCTGAGCGTATTCCACAAATTTCATGGAATACATAGCTCGTCCCGAGGTTATCGAACTTAAAGCGGTGGAGTAGCGATTCATTTCGGCAAGGGGCACACGGGCTATGATTTTTTTATAGTTGCCTTCGCTGTCCATACCCATGATTATAGCTCTACGTCCCTGAAGGTCAGTCATTACATCTCCGAATTTTTCTTCCGGCAGAATAACTTCTACTTCGTAAATAGGCTCCAGAATCTTGGGGCCTGCATTTTTGAATGCCTCTTTAAAGGCATTGCGACCGGCCAGTTTGAAGGAAATTTCGTTTGAGTCAACCGGGTGCATCTTCCCATCATAAATATTCACCACGATATCGCGGGCATAAGATCCGGTCAGAGGGCCCTGTTCCATTTTTTCCATAATACCCTTGAGGATGGCAGGCATGAAGCGGGCATCAATGGCCCCACCGACAATACAGTTGTTGAAAACCAGTTTACCACCCCATTCGAGGTCGTAGGTTTCGGTAGCCCTGATAGGAAATTCGGTTTGGGGGGTCATGCCTTCGTAGTAAGGCTCTATCATCATATGCACTTCACCAAACTGTCCGGCGCCGCCTGACTGCTTTTTGTGGCGATACATAGACTTGGCCGACTTGGTAATGGTTTCGCGGTAAGGAATACGAGGCGGGAGATAATCGATAGCAATTTTATTAACATTCTCGATGAGCCATTTTTGAATGTTGAGGTGAAGCTCGCCTTGACCTCCAAGAATCAATTGCCTGAGCTCCTTCGACTGTTCCACAACAAGGGTGGGATCGGCTTTAGCCAGGTCGTTGAGAATACCCATTAATTTCTCGTCTTCAGCGCTGTTTTTAGCCTTTACAGCAACTGTAATTTTGGGTTCTGGGAAGACGATAGGGGTGATTTGAGGGTCGGGGTTTTTAGGCGAATTCAGCGTATGATTTGTCCTTACGTTTTTCAGCTTAATGGTGGCAGCTATGTCGCCGGCTACAACTTTTTCAATTTTTTGTCTGTTTTTGCCGGCTACGACGAAGAGCTGCGACAGGCGTTCCTTTGAGCTATTATTGGCATTGACCAGATCTATTGCCTCCGTAATTTCTCCTGCAAATACTTTGAAAAAGCTCATTTCGCCCAGGTGGGGTTCGAAAGTGGTTTTAAACACGAAAGCGCAGGCAGAGTCGGCGGGGTTGTAAGTAACTTCTTTGCCGTCGGTGAAGGTTTCTCTTGGAGCTTCATCCGGCGAAGGCACCGTATTGCAAATAAACTGCATCAAGCGGCGAACACCCCAGTTTTGTTTTCCGTTAATGCAAAATACAGGAAAAACCCCACGGTTGATGAGGCCAAGCTTCAACCCACGACTGATTTCTTCTTCACTGAGTGAGCCGTTTTCAAAGAATTTTTCCATTAAAGCCTCATCGTTGGCAGCAAGTTCTTCCACCATGGCTGCATACATCTCATCGGCCTTGTCCTTTTCGGAGGCAGGTATATCTAATACCTCGGTTTTACCAGAAGCATCAAATTTCAGCATTTTCATCTGCAGAAGGTCAATCACGGCATTGAAACCCAGGCCTTCGTTTACGGGGTACTGGCATATCATTACGCCACCACCAAACGACTGCTTCATTTGACGGAGAGTTTCCTCAAAGTTGGAATTTTCGTGTTCCAGGTGGTTGATGGCAAAAATGACGGGCTTTTTGGCCTTAGAGGCATGCCTCCAGCTGATTTCTGCACCCACTTCCACGCCATTTTGGGCATTTATTACCATGAGTGCTGTATCAGTTACTTTGAGGGCTGCAATGACTTCACCAACAAAGTCGTCGAACCCCGGACAGTCTATCATATTGATTTTCTTGCCGTCGATTTCGGCATATAAAACGGTTGAATAAATAGAGTTGAGGCGTTCAAGTTCGATATCGCGATAGTCGGATACCGTATTTTTGTCTTCAATAGTGCCTCTGCGGTTAATTACTCCGCCCTCAAATAACATCGATTCGGCAAGGGTGGTTTTTCCTGACTTAGCCCCGCCAACAATGGCGATATTCCTGATTTCTTTTGTCTGATAAACCTTCATTTGTTTAAAATATTAAAATTTAGTCTTTTACATAGAGGGGGCAAAATTAAAAAAAAGGCCTTTATCTTGAAAGGCCTTAAAACAATTTGAAATACAATTTTTTGCAAAATGCTGGTCAGGGAGTTACAACGTTTGCATGAATTTCTGAATTTCAGCCCACAGGTTAAGGGGCATACGTGCGCCTTCGCTTTCCACACAGCGTCCGGCTACGAAGCTGGCCAACCGACCACATTTTTCTGGTTCGTATCCACGGGTAAGGCCGCACAGATAACCGGCTGCGTACATGTCGCCTGCCCCGGTTGTATCTATGGGTTGTGCACGAATGGCATCTATCCTGTAAACCTTACCATTAGTTTTTATGAAAGAACCTTTGCTCCCAATTTTAACCACCGCCGTTGGACAAAAGGCTGATAGTTCCTCGAGAGATTCTTCGGGATTCCGGCCCGTAAATGCTTTGGCTTCTTCTTCATTGGCAAAAACGATATCAACCCATCCCTGCTGCATGATTTCTCTCAAAAAGCTGAGATTTTCTGCCACTACATTATAGCTGGCCAGGTCGAGGCTCACCGTCAACCTCATGCTTTTTGCCATACTGAGTGCATCCCTCATCAGGTCGTGGTTTTGCACAAGGTATCCCTCTATGTGCATGTGATCATAATCATTAACGATTTCTTTTTGAAGGTCAACACTTGTAAGTTCAAGAGCAGCACCTAAATACACCGCAAAAGTCCTTTCACCGTCGGGTGTTATAAGGGCCAGGGCCCTTCCTGTGGGGGTTGATGAATGGATGGTATGCGCTTTAATACCGGCATTTTCCAGGTCTTTTTTATAAATACGGCCTAACTCGTCGTCTCCAACTTTACCCATGTATCCACAAGGTACATTGAGCATAGCCAGACCATAAATGGTATTCGCTGCCGATCCCCCGCTCATCACCTTTTGCTTAAAACGTTGAGCTTCATTAGTAAGTTTTTGAGCTGTGGGGGCATCCACCAAAGTCATGCTTCCTGCCGGAAGTTTGTGCTGGTGCAGAAAGGTGTCGTCGGGCAAATAGGTGAGTAAATCTACAAGAGCATTTCCAAGTCCAATTATTTTGTTCATCTACAATAGGTTGTTTTTGATGGTTAAAAATTTTTCGGCAAAGGTATTGAGGGAAAGAAAAACTTTTATAATTTTGCACTCCGAAATTTCAAGAAACACTCCTCCATAGCTCAGTTGGTTAGAGCATCTGACTGTTAATCAGAGGGTCGCTGGTTCAAGTCCAGCTGGGGGAGCAGAGAAGGCCGGTGTTACCGGCTTTTTTTGTTTTAATGCAAGGAGCGGAAGGCTCGGGAAGTGGTTTTGAGGAATTGCGTTTTTGGATTCTAACAGGTTTGACCTTAAATTTGTCACCTGGGATATCCTCTATGAGAAAATACAAAGCTTGCTTTCTGCTCGTAATAATCCTGTTTCATATGGGGATTTTTTATCCCTTATTTTTCCTCCGTAAAGCAGAAATCAAACGAGAAGTTCGCCACAGAATCCTGCAGGGTAATCAACCTCAATTATTGCAAGAGGCTGTTGTTTTGATACTTAGTCCAATAGAATTCGAGCGCCTTCAATGGATTGAAAAAGGCCATGAATTCCTTCTCCATGGAAAGATGTTCGATATCATTAGCCTACAAAAGCCCTTGCAGGGGAAAATTAAGATCTTGGCCCTGGAAGATGGAAAGGAAATGGCTTTATACCAGGCTTTAAAGCAGAGACAGGATGCTACCGGTGGAAGAATGGGCCTGATAAATCCAGCCATGCAGCTTTCTTTGTATTTTATTCCTGCTGCTATTCGTATCACTCCTTTACCCGCAAAATACCTTGTTTTCAGTGGCTATAGGATTTGTCCACCCTTGCCGTTTGAGCCGGGAGTCCCTTCTCCTCCTCCTTGGTGTACCTCATAAATTTTATACTCTTGTATTATTTAAAACCTCCTCCTTTTTAAGGGTGAGGTAGTGACATTACGATAAATGTCGCTCTATGTTATTATTCTTTTTTAACGAAATTAAAAATTGCTATGAAAAACATTTTAACTTTTTTAATAATATTATTGACTTTCAATGGATTACTATCCCAAACCATCAATGTACTCGATCGTGCGACTCTACAACCTGTTCCAGGTGCGGTTATAATGGTAAAAGAAGGAAGTTTGGAACAAACTTCAACTACCGACCAGAGCGGGAAGGTGTCAACCAAGGCCTTGGGTGATGAAGCGGTGATTATAGTTCGTGCATTGGGATATCACACATTCCAAACCAAATTTAACGAACTGAAGAAGAGCAATTATAGGATTTTACTGACCGGGAAGGTGTATGATCTGGATGAGACGGTTATTTCGGCCAGTCGTTTTGAAGAAAAGCGGGAGGACGTACCTCAGCAAGTGTTGGTAATGAAACGCCGCGACCTTGAATTACTGAGTCAACCCACAACAGCCGAACTATTACAAAAAAGCGGTGAAGTATTGGTGCAGAAAAGCCAATTGGGAGGAGGCAGTCCTATTTTAAGAGGCCTGGAAGCCAATAAGGTGTTGCTCGTTGTGGACGGTATTCGAATGAATAACGCCATCTACCGCGGAGGGCATCTGCAGAGCATCATCACCCTCGATAATTCAGCGCTTGAAAAAGCTGAAGTGGTCTATGGTCCGGGTTCGGTGATTTATGGGAGCGATGCATTGGGCGGTGTGATGCATTTTCACACATTAAAGCCTCGCACGGCAGGCCCGGATAAGTCATTTTACAGCCGCACCCAGGCATTTACGCGTTATTCTTCAGCCTATAACGAGAAAACCGCACATGCTGATGTGAATCTTGGATGGAAAAATTGGGCCTCTTTGACTTCGGTAACGGTTTCCGATTTTGGTGACTTAAGGCAAGGGGATGTGCGTAATCCCTTTTATGGTGATTGGGGCAAATGCTTGTTTTATGTTGAACGCATCAACAATAAAGACAGTGCCTTGATTAATTCCAACCCCAACATCCAGAAACGCTCTGGATACTCCCAGTACGATTTTATGCAAAAGTTTTATTTAAAAGCGTCAGAGAAGGCAGAGCATACCCTTAATTTTCAATATTCAACCTCTTCGGATATCAACCGTTACGATAGATTGACAGAAACAAGTGGTGGATTGCCCCGGTATGCCGAATGGTACTATGGTCCACAAAAAAGGCTTCTGGCCGCTTATCACCTTGACCTGCACAACAGCCGCATTTACGACCAGGCACGGATTACACTTGCATGGCAAAATTTAGAAGAGAGCCGCCACAACAGGAGTTTTGGCAAAAGCAAACTCAGCCACAGAACGGAAAAAGTGGATGTGCTTTCTTTGAATGCTGATTTTCAGAAACAAGTCGGAAGGCATGAATTGCGTTATGGGGTAGAGGGAACCTACAACGATGTAAACAGCTCGGCATATTGGGAAAATATCAAAGATGGCAGCACAGGATCTCTCGACACACGTTATCCGGATGGTGGTTCTACCATGCGTACTCTGGCTGTGTATTTTACCCATGCGTGGGAAATTACACCAAAGGTTATTCTTACGGATGGATTACGCTATAGCAATGTATATCTGAATGCAAAGTTTAACGATACCACCTTTTTCCCCTTCCTTGACAGGGAAGTTACCCAAAAATCAGGTGCACTCAATGGTAACCTGGGGCTGATTTGGAAGCCCGAAAGAGGTTGGAAGATTTCACTCCTGGGAAGCACAGGTTTTCGCGCTCCTAATGTGGACGATTTAGGCAAAGTATTCGAAAGTGTGCCGGGAAGTGTTATTGTGCCCAATCCCGACCTTAAATCAGAATACTCCTGGAACGGAGAATTGAGTGTTGCTAAAAACATAGCAGGGATTGTTGATTTAGAAGCCACTGGCTTTTATACGCATCTTACTGACCTTATTACCGTAAAACCCGCGCTTTTTCATGGTCAGGACAGTATCTATTATGATGGAACCTTGAGCCGGGTTACCACAAGTGTTAACGCGGATAAAGGTTATGTCTACGGAGTTACCGGAAAGGTAGTGGCCCGTATCACACCCAATTTTAGCCTCAGCTCGGTTCTTACCTACACTTATGGAAGGATAAAGACTGATACCACGGATTACCCGCTCGACCATATCCCTCCCGTTTATGGCAAGACATCCATGCATTTGATACTTGACAGATTTACCGCTGAGTTTTATGCGCTTTACAATGGCTGGAAACGCCTGGAAGATTATAATCTATTAGGCGAGGATAATATAAAATATGCCACCCAGTACGGCACCCCGGCCTGGTATACACTTAACCTAAACATGGCATGGCAGATGAATAAATATCTGCAGGTTCAGCTTGCATTGGAGAATATTCTCGACCAGAATTACAGGGTATTTGCCTCTGGCATAAGCGCCCCCGGCCGCAACCTGATTGTTACCCTCCGGGGAAGATTTTAAAGAAACGTTAGCTTAAGCAAATTCGTTAGAAGGCTGTCTCAATCGAGGCAGTCTTCTTTTCTTTTTACTCTCAATGGTATTTTTTTAATCCCCAGAATTCACTCAGGGCAATAGCGTGTTATTTCTTTCGGGCCTTCACTCTTATCAGATTGAGGAAGGAATTTACTTTGAATTACAAACAATATCATTATGAACGAAAAAAATATCCCCAAAAAGTATCTATTTAAAAAATTTGTTGTATATTTACGGCTCAATTTGCAGTTAGTATTAACTAATTGATTATTAATGAGTTATGATTTTTTAAGTTCTTTTCGCCGTCTGTTTGTTCTTTGGTTTTCGATCCTACTGATATCTTGCAACAGTTTAAACATCAAAATAATAGACGGAGAAAAACAGCCTGTAAATACTCGGCTCGACGAAATTGTAAAAAGCCGAAAGCTACGTGCATTGATCGATTACAATAGTATCGACTATTTCATTTACCGAGGTCGGCCCATGGGATACCAGTTTGAGATATTAAATCATTTTGCTGATTATCTCGGTGTTGAGCTGGAATTGGTGGTTGAGAATAATCCCCGCAATGCCATAGAACGCCTGAAGACCGGAGATGTAGATTTGGTAGCCTCAGAATTGGCCATGTCGCTTTCGAGAACGCAGGAGGTGGGTTTTACAAATCCTGTAGGAAGATCTCGGTTTGTGCTTGTGCAGCGAAAACCAGAGGAAAAGGGAGAAAATAGCTCTTATATTCAGCAGCCACTCGAATTGGGTGGAAAGAAAGTATGGATCCCCAATGATCGGTACCTCATCAGACGAATGCACAATTTGATGGAAGAGATTGGCGACTCGATTAAGCTTGAGGTAGCTTTTGATAAATCGCAGGAGGAGCTAATAGCAATGGTTGCCGCTGGTGAAATTCCTTATGTGGTAGCAGATGAGAGAATTGCTAAAATTTCTACCCTTTATAATGCGAGTATAGATATTCAGGTGCCTGTCAGTTTTTATCATAATGTAGCTTGGGCCGTTAAAAAGGAAGAGACTGAGTTGTTGGGCATTGTTAACGAGTGGTTAACAAATTTCTATAGCAGCCCGATAGCCAAAGCGCTGGCAAATAAATATTTGGAAGCCAAAAGAGTTCAATTTATGGCTCAAAGCTCGATCAATTTTGTAAGAAAGGGCCGCCTGTCGGAATACGATGAATCATTCAAAAAGTTTGCAAAAGCTATCGATTGGGATTGGCGTCTGTTGGCTGCATTGGCCTTCCAGGAATCGAAATTTGATCCTAAGGCGCAGTCATGGGCCGGTGCCAATGGTATCATGCAGTTGATGCCTGAAACGGCTTTAAAATATGGAGTCGATAGTCTTAGTTCGCCCCAAGAACACATTAAGGCAGGAGCCATGTACATTAAGTGGCTCGAAGAACAATGGAAAGACAAAATTCCTGATCCTGAGGAAAGGAAAAAATTCGTTATGGCTTCTTATAACGTAGGTATAGGGCATGTATTTGATGCCCGAAGGCTGGCTGCCAAGTTCAATAGAAATCCTAATCATTGGGAAGATGTAGCCTTTTATCTGAAAAATAAGGCTAATCCTCGTTATTACAATGATGCCGTTGTTTATTATGGATATTGTAGGGGCGATGAACCTGTTAATTTTGTAAAGGAGATTTTTGAACGCTACAGGCACTATCGTCAATTGGTTAAGAATTAATATCCCATCTGCTTGTTTACGATAGATAAACAAAAATCCCTGGAGATTAGCACTGCCAGGGATTTTTTATAAAGGTTGGTGAATTATCAAATCTCTTTTTTCAACTGATCTACCCAGCGTGAAATTCTTTCGTCAGTAAGCTCGGGTTGCCAGTCTTCATCCAAGGCAAGGCCCACAAAATGGTCTCCTTCG